>Ga0099364_10000302_pt1 | contig 82687 bp, 82 predicted proteins | sample TergutTh196P3_FD_73070 | JGI IMG/M metagenome (GOLD analysis project Ga0099364, IMG submission 73070) | Microcerotermes parvus P3 segment gut microbial communities from Pointe-Noire, Republic of the Congo - Th196 P3 | ecosystem: Host-associated > Arthropoda: Insects > Digestive system > Gut ...
TTTAACTAAATTATTTTTCAGACCTACGACTGAGATACTGTGAATATTTGCTGTAAATATGAGTATGCCGCTGTTATAATCTCAGGGTCCTGACAGAGGAAATTTATCTCTGAATCTCCATCTGGTCTATCTTGAATTGAGGCACCAATACTATCCAATGAGGTATGTCTAGAATTAAATATAACCAGATTACTATCCACAGGAAGTATTGATCTATTCTGCGCTTCTGAACGAATACCTGCCGAAAATAAATAATATACTCTTAAATTTACAGGAACAAGTGATGTAAGAAGTTTGTAATCTCCTACAATTTTAAATGCACTTTGCATTGCAATATCAGAAGATTTAGTTTCACCATTTATTGCATATGTTTCCGAATAAACAGTATTTAAGGCTTCTGGAGCCTTGATAAATTTTAAGGCGCTAAACTCACTATTGATACTTATAGGGTCCTCTAAGATATTTTCAGCAGAAAGAACACTAGCTTTACTGTCAAATTTATAACCAATAGGTCTCCATGATGGAAACTGGCTAAGTGCTGTAGCTCTAACAAGATTGGCTACGGCTTGCGATATATCGCAAGGTACAATTAATGACATTCTATTACACCACCCATTTTAATTATTTTACCAGCATTGTCAACAGAAAATCTACTTATGATAATGGCAGAAACTAACATATTTAATATAGTTGGATTTTCTGATAATTTATCAAAACCAACCAATTCAGAATAAGTTAAATCTATAAATCTAGAATATTCAGTAACTTCCCCTGTTTTAATACAATGTAATACACGGTCTTTTTCTTTATCAAATTCTATACTAACCTCATCTAGATCTAGGGACACATCTAGAATAAGAGATATATTAGTGAAACAGCCACAAATAGCAGAACTCCTTATAAACAAGGAAAGATCAGTATAATACCACAATAAAACAGATTTTAAAGAATTCTCATCCAGAGGAGAATCTTTATCTAACCAAGAAAAAATATTGTAAATATCAAAGATATCTCTATTATAGTGATGGCACAATATTCCTAAATGCATTTGAGAATATACATATTCTTTAAAACCAAAAGTTAAATTATCACTAACATAACCCAGTTGCGAGAAGTCTTTCTGTAAAGAATTTATAAGAAAACTTAGATATCGCTGATAACTAATTCTCACTAGAAATACCGCAGATAAAGACCTTCATCGTCATCGAAAGATATAAAAGAGTCATGAACAGGAAGATCATTATCTACTGCAAAAGTACCGTCCCTTAATACTTCAGCATTTACTTTGAATTCATTAAACTCCTCTGAACTGAGAGGGCATTTTTTTAGAGAGAGTCTAGATAGATAAATATCATCAGAAAGTACAGTAAGCAATTTCGATAAATTATCTAAAATCAAAGATTCTCGATTTGACGGAGCAGGAACATCAGGAAATTCCTTAGGAAATACAACTTTTATACGATTATCCAACTCAGTCATATCTTTTTCTGATAAATTAAGAGTATTCAGAAAATATCTAAAAATCGACTCATCTGCATATAAATAAGGTCTTTTAAAATTATCTTTTAAAGTCTCTTGACCCCATAATACATACTTAGAGTAGATTTCTCTACCATTTAAACCAGATTCTGAACGAAATAAACGAATAGAGTCGCTAGAATCCTTAATCAAAACTTTATAGGCTGATATAGTATTATACTCCACAACATCTCCTGTTTGAACAGCAAAACTAAAATTACTAGGAGTAATATCCATACCACCATCACAAGCTGCACTAACTTTTACATTATTAAATACATTGTGAGCAATATCTCTATCATTACTATAACATGTAATTTCATGAAATATTGTGCGGTATTTTTTGACAGAACTATAAATTAAATCATCACTTTCAGCACCATCAACCTTATAACAACAAATTCCACACTTCATCATCATATTATAGATATATTGCGCTTGATTCTGAATATAAGCCTCACGTGGGCGATTCATTTTATATTCTGGCATAAACACATGTTTATTAGTTCTACTGTCAAAACAACAAATAACATCTGAATACGTTATTAATTCCTGCAAAACATTACTGACTAAGAATTTTATTCCACCCATAGGGTAACCAGCAAAAGCATAATCCCTAGTTTTGATAGATTTTGAACCATAATGCAGAAACCACGAAACATCAAAAATTTTTAAAGAACCAGGCACTTAATCACCTTCCTTTAGCGGACCAACTGAGTTAATTCTATTTTCAGATGCCTCTATTATTGCAATTAAGGCACTAGTATAAGCCTTGGCACGAGAAGCATTTGTATTTAATTGAGCTTTTCCCTCGCTAACAAAAGACAAACTTTTTACCATATTCAAAAATAATGAAGATTTAACTGCATTTTCAGAATAAATATCACACATTTCTAGATCGGATTGTAACCGAGGGTTATATAACTTATCAGAAATAAAAGTATAAACTAATGCGATAAATAAACTATTTATCGCATTAGCACTCAACGCTTTATAATTAGTCGTTTTTAAAAATTCTGTTGTTTCAGTCAGAAAAGCTGATTGTTCACTCGAAAATCCTTCATTGAAAAACATACGATAAAGTCCTTCTAGATAAGAAGTAGAAATAAATTCGAAAGATTTTCGAGATTGGTGCGAAGTATTTATATACGACATTAAACCAACAGAATCTTGCAATAATTTCTCAATATCATCATTATTTTCAAGACGTTCATACGCTTGAAAATAAAAGAATGACGCATTTTTTAAGGAAGATAAATTACTTAGTGATCTACCGAAAAACTTTTCATCATGGAATTCACCAATCTGAATACTGTCAGCAATAGTTTTAAACATTTCATATTTTCCTGAAACTAACTTTATTAATTCCAAAGAAGCAGGATCCGAAACATTTACAGTACCATTTCTTTTAGAGTGGAATTTTCCTGTAAATTCCACAGGAGCACTTTTTAATTGTTCCTTTACCGATGCAGTTGCATCACCAAATGCTGTCATGATAGAAACACCAGCACTTATTTTCTTTGCAGATACCCTATCTTCCCTATTAACATAATCCATAACAGGACCAGATTTAAATAAATCATAATAATAAGAAAACTCCAACTTCACATCGTTTAATTTTTGAATCTCAAACCTTGTATTTAATAATTCAATAAGACCTTTTACAACAGAGGATTCAATATCAAATCTAACTACATCTATCGGGCTTAACCCAAATAAGGAACACAACATAATTATCTCCTTATAGTTTACTATTTTTTATTCAAAGATTTCATTTTTTGAAGCGCACTCAAAGCAGAACCACCCTTAGGTAATTCTTCAAGTTTTATAACATTTTTAACAGTTTCAACAACATTGGCTAACTCTTCTGCGGCTTTATTATTTTGAGGTGTAGAAGAAATAGCCCCACTTGTTATCAGTTTTAAAACCTCATCTAATTTCTGCACAACTAGGGATTCATCGGAGGAATTAACATCATTTTCAACTAAAACTGAAATATATGCCCATAAATCCCCAGACAGAGAAATTTCTTCAATTCTATCAACAGCCTTTTGAGTACGTAGAAGAAGATAGCCATTTGTTAAGGATACCTTAAACAAAGAATATCACTCCTTAATATTAGAGAGCTTCCGACATATACATCAGAGCCGCACCTCTCGATATGAAATTTTCGGGTAATACTACACATTTTGTACGAGGAGAAACCTCATGCAAAAGTTCTCCAAATCTTTGAGAAATACTATAATCATAGGCACCAGAATCAAACATTCTACCACCAAGAACAATTATATTCAAAGATGTCAACGATGTTAAGGAAGTTTGCCTTGAGATAACTTCGGATTGAATTCTATGGAAAAGATTTTCAGCCACAGAAATTTTACAACGCTTTATAATGTCAACTATATCAACATAGTCATCACCAATTTTTAAATTACCTGTTTTTAAAGCATGCATTAAATGACGAGTAGCAGGTGGTTTACCACCAAAAGCTATAACACATTCATCACCCAATTGAGTTAGTAATTGAGAACCACTTTGCTCTATTGATCTAGCAGTTTGCTCAATAACAGCACCATTTATCAAAACAGTAGTAGAACCATTTCTACCACCAAGTTCAACAATTAAAACTTCCTCAGGCATCTCTTCGCCTGCTAATGAGTAATAAGCTTTAATCTGACACTCGGGTTCAGAATACATACGAAAATCTTTTATTCTCATATTTATAGGTTTCTTACTGCACCAAGTCCAAGAAACAGTTTGAAGTTCACTCTTTATCTTCGACAAAGCTGTAGACATTCTTAAATCATCAGGCGGTAATGCAATAGCTAAATATAAATCAACAACAGATGGAACTGGAACTCCAGTTTCTATACTGTGCTGAATTAAACCATAACCTATAGAATCAACAATATTGTAATACAATGAAGTTGAATCTACCTTTCGCTCGGATGCAATAAATTCATTTTGTTTAGTTTCAAATTCTAATGTCTTAGGACCCCTAACTACTCTCACAAGTTCCTTATTATTCACAGAAAAAGACGAATCCAATCTGTCAATTAAAGCACTGGATTTATAAGTCAGTTGCCTATCAAAGGGAATACTCTTAGATACAGAGGGGACAACGCAGTTCACAGAGAAAAAGTTATCAAGGTTTTCTTGGGAAAGATCATCATGAGAAACCATAGTAACTCTAGTTTGAGTGCTTCCGCAGTCTATACCAACATAATAGATTTTAGAGCCTATAGCACCCTCCGAACTGAACGATACAACAGAGGAATCTAACAGTAATTTCTCCTCATTTGAATCTACCTCTGTTTTACCTAATTTGCTTAAATTATAATTATTTGCACTATTTTCCACTATACTTTCCTCCTACTTAATTATTGTTATATATGTTTTTAAACTTATCAATTCTAAATATATTGTAATCACACTCTATGATTAATCCCTGTACTTTACAACTATAAGATACTGCATAAATTCAGAATTACTAGCTTGATCTCTTACAGTCTTTTCAAAAACAGTCCCAATTATATCATATTTTTGCTCTAAATCTTGAATAGCTCTATCCTTCATATCCTCGCTAGATACAATCAAAGTTAACTCGAACCCACCCATAATATACCTAACACTCATAATAGAACCATTATTTAGTATACCATCTAATTCAATTAATTTTACAATTAAACCATCATTTCCAAAGTTTTCTATACTAGAATTTAAATATTTTATTTCAGTATTTAGACGACGCATATAAGCAAAATTTTCAGCTTTTTTAGCATCTAATATCGTAAAATCGCTGCTAATATTATTTATTGCAAAAATAGTTGTAGATAGCAGCATTGCAGACATTAGAAATATTATAACACAAACAACATCAACAGCTGAAAATCTACGTCGTTTTCTCTTAAACCACGGAGTTAACTTGCCTTCTACAGAAGCTATTAATTCTAAGCGCTCCGATTCAGACAATTTATAATATAATTCACTATCACCATAGATAAATATTTCACCAGAGGCCATATCCATTTCACAACAAGGTTGTCCAGTTAACATAAATCCTAGAAAGGCAAGAACTTCATGTAATTCTGGTGGTATATGTTCGATGTTACCTAGTACTGGAATAATTTTAGAAGAGGCATACGTAATATCTAAATCTACACATGCAGTAACAGTGCTTTGTAATTTAGTTTGAGAACATACTGTTATAGATTTAAAATATCCTTCTGATAGATGAGAAACGACATAACTATGGTGTTCGTAATTATCAATTATTACACCATTTTCTTTCAAAGACTGATAATACCTAAATGCAGAATAATACTTGATTGTATTAGCTCCAAATTTTCTAGCACAAGCTTTTACAAAATCATGATCTCCTTCCGAAACAAAGAAGTCGTAATCTAAATGTTCTGATACAATGCGATCAACTTTCAGACCAAGTAAGTTAGATCTAAAATCTGGTTTTATAAATACTCTAATTTCATCAATAGGATAATCACCTACATCAGAAAGAACTTCATTTACATTTTCAGGATCAAATGTCTTTATTAAAAGCAACTGATCTTCCTCGATAATACCAATATAACAAGGAACATCCAAACGTAAAACCATTATTCCCATTCTACAGACCACCTCCAGTTCTAACCCTTACAATTACAGTGTTTGAACCGAACAATAAATCCGCCGAATGATAACTCATTTGACTTTCATCAAAATGAGACAAGAATTCTAACAATTGAGGGACTTCAAGACTTATTTCATAACCATCACAAACCACAGGATCATTTAATTGAGTAATGTCTTTTATAAAATGAACACTGTGTTCGTTCAATTCAAAAGCCTTTATATAATTTATAATGACACCATCAAATAACATAATATAACCCATGATCTGTCTTAAAGTCTTAGGGGATTCCTCACCTTTCATTTCTAATAACGTCTCAGATAACATGGAAACTTCTATTTTTAGAGACTCTATTTCATCTAATTCTACCAATAGATCATCACGACTTTCAAAATATAACAAAAACTGACCAAGAGTATTTGAAAGCAAAAAGAATCCCAAAGTAAGCAAAAATAATATTGACGAAATTATAATTCTTCGCATATATACCTCCTAATCTATTGTAATATTATACTTAGATTTATTCAATGTAGAATCAGCTGGCACATTAACTTGTCTTGTTTGTAATGCAATAAAGATTTGACCAGTTAATTTCTCTAAAGATTTCTTTTTATCTAAAGGAATAGAATCTATTTTACATTTCACGACGTCACCTTGCTGTACTATAGTCTTACGACCTTTGAGTAACTTTTTACTAGGCAAAGTCATATCTAAATCCAAGAAACTGTGAATATAAGATATTGGAAAAAGACTATTATCCATCTTAAAATCACCTACCTTAAACTATTGATAATATATCAATAGGACTTAATCTACCATCCAGTAGAGCATATTTTAACTGAATTTCCAAACTAAAATGACTACCAAAAATCTTTTTAAATAAGACCTTTTCCATCTGAAATGGTCTATCAGCTTCAAACAATTCCGAGATTAAATCATTATCAAACTTTAGAATTTCGGGCAAAACAACCAAAGTGTTTCGAGTTCTACCAGTATTACCACACTGCGAACAACCCTTGGAAACTAAAGACGAATAAAGGTCATGTGTAGTGAAAAAGTTATGAAGTCTAATATCGCGTGTATATGAATTTCTGTGAACCTCTTCTAAACAATGAGGACACTGCTTTTTATAGAGACGTTGATTACAGATTAAATTTATTTGAGATAAAACATCTCTATAAGATTCACCAAAATATTCAAAAAGTTTATGGGGTAAATGCCATATCCTATTTTGATGCCAAGTAGTCATGACATGAATAGAACTATTTACAGAATCTCTAACACCAAAAGCGACCTCTGAATTGGGGATTTCATTTAACATCAAAAAATCTAAGTCTTGTTTCTTAGCTAAGCGAATATAAGATCTTAGTGCTGAAACATCCCCTTTATAATCTACTTGAGGAAATTTACCAAGAATTTCTATAGGATCATCTAAACTCAGCATAGAGTAATTCTGAGGTTTTTGAACTATTTCATTTGCAACTGCGTTCATAGTTGTATTTTTACCAGTACGAATCTTACCAGTAAATACAGTCAATCCACTTGGTCGCTCTGTATTATCTCTCAACAGCTTTACACTTTGTTCATCAAATCCTAATTCATCTATTGTTAAGGAGATAGTTTTCTGTTCCTGTAATCTGCATACACACAAATACCCACCTAAAACAGGATTTGCTTCAAATCTTACATCAAGACGACCATCTCCAAAAACATCCTTTATAGTAACAACAACACCTCTATTACTATCTAAATCTTGAGCCGCACCCTTATTACTTGATCGTTCTGTAACAACTGTTTTAATCAGATTACGGTTCATCTCGGATGTAATTTTAAATAAATCACAAATATGTCTATCGGGACCAATACGAACAAAAGCTCTATAAGCAGGAATTTTTTCAAAATGAGCAATATCAAAGTGTATATCTGAAGCACCACTATCAATACAGAATAACATATACCTATTGAATAAAGCATAGTAATCCCAAGGGAACGTAGACATAAAATCGGGATTTTTCAGATATTCATAATTATAAGGAAGGAGATAATGAAAATTTACGCTTTTACCACCCAAGTCTACCTGTAATAAAGCTTCTGGTTTTATCTTATGCAAACCAATATAAACATCATAATCAACACCATTTTTATCTCGGGTAACCAATACATCATTTTTATCACAAAATGACTGCAAATTATCTGGGACTTTTAAATCATTCAACAAAACAATATCCAAAGCAGTTATATACTTAGCAATAGAAACAATGTCTGCAGGATGTAAAAATCTATAAACATTTAATAAATTTAAAATATCAATAGTATCCAGACTATTACGATCGATTATATTTATAGCTGAATTATGCAAAAAACTCCAATTAAATTTAGTACTTAAAATATCCCTTATCTTTTCGGTTTCCATACTCTCATAAGGTTGAGTAGGTGGGTTTAAATCAGCAAAAGCTTCCACAAAATTCATATTATCACCTACATAATTAAAGCAGAAGTAGCCGCATTAATCCATTGAACAATGAATGTATAGGCTAAAAGTGTAAATATACCAAGAGTTAAAATGTCGCCAATAATCATCATCACAATAGAAGCTTCTAACTCCCGAGGTTTGTTGTTTTCCTGAATTTCCTTGACAATTTCATCCTTGTCCATCTGTGAGACTTTTTTAATATTCATATTATCTAAAATTTCATCAATTAAATGTAATACTTTATTATTGGAATCTCTAGTTTTGTTCACTAAAGTCACCTCCAATTAAATTTAAATTTCGCATACAAGTTTCATAAAATACTCTTAAATCCAAAGGGATTTGTTGGATTCTAGAATTTATTGAATCCAACAAATCCTCTGATTTTAAATACATAAATTTGCGTATATCTACCAAAAGAGGATCTATTCTAGAATACTTTTTTATAAATTCATCCACCTCTATATATGATAAGGAATCAAATAATTCTATAAATTTATCTTCAAATGGGAATTTTAATATAACAGAGTCCATACGATTTGAAGTAATAGTACGCTGTTGCTCCGATACCTCAAATTTTCTATTATTCAATAAAATAGTACCTATCATTTGACCTTTTATTATAGTATCAGTCATAATACTATAATCATAATACAAAAGAGATATATTAAACAAATCTAAATCTGATAGCAATTGACGTAACCTCGAAAAAGAGCCAAGATGTTTCCCCTCTTTAGAGGAAATAATAAAAAGAAAAGGTATTCTGGATTCGGCAATCTCAGGATCAACTAAATCTAGGTACATAATATTTATCTTATTTAAAATTGTACGGAGATAATCAAAATCATCTTCCTCGATACCACTATTAATATAACAGAAACCTAAATAGGAATAACTCGGAGTCCTGTCAAGACCATACAAAGCCTCTTCAGCAGTATCGTACATCTGTAATTCAAAGTTCTGAAATTTAGTTATGCAAGATTTTATAGCATCAAAATATCCAGGACTGATCACAAATATTGTATCATTTCGCAAATACATCACCCCCAGACAACACGAAGCTTCGTCTTATTACTTTTGTAGGGGTGAAGAATAATATCGCATGGAGATAATATCTGCCTATCACTATTTATCCAAAGAGAATTTAAACCATCTTGTTTCAAAAGATAAGAATAATCATCATACTTATGGCTGGATTTTTTAGGAACAAAATGAACCAACACATAACTGGGAGGATTATCTGGGTGACTAAATTCATTTTCATAGGCTATTTCATCAAGATGATATGGATCTAAGTTATGACGTAAATCTATAACCTTGTTTTGGACTGCATCAGCAAACGAAACAGTCTTGCTGATATGGTCCACTATAGCTTCGAAATGATGCCAATCTGTATAAGGAATTTTAAACCCAAATGCAGGAGGATGCCCACCAGCAGTAAATAAAGGAGCAAAGTATTGCAACCACTTATTATTCTTTGGATCCCGTAAACTTCCCTCGATACACTCCCCAGAGTCACAAACACAAATGCAGGCTTTACCAGTAGCCGTAGCTACAGCATTTGCCACTCTACCTTTATTATTCAATATAAAATTCAAAGGATACTCTCCTCGAATAAATTCACTCAAATTACAAACTACAAGATTTCCATAATCCATGTATTCCTTATTGTCTAAAATAGAATCCACAATTACCTTTATAATCTTTATAGTAGATGAATGTAATTCCTGAATATCTTTATAGATTTGATCTTGATTATTACTATTGAAGATAAACAAATCATTAATCAACGAAAATTGTTCTCGCCTAAATACAGCATTTACCTTAGGAGAAAACCACCATTCAGCGAATCTTCGATTAATTGTCATATACTCTCCAGTGAAGATATCAATAATAGCAGGAACTTGTGTACGACCTTCGCAGGTTTGATACAAAAATCTACCAAACTCTGTGTCCATAACAATGTTATCCGCATACATTCCTATTAAAGAATAGACAGCCAAAGAACCAATATCATACTTAATAGACATTCGTTCCAAGAAGGCTGAGCACACCATAAAAGCTATACCAGAACCACACATGACATTATCAATATCGTACTCAACATTATCTAAATAAGTGGAAATAATATCACAATTTTCTGGATAAGAAGAATAACGATTTAGTGTATTATGGTGATCCAATACAATCAATTCAATACCATAACTGGTCAATCTTTCCAGAACAGGAATATTATTACTACCTGTATCACAAATAATAGCCAGTTTAGCTTGATTCAATAAACAGAAATTTATAAAACCTAAGTCAATATCATGAGTTCTGCTAATATACGGATAACACTTATACTTACAGCCTAATGTCTCCAAGGTATCCTTAAATATCATAAGAGACATTAAGCCATCCACATCATAATCACCATATACACATATGGAAGAAGAGTTCATAAGATGCTTACCAATTCTATTCAAGACTTTATCTAAGTGATAAAATTTATACAAAGTTATAACCTCCTCTCCCTAGAGAAAACAATTTTATTTTCTGAAAATTTAGTAGGTGAATTATCAGATAATTCAGAGATATAAAAAGATGGGTTACCAGTATCATAAAATATACCTAAATAATCCCTAGCCCTCGTCATAGCAACATAAGCCAATCTATTCTCAGCCTCTTTTAATCTTAGTATCGTAGATTCAGAATAGAGTTTAGAATCTATATAACTATACGATGGAAAGATGCTATCATCCATATAAGTCATAAAAACATTTTTATATTCTAGACCCTTTAGACTATGAAAAGTAGCCACAACTGCTCCACTTTTATTTTGATAATTATAGTACAACGATTTAGTCTTTCCAGAGTATTCTTTATACAATAAAGGATAAGGATAAGGTTTATTAAAGAATTCTTTTACCCAAACCACAGCATCATCACTATATGGAATTATATCATCTTGGCATCTGCTAATCCAGTAGTTATCTATAAACAAAGCAAGAATATTCTCAATATTCTTAGAGAATGGAGCAGTTTCCATATCTCGGGATACAGTGTATAGAAAGTTTAAAGACTCCCTCAACTTACGATAATGTTTAAAAGGTTGAAAATCTAACTTCCACCAAACCTCAACATCAGGGAACTTTGTTATAGGAGCATTAGGTTTTAATGGATCACAACCCAAATAAGAATACCAATCTGTCTTATTTATATTCACAAGCTTAAACATAGATTTCCAATTATTCCTACCAGGTGACCATAACAGATTCATGACTTCTATGAAATTTCTTATAAATTCATGCTCTTCAAATCGTGCAGAGTTAAAGGTATGATATGGGACATTTATATCAAATAATGCCTTTGTTAACGGCTGTCCATATATCTTATCTCGGGCACAAATAACTGTACTACTCAAATCATCTCGCGACAATTGAGAAATTTTAATTTTTAATTTTTCTAGCATATCATGATAACCAGTATAAGGTAGAAAATCTACCTCACCACCACCACGAGAAGCAAGTAAATTTTTCTTAAATCTATTTTTATTTAATTCAATTATCTTTCTAGCCTTGTCTAATATATTAGTACCACAACGACGATTAACATTCAATTGAAACACCTTAGCTAAAGGAAATTTTTCGGTAAACTTCAAGGCATTATCAATATCAGCGCCTCTAAAAGAATAAATACTCTGATCTTCATCACCAATACACAAAAGTTTGGTGTCAGGACCAACTATCTTTTGCAAGATTGACATCATTAATGGGGTAAAGTCTTGAATCTCATCCACAACAATAAAAGGATATATAGTATAAAATTGTTGTTGCAAGTCTGGGTGAGTAGCTAGTAGATAATCCATAAAAATCAACTGATCAGTGAAATCAATTAATTGCAAAAATTTCTTAGTCTTATTATAATCTTCAAATACATGACGCAAATGTTCAGCACTTATGCCAGTGGAATGTACAATTTCATACAAACAAGGATTATCTAAGTCTAAAGAATCATAATCCATGAGCAACCCGTGAACCACATCATAAGCCAGTTTTAATTTATCAGCCTTTATTTCGAAAGTTATGTGAGGGTAAGCTTTCTTTAGTTTAGACAAAGCAGCATTAAAAATCTGCGTCTCCTGCTCTGGTTTTATTAATTTAAAATTCTTTATTTTTAAAAAATCAGCATATTCAAATATCCATGAATTTGAAAATGCATGCATTGTACTAGCATTTATTCCAGTGTTTACAAAGATTGCAGATGGATTATTTACATCAGAAGGGTCGTTAGAAATAAATCTAGAAGCCAATAGAACACCCAAAATTTCACCATGTTTATTACGCATCTGAGGTTCGTTTTCTCTGTTATATACAAGACATAAACACTCCGATGCCGTCAATAACTTACCAGTTTCGAGTTTCCATATTATCTTAGAAAATATAGCTTTTATTTGACTACTAGTAGTCTTACAGCCACCAGCAGGCGCTAAGATTAACTGATGTTTTGTCTCCACTAATAAAGCCAATAATAAGTCTGGACTTAAATCATAACCAACAGCCTTAAAAATGGATTTTAATAAATTACATCTACTTTTTATGGGAATTTTACAGGGATCGCTTAATTCAGAAGCTAAAGCCAATATAGATTCTTCTGTATACGAATCTATATCCAAAGGCGTTAACGTTTCCAAACGCACCACACTGGTACCACTAGACATATCTAATCCTCCTACTTTTTAAATAAATCTTCAGTAATTACAAGTTTAGCAAAGTTAGTACCATATACGGTAAGATAATCTAATCTTCGTAATTTCTCCAAAGGAATATGGGTCAACAACTTATTTATTAAAGAATCACGAAACGTAACATTCTGATAAGAACAAAGATTTAAAATACGATCACTATCACTTGTAAATAAGTATTTATCCTTTAGAGATAAATAATAGTAATAATGCAAAACAGCTTCACCGTCCGTAAACAGTTTAGGGACATATGGAATAACTTTAACACGATCAGGACGCTTTACAGCTTTATTTCTAACCAATAAATCTAACCTTTTCTTAAACAAAGAAAACATATCTTCTTCACCATCAATACCTTTAAACAAACAACCAGATAAAGGCAAAATTTGACGAATAATACTCAAGTTAACTCTATCTGAATAAGGATTAGATAACTCTTTATTTAAAGGGACAACAAATCCCAAGAAATCGGCATCATAAGTGGATACATAAACTGTAGTCCAACCTATCGTAGGTAAGTCTATATAAAGAGTATTACCAACATGCAAAAACACTTTATAATTCATAGCCTTTTCTAGCTCTAATAAGGAAGAATAAAACTCAGGATCATCATATTTATCAGCACATTCTAGTTTCATCAAATCTAATGACACAGATACAATTTCTTTATTTTCATTTAAATAAGAAATTCTACCTATAATCTGTCTATCATAATCAGGAATATAAATCATGTATTCACAAAATTCTTTTCGTATAAGACCTACTTGTAAGTAATCCTTTAACATACAAACTGTATCATACAAGGTACAGATATCTATAGGAAAATAAAAAGAATTTAATCGCTGTATAATATCATTTTGCAATCCAACATCACAGTATATTGGTATTTTCCATCGGTAATTTATATAAGCGAGAATTAAAGCAAAATTGTTCCTATCTGTGACCTGAGAACTTTTATGAGAAACATGAATTAGTGGTTTTTTATCAGAAGAGTTTAAAGTGAAAACTAGAGCTTCTATATTATTAATTAAACTCTTTTTATATTCTTCTTCCTTTACACGGGAAGATTTGACAAAACTCAGTAACTGATCAAGGGTGGAAAAGTTAAATTGGAATATTTCATATTGGTCGCCAAATAAGGAATCCACATAACTTAACGCAAGATTGGAAGCATTTGATTCAACCAATGAAGGAAATGTATACAAAGGACATATATTTATATCTATTGTTCGTAGCATATCGCTATACTTAATATAGTCTTTGTAGTTATTTATAGAAAATTTAAAAGCGTAAACATCAGGAATGACATTTATTGGTAAATAGTCATTACAGTAAGTATCATAAAAAGCTTTTAACGTATCCTGATCATTAAATACCGAAACATTATCTATAAATAAAATATATTTTCTGTTCACAAAAGAACTAATAGCTGTACGACAATGAATACCATACACGGACAATGCATCAGAACTCACATAATGTAATTCATCATCTAAAGTTATTGATCTTTTTTGATCATAATTATCATCATACAACGCTATCAATACCTTATCTTTATAAGACAATTCAGAAACATACGACATATCTAATGTGCGAATTAAAGCATCAACCTCAAATGTTTGCATTTATTCAACCTCCTCGGAAAAATCAACCTCATCAATACGAGTTACATACCTGCCGTCCGTAACTAAACGTATCTCTCGGCGAGGAACATCATTATATACTAAACTTGAATGAGATATCATGATAATCTGAAAACCATTAGTCACACTATTTTTCAAAATATCCTGAACTTGTAATAAAGTCTGTTCTGAAGCACGACAAAATGCTTCATCTAAATACATTTTATTATGATTTAATAACTCCAAGCAACTCTCTGCAGCAGTGTATGAAATCAACTGCTGAGCGCCATCACCCTCTGTAATATAAGGGGGACGTAAATTACCGGAAGAATCTTTTAAATATAGTTTTAATCTAGTCTGATTACGTTTAAAATCACAATCCGAGAATGCAATTAACCCTTTCTTAGGAAATATAGCATCTAATCTAGCTGTTATATTATTATCAACAATATTTAAACGACGTTGCTTGTAGTTAACCTCTTCTTGACCAACTGCAATACCCACTCGGTGAGACATCTGCATCATAGACTTTAAATCTTCGATAACAGACTCCGCATCATCCAACAACACTTTCAAAGAATTACGTTTCTTATCCAATTTTAATGCAGTTTTTAACTGTGCTTCCTTACTCGCTAAAACTCTTTCTAGTGAATTTATAGCAGATCGGACAGAAGTAGTATTTATATTATCACCTTCTCCTGAATACAAGTAATGTATTCTCAGTAATTCTTATACGAACTAATTTTTTAGTTAATGAAACTTTTATTTGGTTAGATTTAGCAACCGATAAAATTTGTTTAAAAATAATTTCAGGAAACGAAATATCTGGCAAACTAGAAAATAATAAATTATCAGAACTGGAAGCAGATGTAGCAGTGATAGGAGCACTGTATGATGTAGAATCTTGTTTTAAAACCAATGCCTTAGATAATAAATCTAAAACAGCTGTATCGTATTTCTTTATCCAAGATAATAAAGAATTTGCAGGAGTTAAATCTATATCTATTACATCAATTCTCTTCTGACTTTTAATAAATTCATAATCATTTGGCAATACAGATAGGGCTTTTCTAACAACAATACCATAATTATCTGTACAAGATATAATATAATTTCTGACATTATATACATCGCAGTGACTAGGTTGGGATAAAAGTTGGTTTAAATTATTAGGATACACTGACAAGTCAGTACACTCAGTTTTACTGAAAATTAATAACTCACCAACAGAAATATAAGCTACCCCATTATCAACAGTGATAGGAAGATTTGAATTTCTACTTAATCTACCTAATAATCGCAAATCATCTAAAGATATACGAGGAAATTCGCTAGCTTCTTCTAACAAATCTAACTTATCAGCAAGTCCTTGTAAATTACAAGTTTGTATAGGAAATTGCATAGTATAAGGAATATCATTATTCGTAAATCTAACATAAATGATATTCTCAAATTCAGAGAAAGAAAGAACACCATCACACAACAAACTTAAGAATCCTTCACGAGGAATTCTAAAATTTAAATTTATTTCCTTTTCATCATAATCAACTAATTTAAACATACAATAAGAAAATACTGTAGTAAAATCAGTAAAAAAGACAATAACTTCTTCAGTCACAAATACATCCAAAAACTCAGTCTTGTCCCTAAACATAGACTTAATAAACTTGGAATCTTTAACAATTATAGAAAATCTCATGATGATTCCCCAAATTCTGTAGAAACATATTTTAAAATATCTTCCGCCAATTTAGTCAATATATCCATAGATTCTGATACATAGTCTAAATCATGGGCAAGTCTTTCTAAATCTAAAGACTTTAAGGGGGAAATATCAATAATACCCTCAGCTGAACTGTAATCTTTAAATAACTCTTCCAACAGTGCTGGAACCTTTGATAAAGTATCTGCATTAGTTTGCATGGTATAATTATATTCTGCCTGTTTCTTAATAGCGGATTCGCGAAGTTGCTTAGCTTTTTCAGTAACATTAGCCATTATTGAAACTCCTCTCTTCGTTTTCTTATACTTACTAACCTATCAGAAAATTCATTTAAATATTTAGAATGATTGCCCTCCAAAAAGGAATCAATCAAACGCAAAGATTCTGAATCTGAAACAAATAAAGCACGTATATTCTGAATAGGATCATCTGAAGAACCCAAATAATCCTTAACTTCTTTAACAGCCTTAGCTATCTTATATTTAGATATTTCTTCCTCAGATATTTCCGGAATTATAGACTCATCTCTGGATGGTAAATTAAATTTATGTAGTTCCACTCCAGAATACGCATCATTCTTAAAAATAATGGAGGGAATACATCTCTCTAAAAACAAATCGGTAACTTCATCCTTATGAGGTCTACCTAAAGACGATAAGTAATAAATTAGAGTATTTTTACTACGCCATACTCCAGATAAGGTATGAAGGTGTCCCATGAAACACATATCATATCTCTCTAGGGCAGAGACAGAAGATACTGATTTTATATAAGAAAAATTAGTAGTTATACCATTTGATTTACAATTATCAGCAACTTCTTTAGAGTAAATAGATTTATGATAAAATGCTATATTTTTTTTACCAAAAACCGGAATAGAATCCACACAGGAGAAATGATTAAAATGAAAAACACAATCACCAACTTCAAGACTATCTAATACCTTAAACTTATTTAAATAGCCCAAAGGTTGTAAAGTGAAATTTTCAGAATTACTCAATCTTTCCGACGAAATAGAACTAATCATAGTCCAAAAAGGATTATTAACATAATAATTTATCTCATGATTACCAATAACCGCATACGAGGTATTAGCTCTGGATAGAATTAAATCTAATAAAGAGATATCAACCCCAGCTTTTTCAGGCTTCCTATAACTTTTATCAAAGATATCCCCCAAAAATATCAAATTAACTGAATAATCTCTTTCTATATAATGAGAAATTAAAAATAATAATTGCTTGGCAACTACAATAATTTCAGCATCATAATCATAGCGATTGGTCTTAATTTGACCACATAAATGTAAGTCAGATATCACAAGAAATACACTCTCCGTCGTCAAAATAAAACACCTTACCTTTCATTGGACATTCTACAACAACAGTTAATTTACCTATCTGCTCATATAAATATTTTAGACTATACTGTAGCTCTCGTTTCTTAGCCAGACTATTTTTTAATAGATATAGTTGATAATTTAACTTAGAAAGTTTATCAACGCAGTCTAATAAAGACAAAATACGCTCAAAATTCAAAGGATTAACTGGTTTTATTTCAGACAACGAAGCTTCCACTTCACAAACTTTATCAAGCAAATCTAGCAATGAAAAAATCTTAGAGAAATTGGGAAATTTGACTGACTTTAAAGAAGATAATTGCTCGTAAATATCCACTACTCTTTTACAACAAGATAACAATGGAGAGCATGTTTCAATAGTATCTTGCAATGAAAGACAATCTACAAACTCAATTTTATCATAATCATTCTTTATAAAATTATACTCTGTAGTTGCAAAATCCAAAGAGGATGCCAATGAATCCCTAAACTCAGCCTCATCTAAGATAAGATGTTCCAAATCTTCTCTATCTGAAAGAAGCTTTACAACAGCATAATTAGTTGTATCTTTACTGTCAATAAAAATTAATTCCTGTTTATTATCCAAGATATTTAAAATAAAATTTTCCTTACTATCCTGGACTATAGACATTTTGTGCAAGAAATTAGGGTGTGGAGATGAAAATATTTCAAGAGAACTTTGATCTGTAGCATAAATATACTCAACACTAGAATTACAATTTATTTTTACCCCACCAACACTATTGTCTGATAAATAGAATAATGCCAAAGCATGAGATTTACCGTAAGTGATTAAATGCCGTAAATCCCTGACACTACAAAATATCGAACCACACGCAATCTTTAACATTTTAAAGAAAATACTCTTACCATCACTATTATCACCAATTAAAACATTTAATCCAGAAGAGAAATTTATAGTTATATCTTCCATAGCTTGACAGTTTATAAGCCTGCATTTCTGTAAAAACATACAAACCTCTTTATAATTACGAGATATGTCAGATTATGGTAAAATATACCATAATCTGACATAAACTCTATATCACACTAATCTTCTAGGTCAATCTCTTCAACATTAATGTCATCTGAAACCGATTCAGCAAATTCACTAAGCAATTCAGCAGCATTAGCAACAGGTTCTCCTGATTCCATCAATGAGGTTTCAATCAATGCTGGATCAGACATAATAGATAATAAGAATTCCTCACCGTATATATCAGCTAAAACATCTTTGTAACCTGTTTTTATTCTGTCATTTATATAATGGCTATCAAGAGGTAATTTAGACGCTATAGCATCAGCAACAGCAGAGGTAATTACATCATCTACATATTTAACTCTACGCGCCAACAGAACCAACATTTTACGTTCGAAGTCTCGATCATTATCCCTAATATTTCCTATTGCTGTCAACAATTCTGATACCCAAGGTGCTCTCAATGCGTCTTTTTCTGCATCAAAAAATGCATTTGACGGGAAAGAAGGCATTAAATCAGCACTAGCTCTAGCTTTTTCATCATCAGTTTTAGGTTCAGAAGCTTGCGAATCTATCAAATCAAACTCAATAATATCCCAATGATGGTCACTGGACTCATTTTCAAGAACTAAAGAAATATAATTTTTATATTTACCAGAAGCATCAAAATAGATTTCATGTTTCTTCAATTCATCAGTGGATAATGTGGTGTAATCGGGTAAAGGTTGACCTTTTTCCAGCATTGTATTAGTCTGACTCAACGGAAACTCATAACCTATATAGTAGTTAGATGGTTGAACTGATGTAATAATAGCTGTAGAAAATATTGATTTTTTCCATTCCTTGAATTGTTTCTCAGTAGCTGATGGAATAGCCGCCGCAGAAATATTAGGATTGCTTCCCTTATATAAAGTGCTATCTTTTTCTCTTATAGCGGCAGTCAATTCATTAATCTCATTAAAGATAACAGCCGTATAGAATTCACCCATTTTAACAATTTTAGGAATCTCTCCAAGCATTTCACCGGTAGCGTAATCGTATTCAACTTTTACTGAATATTTTATTGGGAAAGTTTGACCAGTAACCGCCTGGTCTGTTATTTGAACAGTATCAACTGTCGGAGTAATTGGAACCCTATACTTGCGAAGAACCTTGAAATCTACATCTGTCAGCACATCGGGATCTGAAACATCCCACTCAGCTACACCAGCTCTGCGCATAAATTCTTGCTTAGCTGCATCACTTTTCTGACAATAATCCTTAATAATCCTTGCAGCTGTACTTACGGAAATAGCAGGACGCCATTTAGTATTTGCATTAAAAGACTCATCTGGCATACCAGTTTCAGGGTTAAATGGTATTGCTAATTGCAAGGATACTAAAACTCTTGATTTTTTCTTCCATTGATACCTAAGTTTATTTACAGACGCTCCCTTTACCTTTTCTTGTCTGTGTTCATTCATAAGATTAAGCTCGCTAGTCTTAGGTATAGAGCCTGACGTCAAATCCGACATAATTGATTTCCAATCCATAAAATCCTCCTACTAATTTTAAAAATAGATGTAATTTTAATTATAATAATTTATTATAATTTTATATAAAGATATATGCTAAAAATATAAATTATTAACAGAAAATAAAACCGAAATATCCTATATTTACAACAAAATATCAACCCCGTCAGAAATAGCTGAAAATATTTTTTCCACGAAAATAGAGCGATCTTCACGTTTTAATAGATCATCAATATCTTTATGGAAAGATTGCTTCAGATATCTAGCAGACGGTATAAACTTGCTAACGTTTTTAAAAAATCTTTGACCTGCTTCATCGTTGTCTATAGACACATACACTTTATCTATAAAGTGTAATAAAAACATAGACTTTTCGCTAACAATACTACCCAAAGCTGAACATGAGTTTAAACCATAATGAGTTAAACTCATGCAATCAAATAGTCCATCGGTTAAAATAATATAACCAGTATACAAAGCTTGTTTATAGATTTCAGGCAATACAAATAAATAATTACCTTTATCAAAGATATGTTTCTGGGGAAATAAATAATAACTTTCAGAACGATCATTTTCTTCCACAGATTTGACCTTTAATAAAGGATTAAATGCCACCCAACCTACAACATCACCAGAGATTAACTGGCAAGGAACAACAATACAATTATCAACAATACATAATCCGTCAAAATTATAAAGACCATGCTCGGGAAATTTTGCAGATTGTCCCCAATGAAATGCCAAATAATCGTTATTAGGGACAAAGAAAGAACTATACTGGAGAAAAATACTAAGAGGCAAACTCCTCACACTCTCACCTAAAATAGACAAATAATGTTTCTGCGATACCATGTCATTCTCATATAGGTACATCACTTTTGTCATCATTTCTGGGAGCATAAGGCAATTCCTCCTTTAACAATAATCTACTAACTATAAATGATTTTACCGCTTCCCTAGAAAAAGTAGGTTTGGGATAACAATCCAGTAATTCTGAACATATTATCAGCCAATGTTCTAAACTATACTTATCTGGAGGGGTATTTATTATTTCAGTCAAATAATCCATTACAACACCTCTCTATAACATAATAACTTCGCTCTTAACCCCATTATTAGACAATGTATAACCATGTTGACTAGGAGAATAATTTTTATTAGACAGGGATTTAATATCATTAATAAAGATTAAAGGAGTAGATAACTTTTTACTACCAATAAATTTTTTAATTTTATCCTGAAATACACTACCATCTGATTCAAAAGAAGTCAAATCTGTAGATGCTTTCACAATAAAGACATCATTACTTCTACCTTCAACCTGCGTTGTAATAGCGTAATCACCAACTACTTCAACAGTATCCACACCAAACGTACTTATTGAGAAAGGAACTTTTTTAGCAGGCAATAATTGAGCAAAAGTTATCATATCTAACAAAGAATCAAAATCTTTATCACTCTGTTCAGAGCTTATATAAGCCAATACAAATGAGTTAAGATTTGGTATTTCATCAGGAATATACTTATAGTTATTAGAGAGGCTAAGAAGAATTTTTTGGAGAGAAGAAAACTTTACACTAGTTGATTCATCCACAATATCAGCTGATATTGTAGTAAGTAAACTATTAATAGCTTGCGAATCTCCATTAACTAAATATTTACGTAAAAACTCAGACCTTGATAAATTCCCACCACTGGACGAATAGGATGACTCTAAATCAGACCAAATGGAAGCAACTTTATCCAAATTTGTCATAACATACCTCCTTATTGATATTTTTCTAGTTCTGGGAAAAATGAAACTAATTTCTCTCTATCAACTAAACTAAGAACTGATACTTCCGGGATAGTTAAATCCACTCGATATAATCTATTATACAAAACTACCCAGTTATATATGTGAGATTCTACAAAAATAAAGCCATTAGGAATATCCAAATAATCTAACTGTTTCTTCAAATAAATAGCAAAAGCATTACAATCGCCACCTATATCAAAAAGTTGTCTCGGATCAGGCTGTTCGGAAATATAATTACAGCCACTAACAATATCAAAGATAGCATAAAATTGCTGTTCTTTATTTAAATCTTCAACTAAATCTAAATTGTCAATACCAGATATATTATAGTATAGCGGTATGCATATCCCGTAATCACCCACTTTGAGAATCTTAACAGTATATGGAATATTATTACTAGATAACAGAAGATCTCCATAAAAAATAGACGAGATCTCGTCTATTTTTACTACCTTAATACCGAGAATACTACTTACTAGTAGAATCAGTACGACTATTAATATTACTAATGTGATCTTCCAAACTAATGGATGACGCTTTAGCTTTATCAATCGCATTAACTAAATCACTCTCCCATCTCGGATCAAAATTAATTTGACGAAGAGCTTCGAGATAACTTGATATAGTAGATTCATCGTAGATAGGCATAATAATCTTCTTCGCAGGGTCACGCATATCTATAACTTTACCAGTCGCAAAACTAAACATGACAGACTTTATGACTCCAGTTTCTCCCTTTGCGTAATTTCCAAAATTCATCCAAAACGCTTTTATATGCAATTTATTTTGGCTAAAAATGTCTTTTTCTTGAGTAACACCGTGATTAACAGCTTTCATAAAACAGTCACCAGTTATTGTCTTTTCCCCATTATAACTCTTAACTTCGAAAACAGTTACAACTTGAGGAGTCAAGAGAATTAAATCTAATTCTGTGCTGGAACTACTGGAAGATGAATAAGGGATAATTAAAGTCCTATAAACTTTCCAAGGGAGAGAAAACTTCTTAATAAAATGAGAAATAGTTATCTCCAGCACGACTTCTGCTATTTCACCTTTAACTTGAATTAAATCATTAAAGTCCTGGCGACCAAAACTCTTCAAATAAGAGATGAGGTTAGAAAATCTACTGAATCCTTCCTTGTTATATACTTCCCATAAAATATCATTGGTTTTTTCTTTTATATTAGGAGACGAACGGAGTTCAGCAAGGTAATCATTATCTTTTTTCTTATTACTAATTTTACGAGGATTACCAATACTTTTAGCTTTTTCAACTAAAGCTGGGTCTAATTTACCCTCAATTTTACGCGGAATCTTCAGATAAATCACCTCTATTTTCTGCGAAAATACCAAGCCTTTTTACAGAATCTAAGAACTCTTTATTATCAACCACATTTTGAGATGGTATACCAAATAACTTAAATTTTGCTTCCTCAATGAGAAGCATAGCTCTTAAATTATCAGGAGAAGATCTGGGGAAATAAATAACAGGAATATGCTGGTTATTCAAATCATCAATGAACGATAACGAAAAATTATTATAAATAACAACTTGCCTATATTCCTTCTCGGCAATAAGGTGTAAATGTTGCCTAACAACTGTATAAAGCAAATTCTCAAAACGCAAATTACTTTCCACTAATCTAATATCATATTCATTTAATTCAGAAGAATAGAAGCAGAAAATATACTTATTTTCTTCAATTTGTTCATGACAAAAATGAATTTCAAGCATCTTAGGCAATGGATAATAAGAATACCCACCAGATACTGGAACAGATGAAATTGGTGTTATTTTATCTGAATTTTCCTGACAACTCTGATCATATTCAGACATTAAGTCATCATCAGTTATGGAGTATTTACGCCCAAAATTAAAATCCATTCTAAGGGGAGTCCAGTCATCTAAACGTATATCAGTGAAATCTCTAAAAATCCAACTATCTTTCATCAAATCTCTTTTCATAATAAATAAAGGCTCGTCATGACGAGTATAGTAAACTCTAATATCATCCGAAGTATAGCCTTTTTCATAGAAAGTATCCAATAATCTATTCACAAACATTATCATTATTTCACTGGTTCCACCTTGTATAGGATAGTTTAAACATTTTGGTAAAGTTAGTTTTAACATTTTACCATTGTACGCAGGAACTAATTCAGTGTGACCCATATAACATCTAACTTGAAGAGGTAAACCAAAATCAGCTCTATGTGTAATATCGTCAACATACTTTTTATATTTAGGACAAGATTCCAAAACAGCAGAAAATTTAGTTATAAAATCTTTGGATTCTTTTATAGCGTCAAACCTTGTGCCATACATTGTACGAAGGCAATTCACTTTATACAAATCTCTTTCTGCCTTACTGGAAAAACCATCGAATACAGAAAACTCATCTAATTCTTTTTGCAACTTAACAACATTAACGAAGTCTGGTTCACAATTTTTATCTTTAGCAATATTTATTGCAGAAGTTTTTGCCGCTTCTAAACGAGAAATAATCTGTTGTTTGCTATAATTTGAAACCAAATTAGCAAAACCAGCATAGATATCATCTGGATATTCTTCGACGAATGGTAGAGTATATTCGTCCTTTAATAAAGTATTAAATGCCACTCTAGCATCTGCTTGGGCAAAATCCCCCCAAACTAAAACATAATCTTCAGGAGCTTGTATCATATGCTTTATTTCTATAGGGAAATCAATTAAATTTTCATTAGCATAATTAAAACGTAAATTTATCTTTGGGAAAGCTGTAAATGGAATCTGGGTTAGTATATTACCAAACCAACCTTGAGTAGTGTCTTTCTTCATATTCCTTTCCACAACAGGTAACACATGGTCGCGCCTAGCCTTACAATTAACATATTTAAAATACAATGGTAAAAAATCTTGTGCATATCCCATCTGATATATCGGTGTTAAAACAAACTTTTTATCTAGAGACTGGGCCTTTACATTTTTCTTTGAAAAGAGATAACTAGGTACTCGCTCAACCGTAGTCAAATAGTGTATAATAGATTCCTTACCCAAATTATTATATCCAGCAGTTCCAAACATATTCATATATTGTAAGCATAATCTATGGAAAGTCTGCGCAGAATAAGCTTGATTTTGCACATATATACTCAAATCGACTAAATCCATATAAATATGACTTTGCTCATTTAATCTATCCTCGTATAAACCAACATCAACATAATCCTGTTCCGAAAAGAAATATTGCATAATTTCACCTCCTACTTACTGAATCCTTTTGATATTTTAGTCCACTCTGTTGACAAAATTCTTCTATTGATTTAAATAGATTAGGCATTGTTATCTTAGTGTGATGGGGTGTAAAGTCTAATATTTCACAATCCTTAAATTTATTATTTAAATCGAATAAACTTGTAACCGTAACAGTATAAACATACGGCAGAATCTCTGATACAATTATCTTACCATTCACATAATGGGCTAAATAATCAATATTCTGACTTCTAAAGTATAAATTACAACATTCATCTAAAAGTCTAAAAATTTCAACGAATAATAAAGCATCATACTTTATGACCACATGATTCTGACTATATGTTCCGCCGCCAGAGAAATTCGAAGTGCTATAATACTTATATGGTGTAAACTCGCTTATATTTAAAGATTGTAAATCCGCAATATCGAAATTATCTTGGACACTCAAAACGGTGTGTTTTCCTTCCAGATGAGTATATTGATACACATAAAGTTCACATAAATCGGCTCCAACTTTAACCTCGTAATAAATGCTAGGAACACGCTCTTCAAACTCTTCTAAGGAATTCGAAGGCTCTAACTTATTGACTAAGCTAGAATCGTAAAAACTTAAACCTAAAATTTTATTTTTACTGTTATAGTACATAGTCTGCAATATCTTAATCAAAACGAAGCCCTTCATAACGCACCTCTTTATACTCAAAACGGTAATGATCATAACCACCAGTAGCTATGTTTAAGCAATATAATGAAACACAACAATCACCGACTGGTAATATTTCTGGCTTCATATGACAAATACCTGACTCAATAAAACAAAATACTATATTATTTTTATATAGATCGGCAATTTCTTTACCAAAATCCAACCTATTGGAAAACGTTTTCTCAGTTTTAGAAAACGTATGAGAAAACATTAAAGCATGATTCAATTAAATCTCCTCCTCAAACTTCATCTTTTTAAATTTTCTACACTTGTTTGATTCCCATGACGAGTTAAAATAAATACCTAATATATCCGCACAAGTATCTGGGTATTCATCTCCAGTTTTTATTTGATTTTGATGACTTCCTTGTAAATCTGAACACAAAACATGAGTAAAGACAACTCTCATAGTAGATGTATCTTCCATAGTAGCCGCAGACACAATAAAGAACACATTATATTCCGAGGATTCTCTTAGCACACTCTTCAAATCTTCTACATTAGGACTACGCGAATCTACACCTAAACCGAGAGTAGATTCCATACCTAAAATCCAAATAAATTTGGGTGGAAATGTATCTAATACAATCTTTTCAAAGTTATTTTTCAGACTTTTCATAGTAAGTAATGCTTGAATAGTAACCATTTCGGTTTGATTTTTTAAAGAATCACCAGATAAACCTTTCATACCGAAAGCATTTATATAACTTTGCATTTTTAATAACTCAAGAATACAGTGTGCACGCTTTAACCATAACTCACCCGATAAATTACTATCTTTTGATATCATTTCCAATAAAGCTTCACTCTCAGGACTGGGAGTAACTGGACCAAAAGCTTTTTCATCGCACTCTATCATGAGTTTTCGCCACATAGCGGAACGAATATTACCATACAGAGGATTGGTATATTCCTTTAAGTAATGAACTTGTTTATTTTGTAACTTAGAGAACTCCAAAGATTCATACAATAAACGGTCAGCATATATAACTGTGTGGCCAATTTCTGGATAAACCCTCTGCATTGCTATAAAATTATACAACATCATAGCCAAAAACTTCTGTCTATTTTGTTTTAATGGACTAAATATTAGTATATTCTGGTTAGAATCTGTAATTAATTCAATGCGTAACCACTTCTCGCCATCTGGATTATGAAGAACAAAACTAGGTTCACCTAAATAGAGGAATTTAGGATGAACTCTGGATCTGATATATTCTAAAAAATCTACCTCAAAATCAAATCGCTGCTCATCATAAAAAGATATGTTATAGTATGGAGATTTCTTAGAAGCTTTACCAAGATCATGAAGAAATCCCATATAATCAAAAATAGTTCTATTTGAACCTATCTTAACATCTGGTAAAAAAGGTGTACGTAAATTAACATTTTCTTCAACGCTCCCAACAGCAGGATTATTATTTATAATTAATCTACCCTTCTGTCCGAAGTTAGTTTTGGCTTCATCGTTACCTAAAATCTGTTCACTAGTTTTAGCCAAGCATCCAAGGCATAATCTAGTGCCTAAATTGCCTAACATGCCCTTATCTATCTCGTTTCCTAATTCTTGGGAGGCTAGTAACAAATATGAGTATAGGTAATCCTGTCGTATCTCACGTTTCCGGATTTTCCCCACTCCCAAACTGAGCACGAAACTTTCGCTTCACTCAGCTTTCCATCTTGTGTTCTCGTATTTTCAAAATTTTATATTTGTGCTGGTAACACTTTTATGTTAAAATCAATACTCTTTTAAGCAAATCATGTATTATCTTTTCTTTTATAACAGGAATATCACAATCAAAGGGAATTTCCATTTCAGAAGCTAATATCTTTAACTTTTCTATAGAATAATCTTCAGAATTTAAACGGTTTCTAAAATATGTTTCACAGTCTTCGAGATACTTTGATTTGTATCGCCAATAGAAACCACGATACGGTCGACCTTTATGGATATTACTAGTAATACTTTTAGAGGTACCATTTACTGCTCTAGCCGCAACATTTATAGCATAGTATTCCCCAACAAGCTTATTATTCATGTTAAATTGCAGTACAGCATGACCTTGAGATTCAATATTCGATTGGGCTTTATCTACTAATATGCCTGTATAATATCCCTGAGAAATATCTTCATCCGAAACTAAGCTACGGGTAATCCAGAAAAAACCAACTGATTTATGATAATTAGTCCGAGCTTTTACTATTGCACTCTGATCAACACCCATATATCTTCCAGCTTCAGCACACGAAGAAAACTCCATAATCTCCTTTGTATCAGGATCGATCCTCACAACACTTTCCTGTCCACCTCGTAGATCACGCTCCTTTTGGGATATTCCAAGTTCAATTAAGCTGTATCTTACAGTTTCTCGGCTACAATTTAAGGTATCTGCTATCTCTTTCTGTGTTTTACCACATTTCCATAAATCTAATATAGCAGACCTATCAATGGTAGATAAGGTGTTAGAACCTTTGCCGTAAACAGCAGGTAATGCCCCTGAGTATATTTTATTACTTAAATCATCTGCACAAATCTCGTCAAGATATTTCCAGAAAAATCCAGAACTACTGCTATTATCACGACATGCATTGTGTATTGCAGTTTTTACTACATTAACAGACTTTCCAGCTTCAAGAGATGAAGAAAAGATTTCTAATATTTCATGGGTAATAGGACAGATCTTAACTACACTACGACCAGAATTATGCTTCCCAATTTCATCTTCACTTACTCCATATTGTCTAAGTACACGCAGTATGACATTATGATCTCTACCCATATGATGTCCAATAGCTGAAGCACTACTGCCATGATTCCATTGATGTAGAATGTTCAAAGCCTCATCTTCCATAACGTTTGAACTCCCATCACCGCCAATTGTAGAATTATACCCACAATTAAATGAATCAAAATGTGCTATCCAGAATATTTCACGTTCATTAAGTAAACTTACTTCGCAAGTTTCCAGGGCTTCAATCCAAAAATATTCTGAGCCATATTTAGACATTGCTAGATGTATCGCAGATGAAGATCGACCAACATCTGCTAGATGTTGACCCCATCTCGTATCCAATGGTTGAGATGTCTGACCAATGTAAACACTTTTATTAATACTATTTTTTATTATATAAATAGTACCAATTCTCATTATATACCTCCTTAATCCCATATTACCAGTATAGGATAATTAATTTTTGAAAATACATCAAGACTACTGCCTATCCCTCCACCATTTATTATCATGGTTTCATCGGTACTGTGACAGCTCTTTCATCAACTATTTTATGGTTTATATTTACTTTATACCACATACTAAATCGTTAGTTGACTTACCACGTTCCATAATCTTTACCCCCAGTGGTGAGATACCACTATTTATATATCCTTAGGTCATCCCAACAGCCTTTGTTGTAAAATACTACCTGTAATAGTATAAGGCCTTTCATAGTGTACAACTTACTAAACCTCGCAACAAATAGACAATTTTAATATTATCCGAAGTAGACTGTATATTTAGGATTTCATAACTTAACCATAGATATTTTATAGGGATTCCGGTACCATTAGTCTTGATAGTTTATTTATTAGGACTAATATAACCGACTTTACCGAGCTTCAAACATAATCTTTTGAATTATACTTGTCGGAGTATCAAATTGGCTGCTTCAGAGCGTTACTTCATCATTTCAGCCATCAAGATTATAGTTCTATAACACATATTGTATTACGCAATAGCTTTAACTTTACTAACTACTGAACGTGTCGCACGTACACCCGTACTTCTGCCCAATCTAGCCACTAAATCGATCAAAGAATTTATAAATTTAGATTTTCTTGCCGCATTTTTAAACATGGTCTGAAATTCGTCTATAAATATTACTACATGAGGCATCGCTAATCCTGTTTTTTCTCTGAATGACTTTATATTTTTAACGCCACACACCGTAAAAACAGCATTTCTGTCGATAATTAAGCGATAAGCGTCCTCGAGACATGATATAATATACTCAGCGTCTTCAGTCGCGGCTATATAAGACAGATGTGGGAGCTGTGGATTGACTCCATATGCTTTAAATTCTACTATTTTTATGTTGATAAGTAATCTGTATCAGATTTCCTCCCAACCCAAACCGTACACACGACTTTCATCGTATACGGCTATCCAGAGCTAAACTTGGCTCCTAATGGCTATCCCTCCATCATTTATTATCATGACTTCATAGGTACTGTGCCATCTCTTTCACTTACATCAAAGATAGTTATGTATTCCTATCTAATAGTTCATAGAAAAATAGATTTCTTCCTATTGTAAGCTTACCACGTTCCATTAAGTTTCCTTGTACCTTTCCTTAGGTCACTCCTATAACTTTTAACCCGCTTTTTCAGCTTAAAGACCTATAATCTTAATAAGGATTTTCATAGACACATTCTTACTAATCCTTGAGTTATTAGCCGTACATTCAGAGTTTTGTCAGTGTATAAACACATTCTAACCATAGAAAGTATCGCTTATTATCTCGCTTTATACCAGAAAATTTCTATTAATTTCCAGCATAGAGATTTTAAGTAAAAGTTTCAGGACGTTACTCCATCATTCCTATTTAAACTTAATAGCCTCGTGTCGCACGCGTCGACTAAAACATATTGGACCTCCCACGGTGGATACTCTAAAGCACCCATCATGATTACACTATTCAGAGTGACTGATTTTCCATGACCAGTAGCTCCCGCCAACAAACCATGAGGTACATTATCATCTAATGCTATATGGCATGGACTTCTACTGTCATTATTTACATAACCACAACCTCTTAAGACAAAACCATTTAGCGTATTTCCACGCCAAATGGGATGATTATCCAGAAAAGGAGGGGATAAAACTACCTCTTCAGAAGGAGTAAAATCTTTTCTCTTCATTTCTTCCATTGAACGAGGTAGTTTTACAACGCTTGGGAATTCTACATTACCATACAAAGAGTCCAAAGTATTAGACATAAAATCATCAAACATTAATGAGGCTTTGGTACCATTTGCAATGGTATCTATATACAATTTTGTGTGCAATTTTATACTTTCCGACGACAATGATATCACATAATCACCTAACTTACTCAAGTTTAGCTAAATCATCAAACAGCATTTTACACATCGAATCCATAGAGATACGAGATGAAAAGAAATGCCTGATACTGGCAGTATCATCATTAACTAAACAAGTAATCATTCTTAAAATAAATTTTCTATACTTTTCCCAAGTAGCCTGAACATTATCTGCTATAGGTACAGACGGGACCTCACTTTTATCCATAAAAATTAAAATCTTACCTTTAAACGCTACATATCCTAATAAGCTAGCATCTGCTTTACTAACAAGTTTGGCGAATGAAAAAGAAGAATCTGGTTTCATAAACAAACCCCTAATATCTTTCATATATGCCGGAACAGATGATACTCCACCTACATCTTCTTCAATAGCTATTTCGGAAACAGCAGCTGAAACAATAGGTTGCTCCACTTGCACAGATTGCTCCGCTTTTACTGGAGAGACAGGGGTAGTTACGACTTGTTCTACCTTAGGTAAAGGCGCAGATATAGGTTTAACCTCCGTATTAGACACCACACCACCAAAAGAAGTCAACAAATCTATCGTGACTTTATTAGCCTCTGATTGAGCTGATTGCGGAGATGGTACAGATACTTCATTACCATTTTTGTAGAAATCAACAGAGTGTTTAAATCCAACTTTATCGGCTTCCTCACTCAAGAAATTCAAAGTTTGTGATACTGGTGATGATGAAGCAAATGATGGGATTTTTGAATATAAAGGAACTATATTAGTCGATATATTTAAGCAAATTATTTTTATTGGATCACTTAAAGTATCCTTTATTATTTGTTGATATTTTTCTTTAGTAGAGAATTTAAACATATCACGATAAGTGGTGACAAAATCAGGAATCGCTGCAAGACCAGGTAAAACACGAAGATCGCACAAAAACTGTATTTTAACACCAGTCTCTTGAGCAAAATTTATCAACTTATCAGTAGAATAATAAACAGACTCACTCTTACTTTGAACCTCTGTAGCCACAGAATTTAAAGATACAGACATTGATGAGGCTGATTCCTCATCAACTTCAAATATACCATTATTATAATCAATACCATTTATAAGATTATTCCCATTCTTATACTCATAAATAACATCTAAAAATGAGATATAATTTATTTGATTTACACCACCCGTAAACTGCTTGACAGTAATGAATCCTACAGGACAGCGCAAACTACCAGAAAAACCTAATGATTGACAATAAGCTCTATCTGGAATAATAAGTTCAGATTCAACGATACCTGCAAGAGATAATAACCTATCATTAATCAAAATAGGTTGAAACTTTGTAAAGTCTACAATAGGCGCAACTTCCATAAAAGTTCTTAAATTAAAAGCATTATCCCTTCCGTCAATCTTTAGACAAGAAGGTTTTCTTTCTCCCCATCTAGACAGTTTTACAATCGCTTCAGCAAAAACATTACAACCAAGTGGTGGATTACCCGATCTTCCTTGAGCAATACTATGCAACCAACCACGGATAAGTTCGACACCATCAAACCCACTTGCGTTTATCCTATGATAAGCAAATTCCATCTTGTCTTCAGCAGAAAACTCACTATCAGGAGAGTCATCAGAATCGTCACTCTGATCTTGAAAAAACGTAGCATTTACTCTAAACATACCAGAGCAACTCCAGTTTACATACAATATAGATTCAAGGAGACCATCTATATAAATTTTCATATGCGGAGTTAAACCACCACTGGTATAAAGAATTTCCCAAGTATCTGGAAATTGTCTTTTTAAATCATACTCTATCATCTTTATTAAAGATTTATAATAATCAACTTCATTATCCAAAATAGGAAGATCATTATTATCATCAGACCCTAAAATATGGTCACTCGGGTAATCTATATAATTCAATATATCTTCCTCTGAAAAAGAAACATCCCCTGATTCGTTTAAAGCATGCATATATTTTATGCGTTCAGATTCCGTTTTATTTCTCACTTCTAGCCAATGGGGACCATAATATATAGGATGGTTGAATGGCTTGAATATACTGAATATTGATGGAATAATCTTACTTAATGGAATATTTTCATCAATAAGTTCAGGATAACTTGGTAATTTTATAAAGAATCTATCTGTACATTTATCCTGAAATTGATTAACATTAGCAACATTTCCACTATATTCATTAGAACCGTCAACTTTTGAACGCATAAGACCAATAGCATTTTTAACAGCATCCACATTATTCTGTATATAAATCGGAGAGATATCTAAGGAAAGTGCAAGAAAACCCTGTATATACGGAGTCAAAGTATTAGCATAATAATCACCTATAATTTCGCAAAAACTATCATAAGTCAATATATCACGATGTGATAGTTTTTTAGCATCCTCTTTATACATATTATAGAGTTTATCAACCGTATTAGTCTTTTTAGCTTCTGCATATCCTGTAATATATGGTGAGACATCCAAACTCAAAGTATAACTATCAGGCAATAAAATTAACGGTGTACTGCCATATAAGTCGACGTATAGTCCATTACAAGAAGTATTTACAATATTTAAACTATTTTGATGGCAGAGTGCATCAATCATAGTGATAATAAGGGGAGTAGAGCTATTATAATAGGACCATAGCATCTTACAAGCCTTATTTTTATGTTTTATATTTAAGGATAAAATACTGGACAAAATCAACCCTCCTATGAAATATGGGGCGGCAATTGCCGCCCCATATTCTCAGTTACGGCAAACCCGCTCGTTTTATTTTTATACATTAGGCAACGCAACTTCATTCGCTTTGAATTCAGCCGCTATTGATTTAACTTCAGTGAAAGTTTGTACAAGTTTCTTTGTGAGTGCATCGAATTCTTCGAATTTCGCTAACTCTGTAATCAGAGCAACACAAACTTTTACAAATTTGTCATTATACTCTACTTGCATTTTTTGGCAACCAGGTCTGTATGCTTCCATATACTCATTGCCTTCGTTTTCTGCAACTAAAGCCGCGAGATCTGCAACACCGTCTTGGACAACTGGTCCTGTAATTTCAGTTATAGTATCAACTAACATGGATACTTTTTCGAGATCAACATTTAGAGCCGCCACGTAAATTCCTCCTTCCAAGATATATTATCATGTCTGACTAATATTGCAATCTCCTTACCCGTTAAAAGCTTCATTAGTCTGCTTATAACGCAATTTTACATCTTCTCCTAGATCAATTACAGATTGAAATACTTTAAGCATTTCTTCACATTGTTCGTTGAAACTTTCAGCAGTTTCTGCAAATCTAGCAGAACCTAAGTCTCTGACTATATCCGTGACAACACCAGGAAGTTCTTTAAGTCTGGTAATTACAGTGTCAAGACCAGACGCCGCTCTATCGTGACGAGTTACGAAATTTTCAAAATCAAAGGATTGAGCCATTTCATCATTCTCCTTTCTACTTTATTTTCAATCATATAAAATTACGAAAATTGTAGATAGGTTAAAATTTTCCGTGCTGAACTCATTTTCTACTCTTTTCAGCTACAATACTAGCAATCAAATTCTCCGCTGTTATGTAGCCAAACTGCCCTTCTTTAGCTATAGCACGATATTTTATTTTTTCTATAATAGGAAAATATGAATCATTAATATCATAAGCGTCCACAAAAATGTGAATATAAATACCAACATCAGGACCACTCACAATAAGGCGTTGAAACCTCTCGTCACCTATAATTTTATTAGAACTTAAAACTAAAATAGTATAATAATTTTCAGTAACAGAATTTAGTTTTATCATATCTGTATTGTACTGTGTTATATTATCGTAATCAATTCTAATTGTACGCAATCTTTTCTGAAAAATAAAATCTAAAGTAGCAATTGAGTCTTTCAAATGCTCGGTCGTATTCAACACATTAAACCCACCTGAACCAACTCTAGAATCTTGAGATCTAAATGGAGAAAATACAACACCTGACTCATCTGTATCCCATATTTCAATAAGAGAACTAGACGGGTGAACATTACACCTTAATTGCATACAAAATAATTTAATGTAATTTATAATGTGATCTTTATCCTGGTATAAATACAACCAAGAACTTCCAGGATTTCTAAATATCATAGGTGGGTCATTAGCTTCAAGAAGAATATCACGAATATAGAATTTGGAATCTCCAACTCTTTCAAAATCAATATATTGTTTTTCCAAATTCTTAATAGCTTCCTTATATTGCGCTTGCAAATCTGAAACTTCTTGATCTGCTTTTGCCGCACGATTCTTTAAATCATGTAATATACCCATATGCTCATTTATACTATGATTTATAGCTTCAACCTCAACCTTAACCGCCATTTCAACCTCTGAACTGTCAAACACAAAACTAGCAGATGCTGCTTGACGAACAGTAGATATTTCAGAATTTACTTCTGCAATATCAGCACGAACCAAATTAGAAGCTTCATCAAAGTTTTTATTTATAATATCACGTTGCTTTTCATATTCTTTAACAGCTCTTTGTGATAGGACATTTTCCATAAATTTGTAATTATCTTCAACTATCTTTAAAAAATCTAAGCAATATTTCATAGCTTTGGACTCTCGAAAGTTAAATATAATTACAACCATCAAGATAATTGAATAAATAGGAAAGATAACAAATGATAGTATCAGAGATATTACACCAAACCCAACCAATAATGGGGTTGATACTCTGTCATCTTCACCTTCATCTACCCCAACATCTAAATCTTTAACCTTATTGCTAATACTACTAACTGTCTTGGAAACAAAATTACTACGCTCCAAAAGAAAAGATTCCTTAGATGACGAAAGATTCTCAAGAGCATGAAGAAACTCCTCTTCGGGAACCCTACATCTTCCAAGTATATCAAAATATGCATCCATAAATCGTTCGCTAATCACAGAAGAAGCTTCTCTCTTTACCTCCTCAATTTCAGACATAGTGTCCTCGGAGAGGATGCTACCTTTAAAGAAGTTTAACTTTATATTTTCAAAAGAAAAATGATCTAATTGTGTTTTACGTTCTATAGCCAAAGTAGATAATTCAGATTCATATTCAGAAAGTTCTGACTCTAAATGAGCAGAACTTTCTTTCATAACTTCACTTCTTCGTCTCTCCTTCGTCTCTTGTATTCTAGCAGGTAAACTATTTTCTATCTCAAAACGTTTTTCAGATAACGAATTTAAAGTTTCTTGAGTAGTAGTAGCATTTTTCTTTATGGTAGAAGCTTCTATCATTTTCTTATTAATAGCTTGTTTTAATTCTGTATAATTTATACTATCACCTCTACCAGAACAAGGAAGTTCTATACTTTAAAATTAATGATCTAACAGCTAAACAGTCATACACGGCATTATGAAAACCATCAAGAACATCAGAGTCGATTTGATATTTCTTGGCAAACTCCACACACTCATCCCGAAAATTATCATAACCAACCAACTTAGTAATTGCTACAGATAAAGAAATATTATATACACTAGCATTTAAAGACCTAGTATGCGGCATTAGGTCAAAATTAAAGACACCTTTATTAGTTAAGGACAAAGTACTCACTCTTCTACCAAAGTTTATAGGAGATACACCCTGTTGAATAAGAGTATTATTTATCATTTTCATATCAAAAGAAGAATTATAAAAAACCCAAGTCACATCAGAAAATGAATGGAGATCTTCTTCAGTTGCAATAGTTGCAAAATTTTTGCCATCAGATAAAGTCTCTAATAGTTCTATAGATAAATTATGAATTTCTTGTGCCTTAGCATCCATAGAAACACCAGGAATACAATATCTGTTTATAACTCGAATTATTTCCAAAGAATCATCTAAAAGTAATCCAGAAAACTGAACAACTTCAGTGTATGGCGGAGTTTTCACTAACAAGCCAGTACTTTCTATATCAGCAATCAAAAAATTCAATTATTGCACCTCCCTACCAACCAACTTTAATCCATCAACTAAATATAAATCTTTTAGTTTGTCAAGCTGTATACTTTGAGGATTATAAGTAGAGGAAAGAGGATTTATAATAACATAATCTCTAGCATTTAATTGATAAATAAAAACACCAGTTTCTTCAAAAATTTCAAGTTGATTTACATATTTAAAACCAAGATGCTCAATCAACTGTTTAACTGTCATACCATAAATATAAGACAAATCTAAGATAGCTAAATATACATAAGGGTTAGAGTAGGATTGAAATTGATAAGCACCTAAATTTTGAATCAAGAAATAATAATGACTAGTATTCATTGAGAAATATCTACAGCCAATATGCCAACAAATGTCTTTAGCCAACACAGGCTTATCAAAAGAAACATTTGTCTGCATGACTCCATCTATAACCTGAGTTTCATATTTCTGATTGAAATTTAGATTATTTAATAAAGGTTGAATAAAGGAAACATACTCATCTACTTCCTTTTTAAAACTAGCAAAAGTCGTTTGTAATTTTAAATAAGAAAATAATGAACCAAGAGTAGATTTTACCCCATCATTACTATGAACTGTTAAATGTTCGGTTGTCTCAAAATATAAAGACAAAACTCTCACTAAATCTCGATAATTCTTAGGAACCTTAGAGAACTGCAAAGAACCATTATCAAACTTTGGGAAAAAATTATAAGACTTCAAAAAAGGTTTCACATTATCCTTGCCTCTAATAGAAAATCTATCACTTATTTCTGGATAGTTCTTCAAATTAGTAGAGAATTTTCTAATTTCTGCCCTATACATGGCATCATATTTATTGTCACAAGGGTACCCTAAACATCTATAACAATACTCTATTGCAGAAATTTTTGCTTTAGATGCCGCTTCTAATATATAAGATGAATAAGATTCTCTGTCTAAACCATCAAAAGAACCTTTAACTTCATAATAAGCCTTTACTAAAAAATCAATCATTACTCTTCACTCCTACTTACAAATTTAGCTTTTCCTAATATTTCTAATATTTTATTTCGACTTAATTCGCCATGAGAAAGCTCTCTGGCATATCTGATAGAAAAATACTCTAAAGTACTCATTCTGGTAACTATTGTATCTCCAGAAATTGCAGATGGATCAGGTGATTCAGGAACGAAATTAGAGGATAGCACCTCACCAGTATCTGGGTCAGTGTCCAAAATAGAATAACCAAATGTATTAGGACTAGGAAACATAGTAACAGTCAAACTACCTCTATATAACATACCTGCTAAAATCAACAATGCTGTTTCAAAATCAAAATCCAATTTATAATCTAAACCTATTGCCTTACAAAAAGACAAAGGAGTCATACAGTGCAAAACAAATCCCCTAAAAGATCGAACAAATAGCCTCGAATTAGATTCATCAGACCACAACCAACTATTCAAAGGAACATTACTCATCAATAATTTATCAGAGACAAAGGGATTATATAAACCACTCGTGGTAAAGAATAGATGGATAAAATTATTACGATCACCAATTTTACTACGAAAAATTTTATTTTCATCATAACCTAGTTTAGTAGAAACTTTGCGATTAAATATAGCCTTATACAAATAGATATAACGAAAAATAGAATCTGCTTGAAATTTAGATAATATCTTTTCCCAGTTATTTATAATATTTTCAGTTAATTCAGGGTACTCTTTAATCTGTAACCTTGTAATGAAATTTCCAGATATACTTGACCACTCAATCAATTTTATCAAAAAGACATGTATAGGAGTATTCAAAAATAATACTCTAAATGAGTCATTTACAACAACAGTACAACGCTCAGCAGAGGATGAAATATCCGAAAAATTAACCTGACAATAAACAGCAACAGCCATAATATTTTCAAACATAGTAGTCATCTGTACTAAATCGTCTTTCCTAATATTAGTACCTTCTATAACAGAACAAGTGAAAAAACTTAAACGATTTGCTTGAAATTTCACATAAACTTGCTTATTATCGAAGAGTATTGGAATACCGTCTATAACTAATGCAAATTCTTTTTCTACATTATGTTGAAGATGAGATATAATAGTAAGATGAGGATTTTCCATTTATATCACCTAACTCTCTTTACTGAAGTATGAAATTCAAAACAACCACCCTGTGCAATAATTTTATCAAATATAGGCGGAATAACTAAATCAGTTATAAATATTTTACAACGCAATTCCATCAACAAAAGGGAATATAAACTGCATTGTGATCTAAGCTTATAAACCACAGACATCAACTCATTATCTATAGTGTAGAGATCTAACTGTGATAATAAGCCAAAAGAAAATTTCTCAAAAACATTCAAGTTTTCTTGAACTACAAAATCATCATAAGAAGCAGAAATACCATATTTTACAAGTAAATTATCTCGTCTTTGCTTACTTGTAGGGCGAATAGAAGGCTCAACTGCTATTGCTTTCACAAAATCTCGAGGAAATTGATCTTGTGCTTGGGAAACAACATCACGTTTTTCAAGGAAGAGAGTAAACAAATCCACAGCATTTTTAAATTTACATTGCTTGTAAAATAAATGATTAATAATAGGTAAAGGTATATATTCTATAGGATCATAGAAAGGATATAAAGGTAAATTATTATTATATAAATATATATTACATTTAATGTTATTCACCATAGAAATAGAAACAAGCTCTAAATCTAAAGATAAACTAGAATCGGCAGGAATAGCAATATAAAAAGGTAATGTATGCAACCTACCTTGGTCATCTGTACCCATAACAGTATGAGTTTTCCACACACCATCAGTTATGAGACTAAATCCAACAAACATTGTGGAACTGGAAACCCTAACATTTGAAAAAGATGTGACATTTTCTCCAACAATATCTTCTCCAACAGTGTAGAAACTATGAGGAATAAAGAAGGATTTAGTGGTAACTAAATCACATAATAAGGAGAAAAATGTTCTATATTTCTTTCTTATAAGAATATTACCCAAGGGTAGTGAAAATATATCAACAATTTCAGCATCACTTCTTAAGAAACCGTCTTGGATATAATAATCCCTATCTTGAATTGAGAAAGTTGACCTAAAACCTTCTAGATTTAAAATAGAAATATCAAAGATGTCAGGCTTGGAAATGTCATAATTGACTACTTCATAAAAATTGTCTGTGCCACTCTGGCGAACTTTACTCAACATAAGCATAAAATCACTCTCCTTGTATTGCTATTGGACTAATTCTTCTAAATTTATTCCCATCTTTTTCGAATGAATAAACATAACTATTACCTGGGACAAGGTAAGTTACATGATAATATTTATCAAAAACAACCTCTTCTACATAGATGTCTTCATATAAAAAGATGTCTGAAGAAGGATAAAAGAAATCAGACCCTAAATCTTCGTACATATTTAAAACTTTTTCAACATAATCATCAGTAAAATATTGATTCCATATTTCTGAAGGAAATTGAATAAAACTCTCTGCACCAGCCATCAAAAAAGCTGGATAATAGGAACTTATACGCTCACTAGATGGGTATCTCATCATATTAAAGAAAATATTCTTAAAGAAGTCAGGTTTATTATCCTCCACAGAGCTCAGTATTAAATCATAAAAATCTCCAAAATAAGGATCTAAATACTCTGTAAATTCCCAATATTCTGTAGATTCTTCATTATCCGTATCACCCTGTAAAACATCAAAAACTAACGGACGAACAAAAAGTAAAAATAATAAAAGTAGGACAAGGATTGATGGTAATATTATTACAAAATTTCTCTTTACAAACCTTAAAATCACAGTGTCACCTCCAATCCTCATAAGTTGTACCATATAACCTATTAAATCTATACATTTCATTAGCCAAAAAAGTTATTTCATCATCTGTAGGAGTTCTATATTTAGCCCTAAACATGGCACGAAGTTGTGCCTCCGTAGCTTGGATACCAACTCCATCTCTTGCGTATAAGTCATAGCCTGGAAATTTAGTAATATACTCTGAACGCGTCTGTGTACCAAAAACACCACGTATAGGACAAACAATATTAAACCCTAAGGAATTATTAACAGTGTACCAATCAGGATCAACACGTCTACTATCGACAATAGGATTATTGGAATTATAAGATAAAACTTGACCTTCATATGATTCACCAAAATAAGTACCTAAATGCAAATGCACGCCAGTACTATCACCCGTAGTACCCTCAACACCGATAACATCACCCAAAATTACTTGAGCATTTTGGGCAACAGATACAGAGGCTAAATGCATATAAATAAACATAACATGTCTACGAGGAACATTATTATTTACTGCTATTTCCAAATCTCTTATAATTGCCGCACCCTTAGCATCTGTCCATTCATCATAACCAAAAACAGGGCGACCAGTACTACCCATTTCACCATAATCATGAAAGCCATGAAACACTTTATATGCTACATAACAATCTAATAACCATTCAGTAAAGGGTTGATTAGGGTATCTTTCAGGAAAATAATTTGAACCAGAATTAAACATAGAGTCCATCCTATTGAACAATAATGTCATATCATAAGCATGTTTATTCCAACTTGATGCCTGAGAACTAAGTAGATTTTGCATTTCCTCATAAGTTACCACAGAAGCTGAAAAATTTAAAGGAGTAGATGGTCTACCAAATTCTATCCAAGCAATCAATAGGGATAACCAAACTTGTATACTACCTTCGGCAATATTATCACGAACACTGTCTTTCAAATCATTCAAAGCTATTTCCGCCTGGGCATGTAATTGTCTTTTTTGCACATCTTCTATATATTTTCTATGGTCCACATCTTTCAGTATTTCTCTAAATCTAGATAATTCTGCAGAAGTCCAAGCAACATCATAATGATCATTCCATCTTTGTCTAGCCCAGTATATTTCATTAGCAAAAGCGTAATTAGTGGGTTCGCTATAATTAATAGCGATAAAATTACCCATCCATTGATTAAATCCTGTTCTCAATACTGTGCCTTCACCAGATGCCTTTATATTTTTATCACCAACCGAAACTATATCTATACCTAGATGCATGTGACCACCTGAATAATTTCGATAAGCAAAAGCACTGGTAATATAAGCAGTCTGGTATGGGGGCTGTAAGGACAACATAGGTGAAGTTGGACGCAATGAACCAGGATCACCTAATTCATTTCCCGCAAGATTTACACCAGATTGTTTTTCTAATTCAATATTTGGAGGGATTACATTACCATTCCATACCACAGTATCTTGCCTAATACTATCTATTACAGCCTGGACTTGCGCTGGTGATGCAACAGCCTTTAAATCGAATCCCTCCAAAACAAACATGTTATCATTATTATCTGGTGTATACTTATCTAACCATTTACCCTCTGATACCATTCTACAAGAGGAAAACGTCAATAAAATAAAACTTAAAAATAATGATAAAATAAAATATTTTTTCACAAGATAACCTCCTAATAGGAGATTATTTTTCTACCCTCATAATCAATATACGTATTTTTAGGAGAAGATTTTATCTTCTCTAACAAGTTTAGCTGCTTTAAAGCAAATATAAAATTATCATAAATTATGTGTGAAATATAATGTTCAGGACTACATATACCAACTAATGCAGATAATGTGTCCATAGAAATAGCCCTAATATCTTCCTGTTCTATACGATTTAGGTGATGTAATAAACTGAATTGTTCCGATTTAGGTACAAATTCAGCCTTATCTAATAGCTGACAGTATATTATATAGGGAGTTATACACTCAAGCAATACAATTAATAATGTAGGGTAAAAATTTTCTCCTTTTAAAGCACTCAATGAACTAAAAGTGGAATCTAACACATGTAAAATACCACCTTGTTTACCATCTAATACGGAAGTAAAACTTAGAGTTTTTATCTTTTGAGAAATTTTAGGAACATTATACTTTACACACTTAGCAGTTAATAAATCATACAGAGAGTCTGCATACTCAAAACTTTCAAAAAAATTAGAAGTATAACTTTCACTAGCCAAAGCAATATGTTCAATTAACAGAACATAAGAGCCGCGCCAAAGTTGAGTTTCAAATGTAATACTAACAGGACGACGCTGTGCTTGTAAAATCTCATTACCAATTTGATTATCTCTTGTTACTCTAAATTTTCTTCCAATGACTGTCGAAAGATCTATAGTTCTAAATATAAAGTTTAAGTAAGGTTCATCGTTTCTGTCCCAAAGCCGTTTAACTCTTTGAAGAAACGCAATCTTACTGCCATGAAATCCTTCAGACAAATCTGAAACAGAAAGAAAATCAACTCCTACTTTTTCCATAAATACTCCTTTAATTATATGTATCACTGAATTCGTCTTCGACTTCTTCGAGGAATACATATTCATAATTACTTTTATCAAGAATTAATAGAACAATTAATAATATATCTATAAACACCAGAATACCCATAGAAATCCATGTCATATCCTGACGCCATGCAATAAATACAAGGGATTGTAAAGCACGAACAACAAATGTAGCAACTATAGGAGTACTTTGTGCACCTGTAACATTCATCAAAGCATATACATGAATGAGTAAAATTGCCACAATTTGAGAAATAATAAAGATAGTGAACTTAGGTTTATCCATTATAGGTAAGATTATATTTAACGCAATAGCAATACCACATAGTGAACGAATTAATTTAACACTAAACATGAGTTTCTTCTCGTACTTATTCAGTCTTATTTTCGCCATTTTTATCACCAGACCCGAATATTTTAGATTTTATTTTATCCGATAAAGCCTTGTCTGACAAGGACAAAGAGTCATTATCTAAGTGTTCTTCAACTGTATTCGCAGTTTCGACAGTATCTTCATCAGAAATGTATATTAATGCTATCATCTTGTCAGAGAGGTAGTCTGCTCCAATATGAAGCAAAAATATCGCAGTGGATATAAAAATAAAAGCTATCAAAATATCACTCCCTAACAAATACTATGTCTTCGTACCCTCAGTATCGTCCGAAACAGACTTCATCTCTCCACTGAACTCTCCAGTAGGAGTGGAAGTGGAATTCTTTTGCTTTCGTTTCTTCTTCCTGTTAAACTTTAGCAAGTAACCTACTACAGAAATTCTACTTATGATAAGGATACCTATAATACCAATTAATGATAATATATCGACAGGTGATAGTCTTGCAAACCAATCTGTAAAAAAGCTCATATACTTCACCTCACAACACAATTAAGTCAAAATAATCCTCAGGATAAGAAAAATCAACCACAGTACCATCGCTCTTCACTAAAAAGACTTTAAGTTCTAAAAATAACATTTTAGTTATCATAGAAACACTCGGTTGAACATATCCTAAGGGTCTATACTTTTCACCTATTTTATAATACAAAGGAACCCCAGTAGCAGTTACAAAATAAGACAACTCTTCTTCAAATACTAGATTTTCTAGCAAGAAAAAAGGAGCTTCAGGAGAGTCTAATAATCCTTGGTCGTTTTTTGACCAAGGATTATTATCTTCTTCTACTAGCCCCACATCCACATCATCTAAATTTAGGGACTCTATTCGCACGAAATCACCAACTTTATTTCTGTTATAGCTTTATCTTCATTTAAGATACTAAAAGTATACTCTGGGCATGCATTACATATAGCTTTTAGGTTTTCATTAGAGATAGCTAATGAATAAATAGTAGAATCAAAATATTGAATAGTCTTTACCAGAGGAGCAATATAAGCTTTTTCTTTGTCTATAGCTGTCTTTATATCACGGAGAATACCATAATTTTTAATCAAATCAGAAGGAAGTTTATTACAAATAAACTTGTGTTCTCCATATTCTATAATCTCAAAATTTTCTAAATCTTGAGAACCAAAAAATGCACCAAAATAAGAAAGATTAACACTAGATATAGATGAAGAGGCAAAAATATTACGTAATATATACTCTATTAACTCCGTCTTGGAAATTGGATTAACAACTTCTTTGGGGATCACCTTACCAGCATATATAGGACGCATTAAAGCATTTGAAGGAGTATTTAAATTAGTCTGAACAGCAGACTGTTTTTCAATCAAATCATCTATAATATTAGTACTGTTTTCATCAGTAGAGATATGGGAACTCTTAGGTTTATCAAAAGAAATAGATTCTGACTCAACAGAGTTAATAGGCTCATTTTCGAAATCAAATTGGATATCTGATAGGAGAGAATGAGCTGTTTTTAAATCAATGTATGATGAAGTAGAAATTTCTTCATCAGTACTGTGGGATTTTGGTATATCTACAGGAGCAAATGCAGTCATATAAGAATTTTCTACCTTGGATGACGGTGATGGAGAGGATTGAGGGATATACTCCGCATTAGATAGAAAACTAGGCTCAGTAAATTTCTCAGGTTCTGATTGAGGAGTATCTTCCTTTATTGTCTCAATAGATTCAGATTGTTCTAAATTCAATTCATCCTCTACTTGTGTATCGACCTTAGAAATAGACGAAATAGCATTTTTGAACAAAGAACTTTTTGATATAACGCTCATTTTAATCCTCCCTTAATTCTACTTTCATATTAGTCACATCATTTAGTTTAGTTAACTTATGAATAATTTGAATATCCATTAATATAGCAATACATCTAGCTACGGGAATGAAATACAATACTACACAAAACGCCGCTACAAATCCTTTACCACGAACACCCAAATATTTATTATGGAGATCGTAAATATCCTTCCTTACACTCATATACTGACTACCACGCAAAAATGAAATGATAATAAGCAGAAAAATACTAATTAATATAGTGTAAAATGAGAAAGTAGCAACAGCTCCAGTACCACCAACACCACCAATTACATTACTAATGACCTCTATACCAATGAAAGGTAAAGCATTAATTAAAATGAAACCCACAATAATAATCCAACAAAATAACATAATTTTAGTAACAACAACACTACTAAATATAGAATGTTCATTTATAATTGGAACATATAAATCTACCGCTGTAGGAGGGGAAGAACTAAATAGCTTATAAAAACCTTTTAAATACTGTGGTATCGCATACAATTGCTGAACCAATAGGAATATTAAAGGAACACCCCACAAATATTCAGCAAAAATTCCTTCTGCGCTGAACCATAAAAATTCACCGCCTACAACAAAAAATATAACTACACATAGAACAATTATTGCAATAATACTACCGACAGCAATGAGCTGCCCTTTTTCACTATTCATTTACATTACCTCACTTACTATGTGTGTCTAAGAACTTAGACACTATCATGTCATAATACAATAAAGTTAATTCTTGATCCCCAACTAAGCAGGAATCTAAAGCATCTAAAATACTATTATACAAAATATACATCATCTTATCGGATAATCTAACATCATCAGAGAATGAACAAACTATCTCAATGAATTTAGAAAAGACTTCACGATTTTCTTGGGATATACTACGCATATGCTGTTGTACTGCATAAAAGTCTTCAAGTGTAAAACTAAGCACTTCCTCTTCTGCAACATTGATTTCTTCCTCTATCTGTGGTTGGGATAGAGAATTAGATAAATCTATACCCATAGGAGCAGGAATTTCGACATCCTGCATATGTGAAGCAGAAGGTGTGGGTTCCTCATTTAAAACTTCATCTTTTACACCTTCTTGAGGTGTAACAGGGTCTAGAACAATATCAGAATCATTCTTGTCCCCAGAGAGAAAATCTACATGAGTAACTTCTTCAAACCCCGTATCTTCCATAGAAATTTCTGCTGTGGAAACTTGAGAAGAAGATAAACTGCCCACTCCACTACTTTCTCTTACAACAGTTTCCGTCAATGCCGAAGGATCAATACCTTGCGAAATAGAAATAACATTCAGTAAATTCTGAACACCACCTACTGTTTCAATAATCATTTTCTCGAATTCATTAACAGTGCTACAATCAAATAATTGAGCTAACCACAACTCGCTACTTTCATTTAAAAGCTCATCACTTTCGTCAGCATCTATAAATTCTAAGGACGCAAGAACATAATTATCAGGAGAGATAACATATTGATACCCAGGTATCATATAAGACTTTGTCAGGATAATATAATCGGATGGTGGATGTGTGTTAGTAAGATTTAAAAATTTTAGTTTAATCTGGTTGCTTTCCATACACAACTCCTTTCAACGTAAATAAAAACTCTATTGGGTCATACTTTGTCATTTTTGACAAAAGACTCCTTATAACAACTAAATGCTCCAAAGTGACCTTGTTGAATAACAACAAGGAATTCTCAATTTTGTAAATAGGTTCTTTTAACTCTGATGCAACTTGTAAATAATTGACACCCGTAAGCTTCGCATCCATTATCATTTCAAAAATTTCTATTTCCGAATTCAAACGTTTTACTAAAAACTTAACAATAGTCTCAATAGAATACTGGTACTGTCTAACAAGTTTTACCACTCTACTATAGTTGCCTACACCTAATACCAAAAATTGATATACATAGTTAAAACTAGCCATATTGCGCTCGGGGATATACAAATCAACCATTTTATTGGTTAACTCGTTTGGAGGCAAAATACGCAACATTTCAACATTTTTAACCACAGAAGATTCGTATTTACCACTCCTTTCAACAATCTTCTTAGCCACGTTTGGACTAACACTTAGTCGATGTTGAACATATTTTTGTAAATTTTCAGGAGAAACTATACTTCTATCATAAAACGTATAATCAGGATATAACGTAAAAACTGCATTACAAATTTCATTAACACCAAATTTACAAATAAAAACAATTACAGATGATTCCACAAACAACATAGAAGCCTCAATCTGTTTCTGATAATTTCTCCCTAAATACACCAATATTAACCACTTATCTGTTAATAAAGGCATAGTTCTTGGTAATGTTGGGATAGAATTAGTCGTAATAATAGACGATTTAGGAAACGGCTTCTTTATAATATCAGAATAATCTTCAATACAAGGATCATTTTGATATAAAATAAATACAGACATAATTCTATCCCTCCTTTATATAGGAATTAGACAACGAACATTATCTTTGATAAGGTCTGACGAATCCGATAATTCAGCAAATAGTGAATCATAGTCAGATAATAGTAAATCGATCATAGTATCTAGATCATCAGAAGAACTAACAATAACAGAAAGGTCATCATCTTTATAAGGAATATTTGATAAGATCATTTTAGCAAAATCAATTTCCGGAGAAATATAATCAAAAGAAAAATCCGACAAGGAAGCTATCAATACCTTAGATATACTATCTGATATTTTAAAGAAATTTAAAACATTCTGAAATTTATTACAAGCAAGTGATCTAAAGATATCCATTACAAGTGCATCTTTATAACTTACATCCTTTAATAGAAATTTAGAAAATAAATCAAAGAACACAGAGATATGGTTATCAAACCATTCATCATACAGAATATGATTTTTCTCTAATTTATTTATCTCACTATGTTTCATATTTGCAAAATAATCCGAAACACTTAAATCTCCCTTTTCTATCCTCACAGGAATATCAATGAAAGAACAATCTAATTGAGATAAATCTTCATCTGGAAATAAGTCTTGATAGTAAAATTCTGCAAAAGATAATTTATGCACCTTATCAGTATAGGCGCTCAAGGAAGATCTTAAATCGCCAAGACCAGGCAAAAATGTAGGAAGATCAACATCTTCGGATATTGTATCCAACTCTTTTATTGTGTTATAAATATTTTTACTGGACAAATTATTACATAATTTAGTATAATCAAGCATAAAATAAGGCTGAAACTTGGTACTAATAAATTTATTAAAATAGAATAAAACATTAATATGCATACCATTAGAATCACTATCTATGTTCTTTTGAAGCGATTCTAAAGATTTACGCAAAGAAGTAGCAGACATAGGAGATTTATTTAAAATATCCCCAATATCTTTTTTTGCCTCACCAATGAACCTGATTTCTTTACGTAAAGAATATATTATCATATTGTCGGAACAGTATGATATAAATTTACACATTCTCTCATCTTTTTGATAATCTTGTAAATTCTTATTACTTATATTAGAATGTAGTAGAGGAACAAATGAAAATAAATCCCTATATTTATAAAGATTATCAAGACAGGTATCGAAATTTTTCTGTAATCTTAAATAATGAGATTCCTCGGAAACACCCGCATAATAAATACTTTTGGCTTCCAGGATATTAACAGGATTCAGTATAAAAGGAATGGAATCTTCCATAAAATATAGCAAAGAATTTATAGCATTTTCCTTTAGTATTCCATAATCAAACCCCAATATACTACAAAATATTTTAGCAAAATCAGAACTAAATTTATCTAATAACTCATCAGATAAATCTGAATCACCAGAAATCGCAGATACAACATTACTTGTATCAAAATTACCAGAGAGCTTTGAAATGGTAGATCTATATTGATTTATAGCAGAATCTAAATTAAAAGAAGCAACTTTTTCTTCTTCGACAGTAATAACTTCATCAGAACTAAGGAATGTAAACAGAGTTTGCATATTAGGAGTAATATACTCAGATATAGTTTCTGACGAAATTACATAATGTTGCATTTTAAATTTACTACTTAGGGAAAAGAGTTTTTCCTTTAACTCTTGCATATCTACTTTTTCAAAATCAGCCTTAATATTACTTGAAATATGATTAAATATATTTTCAGGCAACATGTTACTATGATTACAAGAAGAACACATTTCAAACGTTGGTAATATAAAAAATGACCACTCTTTACTATCCGTATTAGTAATACTTCCTCGCATGAAAGGATAGATATATTTAGATATTCCACCACAGTAACCACATTTGAAAGACATAGAACTTAAATCAATACAAGACGGATAAACTAAATCCTGCGGGTCTGATATAATACTAGCCAAAGACGAAATATACTCCCTAAACTCCATCAAGAAACTATCACCTATAGCAGATTGGGGATTATCATAATCACTTAATTCAGAATGGTAATATTCTCTGATTTTATTTATAAAATCAACAATCTTTGATTCGACACTCCCAGTAAATGAAAAATAGGAATTACCCACAGTCAACACTCTTTCATTATCAAAATGTTGTTTCAAATCACTCAAGATACTCTTAGTGGATTTCTTTTCTCTAATAGCATTTAATATAATAGTAGGAGGGTCTGTAGTCCCAAAATCAATGCTAGGTATAATATTTCTATTATTTACATTATAATATTCATTTAATTTTTGCATAATTGTAGTAGTTATAGATTTGTTAGAAATAGGAGAATCATTCAGAAAACTTAAAGTATAAACGAGTTTAGTTAAATAATTATCTATTGAAATATTTTCAGGAATCAAAACTGATTTAATAGAAGAGTCGACAGAAACAATGGAAGTCTCATCTTCTATTGACAAGTTAGAAGCTGGGGATGAAATATAAACATCATCATTTTGAACAAAATCATCCACAGGAACTTGAAAAGGGCTTGCTTCATCTTCACCAAATATATCTAAATCTAATGATGTTTTATGTGTAACACCCCATACATTATCATCAGAATCTTCCAATTCAATCTCTCTGATAACAGGCACAGGAGGACTTTCAGCAACAATATTACTGTCATTAGATTCAGACTCTTCAGCAAAATTAGTTTCTAGAATATCACTCACTATGCTCACCACCATTCAATAAATATAAGAAAAATTCATCAGGAGAAAATAAAAATTTGTCATTTTCGGATATATAACCAGATTTCTTTAAAAATTCTTCTCTATCCACGGCATTTCTATATTTAGTTGTTTTCTTAGCAATACTATCAGCACCTGCAATTACAAACGAAGCCTTAGAGATAGTATCGACAGAAATTACATCATATAGCTTATCGCCATCATCTGTCATAGCCAATAAATTACAATGATATAAATAGTCCGCTTTCGTATACGCGCCATGAGAAGTAACCATACGACCAGTCATACAAATAGGGACAATATTTGTGGAACTACTAATGATGCATTTTTCAAAATACAAATAAAGCTGTTCTATTTCCTTTAAAAAATGAACTAAATAAAAAATAACATCAATACTTCTAACTCCACGTTTAGACAAAAATGAAATAAGGCCACCCTCGGATGTAGCTAATTCAGTAAACTCCGTTATAGTCGAAATACCACGGAATATATCTTCGAATTTTGAGCCAATGAGAGGATATGAAAGATAAGAGATAAAGGTACCCAAATTCAACTTAGATTGTTCTATATGGCGCAAAGCACCTATAAAATCATCTTCGGCGGAATCTCCTATTTTACAATATTTAGGACCATTTACTAGAACTTCATAAAGGGAAACATAGCCTAATTCTTCTTTTATAGCCCAGACTATACGACCACAGGTTTGTGGTCCTATACCTTTATAACCAAATTTATCAAAAACATCATTTACCTGAAATTTTAATTTAAAAGGACAACGGGGGTCGACACAAGTAACTGCTGTAATTGATGTACCATTTTGGTGAAGTCGAACCATACGTTCCGAACCACAAGGGCAGTTATCAGCAAACATAGAAAAATAATTTTCAGGAATTATAGATAAATCCTTCGCCTTAGAAACAGAGATAAAATTAGGAAAAGGTCGCAAAGGATGCGACGATATATCATTATAAGTCAACGTATAACCACCTACTTTATTTTATTTAAAAACAGAACCTATAGGATCTTCTATGGGAGAAAACCAAGTTATAAGCTTATTACCATTTACAGTTTCAACTATTTCAATATTACACACAACTACCCCACTATCAGCTAATGTACGAAAATGTCTGTATTTTATATTCATTCTACAGGTTAATCCTTTGTAATCTCCTTCAAGCCAATAAATTTCTACTCCAGAATCTGTAATAGCCCTATGCTTTGTATATGATACATAGTCTTGAATATAGGTTATAGTCTTTGCTTCCCATAATTCACTAATATCAGCACCATCGAGATCTTTCACAAAAGAATCAGACCCTGCATGAGATTGAGGAAGAGGTGGTGAGTCAGAACTGTTTCTAACTCCATACCCGCTGTCTAATAATTCACGACGGATACGCTCTTCCTCGGACATAACAGGAGTATCAATTTCAGAAGAAACTAAAGGTGCAGGCGTATATACCGGTTCTTGTGGTCGATTAAAAATCATAACCACAACAATTAATACAACTAATACTATGGAAACACCGAGTACTTGCTTTGTTGTGAATTTTCCTAAAATTAAATTAGAATCACTACTTTGTGGTTTAGGTACAGATTGATCTGTAGCTACCCCAGAATCATTTTTCCTAATTTCATTGGCTGGTACGGTGGATGCTATATTCCTCATAGATCGTCTACTCATACCAGGAGGTGTAGATTTATTAGAAGCAACTCCTGACGAATTAGTTGAACTAGTAGAACTATTATTTAAATCTACACCATAAGCTGTAGGATCACTTTTGTTAAAAGGCATTTTATTACCCCCTTAGTTTTATTAAAAAATTATCAAGTAAGGGGATGTCTCCCTTACTTATAAAAGGTCCTTTACTAGTTGTTACATTCACTTTATAAAAAAGTTGAACGCCTTCTTGTGTAATAAGAGAGTTCTCATGCAAATATTTTTCTAAAGATGAGATATTACGTTTGCGATCAAGGTCAACAAAAGCTCTATTTCCCACTATTGATATATGCTTATACCCTGGACCTTTTACTTTTGCCATAGATGCAAAGGTACCACCAACAGTCTCGTCAAAATATGTGTCAAAATCCCAAGTAGAATCATCGTATGTTTGATCGTAATCAATAAAGTACGAAGAATAAGAAGAATCTAAATCCCAATCTATTTCTTTATAGTAACCATCTTCAAGTGTTATCTCTTGTGATACAGGAACTGCTGAAGAAGTTGTATATACAACTTCAGAAATACCAAATATTTCTTGAAACTGAGAACCAATAGAAGATAAGTATTGGGGATTTATTTGAATACGTTCACCAGAATTACAAATATACTCTATAGAAGTATCAGCGTAATAAAGCAATAACCAGTGACAAAAACACGAATCAAAAATATCTGCCGAAATAAAAGCATCGGATGCTTTTTTACCATCAAATTGATTCCTAGGCTTCCATAATGGTTTAAAAGTATCCATAACGTACTTCTTTACAACATAATTTTCAAATTTTTCAGATAAAATACGACCGTCAATACTGAGAGAAGAGACTTCTGGATAACACTCGGAGACAACTTCACCTATTCGTTCAATTATATATTCTGTGCGCTTATCGGCAATATAGGTCTTGGGGTCTTCAATATACTCGTCCCTGAACTCACCATTTTTCCACCGTTGTAATAAACGAGAAACCATCATCACAGGTGCTTCACTAGCATCATCTTTACACTCATACCAAGTATTACCAATATTTATACCAATATAATAATTGGTATGCCCAGGAAAGGTAACCACACAATTACTAACTAAAGTATCATATAATTCTATAGGGTGAATATCACCTTTCTTAAATGAAAATAAGATTTCATCGTGAATCAAGGCATGCCAATGAATCAAACCTTTTTGATTCCAACCTTTTACTTCACAGGCTATATAAAATCTCATCAAAATAATTCTAAATAACTCAGCCGCAAAAGATTGGATTGGAAAATTTCCGACCTGTCTACGGATACGTGCAGTTTTAAATTTATCTAAATCATTTAATTCAAATAACTTGTAGAAACCCATCAAGTTTCGTACAACACCAATAGGGACATTTTCATCAAATCTAAGATAACGTCTTAATTCAGCAGGTACTGGAACTGGTTCTTCTGCACAAGTACCAGCAGGTTTTAAAGCAGTATCTCTGACTGTCTCAAGAAAATCAACAATAACCTTCTTCGCTGACTTAAATGCTATTATGATCTTACGTGTTTTAATCAAATTTTCCTCATTAACTTGACTAAATAATTTCTCACACATACTCCATTCTAATAATCCATAAGGATAACCAAAACTAACTTGTTTTGCATAAGCACGTTCAAACTTAGAAATAAGATGAGCCGCCTTAAAAAACATTTGAGAAGCGGTTTCAGTATGAGAATCTATTTCAGGGTCCTTCATCCTATCTATAGTATAAGCATCTTGGGCAAGACTAGCCATTATACGTAATTCAACTTGAGACATATCTACATCACAAAAAGCATACTCTTCAGAATATGGTAAAATGTATTTCTTCAAAGAACCTTTAATAGTCTGTATTGGATTAGATAATCTACGTGTATCTATTCTACTAAAAGATGTGCTCTTACATAATTTGTTTCCGTAACTATCTTCCACAAATGGCTTAAAATAAGAATCGTATTCTTTTTTACGAGGACCAATCAGACTAACTAGATAAGCAACAGGATATTTTAATCTATTAAATTCCGATGCTTTTATCAATGGATTATCAGGATCCTCATCAGCTCCCAATATATCACTTGCTAAGAAATTTTGAGGGGTATCTGATACCTGTTGCATCAACTTTGTCATAGCTTTTTTATTTATTGCAGGAATACCACTAGAACTTGGTTTATCAGAATCCTTAGGAGGTTTAGTTCTAACTAAAACAGGATAATTTAAATCTGAATACAAAGTTTGACGAAGACTATTACCAGCAAAATCAAAATTATATGGCTGTGTTTCTTCGAGATTCGGAGGCTTTATTTTTTTAGAAGAAAGAAGTTCAGCTTCAGCTAAAGCTGTTTCGTGATCATGCCCAGCAGTTAATAGTCGATTATATTCGGTTCTGCTAAATACATTTTTAGTATAAATATAATTATTTATTTCTAACATCCTGCCAACAAAACTGCGAGCAAAATTGATAATTATATCCATATCTGCTAATGCCGCTTTACCTTGTTTAACAAATTCCTCGACATTTATTAAAACTCCTGTAAAATCCATCTTAGCGCACACATTCATAAGCAGAACATCTTGCTTTAAATGCGCTTTGTACAAATCCTTTCTGTGGAATTTTATACATTTGGCATAAATATCTTTTAAAGCTAAATGAACTTTTCGTGTATAATCGCCATCTGGACAACCATATAAAACAGCAACTCGTCTATCAGTGATATTTCTAAATTTATCCTCATTACCTTTACCTAACACATCAACCAAATCTAAAGTTTCGTGACCAAATAAGAAATGAGTGACCTCTTTTAAGCCATTTCTACCCTTAGTCCTAAACGGGTCGAGATTGAAGCTAAGTTGTAAACAATCTGCATCAAACCAAACTTGCATATCATGAACTAAAAAGGCACGAACATCGAACATAAAGTTCTGACCGACAATAAACACCTCAGACCGTTTAAAAGTGAATTCTCCAGTAGAAGTAGTAATCGAAATATCAGCATCGACATTCAAAATATCCTTTTTTAAAAAAGGTTCCAATCGAGTTTTCACATAATCCATGGGAACATTCGAAAAACATTCCATATCAGTATATATCAAACGACCAGAATCATCTTTACAGGAAAATGGAATAGCTACAACAGTCGATTGATGTTCAGGAGGAATGTCAAAGTTATCTAAACCATTGGTCTCTGTGTCAACCCCAATCACAACAGGAAGAGTGTTATTCCTACGACAAGTTTTTATTTCCTCTACCAATTCATCTATTACGTACCTTTCAAAATCAGCAACATTAGTAATATCTCGATAATCTTTATGGTAAGTGATATTACCATTCTCTTCAACAGTAAAATACCAACTATGGTCCATCTTATTAATGATGGATTCGTAATCTACAATTTTAGCCTTACTACCATAAACTCTTGATAGTTTGGATACTTGTAATTCAGATAATAAAGGATTTATTTTCTGACTACTGGGAAATCTATGGTTTATTGAAGGAGAAAGTGTCAGTGATAATGAACTACTTGAAAACGAAAGAGATTCAAAATTACCAAATACTCGAGTATAACTTATACTATATTTACTGTCTCTACCTGAAAATGTCTTGCGTAAAATACCATCTTCTGATACTTGAGTTTGCATGTCAGAAATAATATCAGATTGCTTAAAAGAGTAGGTAATAGCTAATCTCATATTATCCAATACATCTAATAAAATATCTTTATTACCATAATAAGACATCGAACCGCCTATAACGGAATGTTTTACGCAACCTACTATATAATTCATGTCAACATCTCTAGCCGTATAGTCAAGCAAATCATACACAGGATACTTTATATCATTTCCACCAAACACTACGGTGGGTATATCTTCCTTATGATATCTTGATAACAAATAGTAGTAATTAATATTTTTACCATAATTTATCATAACTATATAAGTAGTATCATTATACACTAAAACACCTGCTGATTTCAAAGAATATCACCTCTCGATATATATTTAAAATAATCTCCTTGCTGTAAGGTATATAAAGGCAATTTTACCTGTAAATCACCCTTTTGAAACATTACATTTTCTGGAACACAAGAATCCTTACCAACTGCACCAAATACAAAACTCGAAAAACTTTGACTACGCAAAGATAAATTACAAGACTTATACAATTGCATAGCAGTTAACATCAAAATTTTTGCAGATGCATTTAATATTCCAGAGAAAAATGTCTCTAAAACAACCTTATCTATCATATCTTCTTCAAGACCAATACATGAATATGATTTTCTATAACAGGAATCAATATAATTATCTAAATTAGAATCGTAACCCTTAAAGGAGTGTATGAATACCCCATGTTCCCTGCGTAAACTCGTATTTAGTATAGCAAACGAGATAAAATCATAATTGGAAATCCTTCTTATATTTATGGGGTCTGCCCCACAACAAGCATTTAATACAATATCAAGACAGTTATCCAAAGTCAGTAATATACAATAATGGTTATAGTAAGATTGATAACCTAACTTTTCAATCTCTGCATGAGAGTCATGAACAGCATAAGGAAAGTTAGATTTCATTCCCTCTGGAAGAAGAGCATGTCTGCGACCCCCTTCCAAAGACAATGAGTGCATACAAGATTTTATGTGATACTCTAGCCTATAATCCGAGGGATTTACAATCATCGATTTATACGCATCTAATTCAGCCTGATTAGTTATTTTACAGACTTTAACCCTACATCTTTGTAAATCCCTTACAAATATATGATCCAGCGTAGAATCATATAATATATTTATTTGCAAATTCATCCACCTCACTTAAATCAGGTCTATCCGAGTAAATTTCTATAGAAGATGAAGATAGACGATCTAAATTAATATACCTATTTGATAAAGAGTCAAATAGGTGACCAGGTTTTACATTATTATCAATGTATTCAACATTCAAAGAAGTCCTAATTAACTTCACAGAACCATCTTCAAATCTAAATATAACCCAGTAAACACCATTCAAAAGAAGAGAAATATCAGTGGAATATGTCATATCATACCTCCTAATTCCTGCTCAAAATTATCTGATTCAGTTACTGGTAAAATTCTAACACTATTATCACTACCAAAATTAACCCAATAACCTCTATCAAATAAATAGCCTTTCTTCTCAAAATATACAAATCTACCTTTTAACATCAAAAAGCCTGTGGTACTATGATCACAAAATGATTTAAATTTAAGAAAAGAACTTAGAGTTATTCGACCCTCCCTGGAAAGAGACTCTGCAATCTTTTTCATGGAAGCTTCGCTATTAAACGCCACATTTGAACCACTAAGTTTATTACTAAAACCATGATAATACATAGCCATTAATTCTTCTAATGACGACATAATAGGACTAAAAAATTTTAGAAAAATCCTATAACCAATCAATAAATCTTGGTCAACACTCTCTAAAGAAATATTACTGGTTTTGTATAAATTAAGTGTGTAATTATCTCTAATAGTTTTAACAGCGGCTAAATCATTCATAGAAGGGAGATTAAATAAAACAAGATTCTTAGATATTATAGCAAAAATATCAAAAACACCTACAGATTTATTATTTACCATAATATGGTTATACAAAAAATTAGACAATTTAGTAGAAAACTCATTTATTTTAGATAACAACAGAATAAAAAAGCTACAGGACCTATATACTGATAAAGCGTAATCACCAGATAATGATTTTAAAGCTTCAGGATTACTAACATTAGCATTTGTAAATTTGGAAACAAACTGACATAATGCTGTAGAATTACCACAATATTCAATAAGCTTTAATGGTGGATTGATGTAAAAGGTATCCTCTGATTGCTCAAGTGCATACGGAATATTACCAGATTTAAACGCATCAACATCAAAAGCTGAAACCAAGTCAAAATTCTTACTAATATTATTACAGAATTTTACAATATTTACAGAAAAGTTTCCAAGATTTGTATTATAATGTATAGCAGATTTCACACATTGTTGTATATTATTATTTATACTATCTAATTTTACACCATGCGAATCTGCATTACGTGCAGGTCTATCCCTATTAAAATCTTTAACTTCAGTTAGAATATTTGATATGTCTGCACAATTTATGGAAAAAGTGGGTCCACCGCCAGTGGCTGAAATCTTCAATAAATCATCATTTAAAGGCAGTCCATTACGACTGGCAAACGAAAGTTCTTCATTGGATTCAGTACGGTTTAATAAATCATATACAATAGGGAATAGCCTATAATACTCTTCAAAGTTTCTAAAACGGTAAGTATATCGTATATCTCGAAACAAAGAACTATTTAAATCAAAAATAGTATAACCTAAACTGGAAATATGACGTAAAAGTTTATTGATAGAGATAGACCCTATAATCAATGACTGTAATGTATCCTGAGACTTAGAGTTACTATAGGTATAAGCTGTACCGAACTCACCCTCTCCAGATGGGACAGAAGAAAGATTAATTACCGAACTAGCACTACTTGATAATGTGTGTAATGTATGATAGAATATGTCTCTAACATAGTCAGCAACTTCACTGGCATCTATGCCATTCAAGATTATAGGTCTCAACATATCTAACAGGGAGTCATTATGGTTAAATTTTAAAACAGTACCAGAGTTTGACGTAACGGACGTCATAGAATTCTTATCGAAAGCCAATACCTGACTCAATGTATTGGTATGATAAGCTTCTTTAAATAACAAATCTATCTCATCAGCAATGTCTTTTAATTGATCAAATTTATATTTAGAAATAACATCATAAAACATGATTTTACCAATATTGTGAAAAGAATGGTTATACATTGCAGAATTCATATTATAGATATCTGCTAATACACCTTGAAAATCTAAATCTTTTAAATTTTCCGAGATCGATACTGTGTTAAAATGACCCATAGTTAAGCCATCTTCGTTTATGACAGCGTTCATTCCAAATTGGTTTAGAACTCTAAAGATAAAAGATGAGCGCTGACCTACAAAGAACGTAACAGCTTGGCGTATAATACCAATTAAATTTGAACCCGCTCCATATTTGTTAATATCGAGGGGAACTGTAGTTACGCAGAAAGAAATTAATTCATTCTTTATTATTTGCCAATCTGCGTCTCCTACTTCAGAATTTTTTATTCTTAAAGTTAAAAATTCTTTTAATTTTAAATCCATATTTGGTGTAGCTAAGAATTGCTTTATAATACTTCCAAAAGGAATTCTAAAAAGATCTAATGCAAATCTATGCTTGATTTGATCTACATTTTCAGAAAACACTTCAGACAGAAAGCAATCAAAAATTTCTACAACATTTGAGGATTCCTTACCTGTTCGAGAGAGATAAAAACTCTCAAAAGAGGGCATACTTTCCATGACCAATACTTCAAAGACAGTTTGCTCCTTACCACGTTGACCACCACTTAAGGTAGTCGTAAACATACTACCCGATTCATGTCTAAATAAAGTAGCACCGAGCCCCAAATTAGACAAACTAATAGAAAGAATTAGCTTGTATAAATAAGGGTCTATGCTATTTACTGAACTACTTATTAATACCATAGGCTCCTCCTACAACTTACTTGGTATACTATTACGAGGGATATACCCTCGTAATAGTAGGAATTAACCATTAAAAATAATCGAGGTCTTCAATCACAATTTCCCTCGATTTAAAAGGATTAAAGTAATCATCTAGTTCTCCAAGTTCGATTTCATCTATTTCAGCAACCTCTGGTTCTGATACAGTATCATCTGTTGCCACTGGAGTTTCATCTAATTCTTCTTGAGTTCCACCAAGAGAACCAAAATCAAAAACAATTTCATCAGATGTATCAATCGAATCTTGCTCTAATGTAGAAATTTCTATTACTCTACTGGACGTATGTTTAGCAACTGGTTCAAAGGATTTTAAAGAAGATATACGGGATTCATCACGTTTAGCCACATTTAGAGACTTTATGCTCAACGAAGGAGCAGTGAGGTCGCTACCTGTGAGTAAAGTACTTAAAGTACTCCTTTCACGAAAAGGAGTCCGTGAAATAGCCGCTTTACCTAAAACATTGTAGACATCACGGTAACAAGCCGAAGCAATGACCCCTGCATTATTTAATATGATATCAAATGATTTTCCCAGACTAAGATAAAAATCAATATTAGACTGATTATATACATTACCATACGTTGTATTTCTGCCAGCTACAAATAGAGGATTCCCACTTTTTAATACAGTAACTGTATTTGTTTGTAAAAAAGCAGGAACTTCAAAATGTCTTCCATTTAAATCGATACCGTTTGAGATATAAATACTATAATAAAAATTAGCAATAATATACCTTATTCGTGTCAATAATGCTACAGATGGATTAATAATTCCACTAAGCCTAACAGTGCTGTCATCTTCAGCTTCGTCGTCTGAAGAAAGAACTAAAGAATTACCTATGAAACTTAATATGGGGTGAACGCTCCCCTTTGTAAGGGGTTTACCGACCCTAACATATTCGCCATCCTGAACGATTAAACTTTGACGCTTAGGGGAACGATAAATTTGACCATTACTAGAGACGATTTCAATTGTGGTATTCTTTATATACAAATAACCATCACAAGGTGAACATACAGCAAGGGGATATACACTAAAATCAGCATACTGCAAAGCTGATTTTATGACATTAATACCACCTTCGATACTCGAACCTGCAGCACCTGCTTGATGAAATAAACTCATAGTTAATTGAGCTGATGGCTCACCAATAGCCTGTGCTGATTCACTGCCAAGAAAATCACCAACTTTTACAGGAATAACTGGGTCATAGCGTAATCCATAAGAATCAGAACAAATACTATCCTTTGATACACAATTCATCAATGTCATGGCATGTATAATGCGAGGACAAGTTTCCTTAAAATACTCAATAGTTTCTTCTGTTATATACTTATTAGCAAGTAATCCGGGGTATTCGGCAGTGGCAGTTCTGTTTAACAAAACTTTACACCAAAAGTCAGGGAAAACTGTTTCGAATTCCACTAAACCTGCATCTGTCTCAAAACTAGGTAAACCAGATGCTTTTAAGGATTCAAATAAAGCTTCATTAATAGTACCATCAGGACTTAAATTCATAGCATACTTTAATGACTCTTCATCTTGTAATTTTAAACCATAAATTTCTCTTTTATTTAAAGAAGAACCATTTAGCTTTACAAAGTCAGATGTGACTTTGTAATCAATAACAAGAGGTTCCGAGTCATCCGTGCAACGATCATTAGTCACACATAAACCAGAAAATTCATAAATCAAAGTACGAGTTAATTCACCTGGCTTAGAAGTTTCTAAAATCGTTGACAATAAACCGAGTCTGGTAGAATAGCTAGTTTCAAATAGATCAAAAGCAGATAGACCACCTGAATAGTTTCGAACAATTGGCATATCAAGTGTAGCAAATTTACTTTTCTGTAATACACCTAATAATCCACAACTTTGCATAATTTGCTCCTCTGAACCTTTTGCTTTAGAGTCATACATTTTAAACACATTACTATTTCTATCAAGACTAGCAATAAACTTTTTCTTAAATTCCTTAGTGCTAACAGTCTGATATACCTGCTGAATAGCCTCTTTTCTTCCCTGTTCACTGACCAATCCCATTTGAAAATGTCTATCTATTTCCTTAGTGACTTTATCTGCCGAAGATAAAAATTCCTGAACCATAGGAGATTCTTTCATATCATCGAAATTATAAGATATGCCACTTCGACCACACCAGTTAAACCCAAATTCAGAAATCTTTTGAAAGAACTTTAAAACACGAGATCTATCATAAGATTGCGCTTGTTCTAATTTTTCAGGAGATAATTTTAAATCATAACGATCACTATGCGTAAAATTATCGTATATGGAACGAAAGATAGAATTTATAGAAAATTGTTTTGTTTTATCAGAAACCCTACCAGTTATAACTCCATCATATAATAACTCACTAAATTTGCCTTTTATCGATAGATTATATTTATTATTATAAGGCTTCTTTGTAAAGCCATCAGCTAATAATGAATTAAATGCTATTCTACCTGCAGTTGAAACATATAATCTACCTTCTACAGGAACACTTACCCAATCATAAGGCTTTATAAAATCAATATCTAAATCAGCAAGCATAACATTTATATTATTATATCCAATCGGAGTTATAATAGAATTACCATCAGAATCAGGAGCAACCGGAAGTACGGTATTATTTTTAAAAGATGTAGCATAGTACAGACCTAATAATATATCTTGGGAGGGTTCAACTATTATATTCCCATTCCCAGGATTTACTATACCATTTTGCACAGCTAAATGTTTCCATGCATCATCTTTCGCTGCTTGTGTGACAAATGCCGCAATATACCCAGTATCTCCGTCGTAGTCAGCATTTAAACCTTTATTACATAGAGGGTGAATCTGTATTGATCTACTCTCAACCAACACAGGATAATGAGCTCTGATACTGAACTTGTGTAATGATGGTTGGCGACCAAAAATACAAACTTGTTTCTCGACAAAGGAGGAAATTAACTTCTTTATATGAAAACAATAACGATTTCCAGACTTTCCAGACGTATTACAAATAGATTTAACTATATCTTCATTCCCCAAAACAGCATTTTTCAGTATATGATACGCCAAATCTTGTTTATTTTTTACATCTTTTCCAAATACATCAGGAAGATTCTTTATTAATAAAGCTGTCAATTCCAATCCCCAAATATCAATTGCCATTATATAAGGAACACCAACTCTATCTGGGCTTATAGATGGATCTTGAAATGGAGTAATAACACTACGCCCTGAACGATGAATATATTTTTTACCAATCTTTTCTCTGATTTTACCACCAGAGTCTTTTTCACTCCAATATCTACGTTGATCTACATAAACACGATCTTCTTCTAGAAGTTTAGACCTACTACGCTTTCTAAATGGAGTACGTTTTTTACCTAAAACACCAATAAATCCAGCATAATAATTAAATGTATTACGCATTGTTAAAGGTGAAGAATTAACCGTAAATTCTGCCGCAGAGCCAGCAATAGCAGTATACATATAATCGAAATCTTGCTGGACATTGGGAATAGTAGGTTCTGGTCTAAACCTTAAAGGAATTATAGGCATACAACTGACAATATACTGAGATAAACCACCATCAGCTATAATATCATCTATAGCATTTAGCAAAGATAAACACTTTAAATTCGGAGGTTTTTTACGCTTTTCTGAAGACTGTGTAACTGCGCTATAAAAAGCTCTTGTAGTTTCTAAATCATATAACTTTAAAAATTCTACAAAACCTGACACTCCTGTGAGAGAACTGGGACTACTTTCATTTGACAAAAACCAAATTCCTTCGGAATACGTTAAAAATGCCTTACAATCTAAAATCTGATCGAATTTGATTAAGGGTAAGGTTCTCCTTACATCTTTATAGTAAAAACCAATGCTACCATCAGGAAGTCTATAATTACTTTCCATTTTCTCCCTAATAGTTACAATCAAAAAGTTATTTATTTTACCACGATACATCCAATAAGGATGAGGCATCTCTCCACCTAAAGACATCCAAGACCATTGATCTTCTGAATCATACTTACCACCAAAACAACTTGCACTCCTAAGAGAGTTTCGAGGGTCAAAAATATTTACAGGATTAGTGGAATTTAATGACTTAATATAGTCATCAGTCATAGTTTTCAATGAAATCATGGAAGGGTCTTCTGGATTTTGTATAAGTCTAATACCTGAACTCATGAAAAATGTATTTAAATTCACATCATTACAATTATTAAAAGATGATGGATTTAAATCTATATTTTCGGGGGTTTCACTAGCATAATTGGTGATCATTCTAATGGATTCAACATCATTAGACATAATAGTTTGTAACTCGTGTTGAGCGATATATGCACCTGCAGAGTCCAAACACCAATTTTCCATTTCCCCAAAAGCCTGCCCCTTATCACCTGATTTACCGCCCGTAGGTTGATGGAAGGTTGGGTCAACTTCATGTGTGTAACCAACGCTATTTATTCTATCGGATACCTTTTGCATAAGTTTATACATATACATATAACCGACAGTAATATAACCATCCACAGCAATGCCTGTTTCACCAATAATTAATTGTTTAGGCTTTATAGTATTCTCCTCACATAATTTAGAAACATATTCCACATTGTTCGACTGAAAAGGAGTATAAACACTTATCACATTTCTAGATTTATTTGCCGCGGCTAAACTAACTTCGATAACCTGGCTAAGGTTGATGCGAGATGGGATGCCTAATGGGTTTAAAACTACATCAAGCACATCTCCAGTTGCGGATTCATATGGCATCTGATGATTAGGAACTATACGAGAAATAACTCCTTTATTGCCATAGCGACCAGACATCTTATCGCCCTCCTCTATCGGAGAGAGTGAAACTAAAACGATTGTAGCTGTATTATCCTGTATGGAACTACTTATAACTTCACCAGATACAGTCGAAGGCAAATCTATATTTGTAGAGTAAGTTTCTTTTAGATTTATCAAAGGATCAGAACTTATTTTCTTCATATATTTATATAATACAACAGAACCAGCAGACAAATAAGTACCAATTTCTGGTAAACCATAAACATTAAATCCCTGCGGGATTACCCCATCAGCATAACCAAATTCCTCTATACGCTTTTCATTAGGACGAGAAAGTTCAAAATCTTTTTGCCAAATATAAATCGATGACAAAACATTATCAGTCACTAATCTATCATTAATCAAAATAGCATCATCTATAGTAGAACTACCATACGTCATATAACCTATCTTTAAATTAACACCAATCGCAGAACCACTATCAAACGTTTTATCATCAACTTGAAGATTACCTAAATTAACTCTATCTTGTCTGTCATACTTTTTAGGGTCATAAGTAATATGATGAAGGACAATATCATTACCAGTAAAATGCAAACCAAGATTTTTATTTATACAGTAACCATACATACTCTTCTCAAATGTTGGGTGAAATGCAGGAAGTTTTTTCTTAAACTTATCCAAAACTCCATTATTCATGACCGAAAAAACAAATGATCTACCATCAGGTGCATCGGAAAATGAGATATACTTCAAACCTGTCTCTTCAACTTCTTCGAAAATAGCACCTGTATTATCACAATATTCACGAATCAAGTCATTAGCTGTAAAGAATATCGCTATAGAACTGTCTATAACAGGAAGTAAACTTTCAGCACCTGTATTTACCAAAGGTCTTTCAGCACCACAGATATAAATTGATTGCTTGGCATGGCTTGATGCCATCTGAGCACGCTTACCAGCCATATTTTCAGGAAATGGAGACATGGCTCTTGACACACTCATATGTTGATAAGGACTATATTCAATCAATGTTATTTTAGATGGGTGAACAGTGATTAACATACCATTAAACATAGCACGCGTAGTTTCACCTGAAAAATCCTCATCCCATTCACCTATATACTGATCACGCTCATCACTGGCAACCAAATAAATAGGTTCATTAGATAGCAGTTTACAATTATCCACTCTTAAATAAGGAACTGATAGTTGATTATTCTTATCAACTCTGCTCATAATGGCACGATTATGCGTTAAACCAATATTTGTATTTTCGGGTACATCAAATGGGTCTAATCTACCCATTTGTGTATGCTGAATTTCCGTAGAACCAGACGCCTGATGCTTCATATTCTTTACCACATTCAAAGCTTTTCCAGTGGACGCAACAATATTTGTTAAACTTGATAATTGAACTGATCTGTCAGCCGTACGTGAGATTCTATTTAAAATAGACTTTAAATCGAATGGACGCAATTTCATAATTAGTGTTCGTAAAGGAAAATTATTACTTGTACCATCCGTTAATTCAGAAACTTTTTGATTTATATACAAAAGACTGTCTGTAACCCTATCAGTAATCATCTTGTCGACACTAACTAAACTTTGATTCTCTAAATTATAAACATCACTATTTAAATCAAAACCAGACAAGAAATTTACATATAGGTTTAAAACATTATATATGACCTCGGGAGTGTTACACAATGGTGCTGATTTTCTAGTTAATATTTCACCAGATGGGAGCGTATATTCCAAAGTACCAGTATCTTCAGCTTGAATTAAATCTTCAATCCTAACTGAATCTTCAGCTTGAATTAAATCTTCAATCCTAACTGAATCTGGTTGATTTAATCCTCTAAAATTATATATGTCATATTTCTTAAATGTAAAAATTTGAATATTGCCAGGAGACTGTACCGAAATTTCATCAACACAACTATAATCTATTTCTTGTAGTAATTCAGGAAGCAATTTAGTACCAGCAAGTATAGTCTTTTTACCCAAATTTATTGATTTTGCCAACACATAATTCTTTAAATGAGAACGGAAAAAAGACATATTTACCATTCTTCCAGAACCATTTCCAATCATCGCATTGACACCTATAAATTTAGAACAAAATTCTTGTATTTTAAACTTATCATCTACTGGCATCCTTATATTAGGAAACAATGTATGGTAGCATCTCTCTATACAATCTAATCTCGAAGGTTCTTCTATGGAAAAACTATTTATAACAAATTTATTACGAGTGCCTAACTTCTTTATTATATCTGAAAAAGAGTCACCAGTTAAACCTTTCATAAATATGCTAAGGGGAACAAATGCTTTTTTGTAGAACATGCATAACATTGGGGGATTGCCTTTTCTAACACCAAATGAATAATAATAACCCAATTCAGACATAGAAGTATCCGCTATGAACTTTACAATACGAGAAGAAAATTGAGAATCACCCACTGCTAGTTTTGATAGAATCTCAAAGTGCCAACCTTTACTCATCTCACATATATCAGCAACATGCCGATTAACACCTTTTATTCTATATCCAGTATTCGTCTTATAAGGAACATCTATGATATCAATTAAAAGCTTCAGTTGTTCACCATTTCTTAAATTAGTAACCTCTAAATCATCAATAAGACGAAGATAACTAGTCTCATTATCTTCAGGAATATCAAGAGAAGTTAATGGATTTAATGAATGAGTTACAGAATAATCTCCAACAATTGTAGACATTTCTTTGAAGTATTCTGGAAGAACTGTAGTATAAAATTTATCTAACATAGTTAACCCCCATTTTTTAATTTTTCTAGTAGAAGTTTCAAATGTGTAGAACCTTTGGCGTTTTTCTCTCTTTCACAATTCTTTAACATACCATACAATGTTATCTTACTGACATCAGGAAAATCACCATTTTCCATAATGTTAATCCAGTAATCTACTAAGGATTCATCATACAAAACTTCATCAACTAATTCTAAATCATATCTCAGAATGGTAACCACCTCCTGACTGATTGATTTCTTCACTAAGGTCTAAACTCACAGTATCATTATCAACTGTACTTGCAAGGATAAGACGATCTTTACCTAAAGCCTTCAACACATGACTTCGAAATAAACGATTACTTAATATCAAATCAAGATGATTTCGATAAACGTAAAAATCAGGATCGCCAACAGTTTCGGAAACAATATTCTCTGTTATATAAAACATGAGACACCTCCTCTAAAACTGAGATAATTTTTGTATATGCTTTATTGCTTTCTTAGACAATCCTTCTACTTTATTTGTAGATTTTGCCGAAAAAAACAAAGATTCAAGGGTCTTAGGCTCCTCAACATTTTGGTAGCCTTCTTTTTTAAAAATAGGAACTGTTTCTCCTAATATCTCTAAATCTTTTAATTTTATAAAATTATTCATATATTAACCTCCAGAACTTAATAATTTATTTTTAATAGCGGTTAAATAGTAGTCATGTCTCTCTAAAGAAATAATACCCTGTATTCGTAATGACTTTAAATTTTCATCTATCTCGGATAAAATTCTCATTATCCCATGCTCTGTTTCAAATTCTTTCTTATTATAATACGGATATAACGCGGTTTCTAATAACATTTCTGGACTAAAATATGATAAAACATTTTTACATATATTCTGCGCTTTTAACACAGAAGTTCTGTTATTTCGGTATATCATCGCTGTATTAGATTTTTGATCTTTAATAAAATCAATAATGGGATCATAGGATTGGGATGAACTAACACTCCTTAATATGTCAATACAATTGTATACTTCTGGGTCTGAACTATTTCGTAAAGAATCATAATATGACGAACCTAAACGGAGAAAATTAAGCAATACAAATGTACTTATTTTTCCAGGCGAAGACAATAGAACTTCCTTCGAACTTACATCTCCGAAAGCCACCATTTCTTCTAAAATAACTTCAGATTTCGGAGGATCCAACGACAACTCATCCATAGTCGCTGATATTTCTCTTTCGAAACCCTCGATAACTGGAACATATGTTGCTATATGTGCTGGATATAAAATAACATTACCAAGAAAATATAGCAAGCAAGATTTAAAATCTACATAGTAGTCATAATAGTCTGAACTATTTTTCATTACATTAAATGTCTGTAATAGGTGTTGCTGATATTTACTTCTATTTGAAGCAAGAATTGCAGTATTTATATCGTAGAATTCAACAATATCAACTTCCTTTAAAAACATAACACAAATACTACGAATAAAAAGATAATCTTCCAAAGGTCTTCTATTTAACACTAAATTTCTAGATCTTTGAACTCTGTCTAATTCAGATAACATACTGAAAACAGTCAAAATCTTACGATCAAGAAGTAATTTTTCTTCGAGATTAGTTCGCAAAGTTCTACATTCTTCTGGCATATTAGACAAATTAGTCTGGAAATATGAAAGAAAATTACCACTACATTCTATAAAAGCTGGGTGTCTACTGGAAAGACTCATCAATTTATTATATTTTGCCTTAAAATCTTCATAAGGTATCATGCTAAAACCTCCTTGGTGTCGAGATGAATTTTCTTGCCACCAACCATTATATTTACAGTTCCTGCCCAACGTTCGAACTCAATAACACTTCCAATAGTTAAACCATTATCAATTAAAAATGATGGGTTAAATGTATTTATAATAGTAGCGGTAGAGTTGTCATCTGTAACTATAGGAATAATTTCGACTTTACAACAACAGAATGCCTTTCTTTGTTCAATGATAACATCTTTTATAACACCTGTATAAGTCTTTGATTTCCAATGATGATACTTCAAAGCAATCTGTCTATTATCATACATGCCTTGAATTTCTGTTTCTATAGCATTATCATCTATTTCCAAAACAAGACCATCTGCCGACAAACTGCCTTGTTTATCCCTTATATCATCTAGAATAGATTCGAACCATACAACAAAGTCTTCATAAGTTTCAGGCTCATTTTCAAGAACTAAATAAGGTGGAACCAAGAAACCATATTGGCTTAATTTTTCATAGGTTTCTGAAACAGATGTTGCTAAACCATCACAGGAAAACGCGTAAAATCGTAGATACTCATAATCTTCTCTACTGTGTTCAGATGGACGAAGTAATAAGCTTATAGCCGCAGATTTGGGAGTTTTATAAATGCTATCATCATATCTTTTCCTTAGACTTTCTAAATAGCTTTCATCTATAAAACATTCACCACGCATAAGAAATCTACCAGGTAAACTAGCATTGGCAGGAAAAATATATCTCATGGGTTGAGTAACATCAAAACCATTACTATCTCTTCCACGAGTTAGACACAAATTAAATGCATCATTTTCAACATCGCATTTTATATTATTACCATCTAATTTTACTGAAAGTACTTTCCTGATACCTTTAAATTTAGAAAAGAAAGACCATACTTCTTCATGTGACGTTACCGAATCGATACTCATACTTTTATCTTCAATAAGAAAAGAGTCATCTCTAGGAGTATTATTAGAAACATCTACGCTAGTATAACCATATGTGACCAACAAGTCAAAAGGAATAGGATCGTCATCATAAGATCTTTCTGTGTATTCAGGCAGCAAACCAGCCTCTTTTATAGCCAAATGTAATACATCATAGTCGGCATCGGAAATAGGAGATTTACCTATCCTATAAAGATATCTGCATATAATATAACGATCAAGTACTTCTTTATCCACTAAAACACCTCCAAAATTAATTCATACGTATCATACCATTTTCATCATGTTCAGGGTAAACTCTTGATGTAAACGTGAAACAACGCATATTTGCACCCTCGTAACTACATGTATTTAAAACTAGAATATCTTGAAAATCGGATATATTTTTAGGACGTATCAAAGAACGATCTAAAACATCTTGAAAGTAATTAAACTTATCAGTGTAAGTATCAAACCCAAGATACATTAACTCGCGATCAGCATTTATAACTATAACCGAAAATACTTCATATACACGAGTGGTGTGTCCATCATAAATATAAACATAGGGACGAGCGTCTGCCCAAGATTGGGTCTTATATCGTAATAACTGACTAAACATAGTACCATTTCTCATTGAATGACCATGTAAGAACTTAATTTCATTATCCAAAGAACTATTATTATCATCCATATAAATAGTACCGTGTTCATCTGGTTGCAGATAAATATTATTGTTCAAATAATAATTATCACTCATAAACCTATGGAGAATAGGAAATTGTATATTGCTATTTGGAATATATACATAACCTATAACTTCGGAATTCAAAGCAACCGATTCTTCATAAAGAGTACGAATTGTTTTCATTCCGATTTGTAAATTTAAAAGAACTTCTTCTTCTATAATTTCTTCTATCAATTCTTCAACGACAACAATTTCATCATCTTCGTATGGGATTTCTTCCTCATAATCTCCCGTATCAAAATACTCAACAGGAGGAATTCTAACCAATTTACCAGGGAGAATACGATCTGTTGACAATGCATAAGCAGGATGATAAAGAAGAGGACCATAAGGTCTAGTCGGCTGAATTACTAAAAAACTTCTATCAGCCATATATTGAACAATAATCAATAAAAGAAATATAATACATAATTTACTAGAAAACTTGTCTATTAACTTACTAAAAGAGAATTTATCCATGAGAACCCTCCGCTAATACTTCTCCACTAAGTAAATCAACTAAATACAAAATACCATCATCTACAACTACTTCAATAAAATCAGAAATTAAATTTGATTCTGTATCAATCAACGAATACAAATCGTCGGTAACCAAATAACTCACTTTCAACTCATCTTCTTCGGAAATAGATAATAATAAATTCGACGAGTCGCCTTTAAATGATAATAAGGTAGAGCCACAAGTTAAAGGTTTAGAGTTATAAAAAAGAAAATTCTCTAATCTAATAGGAAGATAAACAGAGTTTATAACCTTGTAATCGCCATCAAAATATTGAAAATCTTCAGATAATTCCCTAATGCCTACTAACACAGATTCCACAGATACTGTATTATTAAGTACGATTAAACGACTGTTTCGAAAGATATTATATATTTCAACATTATTCGAAGATAATGTTTCTGGTAGTATAATAGCATATTGCATGTAATTTACTATGGATTCAACAAAATTTACAAAATTTTCGGCTACATTATTATCGTATTTTATAAAACCAGCATACTCTTCCAAATCCGCAAATTTAGGATTTGATTGATAAATAGGAAGAATTTCAGATTCTGGAATAAATACTGTAGTTGATCTAGATTGAATAAATAAAAACAACAATATACAGAATAATAGCAAGAGACCAACAATAAATACAGCCGTAACAGAATTTTTCATAACTACCTACCAAACATAATAATAAGTACATAAATAATTATAAATATTACGCAAACAATAGTTCTAAAAATAGTTTCTTCATGATGTCCAGTTAATACTGTAGCTATATGAAACTTTTTCTTAGTAAAAGGATATAACCAGGGAATACCTTTCTTATTAAAACTATCTGCAATCAAATGAGATAACCACCCAATTAAAAATCCTAAATAAATACTCAGAAATATATTTGTTAATAATGAAAAACTACCAAACTTTATATACAAATAAAAAGGAAGTGTGAGTAAAATAACAGAAATACCTGTATGAGTAATACCTCTATGTTTGACAGTCTTTAAGAATGATAAAAACATAAAACTAAATGCAAAAATAAAAACTGGAATAAATAAATCCAAGAAAGAACCGCCAGTAATGAAAGTAACAATAGATAAGACTAAAACTAAGGGCATCGTAATAAATAAAGCCAATTTTAGAAATTTTCTTATCATTCTGCCGCCTTTAGCATTTGGCATATCTATATCAGGACCTATTGCACCATAAATAGAGGGAATCACTGTCAAAAGAGGATAAATAGAATGAGAATTAACTTCCCATCCTAAAGTAGTTTGGGCGGCACTAACAGCAACAAGTATACCAGCGGATAAACCACCAACCACCATATGCGTATAAGAATTCATAATAACACCAACTATCTAATAAATATCTCTGTGTATACTAAATATATAAAACAATAAACCTGCAGACGCTAAAAGAGAGAAAATTAATATAGTAAGTCTAGCAAGTGGAACTAATAAAAAAGACAATACAAAACTAGAACTTAATACTATGAGAGATGCCGCAAGAAAGCATTTTAACTGAAATGTCATTAGCCATAATTGCGGATCAACTTTTAGTAAAATAACAAAATACAAAAAACTTATAAAGATAGAAATACATAATAATATTGTCATAACAGTTATACTTATAGGTAACCACCTATCATTGCTCACTCCAAAGATCTCTCCTAATGTATCATATTCCAAAACAAAATTTTCAATTTGTCTCATAAAATCACTCTTTTCTGAGTAATAGATTTAAGAACTGAAAATAACCAACATCAAAAGACGTATCATCTAAAACCACTAAATTAGAGTTAAGAATAGTATCCAATGTCAAATGAGAAATGGATAAAGTTTCATTAGAAAGAGATGTAACTCGCGATGTTACTTCGCTAGCCGTTAAGGGTAAACTCACCCTTAACCCAATTGCAGGAGCAAATCCTTCAAACCCAATACGGGCATAACCTAATAATTCTATTTCAGAGGTAACCCCCAAAGGACCCAATAATCTATTTAAAGTATAATGAATATGACTGCGCAAAGGGGCATTTTTATCACCACTATACTCACATAACCTGGAAGGGTATAGAATTTTAGGACTAACTATATAATTATCAGATGTTTGAAATAAACAAATTAAACGCAACCCATTAGAATACTCAGAAGTATCTAAAGTGGGAATAACGTACTCACCAAAAGTTTTTTCAACCATTTTACTTATAGATGATATCTCAGTTTTACCCCAAAAATTTAAGGATTTATCAACTGATTGATTAGAAAATATATCATCATACAAGGAAAGAGACCGCATCTTTATACTTGTTTGACAGAAATCGTCACTACATAAACCCAGTATATTTGACCCTTGTGGAACTAATTTGTCAAATAAAGAACGACGAAATCTACTTCTATTTTGAACAGAGGCAATTTTAATTATTCGGTCATAATATTTATTGATAAAAGATGTATCCATACCTTTTACAAACTCCACAGGTTTAGCTAAATCCAAAGAATCACTACAAGAACTTGAATAAAGGAAATCAAATTGATCAGAATTTACAGTACGAAAACCTAAAGATTTAACTTCTGGAGAACACTTTACTTTAGTAGGAAAATCTAAAGAAACCGAAAATCTTGTCTTTCTTTTACTGACTAAATTAAATATACGGGTTAAACCATTGTAACCACCACCTGTAAAAATAACACCAAGAAGCATAAAAAGCAAAAATGTTAAACGTCGCATATCTGATGATAAATACAAGAAAAATAAGCCAACTAAGGTTAAAATAAAATAAAGAAATATCGAAACATATCGTTTTTTAATTATATATTGAATCAAAATTATCACCTCTAAAAATTATATTGTAATAATATCTCTGCCGCATTTGACTTTATCAAAGTGGATGGATCTGCTTCTATAAATGAAAAATCAAGGCTCTCAACTCTTGATACTAAAACATACTGTGATAATTTATCAAGGGAAGAATTATCTAATTTACAATTTAAAAATAACATATGAAATTTATCAGAGTCACAACCAGCCCCTGAACTCAAAGCTGATTGCTCTATATTTGAAATATCTAAAGAACGAATAGCTAATCTAAGAGAATCAAGAGTGCCTGATAAAATTAGACTTTCAGAAGAATTTAGTAATGAAAAATACTGGGAATATCTATTTCTATCCGAAGTTAATCTAGAAGTAGTTTCATAATAATACTCAAAAACAGCATAAACTAACTCGTCTATTTGCAGATTCGGTTTAAATATTTCAGTTAAATCCTTTATGCACCAATCAGGTAACGAAGAAATGTCCCAAGAAGAATTAGATATGAGAGACTCTTCGAAGTCATCAAACACTTCTTTAAAAACTTTAATCATTAAATCCAGAACAGATATCTTTAGCTTTAGATTTTCAATCATATTAGACTTTTTATCACTTGTTGTCATAGTTAAATACTTTTCTACTAATTTAAATTCTATATTTTCAATGGAAGAACATTCTCCTGAAAATAAGTAATGAAAGAAATATATACCTAAAATATGATCATAATTAAGAGAATATTTCTTACAAGAAAATATAGGTTGATCTAAGGATAAAGAAGTAAATCTTTGAAAGAAATAGAATAAATCCGTAACTTTACCATTACAAATAAACAATAACGAATCTTCTGCATAAGCAGATACAATATTAAATCCTTTAACCTTCATCTTTTCAAGAAAATCAGATAAGTCATCCGAATCAAGAGCAATACTTACAATAGATGGATTTTTAATAAAAATAATCAAGTATTTTCACCTCCAGAAATCCTATTTCTTATCTTATCTAAAATAGGAGAAGAAGGTTTATTTTCATTCAAAGCCTCAACTACATCTGATTCACCTTCCAAAGTTTCAGAGGAATCTAATGAAATTTCCACAAAAGAATCTTCTATTTTTATCTCTGTAGAAGAATCAGTCGATGCAATCTCAGTTTCAACTTCACCAGAATAATTGCTATCTCTGTCCAAAATAAAATCAATCGAATATACAGATATATCCTCTAAGTTTATTTTCTTTATTTTTGTGCAATAAAATATTTTTATACAATTGTGTAAAACTTTATACAATATAATACAGCCATTAAATATTAGTAGAAATCCTTCCTTTATATAGGGTATTTGCGACTTAATACTCATAATCAACCTCCTTTAGTTACATTATTAGTATCGTCAGTATTTGCAGGAAATTGTTTTAATCTTGCCTTTGCTAAATACTCTTCACTGGAAATAGTCCCTCGCTTTTCTGCCTGCTTATGGATTTTTCTAAACTTAGAATCACGTTTTATTCTTGTAGTGGCAACATTTGCATTAGACGTTGCCTTCGCTTTCTCTAATTTACCCTTAGTTTTTATAACTTTAGTACCAACAAATCCAACAGCAGTCAATAAAACAACAATAATACCTACAATGGGAAATATAGTTGCCATAGAACTAAACATACCGACACAAGGACAACAACTACCACCTCCCCCTCCTTCTCCACCGCCACAACTTGCGATAAATAAGATAAGACAGGGCAAGAGGAATAATAAAATTAGAAATTTACTTTTTTTCAAGATAACACCTCCGATAAAAATAGGACAATAATATCCAAGTGGACGAAATAATAAATAAATAGCCACTAATTATGGATAAAAAGAGACCTATAATGGATAATACAGAGAAAATAGAAATAAACAAAGAATAACCTGATACAATAAAAGTATAACTTAAGTAACCGCATAGAAACATAATTGCCAATACAACAAATAAGATTTTATCACTTAAAATAGAATAAGATTTTAACGTATAAATACTGAATGATAATATAAAAATAAGTATAAATGCACCAAACAAAATACCAGTGGAATATCTTAACAGGTTATTACTTAACCTAAACCCTAAATACTGAGAACCGCCATCCAATAATATAGGAACAAGTCCAGTTATCGCTACCAATACCAAAGAAATCTTATCAAAAGTCTTAAATCTACAAAATAGTAAATAACAAATAAATCCTATCACCATACCAATATAAATACCAGTACATCTAGAACATAATGGCATTTTACCATCAAAAAATGTTCTAGACGCTAACTGATGACAAAAGTAAGAGCCAATTTCATACAAAATATATCACCTCTAAAATAATTCAAGAGTAGTCAAATTAACAACTCTTTTGTTAAAATCTTCCTTAGATTTATTAATCAAATCACCCCTTTTAAACCCCAATAGAAAATTAATTATATAATTAATCCAATCTTCGATTAACTGCCGTCTAGATTCAGTAAGCGCTTCTTTCTCCACTAATAAATTTAAAATATTTCTTAAATTGCCCGAAAAAACACTTCTATGTAATTCTCGTAATCTATCTTTCATATTCGATGATAAAGCATTTAACAATAAACCGTCTAAATCTAAATCTGAAGGAAAAGCTTTATAAAAGAAATTATATCTATCGCTTAAAAATTCAACACATTCATTTTCATAAAATCCAGCACCATGATCAAATAGTGGAGCAAGATTTAATATCTTGGAAGTAGCAGTATCATATATGAATCCAAAATTTGAAAGATTTCTATCCACATTTCTTATAATATGGTCCCCTATCAACATATCATAATACGTAGATATATCATACCCAAACTCTAAAAGAACAGTATAAAAAGATTCACTGTTATAACTAGAACTATCAATATTGAAAGCCGATAATGCTTCCATAAATGTCAAAAAACCTGTCTCTTTATTAGTAAAAAGTTCACATTTACTTAACCATTTTTGTTTAGAGCGAACAAGAGAATAGGTAACATGATCAATTAGAAGTTCCTCAAATATTTTTGACGAAAGATATTCATTCAACGGTTCAAAAATACCACCCTTATAAAGGAAAATCTTATTATCTATTCTATCCCAAAACTTGGGAAGATCTCCACCAGTGGTTAATTCTGGCGTATTGTATTGATCTATACTACCGAGAGAATCATTCAGCGAATCAAAGGATAATTTAGCCATCTCCTTAGAAAACGAGTGAGAAAATAGATTTATATCCTCCCAGAATATGGAAAGCTCCTCATCACAAATCCAAAAAGTATCATTTAAAGATAGAGCAAAAGAACATAGTAACAGTTGATAACGACCAACTAAACGTAATTCTCGTAAAAAAGAACGATAATTAGACCTACGAAGTGAAAGTGCTCTACTATTCAGCCAAGTATTTAATTTCATAGCATCACGGTATTTTTTTAAGATAAATGGAAATTTATTTTCAGGAACATCTTCAAATCTAACGGATTCGGTATCAATAATAATTATGTCTTCGCTGGACTTATATGCATCATGAAAACTAAAATATGCTAGAGTCGTGTCACAATTTAACAGTTTATACACCTTTTTCATATATCCACCCCCAAAGATTTATACAGCAGTAACGTGGAAGCAGAGCCATAACTCTGCTTCCAAATTTTAATTATTTATCCCATTCTATCCCAGTTAAATTATGCTTTAATAAAAAGTCATTAGCTAGTTTGAAGTGATTACAACCATAAAACCCACGACTTGCAGATAAAGGACTTGGATGCGCGGCTTCCAGAACCAAGTTATAACTATTTTTATCTATAAATCCAGAAGCTACTTTAGCACTATTTCCCCATAACATAAATACTGTAGGCTGTTTTCTAAGACTTAATGATTTAACTGCACCAAGTGTTATCCATTCCCATATTTTATGCTGATGGGAATTAGCCATCCCGGCTTCAACACTAAGAACAATATTCAACAATAAAACTCCCTGAAGAGCTAAAGAAGTCAAATCCGAGTTATCTCTATACTTACCATAACTAGAATAAATTTCTTTACAAATTGATTGAAGAGATGGAGGAGTTTGTATCTTTGATTTGCTAGAAAATGATAAACCGTGTGCATGAGGCACACCATCATTATCGCAACTATGATAAGGGTCTTGACCAAGAATTACAACCTTAACATCTGGAAAATTTGTAAGCTTAAAAGCTTCCACTATCTTATCTTGAGACGGATATATTGTAGAGAACTGTCTTTGAGAATTAACCCACTTCAAAGCTAAAACTAAACGATCAACATCCAAAACACTATCCCAAGAATTTCCAATCATTATAACACCTCCTACTAAACTAATCCTTACAAAAATGTCTATAAACCGAACCATGATAATATGAAGAAAGCGCAGATCGCCTAATATCATACCCTTTACGAAGAAAAGATAAAATAGAAAATTTAGAACAGTTTCTAGAAATTTCATGATAATCTAAATACAAATATTCAAGAACTTCATCAGTCAGATACTTATTACAAAATAATTCACATACATTAATTGCATCTGTAGAATTTGCGTAATACCAATCACAAATATTAAAAACAAAATCTAATCCCAATTCAATAGACAGAGAACAACGTTTATACAACGAAGCTCTAAATCCATCCAATATAATTAATTTTGTCGGCACTTTATACAAATTATTTACATGATTCTCCATATATTTATAAAATGATCTCAAAAATATAGAATATGTTTCATATTCATGTAAATTTTCAATGGGAATTCCAATACTTCTTTTATCGCTTAAATTAATACTTATCACTTTACATACTCCTAAAAATTTATTTCCATTACAAGTGGAGAGTGCGCTGTGTTTAACAAAGACATATCCATTTTTACAGATTTTATATATGGCAATAATTTTTCACAAACTATAAAATGATCTAGCATACGAGATACAGATACAGTATCTCCTTGATCCACTTGCGGAGAACATACATACAACGCTTTAGATAAAAAATCTTGAAAAATTTCATGTTCATCTGAAGTAAATCCTGGAATTTTTCTACCAGGATATGCTCTATATTGACATATATTCGCTATATTGAAATCACCACAAAAGATAACTGGGCGATTACTTTCGGTCAAATGCAACATAGTTTGCTGTAATGACTTCATAAAATACCTTTTCTTATTTATTTTAGAATAATCAGTTCCAACATGTGGAGCATAAACATTACATAAAATAAATAAATCAAATGGCAAAAATTGGGCTCTACCCTCATCGTCATTATAATTAAACAACTTAGTTCTGACACCATAAGGGCGCAATTTTGTATATACAAGTGTACCGCCATAACCAGCACGTTTAGCAGAATTTATATACAAACGATAACCGTCTGGAGGATAGTTTAAAAAATGCATATTATTTGCCCTAATTTCCTGAAAACAAATGATATCAGGTTCCATGCCCAAAATATGGTCCAACATCCCATTCGTAAAAGCGGCATTAAGACCATTTATATTCCATGATACTATACGCATATATCCTCCTATAAATCAATTTTTACTATTTAACTATCTTGAGAAAATTATATCGAAGATACAATATTATGTTAACTCAAAGACTGCAGTACATAAATAGAAATTAAATAGAAACAATATCTATCACAGATTCAATACTGTCTACAACTGATATGACAACATATTTGTCATTATCAGAAGAATCAACTTTCTCAACTGTAAAAGAATCTTCTAAAATTGAATCTTTACTAATACGGTATGATTTATATACAATATCCAAATCATCTTTTACATTAACTAACTCTTCAATGAGAGACTGAATATCAGCAACTTTTAACATATTATACTCCTTTCTTAACTTCGATAAAGTTATATTGTAAGATATTTATCATAGTTGTAAATCGGGATAACGGAGCATCTATAGGCACATACAGAGAAAAAACATCAGAATCGCATAAGCCACATTTTATATCTAAGTTGCTAAAATATAATTTTATATTTTTTAAGATATCTGTAGTATTTCTCAAGAGAGAACAAGATTTATTAGCAAGATTTATATGATACAATTTATAATCTGGTATATTCGGCATACATCTCAAAACATTATCTATAGTACCTAAACAACTACGAATTTTTTCATTTTTGCAAGTATATTTCAGGTCATTATCTACTAATTTCATAGACCTATTCCAAATAATTTCATTATTTTCGGATAATTCAGAAAAAATAGAACGAGACAACATACAAAGATTTAAGTCCTGTACATAAGACAAATCAATAAAACCATCTAAAACATACCTATGAATTAACTCCCAAGTTACAAAATTTACAGGTTTATTTGTTAAATAATAGAAATAATTTTGTAAGCAAAGAGAATTCTCTATACAAAATTCTTTAATAATAGTGTCAGAAGCAATGCTAAACTTAGTAGACCAATCAATAAGACTTTTAGGGAATTTAGGAAGATTATACCCAAACGTTTCCTCATATGTTACACGATAAACACCAATATTATCATTAACAAATTGCAATACTTCAATTGGAAGCATCTACTACACCTCATAACTACTTATTATACAAATGTTTCAAGTTTAGGTTGAATAGCATTTAGTTTTTTAGCAAAATTCAAATAACTAAATGCTATTTCCTTTAAATACAAGATATCATCAAGGGGAAGGGTGCTAAGGTCAGAAACTAACGATATAAAAGCCCTGACCTTAGCTGTATTCAAACTAATACCCAATAAGCATGATTTATCATACAAGTCTGTCAAACTTAAAGAGTCATCGGTATCTAGGATATACCTTAAACTAGAGTAAAACGATTGTTTAAAAAATTTAAAGGCTAAATCATAATTTTCATCAGAAATAGAATTTTCTCCCTGTTTATAAACTTCTTTAGCGTACTCTAAGATTAAATATTCCACCGTTACATCAACTCCCATTCAGAAGGGTCTGGCTCTAAAAATGCATATTGAACAAAAGTACGAGATGCATTATCTAAAACGATTGAACCTTCTGCGTATCTAGACCTTAAAATTTCAGTAGCTTTTTCAAAGTCTTCAGCTTCTATCTCAAATGTTTGACTAATAGTTTCTTCGACTACTACTTTAAACTTTTCCATAAAAATCTCCATTAAATTACTCGGGTATAACAGTAAAAGCTCTAACACAAACATTCCTATCATTACCCATTTCATAAACATCTCTCCACTTATCCCCATTAGAACTTACAAAACCTCTATTAGGGGCAGAAACAGAATTATCTATATAATTAACAATATTTTTTTGTAAAGGTATTTGTGGTGGTGCATCTGATACTGAAATAAATTTAACAAATATAGTAAATTCGGAATTGTCTAACTCTATAGGAGAATCTAAGTCTATAGTGAAATATCCAGATTCAGTCAAAGAGCCTGCTTGTAATTTAATTCTATCTTCGAACTTATCAGTAGGACTAAACCAAATTTCATAGTTTATTCTACCATTACTCGAATAAAAAGATACAGCAGTTAAAATTTCAGAATCAGACTTTCTTGTAAATTTATTAGCAAACCAAGAAGATGTGCTTGTAGGGAAAGATACTGTGCTATTACCGCCATACGTATCATAACAGTAAAGGTTGTCAAATTTATCTATATTATCTATTTTTGTGACAGCACTGATTTCAGTACTAATAACAGCATCTGCATAGCTTAAATACAAATAACCCTCATCTCCTGTATTCGTGCCATGAGAATTTTTTACTATCCAAGCACCATCAATAGGTGGCTCTACACTAAAGTTACTCTTGGAAAAAGAGTCATCCCAACCAACAATCACTATATAGTGATTGGGTTCTTGGAAAGAAGGACTATAATGTGCAGAGGTCTCCTTGTTATAAATACGAGATGAAGAAGTATATCTAAAATCATCAACATAAATAATACCTACCACACTACCGTATTGCATCACATAATTTTTTATTTTAGCTACATCATACGATATTGTCTCATGT
>Ga0099364_10000303_pt1 | contig 82556 bp, 75 predicted proteins | sample TergutTh196P3_FD_73070 | JGI IMG/M metagenome (GOLD analysis project Ga0099364, IMG submission 73070) | Microcerotermes parvus P3 segment gut microbial communities from Pointe-Noire, Republic of the Congo - Th196 P3 | ecosystem: Host-associated > Arthropoda: Insects > Digestive system > Gut ...
CCCCCCCCCAACTTGCTGTTATTCAACGAGTTACATATATTCCACTTTATTAAACCATTTATGTCGAACCAAACCATACATCGTCTTCTCGGCATTTTCGCAGATGATGGCTGTCTTGCACGGCGTATGGTTTTTGTGCAAGACGAACTTGGAGCATTCAAGCCTTTTGCAGGCGACCGGCTCCAATGTACTGCGAGGGCGATAACCATTGTTCATCCAAAAGGAAACAATCATACCGGAGGGTTTTCCCATCTTCGTTATTCTTTGGTGGGTGGGTTGTAAAGCAAAGTAAAAGGACACGCTCCGGAGCGAGTTCGGAACAAAAAATTTTGTTTAATTTTAAAAATATATTGCAATGAAAAAGAATTTTTTTAAAGCCATATTAGTAATGGCTTTCGTGGCAGTAAGTCTGCCGACAGTTTTGTGCGAAGAAGAAGATGTATTAACATCGGATATAGTATGCTATAATTATACAATGTTGACATTCCCCAGCGGTATAATTCCGGCAAATACGGAAATAGTACTCAAAGTAAAAACATCCCAAGGATGGAGTACATACGCATATCCGGAATTCACATTTACAAGCGATCAATCAACTCCCGTAACTTATAAACTTTGCTTTACCGAAACTACAGGTATTAGCAGCATGGAAATTCACATATATTATGGGGATGGAACGCACTGTTCTAACACTTATGCGGGTTATGTAAGTAATGCTACTGCTTGTAAGAGCAATACTGTTCTTGTAGATCATCCGGCTTCACCGTACTAATAATTTGTAGAGAAGGAGTGAGCGATGATAAGTCGCTCCTCTTTCTCGTTTTATATAACAAAAATATGATTAATTTTAAAAATTTAATATTATGAACACCATCACAAAAATTCTTTTATCGTTCGTTTTTCATGTTTTCTGCATAACGGCTCTATATGCCCAATTCTTACCTTTCCGGGAACAAAAAAAACCAACGCATCTTGAATCTGTCGGGTATCCTATATCACAAAAAAAACTGACTTTTGAAAGATTGCCCATGGAACCTTTTCACCTCAAAACACCGTCCTTTCGATATGGATTAATCAAACCTTCTAAAGCAATTTACTATAATCCGCAAGACGGCTATCCATTTGAAAATCCGAGTAGCATACATTACTATTTTTATGATACTAATGGAAGATTGCTAAAAGAAAGAATGGAGATGATTTCGGATAACGAAATACTTGTAGTATCTTATAGCGACAAGTTTCCTAATTCCGACAATCATTATTATAATCTCTCTTTCATGGATAATTATGTGGATACGGTTACATATTATCAAAAAGACAATATAGAGCCTGTTCAACGCGCCTATTATGAATATGAGATAGAGCGGGAAGAAGCGCCTTACATTGCGTTCGTAGTGCAACTATGGAACAAGGCGAAAGAGCGCTGGGATAACATAGAAAAAAGATCTTCTACCTATTTGGATACGGTATCTTGGTATGAGACTGTTTGGGAACTGTATGATTCTGATGTCAACAATAACTTTAAATTGTATTACAAAGAGACTAATTCTTTAATTTATGACGAAAACAACAATGTCTCACAAGTAATAAATGAAAGAACAAATATAGTTGACACCGCCAAAACGATATATGAGTATTATTACCCTGCAAATGCGCATGATAATCTGATAGGATATGATTCAATCTATATTTATAATTATGACTCGAATTCGGAATTTTCTAATGCTGCAAAACAGACTGATATTATATGGCATCGTTGGGATGGTTTTGATTATGCAAGCAATTTGATGGCGTCGTTTTACGGATGGCATCTCAATCAAGATGATACATGGGTTTTATGGGGACAACAAAAATATTGGTACGATGTGGATGGTATTGCGGGTTCACGGATAGATACCGTTTATTTTTACAGTGATTTGTATGAACGCTGGTACACCAAAGCCGTCAACTCGCGAACTTTTAGCGAGAAAGGCAATTTTTGTGGATACGGAGTAAAAATATGGAAGGACTTGGAACTCAGCGGAGGTGTTCCCGAATTTTATGGTTATAGCAGTACTCATTATGATAACGAATACAATAAAGATGATCTGCTTTGGCGTTATACTCGTTACGATTCTTATTTTTCTTCTACACAACCTGGTGATAATTATGAAGACCGTCTATCGTCCATTTGGGAAGTTACGGAATTTATTGACGTTACCGCCAATATTTCCGATCTACCGCAAAACAACAACCATCTGCTATCGATCTTTCCCAATCCTGTTTCGGGCATTGTCACCATCTCTGCTTCCGCCGAGATGCAACAACTCAGCATCTTCGACATCACCGGCAGGATGGTAGCAAATCCGTTGCCGACGGGCGAGCGGGCTATTTTCGATACCGGCGCTTTGCCGCAAGGGGTCTATCTAGTGCGGGCGCTGCTGAAGGATGGCGGGATGAGGACGGGGAAAGTGGTGGTGAGATAGTTGAGAGTTGGGAGTTGAGAGTTGAGAGTTGAGGTGAATTTTTAAAGATTTAAAAAGAAATTTGTGAAATAAAAATTCGTGATAATTAGTGTAATTAGTGGCAAAAAACAATAAAAAAACATCATCATGAACAGATTTAAAACCTTACAATTTATTGTGGTCTCCGTTATATTGGCGGGACTTGTGTTATTCTTTTCGTCGGTTTCTGCGTTTGCGCAGGATTACCATATAACATGGAACGACAATTTCGGTGGAGCCGGCGAAGATTCTTTCAATGCCGTAACGGTAGCCACGTCAAAAGTGGATGGATTTGTAGCGGTGGGATCCTCTGCGGAAGATTCTTTTGTCAACGGCGACTGGGAAGGTGTTGCGGGAAAAGGCGGCATGGACGCCATTATTGTAAACTATGGCTATGGAACTTATACTCCCAATGAAATAGTATGGAGCAAGAATTTCGGCGGACAAGGCGATGATTATTATTGGGGAATAACGACGGTATCCGATGGATATGTTGCGGTAGGAGAATCCTCATTCGCTTCTTTCGGAACCGGCGACTGGGAAGGTGTTGCAGGAAAAGGCGATAGGGACGCCATTATTGTGAAATATGACCGGAATGGTGAGGTGGTTTGGAAGAAAAACTTCGGCGGAAGTGGTCTTGACCGCTATTATGCGGTAACGGCTGTATCAGACGGCGTTGTTGCGGTGGGAATGGCTACATTTGATTCTTTCGGCGCCGGTGATTGGATAGGAGTAGAGGGAAAAGGCTATTATGATGCCATTATTGTAAAATATGATAACGGCGGCAATGTGGTATGGAAAAAGAACTTCGGCGGCGACGATTACGACCAATATACATGGGTAGCGGCAGCATCGGATGGAATTGTTGCAGTAGGAATGTCCTACTCTTTTGGCACTGGCGATTGGACAGGCGTTACGGGAAACGGCTGGGCGGATGCCATCATTGTAAAGTATGACAACGGCGGCGATGTAGTATGGAAAAAGAATTTTGGCGGAAGCGGTGAAGACAACTTCACTTCGATAACAGTAGTATCCGATGGATATGTTGTAGCGGGGGAGTCCATGGAAACTTCTTTTGGCAACGGCGATTGGACAGACGTATTGGGAAAAGGCGACTGGGACGCCATCATTGTAAAATATGACAACGACGGCAACGTGGTATGGAAAAAGAGCTTCGGAGGAAATGCTATTGATATCTTTTTAGCAATAACGGAATTGTCGGACGGATATGTTGCAGTAGGAAGTTCCTTCTCTTTCAACACCGGCGATTGGACGGGCATTATGGGAAAAGGAAACCACGACGCCACTATGGTGAAATATGACACTGCCGGCAATGTGGTATGGAAACAGAACTTTGGAGGGATCGGTTATGACGACTTTATATGGGTATGTGAGATATACGGCGGGTTTATTGCGATGGGCAACTCCGGTCCCGAATTTATGTTAGGTGACAACTCTTTCGGCACCGGTGATTGGACGGGCGTAATGGGAAAAGGCGGTCAAGATGCCACCATAGTAAGATTCGTTCCTTTTGTTACCACATTTATTCCAGTAACGGAGATCATCAACGTACCCATAACGGCTGCGGTAGGCGCTCCGCTTAACCTCAAAGGCACAATCGTTCCGGGTAACGCCACCTACCAGACCTTTACATGGAGCGTGGAGGATGCGGGAACCACCGGCGCCACCATCAGTGGAAGTACCCTTAATGCCACAGGAACAGGTATAGCGGTTGTCCGCGCAACCATTGCCAACGGCAATGGCGAAGGTGAAGATTACGAGCAGAATTTTAGCATTACGGTCAATCCGGAAGGATTTATCTCCGTTTTCAACATCATGGATATACCCACATCAACCACAGCGGGAATACCACTCACACTCACCGGTTGGGTCTTTCCAACCAATGCCACCAACCAAACCATCATTTGGAGCATCAAGTCGGCAGGAACCACCGGCGCTACTCTCAGCGGCGGCAATATATTGAATACCACAGCGGTAGGCACGGTGATTGTGGAAGCGAGAATTGTTGACGGCATAGGGACAGATATAGATTTTGTTAAGGAGTGTGTCATCGCCGTAAATCCGGAAGGATTTGTCTCCGTAACGGATATTACCAATGTTCCAAACATAACTCTGGTAGGCGTGCCGCTCACGCTCACCGGTACGGTTGTGCCGGGCAACGCCGCCTACAAAGCCATTACGTGGAGCGTGCTTAACGCAGGAATCACCGGCGCCACCATCACCAACGGCAACGTCCTGAACAGCACAAGAGCAGGCACGGCAACCATCCGGGCAACCGTCGAAAACGGCACAGGGATAGGCATCGCCTACATCAAAGATTTTAAAATCGGAATAAATCCCGAAGACTTTGTTGCCGTAACCAACATCACAGACGTTCCCACGGAAACAGAAGTGAAAATCCCGCTCCTCCTCACCGGAACGGTGATACCTGACAATGCCAACTGTCAAACCATCAAGTGGAGCATCGGCAATGCCGGCGGCACCGGCGCCACCCTCAGCGGCGGCAATACGTTGAATACCACCAAAGCAGGTACTGCCATTGTCAGAGCCACCATCGCCGGCGGAGCAGGAATAGGCATCGAATATACGCAGGATTTTAGCATTACGGTAAAAGCCATTCCGGAAGAAATTCCCGAAATCTCAAAACCCAACCCATTGAAAGCATATACCCAAAACAGAATCCTGTACGTCAGCGGATTGACCGTTGGCGAGACATGGCGCGTGTATGACATCTTGGGAAAACTTGTGTATCAAGGTGTTGCTAACAACGAAACGGCGAATACTATGCTGCCGGTTAGTGGCGTGTATATCATCCGGTCGGGGGGGAAGACGGGGAAAGTGGTGGCGAGGTAAATGTTTGAACATGATTTTCAGGATTAAAGGATTGGCAGGATTGGATAGATTTAAAAATTTAAAGAGATAAAAAAAACTCTGTGAAACTCTGTGTTCTTGGTGTCTCTGTGCTGAAAAAGATTATAATCCAACACAGAGACGCCCCTTTTGCCTCCGGCATTTTCCCCAAAAGGGAAAAGAAAAGGAAGATGCTTTTTAAGGGCACAAAGTTACACAGAGATTATTGGCATTTTGCAAAATCATAAAGCGACGGGAAGCAATAGTCAATAATTTTAAAATTCTCCCGGCACAGTTTCAGGTCGTCGGAGATGAAGACGGTTGTCATGCCTAAGTTTTTTCCGAACAGCATGTCGCTGATGGAGTCGCCCGCCATGATAGCGTGGTTGAAACGGACAGCGGCGAAGTCGTTTTTGGCTTGCAGCGCCATCCCCGGAGCGGGTTTCCGCATGGGATGATGTTTCGATTCTAAGTAGGGGGAGTGATAGATCCGGTTTATCCGTCCGCCGCCTTTTTCAATTTCATCGGTCATAAAGTCGTGGATGACGGTGAGTTCGTCTTCCGTCATCAATCCTTTGCCGATGCCTTGCTGGTTGGTTACGACGAAGATGTATCCGAACCGTTCCGAAAAAATCTTCATCGCCTCCACGACGCCGGGCAACAGTATCAGTTGCTCGCAGTTTTTGACATAATCGCCGGGGATACGTTCATTGATAACGCCGTCGCGGTCGAGAAACAGACTCCATTCGGCGTTGATTGTTGTTATTAGTGAGTACATAAAAGTCTTGTGTCTAACAGTCTTGCATCTAACAGTCTTGTATCTAACCGAACATCCGACTTTCAACGAGTTCGCACAAGAGGTGTCCCAGCAAGATGTGTGATTCCTGAATGCGAGGCGTGTCGCCGGAGGGGACGTTCAGCAGCACATCCGCTTGTTCCCGCATCTTTCCTCCGCCTTTTCCAGTGAAGGCGATGGTGTTCATTTTCAACTCTTTGGCGACGTCGAAGGCTCTCACTACGTTGGGCGAGTTTCCCGACGTGGAGAGTCCGATGATGGTATCGCCGACGTGTCCCTGCGCCCGTGTCATCCGCGCAAAGACTTCGTCGTAGGAGTAGTCGTTGGCGACGGCGGTGAGGAAGGAAGTGTTGACGTGCAACGCTTCGGCATTGAGCGGCGGACGGTCGAAGTAAAACCTGCCGGAGAGTTCGGCGGCAAGATGTTGCGCATCGGCGGCGCTGCCTCCGTTACCGCAAAAAAGAATTTTACCATTGTTTTTCAAGGTGGCAATGCAAATATCAACCGCCTTTTCCAAAGATGACAGCAAGGCAGAGTCGTTGAGAATCTGCTGCTTGACCTCGATGGATTCTTGTATCGCTTGTTGTATTCTGTTCATGAATTAGATTTTCGGCAAAGGTACGAAAAATGTGCATAGTGAATTGCTCATAGTCTCTTCTCTGTGAAACTTTGTGTCCCCTGTGTCTCTGTGCTGAAAAAAACGACTAAAGAAAAAGTAACTCTTTAATTTTCAATATTTTACTCAGCATAGAGACACAGAGAGCACGGAGTTTCACAGAGAAATTATATTTTTCTTAAACCCCTCCAACTCCTGCCTACTATACCCATACAACGACGACATCCCGTTTTCAATCCTCATATTAACCATTGGGGCGCTAACTAATTTATCGTCAACGATAAAGCCTAATCGTTTGCCGATGGATTTCTCTGTTGCGTCTGCCCACAGTTCTTGGTATTTTTTATGAATCTGCATGGAAAGCGCCACGTCGTCTTTATGAAAATCAGGTTGATAAAGATTCTAAACTTTTCTTAATTGATTGAATATTAATATCATAAATTTTTCTATATACCCAATAACTAATGACCGCTCCTATTGTCATACACACGAATAGAAATGTCCACAATGAAACGCCTACTTGAAATTCATAATAACAAAAAGCACACAAGAACGCAATAACCAGAGCCTGAATGTATGAAGCAATTTTTTCATATTTAATCATGATTTCGTATCTGTTCACGCAAAACATATTATCTTTAACATTTTTAGAAAAATCTATTTTCATTAAATATTTCAATTTGTAATAATACCACATCAACCATATAATACAAAGTGCGATTCCTGTTATAGATAAAATTTTTACGGAAAGAAAGACTCCAAAGTAAAGTGAGTTATAAAGCCAGATACAAAACGGAATGAATAAAAGTAACAGAATAGCGCTAATAAAATCCGTATTCGACAACTTGCTCAGCGATTTATTGGATTTTTTGTGTAACATCGTTTGCAGAATTTGCTTATTCAGCGTTTCGTTTTTCTTTAACTGCTCATCTAATACCGTCCAGGTATTTTTCAATTCATTTAATTCGTTTAATTCCATGATATTCAATATTTTAAGTTATTATTTAATCTTCCGACATCTTTTTTAATTTTTCTTTGATACGTTTCAATTTTACGGCTACATTGCTCAGCGTCAATCCCGTAATATCGGCAATCTCCTGATACGATTTTTCTTCCAAATAAAGCAGCACGATAGCGCGTTCCAGCGTTTGAAGTTGATAGATCAGTTTGTACATCTCCCTGATATTTTCTTCCATGGATTCCGGTTCCATCAGATGTTCTGTAAGTTCAAGAACAGAAACATGTTGCGGACGTCTCAACGCTTTCCTCATCCCTGTAATACAAGTGTTTAGCGCCACGCGATACATCCACGTGGAAATCGAACATTCATTACGAAATTTCGGAAAACTTTTCCACAAATTGCAAACAACTTCCTGATAAAGGTCTGCCATCGGAAACTCATCGGAGATGTACATGGAGCATACCTTGTAAATAAGGCGCTCGTTTTGCCGGATTAGTTCTATAAATGATTTTTCAACGTCAGTCATCGCTTGTGATTTTACTTTTCTCTATTAGTCGCTTAAAGGGAGAGAAAATTACAAGATGTATACACCTCATTTATTTTATGTACTTTTGCATCTCTTAATAGTCATGTGATTAAAAATACAATTTAGAATGAAGAGAACCATAGTTAAAATTGACGAAAGCCGCTGCAACGGCTGCGGGCTTTGTGTTACAGGCTGCCATGAGGGCGCTTTGCAGATTATTGACGGGAAAGCGCGTATTGTTGCTGACATCTATTGCGACGGCTTGGGCGCCTGTATCGGCGACTGTCCGGAAGACGCCATCACGCTGGAAGAGCGCGAAGCCGAAGCGTACGACGAACAGGCTGTGATGGCGCGAACGGCTTCGTTACAGGAAAAGCCGTGCGGCTGTCCGGGCGCAAAGGAGATGTCGTTTAGTCCGTCGGCTGAACAGAAAGAGGTGAGTGTTTGTTCCTATTTGCGCCAGTGGCCCATACAGTTGCATCTGCTGAACCCCGCCGCCCCTTTTCTGAAAAACACGAACATGGTCTTGGCAGCGGACTGTACGGCATTCGCTTACGGCGATTTTCACCATCGCTTTATGAAGAATAACAGCGTCGCCATCGCCTGTCCGAAACTTGACCATTCCCAAGAGGTGTATGTGGAGAAGTTGACGGCGATGATAGATCGTTCGGCTATCAACACGCTGACTGTGATTGTGATGGAAGTCCCTTGTTGCGGAGGATTATTGCAAATCGCACGGCAGGCGCAGGCAAACGCAAAACGGAAAATACCGATTAAAAAAGTAATTGTAGGAATACAAGGGGAGATTCAAAACGAAGAATGGATATAATTTTCTAAAAAACAGAAATCATGTTATATATTTGGTTATCAACGCAAGAGCCGCAGCGTAATTTGGCGACAGAGGAGTATCTATTGAAAAATCGGGAGGATGAGATTTTCATGTTGTGGCAAAATGCTGCCTCCATCATCATCGGGAAGTACCAGAACACGCTTTCGGAGATTAACGTGGACTACGTCAACGAAAACGGAATACAGGTCGTGCGGCGCATCACCGGCGGCGGGGCAGTGTTTCACGACGTCGGGAACTTGAACTTCTCTTTTATCAAAAACCGCGACCCGAACGACAAAACCATTGACTTCAAAAAATACGTCCAGCCCATCGTAACGGCGTTGGAACAGTTGGGCATTGACGCGCGTTTTGAAGGCAGAAACGATATCGTCATTGACGGGAAAAAGATTTCGGGCAACGCCATGACCTTTCACAACGATCGGGTGCTGATGCACGGCACGCTCCTCTTCTCTACCGTCATCTCCGACCTTTCCAAGGCGCTGAAGGCTGATAAAGAGAAGTTTAACGACAAATCCGTCAAGTCCGTGGTAAGTCGTGTTACCAACATCTCGGAACATCTGACAACGCCGATGACGGTGTTGGAGTTTAAGGATAAAATCATGTCCTGCATCATGCAACAGGAAGGCGGAGACGCGTTGTACGAACTCACGGCTCACGACTTGCAGGCAATCCAACAATTAGAACAGGAGAAATATCGCACCTGGGAGTGGAACTTCGGACGCTCGCCCTGCTACAACTTCTCCAAAAAACTGCGCACCCAGCGCGGCGGGAGCATCGAACTGATACTCAACGTCGTAAACGGCGTCATCGAAGATGCACATTTCTACGGCGACTTCTTCGCACAAGGCGATATCTCCCATTTGGAACACGCACTCATCGGAATAAAACATGACAGGGAAACGGTGAAAACTACGCTGGAACGCTATGAAGTGGGAAACTTTTTTAATAATGTCTCTTTGGATGAGTTATTGGATGTTTTTTTCTAAAAATCGGCTAAACGCAACTAGTATAACACGAAATTTATTAATAAAAATTCGTGTAATTCATAACTGTAAAAATTGTAATTCGCGGCGACCGACCTACTTCGTCCTATTTGTCGCAATGTATTCCGCCAGCACGTTTATAGATTTGAAGATTTCTCGTCCTTCGGCGGGGTCTTTGAGTTTGATGCCGTAGTTTTTCTCCATAAGCACGATGAGTTCGAGTGCGTCTATCGAATCCAACCCTAAACCCTCACCGAACAGCGGGGCGGCTTCGTCAATGTCTGCCGGTTTCACATCTTCCAAATTCAGTACTTCGATGATTTCTTCTTTTAGTTTTAAAATTAAATCTTCCATTATATAAAAGTTTGATATTTAATAAATTCTGATTATTAATAGGATAAAAAAACATTTTGGGTTATTCCCAGGTCAAAACGTCCGTTGGACATGGTCATGGGTAGATTATTTTGCAGGAAACGTACATCAAACGTACCGGACAGTATCACCCGATTCACCTTGTCGTCAATGCTAAGTAGTTGCGTGCGTTTGAAATACAATTCGCCTCCTACTCCTGTAAGTGTTGTTGAGTCCATTTTCACTGTACAGTTGACATTGGCAAGGTTTATTTTCACTTTATCAAGTTTCATTAAATCCGTGTAATCGGAAATTGGCGTTGAAGGGGGAAAAATAAATGAAAGCGTCATCTCTTTGTAGGAGCCGCCGGTAACTCTTCCGCTTAATGCAAATTGCAACAGATGATTGTCGTAATACACTATTTTGCAAGGTACAATGCTGTTCGACGCCAAAAAATAGGTTCTCTCGTATTCTGCTCCGAAGGAGTTATAACCCCATTCCGTGTATGCCGGCAGGTTGTAATCATCGTCATCCGGGATAAAAATGGTTCTATCCATCTCGTCTCTTGAACACGCTGATAATAGCGTGATAATCAATAAAATAAAACAAATTTTTCTCATAACTATAAATTTTTAATCTTTAATTGTATATACTAATTGATGTTTGGAACAAAGCGGTATCTGCAAGGTCGTTTGCAATCCCATTCCAAATACTCCGCCTTTTACAAAGGGATTGGGATTACCATTTGCGAACATATATATGGGAAGATGAAACTCAATATTCCCAAAAGGATGATTTGTTTTGCCGATTTTTAGTCCGGCGCCTCCATACACATTCCCGTAAAAATTGCTGGGTTTACCTATTTGATCCAACACGTCGGAAGTGTATTTTCTCATGGCAGCGTTTTGAAATGACACGTCATCGTCCGATGCTACCAAGAAATTTAATGTCGCTCCAAAAATAAAATACTGTCGCACAAAATAATCTTTTTCACGCGGAAAGAGTTTTATCTCCATCGGTATCCCGACATAATAGTTTCTTTGAGATATATCATTGATTCTGATGTAGTTGGTGTTTGAGCCATCCTCACTTATTTTCCAGAGAAAGTAGTTTCTATCGGAATCAAAAGTAACTTTGCTAAAAGAAAAACGCGCTCCCATAGCAACAGCCAATCGTTTGCTTACCGAATATTCGGGCTTTATTCCGATATAATAGACAAAAAAACTTTGCCAATCGGGAATAAAACCACCATAATAATCATCATCATTATAGTCGTAATGATAATAAGACGACTTGTTTTCTCTAATCATGGTCGGCTTATTTCTTTCTCCGTCAAACAGATCTATTCCGACTTCAATGCCCAAGCGCAGTCGGGGCATCGTTACGGTTATTTCCTCTTGCGCCCGAATCTGGGAAAGAAACAGGCAAATAAAACTTAAAATAACAACTTTTTTCTTCATAAATTTATTTTTTAAACGTTAAAACACATATCCAAAACTAATTCCTCCCATCGGGAAAAGGTCGCCCGACGTTCCAATTATGGGCGTAAAACCGACACGGAACGAAAAACCGCCGTTGACAGGCGTGATGCGGTACATAAAGGCGAGATGTCCGATAAAATGCCCCGGTTTTTCTTCTCTATAGGTGAAAAGCGATTTTTCGCGCGTCAAAAATGTGGCTCCTGCGCCGATTTCAAAAGCAGAAGACGAATTTGGCTTTCCCAACACATAGTTCAATCCTATCGGAATGGTGTAGTAAGACCTTGTTCTGGATTCATAGTAACCGTACGGATCCGTAGCCTTTTCCTCTTCAAATTCTCCGATGCTGAACCCGACGCCTACGCGGTATCCGAATCCCAAGCGCGTGTTGGATTTAAAGCGCATGTCCCAATTTATTGACATTAAAACACCCGGACCGCCCAACTCAGCGTAAAACATTTTGCCAGCGCCGACCGCCTGTTCCTGAGCCGGCAACGACGGACTGAGGCTGAATGACAAGCCCGCAAAAACTAACAATACAAACACTTTTTTCATAACCATTTAATTTCCATTGCCATACAATATATTTACCTGTTCTTCCGTAAGTTCCATATCTCCTTTTCCGTTTTCTATCAACATCATCAAAACTTCGCGTTTTTCTTCAAAATGCTCGATCCATGCGGCGAGGACGGCGGTTGTGGCTTTGTCACAGAATGCGTTTTTGACCGTTCCGACGATTTGCCTCGCGTCAAATTTTTTGCAAAGATAGAAAAAAGTTTCGCCGAAAAACTTATTTCGTATCGAAATTTCGCCTGTAACGATGTTCGGCAGCGTGTAAACGAAGAGCGACGGCGACGGGAAATAGTTGTCGTTGTCGCAGATGGTCGCCTGATATTGGGTGTCTATGTCGAGGGAAGATGAGCGGTTGAAACATATCACGGCGGTGTTTTCGCTCGGTTCAAAACGGTTTTCGTCATCTTTGAATATCATCTCCGAAGCCAAAAAGCCCAATTTTGACAAACCGTCCATTTTGAAAAACTTGGGATAGTCAAACTGCATCGAGCGGTAAAATTCGGTGATCTCCGCTGCGCTTTGAAAGGATAATCGGATGTGTTTTGTTATTTTCATGCTACTGATTTTTTGCCACTGATTATTTTTTTAGCCACTAATTACACTAATTATCACTAATTTTTTCGTGGTACATACATTTTAAAACACTAATCTTTTATATTCCAATTTCATACGTCCGAAGTTAACTAAAAGTCCTAACTTGTTTCCCGAAACTTTAAGATAATTTAAAATCTGTGTTATATGTTCATTCATCAGACCTGCTACAGATTTGACTTCCAATATTATTTTATCGTAAACGACAAAATCAGCATAATATTTATGCGGTAACATCATATTTTTAAAAATTATGTCGTACTCTTTTTCCCGCTCGTATGAAATGTTGTTTTGCCGGAACAGCAATTCCAACGCATCTTTATAAACAACTTCAAGAAATCCATGTCCCAACTCACGATGAACCTCCATGCACTTCCCGATAATTTCAAATGCCTCTTCTTTATAAATCAACCCATTATCCATATAAATTTATTTAGTATAATCATTTTATATTAGTGTAATCATCATTCGTGTCAATTAGTGTAATTAGTGGCTAAAAAAATAATCAATGGCTAAATTTAATTTCGTGGCTAATCTTAAACATCAAAGCCGCATTACACCCCCCGAAGCCCGACATCATCTTGATAAAATATTTTTTGTCCGTCGTCATATTTTCTCTGCAAACGTTCAGCGTAAATGGTTTATTGTCAATTATCAGTTCTTCGCTTTGTTCAAACTCTAACGATTTCAAAATCATTCCTTCGCTCAATGCCCGCATCGAGATGATGGATTCCAACACGCCCGCCGCTCCTAAAGTGTGTCCGAAGTAGGCTTTCAGAGAGTTGACAGGTATCTCTCCCAAGCCAGCCCGCGCGATGGCATGCATCTCTGCGGCGTCGTTGTAGGGCGTGGCTGTGCCGTGGGCATTAATAAATGCGATGTGCGATGTGCGATGTGCGATGTGAGACGTGAGATTGTGAGATAAGCCCCCCCAAGCCTCTCCGAAGAGGGGGATGTGAGACGTGAGAATATGTTGTAACGCTCTGAAACTTCCTTCGCCTGTGCGTGAGGGTGCGGAGATGTGGGTGGCGTCGTTTCGGACGGCGCCGGCTACTAACGAAAAAACACCCTCGTGTCCCGCATCTAACGGGCTTGCATCTATCTGTCTTGTGTCTATCGGTCTTGTGTCTATCGGTCTTGTGTCTAACAGTCTTGTGTCCAACCGTCTCGTATCTTTTGCAAAAATCATCGTTGCCGCCGCCTCGCCCAAGTTCAGTCCGTAGCGCTCTTTGTCGAACGGTCGGCACCGTTCGGGCGACAATGCCTTGAACGACTGAAAACCCGAAATGATGAACTTCGACAGAAAGTCCGTGCCCACCACAACGGCGTAATCATAATTTCCCGACTCCAGCTCGCGCATAGCGACAACCTGCGCCGCCGCACCCGAAATGCAGGCGTTGGAGACAACAATCGGCGTGTTGGTGTTGCCGAAAAAGGTGGCGATTAATTCGGCGGTGTGCCATAGATAAAGCCCCCCCAAGCCCCCCCGAAGGGGGGGATGTGCGACGTGCGATGTGAGATTTTTTTCTGTCTCACCTCTCATGTCTAATCGTCTTGTGTCTAACAGTCTTGTGTCTAAGATATCCACATTCCCTTTCGTTGTGGACAAAATGAAAATGGTGTTTTCATTTGACAGGTCTATTTTCGCATCTTGGTTTGCGGCACAGATGGATAGGATTGCTGCTTTTTCGAGGTTTGTGTAGTTGTGTTCGCCATGACGGGAAAACTCGTCGTTCAGCCTTTCTTTGTCAATCAGCGCCGCCATAAACGCCTCCGGCAAATTGAAAGTGCCGCTTTCGAAATGCTTAACACCTGAGAAACACTGCTTTACAGCGTCGAAATTTTCTTCCGTCGTAAACCCTAATGAGGAGATGATGTTGTCGCCTATTTTGAATATCATAATAAACTATTTTTCCGTTTCCACGCCAAATAAAAATCCGGATTAGTCCAAACCAACTGATACTGTCTGTCTAAAAATACTTGAACGGAGTATCCTGTGGCGATCAATGCGCCGTCTTCCAAGTCGTAGATTTCGTAGTCGAAAATGATCTTGGCGGCTTCGGTATTGCGGAAACAGGCGTCCACGCGGGCTTTCCGTCCGTAAACCAACGGTTTTTTGTAGCTGAACCGCAAGTCAACCAACGGCGCATAATAGCCATTGCCAAAAATATCGAGGTAGCCCAATCCGTATTTTTTGCCAAACGCCTCGCGGGCGTCCTCGAAATAGAGTGCATAAGAGCCATGCCACACAATATTCATCGAATCCACCTCACTGAAGCGGACTTCTATCTCTGTTGATGCTTTTAATTTATCCATCTATATCTGTTATTGATATTTTCATTTCACACGACGCTATCACCTTATCGCCGATTTCCACTTTCGCGTTGACAAGGGTGATGGCAAATATCTCACTCACAACCTCTACCGTCGTTTTCAGTTCGTCGCCCACCCGCGGAAGTTCTTCGATAACCAAATCTTTGATAGAACCGATAAAACCAATTTTCACCTTGTCGGCGCAAAGATACTTGTTGATGTATCCCATCCGTGCGGCGCAGGTCTGGGCGATGTTTTCGATGACGCCGCTTTCGGTAAGAACGCCGTTTTCGACGAACATGTTGTCTTCAGCAATTTTCATGCCGGTAACGGTCAAAACCATGTCGAAATGCAACAGGCTGTCAATCATTATAAATGGTTGCCGCTGGGGGAGGAGGTCTAAGATGTTGATTTCCGATTGTCCGATTTCCGATTTCCGACTTCCGATTTCTGATTGTTCGACTTCCGATTTCCGATTTCCGATTTCTGACATAAATTTATTTGTTTGAAAGGGATTTTTTAAAATTATATATAAGTCGCTCTATATCAAAAAGTTTTTTCATTATTTCTTCAAAGTCGGATTGAGAAATATACTCTAAATCCAACGCTAAATATAATTGTGTTTCCACCTCAAAAGCGGAACCATTAGCCATATCAATAAAATGTAAAAAATCATTATTCGTCCCTCTGCCCGAACCTTCTGCAATATTTGACGGTATTGAAACAGAAGCACGTCTAATTTGTTGCGTCAATCCAAACCTTTCTTCGGCAGGAAACTTTTGTGTTAATTTATAAACATCTTTTACCAAATTTCTTGACTTTTGCCAAACTATTAATTCTTTGAAATTATGCATAATATTTTATTTTAGTATTCCGAATATCCGACATTCGACATCCGATTGTCGGATATCGGAAATCGGTTAATCGTATATCCTCCTACAAATTACAATTGAGTGTCCCTTCCCAATCTCATCTTTGATTTCTTCGACTTTCAGTCCTGCTGTTTCGATGCAGCGGATCATATCTTCGGAGTGGTACATTTTGCTGTTTCCGTTGGCTAATGCGGTGAAGTAGAGGCTGATCTGTGTCAAGGCATAAGCGGCGGTTTCAAAACGTTGTCTGTCCCAAAATGTTTCCATGATGTAGAGTTTTGTGTTGCTACTCATGGATTGTACGGCTCTTGCGAGGATGCTTGTTACTTCTTCTTCCGAGAAACAGTCGAGGAACTGACTGAGCCAAATGGCGTCGAAGCCTGTCGGGAAGGGCGTTTCTGGGTCGAGCAGGTTGCAGCCGTGTCCGAAGATGCGGTTGGCGCCGTTTTTGTTTGCCGTATGTTGTTTCATCAGTTCGAGTTGTTGCGGCAAGTCCATGATTGTAACTTTCACGTCAGCGTCGTAGTCCACACAGCGCAACGCCCAGCGTCCCGTGTTTCCGCCCACGTCTAACAGCGTCTTGGGCTTGTCGGCGAAGACGATTTGCAACGCCTCGTCAAACGACTGGTCGCTGTAATAATGGTCGAAGCCGAACCAACTGTCCTGTACTTTTTGGGGCAGTTGCGAAAGCCCTTCGTAAATCGTACTCCAACTGCCGAAGACCTTTAATCCTTCGGGCTTGCCGTTCAACAACGCTTCTTCCAAGTGAAACCATCCGAGATAGTTTACATCGTGGTTGAAATCCATATCCACTCTAACGAGCGGGTCGTTGAGCAGAAACCATCCTGCCTTCGAGCAGGTAAATCTGCCATCCTGGTACAACACCGTGCCGATGGTCAGAGAGGACTCTAACAGACATTGACAGGCGTATTTCGACAGTTTCGTCTTTTCGACGACTTCGTCTAATGTCAATCCTTTTTCGGAATCAACGAGCATCTGCAAGATTCCGAACTTTATCATCAGGCGAGAGACCTGAAAGACGATGGGTCCGAAAGAGATTTCGTGCACCAATCGCTGCGCCTCTAAGGCGGATTGGCGCTCTTTACTGTAACGTTTTTCTAATGAGGGGAAGAGGTTCATGCGTTTGTGGAATTATTGTGTTTCTAAAAAATGTAACCGATTTTAAAAGTTATTGGAAAATTAGGTATTACATATCGTCCCTCCTTTTCGAATAGAGGGGAAATAATATCGCTATGATGAAAATCCATTTGGTCAGTCGGATTTCTTTTACTAAAAACTTGAACATATTGATGGGTAAAACCAAATCCTACGCCCCATTCCAATAGCAAATGATTAACTCGAAACTCCATACCCATTTTGACATCGAATATAATTGATTGCCTGTTTAAATCCCAATCTTCAATGTATGAGTTTTCTTCATCGTCTTCTCCTTCCGCGTTTAAAGGTATAAAACGTTGGCTTTCCCTAATCGAATTTATATTGTTATAACCTAATTCGGAAGAAATAAATGTTCGCATATTATACCTTATTGATTTAGGGAAATAATATTTCTCTTCAAAATTTAAACGATAACCATGAATATTTTTTCTTTCTGCTATTGTAAAAATATCGGCAATATTCGTCAAATAAGCAACCGAAATTTGTGAGGCAAATTGTCCATGATTTCTTTGATAATTTAATTCCAACCCCGGATTATACCAATTAATAGTTCTTAGTGGCGAAAATTTTATTTGATTTTTCTGCCATGCCGTTTCTCTCCATTCCACTTTTTGCGAAAAAGCCAATGTACTTATAAACAAGCAAATAATTATTATTTGAATCTTTTTCATCTGCTTTTTATTTTCAAAACTCATCATTGGTACATATTATTTTCATTTCCCTCCCTCAAAATTTTGTAATTCCCGTTTCAACTCAGCAAGCAGTTGGTTTTCAGTTGGCAGATAGAGTTGGTATTGGCTTGCCAAAATCGTTTTGTTGTTTTCGGGTAGCGAATATTTTACTAAAGTATTATTTTTTGCGGCGCAAAGCAAAATGCCGATTGTCGGATTTTCGTCGGGCAGTTTTTCTTCTCTGTCATAGTAATTTACATACATTTGCAACTGCCCAATATCCTTGTGGGTGATTTTCTTTGTTTTTATGTCAAACAGCACAAAGCAACGCAACAGCCGATTGTAGAAAACCAAGTCAATGGCAAACTCGTCATCCTCAAGCAGAAGCCGTCGCTGACGCGCAACAAAAGAAAATCCATTGCCAAGTTCAAGTAAAAAATTTTGCAAATTACCAATTATGGCGCTTTCTAAATCCTTTTCGTAATAAGTGAACTGGCGTTTCAGTCCAAGAAATTCCATCACCATCGGGTCTTTAATGATTTCTGTTGGACTTTCGGGAATCCGCTCGCGACGGGCAACTGACAGTACGGATTCCTTGTCGTTGCTTAACAATAAACGCTCGTACAATCCGGAATTGATTTGTCGTTCTAATTGTCTGCCTGTCCAGGCGTTGTGCAGGGTTTCCTGTTCGTAATACTCGCGTTTATCGGTATCATCAATTTGAATCAGAAGTTTATATTGATACCAATTGAATTGCGTCCGCAGTGCGGACGCAATTGGAAAAATGCGATAAAATCGGCGTGCACGTTCTAATTGACGCACTGTAAACCCACTACCATATTCAGGTTCCAACTGTTTGGCAAGATTTTGCAACAGATAACTGCCATATTCGGCACGCGCCTTGCCTTGCTGTTCTTCTACAACAATGCGTTCGCCCATTCGCCAATACATGATAACGCGATGAAAATCAACGCTACGTATTGCACTGACTCTTGCGCTTTCAATGATATCCTTTATGTCGGATATAAAATTGTTTTGTAATTGTAATTCGCTGGTATTCACGTTATTCATTGCCAAAAATCATAAAAGTTAAATCATTGCAAAGATAGTATTTTATACGGTCTTTATCATATCCGCCAACTGTAAAAAATACGCTGTACTCCAAATTTCCATCTCTTGCGGATTTTTCAAAAACGGGCGCACATCGTTTTTAACGGCTTCGATGTTTGTTTTTTCAATTCGCTCTTTTAGCATTTTTTTGAAAAAATCGATGGTAAATTCTGCCTCTGGCAAAGCATTTATTTGTTCTGCTCTTGTTTGCAAGTGATTGAAATTCAGTGAAATGTTATTTCTTACATACCATTCGAAATCGTACCAGTCGCGCCCTTTCACACGGTTTTGCCAGTTTCGGAACAGGAAGGCGTGCATTTTTCCGGCATACAAATCGGACAGGGTATAACACCTTGTCATAAACGAAAAGGGCAACAGTAGCAATTTGTACTCTGTTGCAAAACCGGATGGCGGCTGTGTGTCAACTTCAATTTTTATTTTGATTCGCTTTTCGGTCATGAACTGCAAATCGTAGATTTCGGTGTTTTCTTTTAAAAAAGCTGATTCTACGTTTCCCTGTGTCGTTTTCGTCTTTTTACTAATGACGATGTCTTTCCCAAGCGCTTTAAACTCAGCCGTTATCGGTTCAAAATAGTCTTCAAGTGTAAAATTTTCATCCGGCTGCAAAAGCGAAAAGTCCATGTCTTCCGAAAAACGCTGCAAGCCGTAAAAAATGCGCAGGCAGGTGCCGCCGTAAAAGGCTGCTTTGGCGAAAAAACCAGACTTGTAAAGTCCTGCCAAAGTGATTTCCTGCATTACCTCGTGTATTGCGTTTTGTTTTTCTACCTTTGTTATAGGCGAATAACGCGAAAACATTTTATCAAAAACGCTATCTTCCATCTTGCAACAATTTTAATAATTGGGTTAGTTCCATCTTTTTTCTTCCAAATTCAAGACATTGTCTGATAATGTTAACATCAAATGAAATTAATGCAGACATATCAAACCTTAAATTTTCTTCCAAATAGGTGCGCATCGCTGTAACAGATTGTATTTTAAGATTTTTCGAAGCAATAATCTTGTCGCACAACGCTTTTTCGGGCGTGGCAATAAGAAATGAATAGGAATTATCAATGATTTGCTGACAAATGCCTATTGGGAAATACCTTTCAGGCATTTTAATATATTCAAAACGACCAAGCGGCGTTTGATACTGCTTACGCAACTTGGCACAAACCGAATAGGTCGTATATACTCTTTCGGGAATTAAGCCGTAATAAGAGAGGGCTGATTCGAGAGAAATGTATGAGGGTCCGTATAGATGATTTGCCACGAGTTCACTTGATATTTCCTGATTATGAACCTTTGGTGAAACCACGTACAAATCTCTTTTCACCCTGATTATAAGTCCCTTACGTTCTAATTCGGGTACTTTCTCATCAGGACGCTTCAAGTCGTTGTACAACGAATATAAAATATCCTTGTTTATTGGAATAACTCCTATACTCTTTAATCGTTCCATTTTTTATTCTAATAATTTTGCGCTGCAAAGATAGTGAAATTTTCATAGATAACCGTAAAAAAACCGATTATCTATGCAAAATCTGCTATCCTTTCCAAAAATCATTTCATTTTGAGAAACGAATGCTGATGTTTGCACTTAAACTATTTTTCAAACGTATTACCTCTATTGCTTTGTGCATTTGCGGATCTCTTTTATTTATTAAATCTTGCGCTGTTTTTCCCACATATATATTTGGTTCATAGCCTGTTCCAAAAAACGGACATCCATCATGTTTATCAACTCTCATGCCGGTATATGTTATATCAAATGTTGGCGTGTTGACGGATGCAACATCTCCATTGGCACCTGCCGTATTTTCTCCGATGATGTCGCATAATTTATAGTGGTCAATAATGCCTGTTAAAGTTTCTCCGGAACTTATGACGGAAGCATCTATCAGAAGAACCGTTGGAATTTCAAATGGTTTTCTTTTCGCTTTTATTTTCCAACGATCAATGCTGTAGTTGAACTCGTCGGGAAATGTTTTTACCGGCGTCTTTAAATCGGTACAGTATATGTCTGCCTTTGAAAAATAGCCTAAAAGGGATGGATTAACTGTAATGCGGGGATTTCTATAATCTATTATTATTCCTTTTAAATTTCTTTCTTTTCGGAGTTTTTTAATACTTTTCTTTAACATAGCGTTTGAAGCGTCTTCACTATTGAAGTTTAATGAATAAATTCCCTCGTCTTGCTGTTGTAAAAATGGTCTTTTGTTGTCGGGGAAGAAATCATATTTTGTATATGGCACTATGGCTTTGGCATTATGCGTTAAAACATCTTTTTTCCCGTCGGGGGTTGTAAAAGAAATGACGAAAATGGAATCCTTATAACTTTCTAATAAGAAACGTTCTAAATAATTCAACTTATAATGTTTGCTTCCCGATATAAAATTCATTCTTTTTTCAACCCATTCCATGCCGGAAATCCCATTTATTGAATCAATAACGGATCCTATTGGCGGTTGTATGGATGTTTCCGTAACCACATCAATAACGGTAATGGCAGTATCGTTAATGAAAACTTTAAGTGGGAAATAATAAAGTTTAGCGTCTCGTACAAAAACAAAAGGTCCGATAGATTTAGCACATACCAGCGGATTAATCCCAATATGTCCATCATTCAAAGGGGATAACATTTCGTTAAAAACATAATAAAAGTCAATGTAATTGTCTATCAAAGAAGTTTTAGTGATTGCATTTTGAAGATTTTCATCCCAGTCAATTTTTATTACATCATTGTACGGAAAAAAGAAACGCATGTTATTCCATACAATGATGATTGACGCTATTTGATAATCATAAGAATCGGCATTGATGAAAAAAACTTTTTCTTTGATGCTCGCTTTATTTGTAGAAATGGTGTCAAATGCCTGCTTCAACGATTTAAATCGCTTATTTATTTTCGTTTCTTTTGACACGGCTGGCATGGTAAAAAACAGATTTTCGTCAACTTTATCAGAATATAAATGAATGGTATCGTTATGTAAACGTTTGACTTTCGAATGATATGGATGATAAATAAGAGGGATTTTCATAAAACTATTGCCATTCCCATAATGTTCCCAAAATTTCAACCCTCTTTCTCTATGAGTTATCATAATATTTTCAGAGACAGTATTTATCTTTAATTCTTGGCAGACAGGTAAAAACAAATCATTTATTTTTTCGATAAGTTCGCTATCATCTTTGCAATCTTTAACTTCGTGAACACCATAAATGGCAAATTTATCCCAATCGGTTTGAATTGCCGCTTTACTTGGATAGAAATAGCGCACACTCCCATATATTTTTGCAAAAAACATCAGATTCCTTTTATGCTGACGGCTTAATTCTCTATCGGTCTCTAATTCGCAATTTGCAATAGAAACTGCTGAATAAAGAGATAATACAGCCATAAAAAATATTTTCCGAAACATAGTGATTTTTTTAACTCCAAAACCCATAAAAGTTAAACCACTGCAACGGATAGCGCCTCACGACATTTTCCAACTCTTTGACAAATCCGCGTGCTAAAAGTTCCGTTTTTTCGCGTTTTGACGGTTTTGTGGAGTTGTCTAAGAGAATCGGTTTCACGAAGATGTGGTAGTTTGTGGCGCTTTCTTTCATCACGAAGATGGAGACCACCGGCACGTCGAAATGCGCCGCCAGCGTGAAGGCTCCGACCGGAAAACAGGCTTTTCCGGAGAGAAAATCACATTCCACGCTTTTGGAACTGCCGTAAATCCTGTCGCACGGCATACTCACAATCTCGCCGGCAGACAGGGCGTCGTTGATGGCAAAGACGTGGGACATGTCGTCGGTAACGGGGATGACCGAGACGTTGTTCATGTTCAGCGCCTTTAATCTGTTCTCCATCACCTCTTTCGTTTCGCCGCCGAAGACTAAGGCGTTGATACGTTTTTTGTCCTGTTTTAGCAAATAGCCGCTTAACTCAAAATTGCCTACGTGGGAACTTGCGATGATAAATCCTTTTTCTCCGTCCAAAAGTTGGTAAAACGCCTCGTTATCAGTGAATTGCAGGCGGAAAAAGTTTTTTCTTCCGGCATAGACGGCGAAACGGTCGAGCATACATTGTCCGAAGATGAAATGGTTTAAATAGGTCTTCCACAGTGCCTTTAACGGCGGACAGGCAAAGTGTTTTCTGAAATAGCGGTATATGGACAGGTATCGTTTCCGCGCAAACAGCATGTAAAACGGAACGACAAACGCCAAAAAAACATATCCGACGGTTACGTTAACAAAATGGAACACAAACAGTAACGCTTTCTGTCCCAATGTGTTGCCACCGGTAACGCCTGTCCATTCTCTCGTTTTTGCTTCCGACATCTATTTATCGCCAACCTTTGATTCTATATAGTCGTAAAATTGGGATAGCGTGGCTACTCCGGTCATCTCTTCGGGGTTGATTTTGAATCCGAAGTTGCGTTCCACGATGACCACAATGTCAACAAAATCGAGACTGTCAATGCCTAAGTCGTCTTTCAGACGCGCGTCGGGCTTAATCACATCTTCTTCTACTTCGATGTCCTCTATCAGGAAGTTTTTTACGATTTCTTCAATTTCTGTTCTTGTCATAAGATATATAAGTTTAAAATTTGTTTTCTATACTCGTTAAATTTAAAAAGTCGAATTTTGTTTTTTTAGCAAATAAATCTAATTTAATATTATTTATTTTTTCTTTTGTTACTTGTATTGCCAAATCGGATTGGTCAATTCCTATCCAATTACGATTGTTTGTTTGTGCTGATTTCAAAGTTGTGCCACTTCCACAGAAGCAATCCAATACAATAGAATTTTCATTGGAGGACGTTTTTACTATTAAATCCAACATTTCAGCGTTTTTTTCTGTCGGATAATCGGGGTATTGTGGATCTTTGAACTCCCAAATATCTTGTACACGCATACCTTCCCGTTCGTCTGCATAAATTATTTTGCGCGGATTGCCGGTTGACGACCATTCTATTAACCCATCTTTGTCCCATTGCTCTAACGTTTCAACATCTGTACGCCAATGTCTGCCTGCGGGCGGTAACATTCCTTTAAATGGTTGGTTGGATTTGCCGTTTTCAGTTTCGCCCGGTGCGTGAATGGGGACGGTTGTATATCGGCGACCCTGTCTGTCTTTTTTGGGAAATAAATTTTCTAAATCTTCTTCGGAATATTTTTTACGTGGCTCGTTCCAAATCGGATTTTGTGTTTTTGTATAAAGTAAAATTAAATCTTTAATATTTCCGTAACCAATTCTATCAAAGTTTTTCGGATTGCATTTAATGCGGGTAATATCGTTTTTGAAATTTTCCGCGCCAAAAACCTCGTCCATCATCACTTTTACATAATGCCCGATTTTGTAGTCAATATGCAAATAAATAGAGCCTCGTTCCGACATCAACTCACGAATTAAAATCAACCGCTCACGCAAAAATTCAATAAAATCTTTTCCTTTCAATGTGTCGGTGTAGGCAATATCGCCATTTTTGGAGTTGCTGATTGTGGTTGCTCTACCGTTTGTGATGGTGAAATTTCCGCCTGTGGCGTAGGGTGGGTCAATATATACTAAGTCTATTTTACCTTTGAAATCGTTGCTTAAAAGGTAATTAAGAGCTGTGAGGTTGTTGGAGTGTATGAGGAGATTATTTTTCATTTTAATTTTATTAAGAACTTCATAAAAGAATTTGTCATTTCAAAAATGATTTCAATCTCATTTTCTATTACAGCATCATCGTGTTTGACATATGAATTATTATATTTTGAATAATAATCAATTAATTTCACAAACATATTCGTCAGTTCTTTTGACCCATTTTTAGCCTGAATAAATGTTCCTATTTCATTTAATTGGTTTTCAAGAGATTTTGTATTGCCTAAAATTGATTTTAATAACAATTCAAGAGATAATCGTAAATCATCTAATAAATTCCTTTGAAAAATTTGATTATTAAACTTCCTTAACGCTTCTTGATACAATTTTAATGAATCAGAGTATGATTGTAACCAATGTATAGTTTCTTCTGTTAACACTTCATTAATTTCTTTAGGGTTTCCAGCGCCTGCTAATTGTCCATATTCTGAAATTAATTTAATCTTCAAGTCCTTTACATCATTGCTATCTTTAAACTTTTCTAATTCTGATAATTCTTTGATTATTGTATATTGTTGTTCTGAGGAAAATCTTTTTAAGTTTTCACTCAATGCTGTTCTCTTATTAATCGCTTGCGGTTGCATAGGAAAAGGATAGTTAGAATATGGTATTCTGACATCATATTTAACCGCATATTTATTGAAATACTTTGTGATTTCATTTCCTGTTAATCCGTTATCAGTATCTCCTAATATTCCTGCAGCAAAGTTTGAAAATTCTTTTGGTATCATAATTTCGTATTTTATAATTGATACAAATAGTTCCTCAAAACCAACGCACTCATAATGTTGTAATCCTTTAGGGGGTCGGTAATGGATTTATACATTTTATTGTTGCCTTTTATATACAAAACACCGTCTAAAATTGCAATTTTTTCGGCTTTCACATTTTTTGTTTCGATTGTGCTGATAGCATCGGCAAATTGTGCGTTTTGGTGTCCGCCGAAGTCGGTTAAGAATTTTGCCTCGCCAATCACATATTTTCCATTGAAACGACCGACAAAATCAAGTCCTTTGTTGTGTTTGTAATTTAATTCTTCACGAGCAAAATCCATCATTGCTTTGTCGCTGGCATCAAGAATTGCGTCGTTTTTATCGGCGAGAAATTTTTCAATACTCACAGGTTCAATTCCTAACGATTTTTTTCGTAACCAATCTTTGAACATTGGTCCAATTTGTCGATTGGTTTCTTTTGGTACGCTACATTGCTCAAAAATTTTGTCTATACCCATTTCGTACAATCGCCCACAAATGCGGTTTATCGTTCTTGGATTGCGTTCTATTGCCGATTTGTCGCGTTTCAAATATGCAATATAGCTGTCTTTTATAGGGAATAAATCCAACTTCAACAACTCACAAATAAGCAAATCATTATTTTTCTTGCTATATGCTTTTTCAACGCTATCCCAAATTTCATTGTTTATTTCTCTAATTCCATCGGGAATTGTCGGATAGACTTGAAATAAATCATCAAGATATGAGCGTTGATTTGCGTATTCTATGCTTAACTCAGTCCATTTATTCATTGTCAAAATATTATTCTGTTACAAAATACAAAATCACGCTTATCTCACATCCTCTTGATTATCAGTGCACTATTAGTCCCGCCGAAACCGAAGGAGTTGGATAGAACCACATTCAGTTTTTTCTCAACGGTTTTGGCGGCGATATTCAGTTTGGCGGAGTATTCGTCGGGGGTTTCAAAGTTGATGTTCGGCGCGATGAACGAGTTTTGCATCATCAGCAGGGAATAGACCACTTCGCTGGCGCCAGCCATCCAACATTCGTGTCCGGTCATGGACTTGGTCGAACTGATGAGCGGTTGCGACTCGCCGAAGATACGGTCGAGCGCGATGGCTTCCATGACGTCGCCCTGCGGGGTGGAGGTGGCGTGCGCGTTGACGTAGTCTATCTCTTTGGCTGCTATGCGGGCGTCTTGCAACGCTCTTTGCATGGCTATCAGACATCCGGTGTCGCTCGGTTGCGAGATGTGCATCCCGTTGGACGAGAAGCCGTAGCCGATCACTTCGCCGTAGATGGTGGCGCCGCGTTTGACAGCGTGTTCGTACTCTTCCAGCACCAATGTTGCTGCGCCGCCGCTCGGTATCAAGCCGTCTCTGGATGCGTCGAACGGACGCGAAGCCTTGGTCGGCTCGTCGGTACGGACGGAAAATGCGCTCAACGCATCAAACGACGCCATCGAATGAATGTTGGTCTCCTGAGCGCCTCCGCACAGTACCATATCTTGAAGTCCCTGTTTGATAAACATATAGCCCAATCCGATGGAGTGCGAACCGCTGGCACAAGCCGCGCTGATGGTCATGTTGGCGCCTCGCAGTTTGAAAACCGTCGAAAGATTCATCGTTACGGTGGAGTTCATGGATTGAAAAATAAAGCCCGAACCCATCAGCGTGGTATCTTTTTTCTCCATGAGGACGTTGTATGCCTCTATCACCGGCTTGGCGGAGGAGTCATTGCCGTAGAAGATGCCGACTTCGTTGTTGTCTAAGTAGTCCATATCAATGTTGGCGGTTTTCAGCGCTTCCAACGTCGCCATGTAGGCGTATTCGCCCTCTTCAGCCATTCCGACGCGCAAGCGGCGGTCGAGCAAGCCTTTCAGTTGCGGCAGTTCCACAATGCCCGTCAATGGCGAGCGGTAGCCGTATTTTATCCTTTCGGGGTCAATGTCAATGCCCGATTTACCGGCGTACAACGACTTCGCGACCTCGTCGAGGTTCTTTCCAATGCAGGAGTAAATTCCTAATCCTGTGATGACAACTCTTTTATTCATTCGTCTGAACTGTGATTTATTTGATTTCTATTTTTCTCTGTGCAACTCTGTGAACTTTGTGTCTCTGTGTTGAGAATTTTTTATTCAGCACAGAGGCGCAGAGGACACTGAGTTTCACAGAGTTTTTTACCTAATTATTATCCTTTTATCCATTTTTATCCACATAATATCATGTTCATCATTTTAATCACATTAAAATCACAGTTCAGACAATTATAGCCCTCCCGAAATCGCCACCACCTGTCCCGTAACGTACCCAGCCTTTTCCGAAGCCAGGAATCCCACCAAATCCGCCACTTCTTCGGCTTTGCCGAAGCGGTTGGCGGGGACGATTTTTTTCAGTTCGTCCTGGTTGAGGTCTTTGGTCATGTCGGTTTCGATGAATCCGGGGGCGACGGCGTTGACGGTTACCTGTTTTTTGGCGGCTTCGAGGGCGAGCGCTTTGGTCATGCCGATGACGCCCGCTTTGGCTGCTGCGTAGTTGGTCTGTCCTGCCATTCCGTTGACGCCCGAAATAGATACGATGTTTATCACCCGTCCGAACTTCTTGTTCATCATGTATTTCACTAAGGCGCGGGTGGTGTAAAAGGCGCCGTTCAGGCTGGTATCCAGCACGTTGTGCCATTCGTCGTCCGACATCCAAAACATCAGATTGTCTTTCCGGATGCCGGCGTTGTTCACCAAAACCGCGATATAGTCGTCGGGATGTTTCTCCACCCAGTCGTTCAACGCATTGTTAACTTCTTCCATTGAGCCGACGTCGAACGGCATGAATTCGGCTGTTCCGCCGTTTTCCTCTACGAGCCGTTTTGTCTCCATGGCGGCATCTTTATTCGCAGCGTAGTTAATGATGACGGGATACCCCATCTCGGACAACTTCAAACATATCGCCCTGCCGATGCCTCGCGAACCGCCTGTTATCAATGAGTATTTCATAAGTTACAGTAATTAAGTTTTTTATTCATCAAAAAGTGCTTCATCTGCGCGATTTCCTTATATTTTGGCGTGTCGTCGGAAAAGACGGGGAAGAAATCTCGGATTTCGTCGTACAGGGCGCGGGTTTGTTGGGAGAGTTTGTCTTGTATTTTTAAGCAGTCAACGGCTTGCACTAATGCCATAAAATGGATGGACATCACCTGATACGAATTTTCTATCACCGTTTTCGCCATCAGCGCCGAATTGGTTCCCATGCTGACAATGTCCTGATTATCATTGTTATTGGGAATGCTGTGTACATACATCGGATTGGATAGCATTTGACACTCGGCAGTCGTAGAAGTTGCCGTGAACTGTGCCGCCTGCAAGCCGTAGTTCAGTCCCAAGACGCCCAGATTGACAAACGGCGGCAAAATCTCGTTGATACGGTCGTGAAAGAGGTAATTCAGTTGCCGTTCAGCCAACATGGTCAGTTTCGTGATGGCGATTTTGACTTTGTCCATCTCAAACGAGACGTAATCGCCATGGAAGTTTCCTCCGTGATACACATTTTGTGTTTCGGGGTCAACCACCGGATTGTCGCAGACCGCATTTAACTCGCTCACTAAAACGTCTATGGCATTTTTCAACGTATCGAACACCGGTCCCAAAATTTGCGGCACGCAGCGTAAAGAGTAATATGGCTGGACTTTATGGTCAAGTTTCTTGCTCCCGTTGTGTTTGCCGTTGTACAACTCGTTTTCACGGCTGCGGATAGATTGGCTTCCGGCAGAGACTTCGCGCATGATACGCGCTATTTCGGATTGTCCCTCGTGGTGTTTGGCGTCATTCAGCGTTTCCGACAAGAAATCATCGTAAGAAGAGGCTATCTCGTTCATGATGACGGAGGCGGCAATAGACCAGTCGAGTAGTCGTTTGGCGTAGATTAGGTTTACCAAACCGATGCCCGTCATCACGGAAGTTCCGTTCGTTATTGCCAAGCCTTCGCGGAGGTGGATGGCGAAAGGTTGCAGTTTTTCTGCTTCAAACACCTCTTTGGCGCTTTTCCATGCTCCGTTGTGATGCACCTCTCCTTCTCCAATCAGAGTCAGCGCAATGTGTGCCAACTGCACTAAATCGCCGCTGGCGCCCACGCCGCCGTGTTCGGGAATGAGCGGGTAAATGCCTCTGTTGATAAATTCAACCAAAAGACGCACCAAATCGGGATGAACGCCCGACTTCGCCTGCACAAAAGTCCCCAATCGCGCCAACATCGCCGCCCGGACGTACAAGTCGGGCAACGGATTACCCGCGCCCGTAGAATGACTTCTTATAATATTATATTGGAGTTCCGTAAGCGACTTATCGTCAATACGGTATTGCGCCATCGGACCGAATCCGGTATTGATGCCGTAAATAATCTTATCGGAGACAAACTGCTTCAGAAAATCGAAACAATGCCCTATCTTCGATTCCGTATCCGGCGATAAGGCAACACGTTCATTTCCGAACAAAACACGCTCTACATCGTTGATATGCAGAGATAAACTATCAATCAGCGTTATCATTTGTTATACCATAACTTGGGCTGCAAAGATAGAAAAATTTTCTTTATTTCACCACCACTTTCCGGAGGGGGTGCATTTCAAATTGTCGCATCCCGTCATTGCGAACGAAGTGAAGCAATCCAGAGAATTAGAAACCATTGGATTGCTTCCCGCCACGCTTCACTCGCGGCTAAAGGCAGCTCGCAACCGACGCCAAGTCGAGCGCAATCGAGCTTGCTCGAATTGCCAAGACGCGAAGGAGGAAGACAAAGTCAATGACGGCGAATGGTTGCGGAAAAAGCATGGGATTTCTCTTTTCGCTACGTTTCATTCGGAATGACGTCAACCACGAATCTGCTCGTCCCCCCTCAAATCAAAAAAGCCACCCTTCCGGGCGGCTTTCCTTCTTATTTATATTAGTTAACATTAATCTTCTACTTCGCCACCATCACCCGTTTAGTAACGCTATCGGAAGATATCTGATTTCACCACTTTTATCTTATTAAAAAAGTACAAAAACGAGGTGGCTAATACGCCAAAGCCATATTTCACACTTCGTCTAAAGTTTATGGATGATGATTCTTTGGAATATGTTGTAGGGCAGGTGATTTCGGCAATTTCGTAGCCGGCATAAAATATTTGGGCAATCATTTGGTTGTCAAAAACATAATCATCGGAATTATGATTATAGTTGATATTTTTAAGCACTTCTGCCGAAAATGCCCGGTATCCCGTATGATACTCGGATAGTTTTTGTTTCATCAGGATATTTTGAATCAATGTTAATATTCTATTAAACACATACTTATAATAAGGCATGCCTCCTTTTAACGCACCGCGTCCCAAAATTCTACTGCCGAGCACGACCGGATAAAGCTCGTTTGCAATGATGTAAGCCATAGATTGGATTAATAAAGGCGTATATTGGTAATCGGGATGGAGCATGATAACAATGTCGGCATTCATGGATAGCGCGTTATTGTAGCACGTTTTTTGATTTCCGCCGTATCCTTTGTTTTTATCGTGGATAAAAATGTGATTTATTCCTATTTCAGCGGCTTTTTTGACGGTGGCATCCGTACTGTGGTCATCTACTAATATCACATCATCTACGATATTGAAATCTATTTCGTTATAAGTTTTTTCCAAAGTCCGTTCGGCATTGTATGCAGGCAGCACTACGATTACTTTTTTCCCATTAATCATTCTTTTGATTCATTTTTTTGTGAATTTATTATTTGTTGCAGGGTTGCTTTCAGTACATTCGCTTTAGAATAGAGGCTGTCTATGGATAGTAATTTATCACAGTCGGCAAGCGCGCCCGAATAGTCTGCGGAGATATATTTTGCGAAGGCTCTGTTGAAAAATGCAGGGGTATAGGTTGAGTCCGTCTCAATGGCTTTTGTAAAGCAGTACAGGGATTGTTCGAATTGATTTTTTTGTCCGAAACTAATGCCGAGTGTGGTAAAAATTTCAGGATCGACAGTGCCTTCCAAAGCATATTTATCCAAATCTTCCAAAGCGTTTTCATCATCGTCCGACATTAAATATGCCTGTCCTCTGCGATACAATATTTCGGCATGAAATTCATACTCAAGGGCTGTTCCATAATCCTTGATCGCGCCGGTGTAATCTTCCAGTGTCATCTTCACGGTTGCTCTGTTTTTGAAAATATGAAAGTTTTTCATTCCCAAATCAATCGCTTTATTATAATCGGCAAGGGCGCCTTCAAAATCGCCGCGCTCCTGCTTGATAATACCCCTGTTGTTGAGTGCTTTACGATGATTGGGGTCGTATTTGATGGCTGCATTATATGACCTTAACGCTGCGTCTAAGTTCTCTGAAACCTGCTCAACGTTCCCCTTTAAGAAATAATACACTTCGGGTTTGTTTTTATTATGCTTCACGGCTTCATAAAATGAAACGGGATTTTCATATCCCTTTGTTTTAAAAACAGTTACAACCGAGAAAACTACTATGAGCGCTACCATAACGGAAGTAACTTTGACTTTGTTTTTGTTTTGAATGTGTAACAGTACTAACATCAAAATGCCGGCGAGCGGTAATAGCAACCGATGCTCCAAATAATCCCATTCCTTCGTTTTAGCAAAAAACGTTGGAATAAGTAAAAGTAAGAACCACAACAGATAAAATATTTTTTGTTTGCCCGGCTGCGATTTGCTTTTTACACTAAACACAATGAGTAAGATGATGAGAACACAACCGATAAGCACGTTGGTTAGCGTAAATTCCGGCACGGTTGAGAAACTATACGGTACAACAAACATGGCTAATGATACGGGAATGGTAAGCATGTTTCGGAAAAAGTCGAGAGCGGTTAAGTTGAGGTCCGAACCCGCAACGCTCAGATTTCTTAGGAAAAGCCAAACCAGCGCCGTACATAGCATGAGAAAGCCAAGCAATATCATTTTAAAGTCAATCTTGGGTTTTGGAGTAAAAATCAGGAAATGTAGTAATAGTACTAACGGTAAGAAAGCCGCAGTTTCTTTGGAAAAAAGAGCCAAGGTGAAAAAGAGCCACGTCAAAATCAAAAAATGATATTTTTTATTGTCTATGAAACGTATCCAAAAGATAAAAGCAGCGATAGAAAATAGCGTCAGCAACAAATCCCCTCGCGAGGGTATCCAGGCAACAGCCGAAACAAAAAGAGGATGAGACGCATAAAGAAGTGTGCCGATAAAAGCATAAACACGAGAAATGTTAAACCTCAATAATAGAAAGTAAAACAAAAAGGCGATAATACTAAATAATAAAACATTGGTAAGATGAAACATCCATACATTCATTCCACCGGATAACTTGACGTCAATCAGAAATGACATATTTTGTAGAGGACGGTAAAATGTTTTGTCGTTTTCCATGAAAGCGTCCGTAGTAAATATTGTCGAGAGGCTGCCGTCTTCGGTAAAAAACTCCTGATTTGACAATAATAAGGAATCATCATCAAACATGGTGAGTTTGAAATTTATTGATTGTGAATATAGTAGAAAACTGAAACAGAGTATCAGAAAAGGGTAAACGGTTTTTGCCATATCTTTATATTTTGTAATATCACTCTGCAAAGATACATCTTTTTTTGATTTTTGTGACCTTTGCGGTTATCCTTTGCGTCCTTGCGGTGAAAAAAACTTCGTGTCTTTGTGCCGTCGTGTCTTCGTGTTGAAAAAGCACGAAGTGCCATCCCAATCAAAAAAGCCACCCTTCCGGGCGGCTTTCCTTCTTATTTATATTAATATTAACATTAATCTTCTACTTCGCCACCATCACCCGTTTGGTAACGCTGTTGTTATAGACGTCATAAACCTTGAAGAAGTAAACACCTGTGTTGTAGGAGGATACTTCAACGGATTGGTCGGTTCTTGTCTCTATCAGTTGTCCGACGGTGTTATAGATTTCCACTTTGGCGAAGTTCAGCGCCGAGATGGTTACCGTGGTATTAGCCGGATTCGGATAGATGGAAACACTGTTGGCGAGTTCGGGGATGCCGGGAGTTGAGCAGTCGGCTACGCCGGTGATTTCTACCGGATCCGATTCGTCTTCGTCGCAAACGGTTACGACTGTCCATGTGTAGGAAACGCCATCTTCAAATTCGCCGGTTTCGGTGTAGGCAGGCTCGGTAACGGTGGTTGTAGCGCCGTCTTTTGAGACTTTGTATCCTACGGCGCCGGTTACGGCTGTCCATGTGATAACGGCTTCGTCACAAACTACTGCTGCTGTTCCGCCGGTTATGGGGTCGCAGGGATCAGGAGGATTATCTATACAAGCATCTTTTTCCACATCCACCCATTCGCCATCGCCGCCGTTGAGGCAGGCTACGGCTACGCTCCAAGTGTACGGTTGTTCCGGATTGAACTCTGTATCTTCAAAGGTGGTTTCTTTGGTGGGACCGCCGATTTGGATGGCGTCGCGGTAAATGTTGTACTCAGCATCCGGCGGAGGACCACTGCCTTCGGTAACCCAAGCTTTAAGCGACCAGTTAGCGTCCAGACCAAGTAATGAATAAGTATCTGCCCATCCGCTAATAGGTGAATCGGCACAATAGATAAGTATTCCCTTGCCTGCCACATTCGGACCAGCGTCTCTACCAAATGGATACCCTACCGTATTAACAACGCGCCATCCGATTCGGAGTTCTTTTGATACGTCAATCGTATATTCGTCAATATCAAATTCAGCCATGGTGCTTTCAGGATAAGAGCCGAAAGGACCTGCGATAGGAAAGGTATATACCAGTGTGCCCGGATCTGTAATAGAACTGCCGCCTTCCCATATTCTGATTTCCATGGTAGTAATAGCCGAGAGTTCTGTTCCCAAGCCTAAGGATACTTTGTTAATGGCTTGTCCGCTCTCAATTCCCAAATTTGCCAAATCGGCCGGAGTGAACCGTATGGCTGCAATCATGTCATTTCCTGAACTTGATGACCAACCAACTCTACCGGTAATCTCGTCGTTAACGCACCATTTCATCCACCCTTCATACTCTCTGCTCTTCGCCGGTGCGTCCCAGGTGAGGGTTGCCTTGCTGCAATCCGTTTCATACTTAACGTCCAAGTTGGAGACTTTTCCGTTGCAAGTTTTGATTTCCACGGGCGCTGCCGCAACTTTTACCGGTGTGCAGCCATCGTCGAAGGTAGCGGCTACGGCAAAGGTATAGGTTCCGTTTGCCAAGGCGTCGGAGATCCATTCGGTAACGCCTTCGGCTACGGTAGCCTTTTCCGTGCCGTCCTGATAGATTTTGTAGCCGGTTAAGGCTTTTGAGGGGGCTGTCCAGGTTACTTTAACCTTGGTGGCTTCGTAAACGTCGGCGGTTACGTCGGTAACGGCGGGGCAGTCGTCGCCGCCGGAGCCAAACCATGTGTTGATGGCAAAACCTTGTGGATTTTGACTGTTTCCGCCTATGTTTGTTGTCGCTCCCGTTGCTTTATCAATTTTAAAGTAAGCATTTACTGCATCGGTTTGGGCTATCCAGTAAAGTTCGCCTGTTTCACGGTCAAAACTTATATCTTGAATATAGTTTACTGTACCCGGAAGATTTGTTGTTATGACAGTAAAATTACCGGTAGCCAAATCAATGGTTCCAAAATTCGTAGTCAGGTTTTCTAGTGCGTAGCATGTTCCGTCTTCGTCAATAGCCGCGTAATAGGTTTTTGCGCCATCATAGCCCCATGTAGCGATAGTTGTAAAATCTCCTGTTGCCAAATCCACAGTTCCGAATCTGGGGGCTTCGGAGTCGCTTCCTGTCCATGGAAATACATACGTTAGTCCGTTAACAGGGTTGTAGCAGATACTGGCGCCATCAGATCCTTGGGCTTGGAAACCGGTTTTAATGCTTGTCCATGCACCTGTGGTTGGGTCAACGGTTCCAAATTGGTTGCCGCTTGACCATCTTACCCCATAATACACGCCTTCAATGTAGTCAAGGCATTGAACCGCGCCGGCATTACCAACTTGTTGGGCTAATGGGTTGGCTACGGTGCCTTTCCATGTAGGTCCTGAACCTGTGGTTGAAATCGTTTCGCTATCCGATCCTCTAACCGGAGCGAAAGCGTTGTCTGTAAACAAACTGGCGTTAGTGCCGGTTTGAATAGAAGGTTGTTGCATTCCTTTAGGCGCACTTCTTTCTGTTTGAGCGCTTAAAGTACTTACGCACAGCATTGCTATCAACGCCATGCAAACTGATTTTGTAATAAATTTTACCATAATAAAAAAAAATTTAAGTTAATAAATATGTAAAGTGTTTAAATTTAGATGTGAGATTGGGAGACACAAGACTGTGAGACACAAGACTGTGAGACACAAGACTGTGAGACACAAGACTTTCTCTGTGTAACTTTGTGTTCTCTGTGCCTCTGTGCTGAAAAAGAAACCCGGACTCTGTAACTCGTTGATTGTCAGAGAGTTGGGGGGTGGGGGGGGGTAAATGCCTGAAAATCAAGGACTTAGCGTGTCTCGGCATACACATAGCCAAACTGTTGCACGAACTTTGTGCTGCAATTGATGTCCCTGTGTATGAGTAGTTATTCATCTGCGTAAATGTTACGTAAAAAAATCGGTGCAAATGTACGAAATTTTTTTTAATTGCAAAAAAAAATTAAAGATATTGTGCGACGGTATGGTTATTGGTGATGTAGCGTATTTGGTAAATCAGTTCTCCTCTTTCCTCGTATATTCTGAAAAAGGCATACCATTGTGTATTTTTGTTTTTTTTGAAAGTTGCATAATACAAGCCCTTTCCGTATTTGTCAAAATATCTGGGGGCAGGTTTTTTTGTGTGGGCAGGCAGGTTCGTTATGATGTCATCGTACAAGTCATCAACGTATTTTTTTGCTGAATCCTTAAATCCGAAATATTCATTTTCGTAGAGAATGATTACAAGATTTTCCAGATACTCATATACCTTAGAAGTTACAATTATTTTCATGTCGTCGCATACAATTTATCTATAACTTTGTGTAATTTTTCCCGGACTTCTTCCATTGAGATAGATCTGTAAAAATCTTCGTCCGGCTCAAAAATCATATCCGGCTCTGCATATCCATTTGTACATGCAAAAACAAACATGTTGTCCCCTCTTTGAACGAATACCTGTTCATTCATCGCCATATCAAAATATCTGTCCTGTTCGGTTACAAACTCTCTACTGCTTACTACTGTCATAATTTTTATGTTTTTGAAATTATCCTGCAAAGGTACATCTTTTTTGAATAACTGAATAATTGAAATACGAAGAAAAAAGCCGATTTCAAATTTTATCGTACATTTGCAAAAAATTAAACATCATATATTATGCAAGTAAATAATCGAAAAATTATGTTCCCCACCGTTACCGACGCCGAGTGGAACGACTGGAAGTGGCAGGTGAAAAACCGTATAGAGACGTTGGACGAACTGAAAAAACACATTCAACTCACGCCGGAAGAGGAAGAAGGAGTGAAAAAGTCGCTAACGACGTTGCGGATGGCTATCACGCCCTATTATCTGAGTTTGATAGATACCGCCAATCCGCACTGTCCTGTCCGGAAGCAATCTATTCCGACGGGAGCGGAGTTACACCGGTCGGCAGCCGACCTGTTAGACCCGTTGCACGAAGACGAAGACGCTCCGGTTCCGGGTCTGACGCACCGCTATCCCGACCGGGTGCTGTTTCTGATTACCGACATGTGTTCGATGTATTGTCGGCACTGCACGCGCCGTCGTTTTGCCGGACAGACCGATGGCGAATCCACGTCGGAGAGAATCGAAAAAGGCATCGAATACATCGCACGCACGCCTCAGGTGCGCGATGTGCTGCTTTCGGGAGGCGACGCGCTGTTGGTCAGCGATAGTCGTTTGGAACAGATCATCCAACGCTTGCGCGCCATTCGGCATGTCGAAATTATCCGAATTGGGACACGCACGCCCGTTGTTTGTCCGCAGCGCATCACCGACGACTTGGTGAACATGCTCAAAAAATATCATCCTATCTGGGTCAATACCCATTTTAACCACTCCAACGAAATCACGCCCGAAGCGATAGCGGCGTGCGCCAAGATGGCGGATGCGGGGATTCCGCTTGGCAATCAGTCGGTTTTGTTGCGAGGTGTGAACGATTGCGTCTCGGTGATGAAAAAGTTGGTTCACGATTTGGTGAGAATACGTGTTCGTCCCTACTACATCTACCAATGCGACCTTTCGATGGGGTTGGAGCATTTTCGCACGCCTGTTTCCAAAGGTATCGAAATCATCGAAAACTTGCGCGGGCATACTTCCGGCTATGCCGTTCCTACTTTCGTGGTGGATGCGCCGGGCGGAGGGGGCAAAACGCCCGTCATGCCTACTTACATCATCTCCCAATCGCCGCACAGAGTGGTGCTGCGCAACTTTGAAGGCGTCATCACCACCTATTCCGAGCCGGAAAGTTATACCGACGATTGTCATTGCGAGGCGTGCCGCACCGTTCCGAAGTCGGACGGCGTGGCGGCGCTGTTGCGCGGAGAGGGACTCTCCTTAGAACCGGCGAACTTGGAACGGAAAAAGCGTTCCGGGAAATAGCGCCTCTTAAAACGGTAAATCGTCCATCTCCTCCTCAGCCGGCGGGATGTCGGCGGGGGAAGCCGGAGGCGGAATGTTAGGAAGGCTACTTGCCGGAGCGGAGGTCGGAGCGGGAAAACCGGCGCCCTCGCCCTTTTCGAGTTGCCAAGCCTTAACGCTGGTGTACCATTTCTCGTTAAACTCGCGCGATTCGATGTCAATGTACGCCTTCATCTGGTCGCCGATGTTGAAATTCTTCAACGCTTCGATTTTTTCGCCCCAGAGCGCGATACAAACCTGTCGCGGATACTGTCCGGGGAGTTCGAGGATGAATTCCTGAACTTTCCATTCGCCAACTCTGCCCATTCCTGTGCGCATGTCCAATACGCGCATCAATCTTCCTGTTATTTCTAATGCCATTTCTATTTGATTTTTAATATGTTAGTAATTAATTTTATTCTCTGCCTGTAGCCATTTTTCAAAAACCTGTACACCTTCGGGCAGGATTTTCCCGATAAAAGGGATTTTCCGTTCTTCGCCCGGTTTGCTGATTTCGCGGTAGATGAAGGCGTCGTCGAAGCCTCCGCGGGCAGCGTCTTTCTGCGTAGCGGCATAATAGACCGCATCCGGACGCGCCCAGTAGATTGCGCCCAAACACATCGGACACGGCTCGCAACTCGTATATAACTGACAACCATCCAACTGAAAATGATTCAAAACCTTGCACGCCACACGGATGACGTTCACCTCGGCATGAGCCGTCGGGTCATTGTCGCACGTTACCGTGTTGCCCGACGCGGCGATGACTTCCCCATCTTTTACTACTACCGCTCCGAAAGGACCGCCCGTTTGCCGACTTATGTTGTCGTTCGCCAGTTCGATGGCTCTGATTAAAAAACGCTCGTCGTAGTTGGTATTCATTGATTTATTGATAGTATAATAAGATTGCAAAGGTACAAAATTAATTGAGAATTGAGCATTTCCAACTCCATTCTCAATAATTTTTGTACCTTTGCACCCGCTTTTGCATCCTGCGGGCATGGCGTAATTGGTAGCCGCGCTAGACTTAGGATCTAGTGCCGAGAGGCGTGGGGGTTCGAGTCCCTTTGCCCGCACAGAAAACATTTTCCGTCTATTTCCCCGACAGCAGTGGACTTGGCGCTACCGGTTCCTTTTTCAATGCGATATCTCTGTCTTTTTCTACCTCCAACGTTTCAAAAAAAATCGCTTGCGGCACAATGAAACTTGCCGGAGCGCCCGATAGAGAAAATCCGGAATTTGAAGGAGAATAACTGCTTCGTTTCCCTTTCTGAAGCGTGTTATAGACCACTTGGGTATCTGCCACGCCAAGAATTTTCTTGAACGACTTCAACGGCAAAGCCGCTATTTTAGCAGAACGAACCAACTCCTCCGCGCCGTCTTTTACGGATATTCTGTAGATGTATATCGGGCGTGAAATGGTGTTTGAAGAGGAGACAAACGCCGTCAGTCCCGGAACGCCTGCCATGGGATTCGCCATCTTGCGCACGATGTAGGCGTATTCGTAATTTTCTTCTTCGGCGGCGGCAAGCAGTTCTTCTTTAAGTTCTGCGTAACTTTTTGTTTCTGTGCTTGTTAGTTCGATGACGCCGGATCCCAGCGTTCTCGTCAATGTGCCGTCGGAGATGGCGAAGATACTGTGTCCGTTAGAAGTTTCATTTCGTGAGGTGGGCGTTCGGTCTGTCAACATTGTTTTGAGGATGCCGTGTTCGATGAGCGTCGTTTTTGATGCAGGGACAACGCCTTGAGCATCAACGTCGTAATAGCCGATGAGCGGGATTCCGTTGTAGGCGCTCTTGTCGTGGACGGCTGTCACCGAAAGTTCTCGCGAAATGACTTTTTTACCGGTAAGTTGTTCCAAATTGTTCTCTTTGGAGAGCGCGCGTCCGGATTGCGGAGTGCTGAGGATAGACCTTCTCACGGATAGAAGTCCGTTGGGATTATCCACAAAGCATTGAGCGACAATCTCTCCCACGGCTTCGCCTTCAAACATCACCGGTCCGGTGTAGGATTCCTGTATTGTTGGAGCGGTGCGCAACTGCGTCAGTAAAGTTGCCATTTGATTGACTTGCTGTTTTAAAACTTCCAACGCCGGTATTTGCTCCGGCGTGTTGAAATAGAGATTGACATAATCCATCAACGGCTCGCCGTCGGTGGCGACAGTTTCCGCATAAGCCCTGATGCAAATCAAAGAAAACGGGACTTTATATTTTATCCCTTCGCTGTTGAGATACAAGGCGTCGGCGGTATAGATATATGCTCTGACGCCCGAATTGGTGAGATGCGGATAATTGGAAAAGAGGGCGGACAGATCTTTGGTCAAAGTCTCCATTTTGGTTTTGTCAAAGGTGATGTTCGGCGATGGGATGATTTTGTCGAAAGGCGGAATGGACGACTGATCAGCCAAATTCAACTCTTCTTCCGGTATGTTTTGCTGATTGATGGCGGCTAATTTGGCTTCAAACTGCTCGGCGGCTCTTTTATACTGTGCGTCTGTGTTCGCCCAAAGCGTGCGGCGAATGGCGTCGTAGTCATTTTCCAAAGTCATCGGTATTTGGAAAGAAGAACTCCTGCTTTGGCTGCCGACAAAATTAAGGTTATTTCTTTGGTGGCTGCCCACCAGCGCCGTAGTGTTCTGCTGTCTCAGCGGCTTGTCAATCGTTTTCACCAAAGCGCCAAGTTTAGCGCTGACGCTGTACAGTTGGGCGTCGGTGATAAAATAACAGAGGTAATAGGGTGATTGCAGTTTATCCAATTTGAGATTTTCCATGTTGCGGTTCATCTCGTCCTGCATGGCTTTGAAAGCGACGTCTTCAAAAGATTCTGCCGGAGCGGAGGTCAACTCCAAAACCGGTTTTTCTATAATCGGCGGGCGGTTTTGGGATTTACTTTTTTTCTGTATCTCTATTTGTTTTACGAATAAAGCCGGAGAACAGCCTCCGTAGGGGATGATTCCGGAAGCGGCGCCGCAGTTTCCGGCACGCGTTCCGTAGGTATCGCCTGCGGCTTCGATGTGAGAAACCATCGCTAAGGGCGTACCCACCAAAGTTACGCCGCGCACCAACTCATCAGGACGACCGTCTGCAAAGATGCGATACACCTCCAAAGGCGTTACATTAAAAGAATTGGCATTAATTCTCCCTATTGAAGTGGAACCGCCCGATACTTTAGCAAAAAAGTAACCGTATTCTTTCTCTTGTTTTTTGATTTCTTCTATCAACATCTCTCTCAACTGTGCATCGGTGTAGGGTTTTTCGGTTTCGACGATTAAATTTGATTGGCGCGAAACCGGTTGGTATCCGGTCTGCGCCCGTGCATGTCCGTTAGACTTCGGGAAACCGTCAATCGGCGTGCGGGTCATCAGAAAATCCTTCAAAATGCCTTTTTCCACAACAACAACTCTTTCACTCTTAACGCCTTCATCGTCATATTTAAAACTTCCGTTGAGTGGTGCGCCTTTATAAGTGGTGATGGTCGGGTCGAAAATCACGGAAAAATCTTTGTTCAACACCACATCGCCCACTTTTCCCTTAAAGGTCTGTCCGTCTCGTTCACTTTTCAGGCTTGTTCCTTCCACTCTATGTCCGAATATTTCATGGAAAAAGACGCCGGCGACATCGTTAGAGAGTATCGCCGGACCGGCATAAGCGTCCACCACGGGCGCCGTCTTCATGGCTATCACGGTCTTGGCAATCTCTTGTGCATCACGCATCATGGTATTGTCGTCCGGAAGATCTTGCGGGCTGTGTCCGAAATACGACTGACGCAACGGAAGCGTCATGCCGTCGTCCGCCTGCGCCGTTACCGAAAGTGAGACGTAGCACGAGGCGCTGTTTTGAACGATGGACGTTCCTTCGCTGTTCACAAAATACTTCCTTTCGATGTAAAAACGCAAGGTGGACGCGCCGTCTAAAATGTCTTTCTCCGCCGCAAAGTGCGCCGAATAGTTTTTTAAACGCGCTTCCCACGCCGGAACATCCCATTTGAAATCCGATATTTTAAGCGGTTTTTCGTAGTATTGCACCGGCGTTACATCCGAATAATCCGGCGCTTTGTCTTCGGTTTCTACCTTAACCGCCACGTTAGCCTTTACCTTTTCATAGCGCAAGGCTGCACTGCGGTACTCTTTCTCGGTAGCCTCCCACAAAACCATAGCAATGGCTTTCGGGTCGTTTTCCATCGGAAGACTCACTGTCGTATAGTGTGTACTGTATGCCGAGGCATCGTCCCTGAGTTCGTGAAAATTGTCCAACTCCTTATCGCCCACACGAACCTGAATGGTCAAAACCCGCCCTGTATTCGGATTGGAAGTTGTTAATGTTCCGAACGAAGTCGCTATGTTATAGGACTCAAATTCGTTCACCCGATAACTGATGAGATAAACCGGAACCTCGGCTTTCCGGTAAAACGCCATTCCGCGGTCTATCTCACTTTTCAAAATCTTTAAAAGATCATCTTGCGAAGCCGTCTGCGCAAAAACGCCTACGAAGGCGAAACAGAGCGCTGCAAGGGTTAATATTAATTTTCGTTTCATATAAATAAGGGTTTATCGTTGATAAAAAAGCATTTTCCGAGAAGCAGGAGGTGCGTCGAAATATTTTTCAACGAACTTTTTATGTTCTGCAAGTTGTTGCGACATGGTTTTCATTCCGGAAAGCAGTTCGTTGATGTTTTGAAACATCGCGATTGAGGGGTTTTTGATGGATTGGAAATTTTGCATGGCGGTTGTTAGTCCGGATTCTGCATCGGAGAGCATTTTTTCGACTTCCTTTCTGCTTTTTTCGGGAGTAAATTGCGTATTATAATAGTAGGAAAACTCATTTAACGCCGCCACAGCATCGTTGAAGGCGTTTACGCCTTGGTTGAAATAGCGGACTTTGTCATTTTCGATGATGTTTTTCAGATAGGTCAGATAGTCCACCGTCGCTTGGTTATAGACGCCGCCGGCTTCGATGCGGCGGATGATGTTGTAGCACTGTTCGATGCTGTCTTGTCGTTCAAAGAGTGCGATGGTGTCGGAAAAATGAAACGGCGGCGTTGACGGTTGTTGCTGAAAATCACCACGATAGAACGATTCGACGGAGATGGGATGTTGCAGCAGTTGCCACATCGGGTCGAGCGGCAGATGGGATTTTATGGCGCTGTCGGGCGGCATGTCGTAGAACTTGGTGTCGAAACGTTGGTAAAAAACGTCGTCGTTGACATATCCTGCGCCCCAGGTCGGGTCGTAAACGCGCCATTGCCGGTCAATCCACGCGATGATCCAGGCGTGCGCCTCTCCGATTTGATTCTGTTTCCTCACAATGCCATAAGCAGGATGAACCTTGATACCGCATTTTTCACACAACGCCTCCATCAACTCCGCATAATCCTGACAGACGCCTCTTCTCACCTTCAAGGTCTGACGTATGGCTGCGTCTTTATCGTAAAAGTCTGTTGTTGAACGGGATAGATCGGATGCTTTGGCGACGTCGTAAGCGATATTGTGTCCTAACCAGCAAAAGATGGCGGTGATTTTTTCCTTATCCGTCTCGTGATGTTGGTTGATGTAGGCGGCGATGGTCTCGACGGTGGCGGTTTCGGATTCCGGAATGTCTTCGGGACAGATGATTTTCACATTTTCGCCGGTTGTTTGCGAAAAACCGCAGCGGAGAAGTAAAAATAAGACAAAAAAGATGATTGATTTTTTCATGGAAACAATGATTTTCGGTTATAAAAAAGATAGTGTTGCTGATGTAACATTGACGGTAAGTTTTGATTTTCTGCCCAAATAAAACGCGCGATTGTCTTCAACATGACCGGCGGGGAAGTTGAAACAGACGGGATAGTGATACTCCTCGACGGCGTCGTAGATGATCTCTTCCACGATTTTTCCAAAGGGCGTATTGCAGTCTTTCATCTCGTGAAAGCGTCCTACGATGAGACCCGTAAGGTTTTCCAACTTTTTAGCCCGTTTCAACTGTATCATCAGTCGGTCTAAGTGGTAAAGTTGTTCGTTGAGGTCTTCGATGAAGAGGATTTTCCCGACGGTGATGATGTCGGACGGAGAGCCGAGCAAGTTGTTGACGAGCGTCAGGTTTCCGCCGACGATGGCGCCGATGGCGTTTCCGGTTCGGTTGAGCGGATGACCCTCTATGTGGTGTTCCGTCAGCGTTCCGAAGAGCGCCTCTTTGACTGTTTCTGCGCCGTGCCGGAAGTTTTTCAACATGGCGCCGTGAATGCTTTCGATGCGCATCCGGTGCAGTTGGGCATGTAAAACGGTAACATCGGAGAAGCCGACCAACCACTTCGGACGTTCCGACAACGGCGAAAAATCCACTCTGTCCACAATGCGGGAGCAGCCGTATCCGCCGCGCGTGCAGATAATGGCTTTGTACTGTGGATTGTTGATGGCTTCCTGAAGGTCGTCAATACGGTTCCAGTCGCTGCCCGAATATTGGTGAAAACTGCCGTAAACATGCGGCATGGGCGTTACTTTCAGTCCCCACGATTGCAGGATGGCTATTCCGGCGTCTATCAATGCGGCGTCCGTCCGCCCCGCGGGGGAGACTATCGCTACTTCGTCGCCTTGTTTGAGAAATGGTGGGCGCATAATAAATATCATTGAGGGGTGCAAATGTACAAAAATTTCGTATTCAAACGGGAAAAATGTCGTATCTTTGCCGAAAATTCATTGCAATGGAAGTACTATATCAAACTGTAAAAAACAAAAAAACGCAAAAATGCACTTCTCATTGAGCAGTATTGTTTTTTTTTGCTAATTTTGCAGTGCAAAAATAAAAATCATTATGGACTCTTTATATCAAAAACATCGCACGCTACTTGCTTCAACGACGTTATCTTTCAAAAGATATATATTCGATAAATTACCGTGGAACAGTAGAATGGTAGGAATTGTGGGACCGCGAGGCGTTGGCAAAACCACGATGCTTCTGCAGTACATCAAAGAACAAAACGACAGTGATTTCCTGTATGTTTCTGCCGATGATATTTATTTTGCATCGCATAGATTGACGGATTTGGCGGATGATTTTTACAGGTTGGGCGGTAAGCAGATTTTTATAGATGAAATCCATAAATATAAAGACTGGTCTATTGAATTGAAAAACATCTATGATTTTTACCCCAAACTGAAAGTTGTCTTTACGGGTTCTTCCATACTTGATATTCGCAAAGGTATAGCCGATTTGAGCCGCAGGGCATTGATGTTCGCTATGCAAGGGTTTTCGTTCAGAGAATATTTGCTGTTTTATCACAACATAGATGTGCCTGTTCATTCGTTTGAAGATATAATCGGGCATCATGTTTCGTTGCTTGATAAAGTTGAGCATCCAATTCCTTTGTTCAAAGAATATTTACAAACAGGCTATTATCCGCTTGCAACAGAAGACAATTTTAATATTCGGCTGGGACAGATTATAAATTTGACATTAGAGATGGATATTCCGCAGTTTGCAAATCTGTCTGTATCAACGGCAAGAAAGTTAAAACGCTTATTGCTCGTTATTGCAGAAAGCGTTCCGTTTAAACCTAATTTTTCGAGTATTGCCGCCAAATTGGAAATTAGCAGAAATTCACTTGAAGAATATACGTCGTTGATGGAAGACGCCGGACTTATTGCCCGTTTGCGCGATCAAACATCAGGAATTATCGGTTTGGGTAAGGTTGACAAGATTTATTTAGACAATACAAATTTGGTTTATTATCTATCGGAAAAAGAACCAAGTATTGGGAATGTCAGAGAAACATTTTTTCTGAACCAAATCCGTGTAAATAACCCTGTTAAGTCATCTTCCGTCGCCGACTTCAAAACAGGTAAATACACTTTCGAAATAGGAGGTAAAAACAAGACACAGGAGCAGATAAAGGATACCAAAAACGCTTATATCGTAAAAGACGATATTGAATATGGTTATAAAAATGTTATCCCTTTATGGGCTTTTGGATTGAATTATTGATTTTCCAGCGTCAGCGCCGTTATCCTATTTGTAAGCCGTGCGAATGTCCGCTGAGAGTGGGCATCACCGGGGGCGGGTCTTTCGAGATTTCCTTGTTCCAATAGACGGGGTCGTGGGTCATCAAGACGACGGGATGATGCTCCGGAACATCTTGCAGCGCAAGGGGGGGTGAATCTTTGTGGTAAAAAAACGCAAAGACGCAAAGATTTTACGCAAAGGACGCACCGATTATAAATCGGCGCGAGCGGACTTTCACCCCGTTTTCTACCAACATTATCTCCCTCGGAGGCATATCAAACAAGATTTTTGCTCCTGCGACAATTTGTCATGCACCCAAATTCATTAATGTTCATTTTTTGTATAAAAACTAATGGTTTCTTCGATATTACCAATGTAGTAATTACCATAACCACCAAATGTTCCTTGGCTTTTAAATACGAGAATTGCCATCTGATTGTTTCTATGGTATTCCGCCGAAGACAATGTTCCTAATTCTCGGAAAGCTTCATCCACATTAGTTGCATCTACACCAAAGCCATCGCAATAAAATGTATCACTGTAGGGTCTAGTACCGTAAATACTGGTAACGACCCCACTAATTAGTATCCCTTTGTCGCAATCTGCATCTACTAATAGCGATTTTACTTTTGTAATACCTTCAATGTCATTATTGTAGTATACAATTCCATTATTATTATCATCATCTTTTTTATCTTTTTTACAGGCAACAAATGCAGTTGAGAGCATTACAACGAATGCCATTCCATAGCATAAATACTTTTTCGTTTTTCCTAACATAAAATTTTCTTTTTTAAGTACTAAATGATATTTTATTCTTTGACACAACGCACTGAGCAACCTGTGTAGCGGTAGGTGTTGACATACCAAATACCACCGTTACTTTTGTCGAAACTCATGTGTTTCGCACGATTGTTACCAGTACCAGCCATGTTACTACTCCAATAGCTGCCTTCACCCTCTTTGTTCGAGTCGCGTTTACCGGCAGCGGGGAGAAAGATGGTTTGCTCTCCATTGCCAAAAAAACGTCCGTCTATGCCATTCAATGTTCCCCAAGAACTACCCGAATTTGCCAATTTTTTCAATTCGGACTCTGTGGGTACGCGCCAACCTGCAGGGCATGGGCAATGGGCAATTTCCCAAGTATCTGCACCGTAGCCGTTCCAATCTGGCGTCCAGTCCGGTGTTTCTCTATTCCATTGGTAATACTCGCCAAAATCTTCGGGATTTTCCACAAAAGTACCTGGCATACCCACATTACGGGTTGCCCATTTTACGCCATTGATTAAAACATAGTCAGGATTTTCAGATTCTTGTTTGTCTTTTTTACAACCTGAAAACATCATACTTGTTACTGCGAGGCAGGCTATTATCGTTGCCACTTTCCTCAAATTTAATTTTACTTTGAACATCTTTTAAAATTTGATTTAACATATTAATTGAATAAAATTTATTTTACTTTTACTATTTTGATTTCTAATTTTTGACTATTTTGAACAATTTATCGCCAACCTGCAAGAAGTACATTCCTTGCGCATAACCCGACAGGTCTATTTGATTATTAAAGGTTTCCTGTAAAAGTACGCCTTGCAGGTTATACACTTTTACATTGCTTTCGGTTTCAAAATACACTGTGCCTGTTGTCGGATTCGGGTATAGGGTTAGGTTGTTATTACCGATTTCTGTAATATTGACCACATTCGTACACTCTAAAACAGGGTAGCCTTCGTTCATGTATTCCGCATCCATTAAAAAGGCTTCGCCCAGCAGATTTACAAATGCGGCGGTTTTCATGAATTGTTCTGTTTGCGGGGTTCCGCCGCCGGGGTTATCGGTAGAGGTGTTTAGATAGTGACAATTGTTTATTACAACAGGCGAAGATGGGGATTCGATGTACCCGATAATTCCACCGGAACGCTCATCAAAATAATCAGGCGAAATGGAACCTGCATTATAACAGTTCGTTATGGTTAATAATGTATTCCCTCCATAAAGTATTCCGACAATGCCGCCGGCTTCGTGTCCGGAAACAGAACCGGTATTGTAACAATTGATTATGTTTAAAGTACCACTTTCACTATTTCCAACTATTCCACCCATACGACCGCCATTAGAAATAGAACCTCTATTAAAACAACAACTTATCGTTGCCGAGCCTTTGTTTTCACCAAGGATGCCTCCATTAGTGTCTCCACTAATGGCAGCCAAATTATAACAATTCGTTATTTGTAATATTCCGTCATGATCATTTTTTCCTAAAATTCCGCCTATTAGCCAACCATCTCCGACAACAGGACCGGCGTTATAACAACCGGTTATTGTTAAGTTTCCTTTATTTTCTCCTCCCACAATTCCACTTGTAAAATAACCACCGGAAATAGAGCCTGTATTATAACAATTATTTATAACCAATGTATTATTGCCACTCTCATTTACAACAATTCCACCGGCACAATTATTGGCAGAAATTGTACCGGAATTGTGACAGTTGTTTATTGTTAGTGTGCTATTATTTCTATCCATTCCACCAACTATTCCGCCGGAATAGTTAGCGGAAATAGTGGCATTGCTGTAACAATTACTTATTTCCGTATTTCCTATACAAAATCCTATTATTGCTCCGGCGCCACCATGATCAAACCCCCAATGATTATTTCCTTCCAATGTTATCGAACTTCCTCTAACAATTCCCAGATTTTTCACACTGCCGCCGTTCATTACTCCAAAAAGTCCGGCTTGCTGCAAAGTGTTGCTGTTGATATACAGATTTGCGATAGTGTGTCCGTTACCGTCAACATGTCCGCCAAAACAATACCCGCCGCTTTCGGAGTTGTAATATCCTATGGGCGTCCACGGGATGGAGTTAAAGTCGATGTCTTTGGTGAGTTTGTAGTAAGTATTGGCTCCGACGGTTTGTTTACCGTTTATGTTTGTGGCACCTACACCGTTGTTTACCAAACATCTGAGATATTCCCAGTGTTCTAAACTTTCAATAAGATATGGGTTATATTGTGTCCCGTCGCCGTTAGTAAAAGGGTTTTCACTGCCATCACAAGTAAATTCACTGCCATTATCCAATAAAATAGGATACCCCTGATTAGTAAACTCAGTATCCATAAAGAAAGCATCTCCTAAAATATCTACAAATTCCGGTGTTTTCATAAATGTTTCTGTTTGTGGCGTTCCATGTCCGGGATTGTTTGCAGAAGTATTTAGATAGTGGCAGTTGGTGACGGTAATAGTTGGTTCGTCGTTAGCCCCAACAATCCCACCGGCATGATAATAACCGGGATCGCCTATAAAAGAAATAGCACCGACATTATAACAATTAGATATTGTTGTTTCTGCACAATGAGCAACACCCGTGATGCCTCCAACACCGCCACCCATAGCGATAGAAACAGAACCGGTATTATAGCAATTGATGATTGTTAACGGGTTTGTATAGCCGCTAACACCGACAATTCCTCCAGCCTCATGACAGGCTTCCCCAATAATAGCGCCTGTATTATAACAATTAAGTATTGTTAAGACACTGGTAATGTGGGCAATGATTCCACCGGAATGATCAGCTCTCCAGTTGTCTCCGCCTGTTGATGTTAGCGTACCGGTATTATGACAGTTGATTATATTAAGAAAGCCTCCATCGGTTGCTCCAACAATTCCACCCAAATGGCTGTCTCCGCCATAACTGTCATTACCATCGAAAGTAGAAATGCTGCCGGTGTTATAACAGTTACTGATTGTTAAAGTATTACCCTCCCAATATTCCCCATTATAGTACCCAACTATTCCACCTACGCTACTGCCGCCGTAAGTAGAAATAGAACCTGTGTTGTAACAATTACTTATTTCAACATTTCCTGTACAATATCCAACGATTGCTCCCACAGATCGTTTTGTTAATACTATAGAACTGTTTCCCACTATTCCCACATTCTTCACACTGCCGTCATTTATCCTTCCAAATAAACCGCCATGCCCGCTATATCCATTGATATACAGATTTGCGATAGTGTGCTTATTCCCATCAAGATTCCCGCTAAAATGAGACCCCTCATCCCCTATGGGTATCCACTGAAGATTGTTAAGGTCAATATTAACAGTCGTTCTGTAGTAGATGTTCTGCGTATTTGTCCCACTGTTTACTACGGACGCAAGATATGCCAGGTTGGCGGCGCTTTCAATCAGATAAGGGTCTGACTGTGTTCCTGTTCCGTTGGTGAAGGGCGACTGTGAGCCGTCCCAAACGCTTGTCTGAGCCAAGAGGCTCGCCACGCTGAAAAGCATGGTTAATACTGTGATTACTAATTTTCTTTGCATTTTCTAAATTTTTATGTTGTTTTTATCATGTTCATTATATAAATCACAGAAATCATTACAATCACACTAAAATCACAGTTCAGACAAATTAGCCCAAAACACTGTAACTCATTGATTGTCAGAGAGTTGGGGGGGGGGGGGAAACTCCTTAATAGTCAAACACTTAGCGCGGACGCGCACAGCCGCGGACTGCACATTTGCTTGATGTGCAACGACGTTGTTTTTCCGGATGTGCAAACTGTGTGTCATTTTCGTAATCTTTCTTGTTAAAAAGAGAGGTGCAAAGATACGACTTTTTTAAATGCAATGGCAATTTTTAAAAATATTTTATGCTATCACCCACCGTTTTATTCCTTTCTCTTTTTGCGAAAACTCTACGCCGATTTTCACAACTTTGCGATGGTCGGCAGTGTATGGGATAGCGTAATCTTTGCTGTTGATTTGGGCGAGGGCGTCTTCGGCAGTGGCGACCCTGCCCTGACCCTTCCCGGAAGGGAGGGAGGAGTTTAATTTGAATTCAAAAACGTAGATATGGTCGGCGGTTTTTACTACAGCATCGGCACGTCCTTTGTTGTTTTTAACTTCGGTTTGCACGAATTGCCCCATAAGCGTGAAAAGTTGCCAGAAAACAAACTGATAAAATTTTTCTATTTGCAGTTTTTGGGGAATTGCGTCATATTCTATTGTGGCAAAGTACGCCTGTAACATTTTCATCGTGCCTTCAATATCACCGACACGCAGAAGTTTGATAAACCCTGTTGTTGAAAATTTTGAAGAAGATGTTCCAAAAGAAGGTGTGAATTGTGGTAAAAGTTCGTTAAGAAAACCATATTTTACCTCTTCGTTTGGGAAACCGAGCGTATATTCGTCTAATTCAATGTCATAATCCTTAATTGTCAAGTATCCGCTTTGATAAAGTAAAGGGATATAATCGTCATTTTCCACACGGTAATCCATCAGTGAATGGGCATCAATAGTAACATTATTTTCAAGTATTGGTATCTCAAATCCCGTATTTGCGAGGTGTTTTACAAGAAATGTCGGCGTGCCGGTAGCGAACCAATAATACCCAAAATCCAAATTTCCAAAAGTATTTAATACGCTAAACGGATTGTAAATGTCTGCGCTCACTTTGGCAAACCGGTAACCGTCATAAAGTTTTTTCAACTTTGCAAACGCTTGTTCGCAGGTCAGATTATTTTCCTCTGCCAATTTCTGAATTTCAGGTTGAAAATTTTGTAATAATTCTGCTTCGGAAATTCCACAAATTTCAGCAAATTGTTTATCCAAACTAATATCTGTAAGATGGTTTAAGTCGCTGAATACGCTGACTTTTGAGAATTTTGTTACACCGGTGAGAAAAACAAATTTCAAATTAGCGTCTTCGGCTTTGAGAACACCGTAAAAACCTTTCAAAAATTCACGCATTTGGTTGTTTATTTCAGGTTTATCCATTGTGTTAATCAGCATTTTGTCGTACTCATCAATGAGTACAACAACCCCCAAACCTGTTTTCTTTTTTGCTTCTGCTATAACATTGGCAAACCTTACTGATAATTCTTCAGCAATAAAAGAAACATCGTATCGCTGTTCATGTTTTTGCAAAATATCATCAATTACAACCTCAAGAGAACGCATATTGCCGTAACTCGATTTATTAAAATCCAAATAAAAAACAGGGTATTCTATCCATTCTTTTTCAAGTTCAGCAATTTTCAATCCCTCAAAAAGATCTTTCTTCCCTTCAAAGTAATATCTCAAAGTGGAAAGAAATAAACTCTTTCCGAACCGGCGCGGACGACCAAGAAAATAAGGTACACCCTGTTGTGCCAACTGATAAACATACTGCGTTTTATCTACATAGACAAAATTTTCATTACGCAATTTCTCGAAATCCTGTATGCCGACGGGCAGTTTTCGTGTTATGTTCATAAGCAACAAAAAATTACAAATACAAACAATCTTCTTTTAAAAATATTTCTAAATACGCTGCAAAGATACGAAATTTTGAATAACTGAATTATTATTAATACTCCAGCGTCAACACCGTTATCTCCGGTCGCAGTCCTATCCTGAAGGGGAATCCGACGACGCCGAAGCCGCTGTTAATGTAGAGGAAACGGTCATTTTTCCTGTATAATCCGATACGGTATTTTTTGAAAATGCCCAACAGACTCCATTGCGAAGAGGGCGAGCGGTATCCTATTTGCATGCCGTGCGAATGTCCGCTGAGGGTGAGCATCACCGGACGCGGGTCTTTCGAGATTTCTCTGTCCCAATAGACGGGGTCGTGGGTCATCAAGACGACGGGATAACGCTCCGGAACATCTTGCAGCGCAAGATGAAAGTCGCCCTTACACGGATAGTGTGTCTCTCCCATACATTGATTTTCGGTGCCGGCAAGGACGATGGTGTCGCCGTTTTTTTCGATATACACCGACTCGTTGCGTAGCAACTGCCAACGCAACTGCCGGTAATAGTCAAACAGTTCGTCCTGATTTTGAAATACTTGCGCCATGGACTCCCATCTGTTGTAATAAGAGCCGTAGTCGTGATTTCCCATGACGACGTAAATCCCATCCGTAGCCTTCATTCCCTGTAAAACATTCAAAAACCGTTTCATCTCGACGGCTCTGAACGTAACGACGTCGCCGGTGATCACAATCAGGTCTGGATTTAAACTGTTGACGCTATCCACCATGCTTTGCAAAGGTCTTTCGTTGCGGAAATAGTCGCAGTGCAAGTCGGAGAGGTGTACAATCCGATAGCCCGAAAAACCTGCCGGGACATCGTTGGATGTGATGGTTACTTTCGTTACCTGCGGGGAAACCGTCCATAAAAACGGCGCAGCAAGGCATACCGCAAACATACCGGTAGCCACCGAAATTCCGAAAGCCAACACAACGCCTGCCGCACGTTTATTTTTGCTCCACAAACGAACTAAACAGTTAATAATCAAGAACATGCAAAGCAGAAAATGAGAGAGATACAAAGCAAACAACAGCGTGGCGACTGCTATTTTCACCGAAGTCGTCCAGTCGGGAAAAGGGAAAAAGATGGCAGTTAAAACGATGACCACAAGCGCAGTAAAAGGCGCCCAATAAGCGACGAGAAACGTTTTTCGCCAACGACTGCTCCACGAGTTAAGCGTGTGCAAAAACGGCATCAACACCAGCGTATCAAAGACAAACAGCAAACTATAGAGCGACAGCCCCCGAAAATTCGGCGGCAAAAACAGCGTCGCTACGTTGAACAGGATGGCTGTCAACAACACGATGGCGATGTGAAGGCGATATTTTTTCACGTGGGAATTTATATTAGAATGTGTTTTTGATTATTTTCCAATGACCGGATTTTCTAGATCCTACCCTTTCAATAAAGCCGTTATCTTTTAATGATTTGATATTGTTTTCTATAGTACGTCTTGAAACAAAGGTTTCTTGTTCAATTTCTTTCACTGAAATAGTTGGAAATTTTTCCATTAATTCTATTATTCTTATTTGTATATCTTTTATTCCACCATTTATTCCACCATTTATTCCACCATTTATCCCACTAGTATTGTCATTCACTATCTCATCTATTTTGTTTTCTCGGATATGAAAACATATCGTAAATGTTCGCGGGGTGATAATAAATTCAGGCTCTTGTAAATTATCTTCCACACAAAGTTTAATGACCCGTTCAATTCCGCGTCCCCATGCTTCGATTTGTCCGGAACGGAACATTGCTCCTGCAACTAATGGGTTAATAGATACGGATTTATGTGCGTTTATCAACGCTGATAGGGTTGTACCTTCGGGAAGACGACAGTCATTGGCAATCGTAACACGGTTATCATATATGCGAATTTGGATGGGACTGCCGGTTGAGTAGTCGCGATGGACAAGCGCATTCATTACCGCTTCGCGTAAAGCCGTGCGAGGCATGGGGTAATCGTCAATGCGTTGTATTCCTTCGTAACGAATACGCCCGATAAAGTATTTGGTGAAAATTGTATCAACAACTTTGTCAGCCATGCCGACTAATGCGCCATTGATTTCGTCTTGATAAAGAATTTCCGCATTATCAGTGAAATAACCAATTTTCACATACGCGCCCGAACGCCATTGTTGCGGTGTCTGGTGAAAGACGAGAACGGCGGCAAGCGAAAGATAATCGTTTGCCGTAAGGTTTAAAGATTGAAGCAATTCTTTATCGGAAACCGAAACATCTTCGGTTGTTAATCGTTTGCTTGCCACTGCTTTTTTCCTAAAAATGTCAAAAGCGTCGTGCCAAAAATCGCCGAGTGTAATATGCGGAAACGGCATGGAATCATAAGTGCGTCCGTATTTTTCAAACAACAAGGAATCAAGGGCATAACCTGACAATTCCTGATTCGTACTGCCGGTGCGAAAGTAATATTTACCATGGTAACTGATAGTATTAGGATATGCGGGAACGAATATCTCTATAATATCCAATTCATTGTCTTTGCGTAGGTTAACATCGGCAACAACGCCCATGGTAGAGCGTATCTTATTAGGTAAATCTTCCAACAGTTTCTCTGCATTTTTCACGCCGACGGTTTCACCTTTATCATTCTTTCCAATTACAAACGTACCACCCTGCGCATTGGCAAAGCCACATATCCATTTTAGATATTCATCTCGCCATGTCTCTTTCCATTCTAACTGTTGGTTTTCCATCTTGTTTATATCTTAAAAGTATCTCTCTATTATGAAATTGCAAAGATATAACTTTTTTCTGATTACCCGCAAATATCCCTCACCACCACCGACGCTAGCACGCAGCCAAACAGCGGCGGCATGTAGGAAATCGTGCCGACGTTGGACTTTTTATTCTGCTCGCCCTCCGTAACGACGACGGCGGCGGGGTCTATCTCTTCGGGCGACCAAACCGCTTTTACGCCTGTATAGATGCCTCTCCGATGCAATCTCTTTCGGAGGACGCGCGCCAAAGGACAGCCTTTCGATTCGGAGATGTCGCCGTAACGCACCGACAGCGGCTCCGTCTTTCCGCCCGCCCCCATAGAACTGACAATCGGATAACCCAACTCCAAACAGTGAATCATCAGAAACAGTTTCGGCGAGATGGTGTCAATGGCATCCACCACATAATCAAACTTTTGAGAACGCAAAAGTTCCAACATCCGCTCATCGCGGACATATTCTTCGATAACGGTCAGTTTCAGTTCGGGATTGATGTCCAACAGCCGTTCCTGCATCACCTTTGCTTTGCTTTTGCCCTGATTGCTCACCAAGGCGGGGAGTTGGCGGTTGCGGTTGGTCGGATGGACGACGTCGCCATCGGCGATGGTCATCGCTCCCACTCCGGCACGGCAAATCAACTCCGCCGCGTAAGCGCCCACGCCGCCCAAGCCCATCACCAAAACGGATGAGCGTCGCAGTTTATCAAGATTTTCCTGCCCCAGCAAAAGTTCGGTGCGCGATAGCCAATTCATGTTCTTGTAAAGAGATTTTTGCTGCAAAGATACACTTTTTCTGAGGGAATGACAATTTGCACCAAAAAAGGCTAAAACTTATTTCCAAAATTTTTCGTAATTTTGCACAAGTTTTAAATGATATATGACATGACAAGATGTTTTTATTTATTGATTATCAGTATTATTCTATGCTTTGTTTTAGTATTCAATATTTTGGGATACCGATCCAACATTGCTAACGGAATTACAGGAACTGAAATTAAGAAAATAAAAATGGGAATGACATTAGAGGAAGTGATTTCTATTTTAGGAAAACCGTATGAAATATCTACATTAGCCGGACTTCATAATTTGGACTGTAAAAATCCCAAACCAAATTTAGAAATGGATGTGGATGAAAGTACCGATATAGTTCATATTGTTGACAGTATTTTTAATGATACGAACTATTGCTGCGAAGGTAACGAAGAAGATATACAAAGAGGAAAACGAGTAACACTGACATATACAAAACCTGTTCGTTTTTCTAAATATTATCCAATGCTTTGGATTCATTTAGACAGCACTTATCGAGTTTGGAATGTTTTTGCCAAACGATATGCATTTTTGGATGACCTTTGCATTTATTCATTATCATGGAAAAATGATGAAACGACTTTGGAAGAAATACCGGGCGAAATAAATTTAATCATTAATGAAGAAATATTTAGTAAATGTTTTAGCAGTAAAAAATGATTTATGATAGAATTAATTGATATTGAATCATGTTTTAATATTACCCATTTACCCCAAAATTGGGAAAGATTTATGCCTGATGATGGTTCCGCTTATGATTCTCATGTCTTTGAACCATTGACGTATAAGTGTATTTGTGGTTATATGGTAGAATTCAAAGATGTGGATTTTAAAAAACATAGACTATCCAATTTTAGCAACTTGACTCCAAAAGACGATGATGTTTTTAATAAATATATTAAGCAAAATAATTTAAAAGTCAACTCGTTTCTCGATTTTTATTGTCCTAAATGTGGAAAAGCAACGCGCATATTTTTCTCTAGTGGATATGGCGGTAGGCATGGTGATTATATTGTTGATATTGAATTAGCATTAGCGGTAAAAAAATAAAATGATAAAAAAACCGTATCTTTGCATCAAAATTACAGCAATGAACAAAGTTTTTTTATTGATTTTTATGGCAAGCGCAATAGTCGCTTTAACCACAGGATGCGAAGACAAAAGACAAAGCGATGACGATGACGGCGGCATTGAAACCGACAACATGCTTCCTTCGGAAATCATTTATAGTAATGATGATGGACTCTATGACGTTACTAAATTTTGGTATAACGATAAAAGCCGTATTATTAAAGCAGAGTGGTATCATAGAGACACATTGTATTCCGTACAGGATTATGCCTATGATAAATCCGGAAAATTGACCAGTATTACATATAATGGAGGGAACAGCCTTTCCTTTGTCTATTCGGGGAATTTTGTTACAGTTTACTTCGGAGGAACACCTCACTCGTTATTACATGAATTACAAAATGATTTATTAATCAATGATTATGAAAGTGGTATGTTATCTACAACGTACTCGTATGATTCAAAAAACAATGCTATAAAAGTTTCGAATAAATTTGAAAGAGAAACATCAATTACTTACGAAGATAAGAGTGGTATTTATAGCGGAATAAATATGCCCCAGTGGTTCTTAATGTTTGATTATGCGACATTCAGATATCCATTTCACGTAGTAAATAATCCTCTACAAATAGAAAAAACACAGAATGGTTCATCCTCCATTTATACCTATAATTATGAAACCTATAATGAAAAAAATTATCCCACACAATTTACGGTAACAGAAACAAAAAGTAACAGCGCTGATAGTTCCACAGCATACTATGAAATAAAATATATTGATGCCAAGTAAAAAATCTTACCTTTGCCCTGAATTTTTAATGCGTTTGCCCCCATGAAGAAATACCTCTGTTTTATTGCTGTTTCGCTCTGTTTTCACCCTGTTTTTGCGCAGAGGGGGATGGATTCTTTGATGTTGGCGATGAACAGGAGCAAATTCAAATGTGAGGATGTCTCTGCGCAGAGTATGCAGATGTTTATGGATTATTACCGATCGGGCGCCAAAGATTCCATTCCGGCGCTGTTGGCATTTTGGGAGAGCAAATGCGGCAATACGGAGGCGGTGCAGAGGACAAAAATTTTATTTGCCATAGACAACAACGTCTATAACGATACAGTCATCGAATCCGGAATTTTGGACTTGGTCTTTGATTATAAAAGCCTCAAAACAGATGCCTTGCCGGAGACATATTTGCAAGCAGACTTTAATCGCTTTACCCGTCAGTTGGCGGAGAAAAACAAGGCACGTTTTCTCGAAGACGATATTGAATATGCGTGGTGTGATTTTTATGGTTTCGACGATAACAGCATCTTTTATTACATTCAAAAGCATCAATATCCCGATTCCAAGTTGACGGAAGAGTATTTTCAAAGTGTTGAACAAGAGCGTTCCAAGCGTTATAACCATTTGGGTTTTACGGCTGGCTGTTGGATTCCTACGGGAAGTTTTACGGCTTTCGGGACACATCCGGAAGTGGGTTTGATAGTCGGATTCAAATACAAGCGATGGGGTTGTGATATGAATGTGAACCTCCGATTTCTACAAACGCCCAAGCCGTACGATGTACAACGATACGACGAGATGGAACAAAGTCAACGTTTTACCGCCGTTAACGTCGGGTTTGATGTCGGATTTGACCTTCTGTATCTGCCCAAGCACAAGATTGCCGTTTTGGGAGGCATCGGATATGAGGGATTTAACGCACTTCAAAGGGATAATGTCGCAGGTTTGGGACCCGTCAACATCAACACTTACAATATCGCTTTCGGAACTGCCTACACCTTTCACGTCAACGCCTCCTTTTACTGGGGATTTCAGGCGAAATGTCATTTTGTGGATTACACTTTGAATGGCAGTATGGATTATAACGGCGTTCCTTTTACGCTGAAACTCAAAACGGGGTGGACGATTCACGATTGGCATAAACCCGACAAATTGCATGAATTAAAGTATAAAGATTTGTAAAAAAACAGGAATGAATATGAAAAAAATCCATTTTATTTTTATCGGCTTATGTTTATGGGCGTCTTTTTCTCAAGGGCAAGAGAATCAACGCCTTGTGCTGACCTGCGAAGACGTTACAGAAAATTGCGCGACACTGTTTGTCCATTATTACAAAGCGGGCAACATGGATTCTGTCGCCATAATCATGGATTATTGGGAAGAAAAATGCGGAAACATCGAACAAATACAACGGGCGCGTATTTTATGTGCCATTGACCAAAAACGATACAATGATGCGGTATTAAAAGCCGGAATATTGGAAAATGTATTGGACTACAAGGAGAAAGAAGAAGAAAACAGCGTTGATTCCAAGAAAGATACAGACGCATTTGACATTTTCACCCAACAACTTGCCGACTCGATCATGAACCGCTACTCCAAAACCGGAATATCATACGCGTGGTGCGAATTTTACGGGAAAAATCCCGACAGACTCTTCAAACGCATCCAAAATCGTGAATTTGATGAATCAACGCTGGCGCAGGAATATTTTTCCGAAGTGGATAAACTTAAAATAAACGGTTTTTTCCATATTGCGGTTTTGGTCGGGGCGTGGATTCCTTTTGGGAAAATGTCCGAATTTGGTCCGCATCCCGAAATAGGATATAGTGTTGGCGGCGGCGTTGCCCGTTTCAATTTTGATGTAAGCGTCGGTTATCGCTTTGTGCATACTTCCGAAACAGAGATTCAGTATAAGGATCTCCCTCCTATCAAGGCAGACCGCTTTTCGGGATATTTTTTGGGAGTGGATATCGGAGTATCCATATTGCGAAAACGACAACATGAGTTGCTTTGTGTCGGAGGTTTTGGTTATGAAAGCCTGAACGTAGTCAGCGATAAGAAAATACCTGCCATAGAGTCCAATTATCTGAATTTTGGGGCGGGGTATCGTTTTCATTTCCAATCTAATACATATTTAGGCGTTCAGGTAAAATACAATGTAGTGCATTATCTGTCGGGAAGCGCTTTCAACGATTCGGGAAATGCGTTACTGACCCGTGTCTCTTTCGGATGGACAAGCAGAGGCAAAAAGGCACGCGAACTAAGCAGACTTCAGTATGATTATAAATGATAACACATCTTCCGCTCTTCAAGAGCAAGTACACATCAGATTCCTGTCGCCGAAAGCATCGTCAATACGTGTTACGGCGGGGAAATATTTATCTTCCTTAGAGACGCCTTTCGGGAAGGCGGCTTCTTCGCGGGTGTATGGATATGTCCAGTCGGCGGCGCAGAGCATCGCGGCTGTGTGGGGTGCGTTTTTGATGAGGTTGTTCTCTTTGTCGGCGCGACCCTCTTCGATATCTCTAATCTCTTGTCGAATGGCGATGAGTGCATCGGCTAAGCGGTCTAATTCGTATAGCGGTTCGCTCTCGGTAGGTTCGACCATCAACGTTCCATGAACGGGAAACGCCACTGTCGGAGCGTGGAACCCGTAGTCCATCAGACGTTTAGCCAAGTCTATGACGGGAAGATTTGCCGTGTGGTGGAAAGCGTTGCAGTCCAAAATCATCTCGTGGGCGCAATGACCTTTTTTCCCTACGTAGAGAATTTTATAGTCGTTTTGCAGGCGGGCGCGGAGGTAGTTGGCGTTGAGGATTGCCATTTTCGTGGCTTCCGTCAATCCGTCGCCGCCTAAAAGTTTGATGTAGGCGTATGAGATGGTGAGGACGTGCGCACTTCCGTACAATGCCGACGCAATGGCAGGAATAGCCTTCTCGCCGCCGCCTTTTACAACGGGATTGCTCGGCAAAAACGGTTCCAAATGTTTCGCAACGCAGATAGGACCTACTCCGGGACCGCCGCCGCCATGCGGAATGCTGAAAGTCTTGTGCAGGTTCAGATGGCATACGTCGGCGCCGATAAATCCAGGACTTGTCAGACCGACTTGCGCATTCATGTTGGCGCCGTCCATATAGACCTGTCCGCCGCAGTCGTGGATGGTTTTCACTATTTCTAAGACATTTTCCTCAAAGACGCCGTGCGTCGAAGGATAGGTGATCATCAGGCAGGAGAGGTTGTCTTTGTGTTGTTCGGCTTTGGATTTCAGGTCGGCGAGGTCAATATTTCCCTGTGCGTCGCAGTTGACGATGACAATCTCCATGCCTGCCATGTTGGCGGATGCCGGATTGGTGCCGTGCGCCGACGAAGGAATCAGACAGATGTTGCGATGCGCTTGTCCGTTGTTCTTGTGCCAGGATTGAATTGCCAACAAGCCGGTGTATTCGCCCGATGCGCCTGAATTGGGTTGCAGCGAAGTTGCCGCAAATCCCGAAATGACGGCTAAATCTTTTTCCAACTCGCATATCATCTCTATATATCCTGCCGCCTGTTCCTGCGGCACAAAAGGATGGATGGAGGCAAATTCGGGAAAACTCATGGCGAACATCTCCGAAGCGGCGTTCAGTTTCATGGTGCAGGATCCTAAGGGAATCATGGAGCGGTTGAGCGATAAGTCTCTGTTTTCCAACTTTTTCATGTAACGCATCATATCCGTTTCGCTGTGATAACTGTTGAAGACGGGATGTGTTAGATAGGCAGAGGTGCGGGCGAGTTCTTGTGGGAAGGTGGTGATTTTTGCACACTCCGCAGGGTTGCAGACAAAGGGGGTAAACGGTTTTTCCGCCGCCGTCGCCAGGATGTTGAGGATGTCGTTGATGTCGGAGAGTTGGGTGATTTCGTCAATGCTGACGCCGATGGTTTTGTCGTCAATGTAGCGGAAGTTGATTTGTTGCGCTAAGGCAGCCGACCGGATTTTTTCCATCGTGGCGCTGCCGGGGATTTCCAATTTTACGGTATCGAAAAAATGTTGATTGAGGTTTTTGTAGCCATATTTTGCGGCTTCGCCGGATAAGACGCCGGCGAGGATGTTGATGTGCCGCGCTATCTTTTTCACCCCTTCGGGACCGTGATAGGCAGCCCAGAAACCCGACATGGTGGAGAGCAGCGCCTGCGCCGTGCAGATGTTAGAGGTGGCTTTTTCGCGTTTGATATGCTGCTCGCGCGTCTGTAACGACATGCGCAGAGCGCGGTTGCCCTGAGCGTCTTTGGAAACGCCGATGATGCGCCCCGGCATAAAACGTTTAAACTCGTCGGTCGAAGCCAAATAAGCCGTGTGAGGACCGCCGAAAGCCAACGGCAAACCGAAACGCTGAGCGCTCCCGACCACAATATCGGCTCCCCACTCCCCCGGAGGGACGAGCAAGGCAAGACTCAACAAATCGGTAGCAACAACGGATAGGATGTTTTTTTCGTGGAGCGCGGTAACGAAAGCGCGGTAATCTTCAACCGCTCCAAATCCCGAAGGATATTGAACTAACGCGCCGTAAAAAGTTCCGTCTAACGTCGTCTCTGTGATTTTTCCGAAGACGAGTTCGATGCCCAGCGGCAACGCCCGCGTCTCCATGACGGCTCTTGTCTGAGGAAAAATATCCTCCGCCACAAAGAACTTTCTGACGCCCTCTTTCACGGCTTGACGCGGACGGGCGTTGAACGCCATGATCATGGCTTCGGCGGCAGCGGTGCCTTCGTCGAGCAGCGAACAGTTTGAGAGCGGCATAGCCGTCAAGTCGCAGACCATGGTTTGAAAGTTCAGCAACGCCTCTAAGCGTCCTTGCGAAATCTCTGCCTGATACGGCGTGTAGGAGGTGTACCAGCCCGGATTTTCCAAAATGTTGCGCTGGATGACGCCCGGCATGATGGCGGCGTAATAGCCCATGCCGGTATAGGTGCGGAATATTTGGTTCTTTGACGCCAACGCCTTCATGCGGTTAAGCATCTCCAACTCGTTGATGCCTTCCGGCAAGGGTAGTGGATTTTTTAATCGAATGGCGCTCGGGACAGTTTCATCAATCAACTGCTCCACCGACTGTACGCCAATGGTTTTACACATATCTTGCACTTCTGCATCACGGGGACCGACGTGGCGGTTTAAAAAATTATTGGTAATCATGTTATTGTTATTTAATGAGTTATACTATTTATTGATTTGTTGGCAAAGATAGTGTTTTTTTTGTTTACCTTTTGCGGCATTATTGTTTTTTCAGTAAAAATGACATTTCCCGCCAAAACAACTAAAGTCAATTTGGCGGTAACGAATATTTTTTATACCTTTGCCGCCAAATTGAAATCATCACTATTATGGATAAAATTGTTGGCAGGAAAAAAGAAATAGCGCTGTTGCACAAGGTATTAGCATCCGGCGAACCCGAATTTGTTGCTGTATATGGACGACGCAGGGTAGGGAAAACATTCTTAATCAAAGAGTTTTTCAACAACAAATTCACTTTTTATTTTTCGGGAAGCGAAAACGCGACGATGAAAATGCAATTAGAGAATTTTCAAATCGCATTTCAAAACTATTTTAATATGACCATCCCAACGCTTAAAAGTTGGACGATTGCCTTTGAAATGTTGCGCAAAGAGATCAATCGCTCGCGGAAACGCGGCAGAAAAGTTATTTTCATAGATGAAATGCCATGGATTGCATCCAAGGGTTCAAATTTCATTCAGGCGTTTGAATATTGGTGGAACAGTTATGCCTCTTCGAATCCGGATATTTTGTTGATAGTCTGCGGATCTTCAACATCCTGGATGATTGATAAAATCATCAAAAATCGTGGCGGTTTGCATAATCGGATTACGCGTCAGATCGCTTTACAGCCATTTTCATTGAAAGAGTGTGAGGATTTTGCCATCAAACAAAAACTGCTGCTTGACCGCAGTCAAATCCTTGATTATTACATGATTTTGGGCGGAGTACCCTATTATTGGAAACATTTGGATAAATCAAATGGATTGCCGCAAAACATTGATAATCTGTTTTTTACAGATTCTTCCACGCTAAAAGACGAATTTACCAAAATTTTCAACTCATTATTCAAACATTCCGAAAAGTATATTAAACTCGTAATCGCACTTGGGGAGATCCGAAAAGGGCTTACAAGAGACGAAATTGTTGATTGGTCGAATCTGGCTGACGGAGGCTCAATTACAAGGATGCTGGAAGAGTTGGAACAATGTGGATTTATTCGCTCTTATTATGCTTTCGGCAAGAAACAACGTGATAAAATTTTTCAACTAATTGACTTATTTTCATTGTTTTATCTGAATTTCATTCACAATAAAAATAATAATGATGAGCATTTTTGGACTAACAATTTTAGAACGGCTACGCACAATAATTGGCGCGGCTACGCCTTTGAACAAGTGTGTTTGTTACACATTCCGCAAATAAAAAACAAACTCGGCATTTCGGGTGTATCTACTAATTATTCTTCTTGGAGAAGTGTTGATGAAAACGCAAAAAATACAGCACAGATAGACCTCGTAATTGATAGAAATGACGCCATAATCAACCTCTGTGAAATGAAATATTCGAAAGACGAATACACGATTACAAAAGAGTACAACGAACTTCTTCGCAAACGATACGCCATATTCACCAACGAAACAAAAACACGCAAAACCGTTCATACGACCATGATTACAACCTACGGCATGAAACATAATACATACTTGGGAAACATACAAAGCGAGGTCAATTTAGACGATTTATTTGTGTTTTGATTTGGCGCTAACTATATATTTTATACCACTTACCGCCAAAATGAAAATCATTGAAAGTGGTTTTTCCTTTGTTATTTTAAAAAAATCATCTGTGAAATTAGATACATCATCTATATTTTGTATATTTGCCTTGTCATTATGCTTAAAGAATTAAAAATAAACAACTACCTATTAATCAACAATTTAAATCTTGATTTTTCCGGCGGATTTACGTTGATAACAGGAGAGACCGGAGCGGGAAAGTCGGTGTTGATTGGCGCCATCATGTTGCTTTTGGGTGAAAAGGCGGATACGAAGATGCTTTACGATCCGGCGAAAAAGTGCATCATCGAAGGTGTTTTCGACATTGAGAAGTTGCGGTTGCAATCTTTTTTTGAAGAGCAGGAGTTGGATTATCTCCCCGAAACCATCATCAGGCGTGAGATTGTGCCGGATTCTACCCGTTCCCGCGCATTCATCAACGACACGCCCGTTTCCAACGCCCAACTCAAAATGCTTGGAACACAACTGATTGACATTCATTCCCAACACGAAACGCTCAACATCAACAATCCGCTCACGCAGTTGCAGATGATAGACCAATACGGCAAATTGGAACAACACGCCGCCATCCTGAAAACCCTCTATACGACCATCAAAAAACAAAAACACACGCTCTCCGAAGAGATGGAACGCCTGCAAGAAACGCTGCGAGAGCAGGATTTTCGTCAACATGCGCTCCAAGAACTCACCGAAGCCAACATCAAACAGGGCGAGATAGAGACATTGGAACAGGAATTTCAACTCTTGAGCAACGCCGACGCCGTAAAGACATGGCTTGAAAAGATTTACTATCTGTGCAAAGAACAAGAGCCTTCCATCGTTGAGATGTTGAAAGGCATGACATCCGAAGGCGAAAAAATTTCCATCAACAACGACGCCCTGACACAGATTATTGAACGTCTGCACTCCACCTCCATCGAACTGGCTGACATTGCCGGCGATGCGCAACATATCAACGAACAGTTGAACAGCAACCCCGAGCAACTTCAACAGATAGAAACACGTTTGGACGGCATTAACCGGCTGATGTTTAAATATCACGTTCAGAATACGGAACAACTTTTTCAACTCATTCACGCCTACCAAACTCAGGTTGATGGCGCCGCCGAGTTAGAGGAAAGCGTTGCCGAACTACAACGTCAAATCGTTGAAAATGAATCGTTATGGCAACAAAAAGCCTTAGACATCCAAAAAAGCAGAAAAGCGCTTTTTCCGGAAATAGAACAGACCATGACCTCTTTACTGAAAACGCTGGGCATGCCCGACGCTCAATTTCTGATTCAACACGAAACGCTGAACGCCCCGTCGGAGTACGGATTAGATAAAATCGCTTTCTTCTTCACCGCCAACAAAGGACAGAAACCGAGCGACCTCCGCGCAGTAGCAAGCGGAGGCGAACTGTCGCGAATCATGCTCTCCATGAAAAACCTGATGGGCAATACCCATCTCTTCCCGACGATGGTTTTCGACGAAATTGACGCCGGTATTTCCGGAGCCGTAGCCGTCAAAGCGGGCGAAATGCTCAAAGACATGTCGAAAACCAAACAAATTATCGTCATCACCCACTTGCCGACCATCGCAGCATTCGCCGACCAACATTTATACGTCAAAAAAGCGTCTGAAGCGCTGTCAACGCTCATTTCCGTCCATTATTTGTCGCCGGAAGAACGGATAAAAGAACTTGCCCTGATGCTCAGCGGCGACCAAACCATGCAAGAAGCCATCGAAACCGCTACAAAATTAATAACGGCAGCCGCAAAAAATTAAAAAATTTTTTCTACATTTGCACCCAACAAATTAATGTAGCGGATATGGACGAGTTTGATAACAGAGATTTTAGAGGAGATGTGTTCTCCAAGGTCGTAAAAGCAGGAAAAAGAACCTATTTCTTTGACATTAAAGAGACGCGGTCGAACGATTTTTACCTCATAATCACAGAGAGTAAAAAGCGCGTTGACCACGGAGGCAGAATGTCTTTTGAAAAACACAAAATGTTTTTGTATCCCGAAGATTTTGAAAATTTCGGAAATGCTTTCCACGAGGTCGTTGACCTGATTGAAAAAAGAAGAAATAACGAAATCACAGACGACGATTTTGAGCGAATGAGACAAGAACAACTCAGGCAGGCGGAAGCAGCGCACGATGACGAAGAGATGTTTTTTTAAAACGACTCAGTCGTCCGTCATTTGAATCAATTTACCTTTTCCGGTGTTGGTAGGGTTTACTATTTCGGGATTCCCGTAGTAATAAATGTTGCCGTAGTTTGTGATGGTTGGCTCTAACTGCTCCGACGCGGAGATAAAACAATTCTGAATACCGTCTTCGGAGACTTTGACTCTTTGCGCATCCAAGTTTCTGCAATCGCAGGGGGCGTAGTTGGTGTGATAAAGCCACAAGGTATAGCACTGTCCTTTCAAGACAACGTCCGTCATACCGCCCGCTGTGTTATATACTGTTATATAATTGTAAAAAAGTTCCAAATCTATCATCCCGTTTCCATAATCTACGATCATTCCAAAACCATCGCCTGTTAAGGCTGATTCACAACTGATAGAGCCGACAGATTCGTGCCGGATGTCTATAATGTTGGTGTTGGGAAGATAGACGCGGATGTCGGGATTCAGGTCGCGCGTCCAATTATATTTGTTTTTGTTGCGGATGGTTAAAGTGTTGTCGTTGAACTCGGTAGTGATGTTGCGGATAATATTTTCTCCGGCGGAAACCATAACCGTGCCGCTATCCATGCGGTTGGTGAAAATCAGGTTGATGTTGTCATATACAGCAATTTTGGTTACCGCTCCCGTTTCCCGTATTTCGGTGGTTATCGCTCCGGTGGAGTCGAAAAGTTGTCCTTTGTCGCAACCGACGACCGACAACAGTATAACCCATAAACCTATAAAAATCATCCTATTTTCCATACTTTAAAACCTAAACCTATTCCAATATAATCGGCGAAGAAGAATCCGGCACGCAACGACATTCCTGCCGTCAACCAATCGTTGACGTCGTAACCTACCGTTAGATTGACATGTATATCGCTCTTCTTATCATCCTTATGATAAACCATATAGCACAATTCCGTGCCAATGCTAAGACGGTTGAAATGAAACTGATGAATGGCTTTGACGCTCGGCACCATATACGAAATGGCGCTTCCCGAAAATTTCCCTTCGTTTTTCAATATTTGCACATTGGCATAGTCCATATACAACTCAAGACCTGCGCCCCACGAGCGGGCAAACCGGTACTGTTTCAGCATATTAACATGCAAATCGCCCACAAAATAGACGGGCGTCCCGCTGATAAAATCCGTATCCTTGTATCCGCCGTAAGTCGCTATTTGAAAGCGGTAGGGATATTTCGGACGCGGTTCGTCCGGATGGATAATCTTTTCGCCGGGAACGCCGTTGAATTGGTAGTTCAATCCTAGAAAGAGCGACGGATTGTTCAAGCCGAAGTTGGGTTCTTTGGTCGTCCCGTTTGAAATATGAATCAAATCAATGCCGCCCGAAAGTTCCATTTTCGGAAAAATGCGCACATTCCCTTTCAATCCCAGCCGAACTAACATGTTGAGGTGCGAGCCGTAAGAGATGTTTTTATAGTTATCAAACCGGTCGTAAGGCTTTGTGCCATAAGCCACTCCCAATCCAAGCGTCAAACATATCTTGTTGTTGTTTCTCCACGAAACTAAGGCGGCATCCACGTAGGGATACAGCCCGAACATGCGCCCCAACTGCTGCGGATTTGCCAACTCGCTGTACATAAAAGTAACGCCGAAAGCAGGATAATTGCATTTTTGTTCCCAATACGACTTTCCCACAGTTTGCCGCTGCAACGAAAGTTCATATGTCGAGAAATGTTTGGTGTTTAACGCTGCCATGGCGGCGTTGTGGTTTATCGTATAGCCATAATGATAAGTAAAACCTACGGAAAGAGGCGCAACAACCGGCAAAGTATCCTGCTCCGTTTCACGGATGCCGTAGAGATTTTGTATTACAATAAGTTGTAATATGGTGAATAACAAATATTTTCCGGATTTCATCTTTCGACTCATAAATGGTTGCAAAAATAAGCGTTTTTTTTGATTTTCAACACGAAGACACGACGGCACGAAGACACGAAGTTTTTTTTACCGCAAGGACGCAATCAATCCCTTTTGGTAGAAAACGGGTTAAAACCCTTGATACCGCGTGCCGTTAAAGTGTCGTCCCTGCGGAAAACTGCAAAAACATCAATGTGAAACTAAAATAAATTGCTGATAATCATGTATTTATAAGAGTAATTGATTATTAGAAATTTGACGAAAAAGTGAGGGAAAACAGGTGAATTTTAATGCGTTTGCCCTGTGTGCAAAAATTATTATACCTTTGCACCCTAAAAATAACACAATGGCAATCATCCGGCTCACCAAAAAGTTTGACTTCGAGATGGCGCACGCCCTGAAAGATTACGACGGCTTGTGCGCCCATCTGCACGGACATTCGTACCGCTTGGAGGTTACCGTCGTCGGCGAACCGATGCGCCAGCCCGGACATTCGAAAAACGGCATGGTGATGGATTTCAGCGATCTGAAAAAGATTGTCAAAGAAGATATCGTTGACCATTGCGACCATGCCCTGATGTTGAACAAAGAGCAAGAAACCGAAATCCCCCCTCATGACGCCAACTCCGCCTTATGGAAAAAAACCATCCTTGTTGACTACCAGCCAACCAGCGAAAACATGCTCATTGACTTTGCGCAACGCATCGAAAAAAGATTGCCGAAATCCGTTAAATTGCACCATTTAGTACTGCACGAAACGGCTAACTCGTCGTCGGAGTGGTGGGCAGAGGAGCAAGGATAGACCATGTATGGTATCAGTTTTTTGAAGTGGTAATCGCACATCGCGCATCATTTATTCACCGTCGGCACGCGCATCAGGAAATTGCCTTGCACGATAGGGTTGATGGGGTATCCTTTGTAGCGCATTTCGAAGTGGAGGTGCGGACCGGTGGATCTGCCGGTGTTTCCGCCTAAGCCGATGGGTTCGCCGACTTCTACTTCCTGGTTGACGCCGACCAATATTTTATCTAAGTGGGCGTACACTGTTTCGCTTTCGTTGTAGTGTCTTACGACGACGACGTATCCATAGTCGTTGTCGTATTTGGCGATGCGCACTTTTCCGCAGAAGACGCTGCAGACGGTATCGCCGATTTTCAGTCGGAAATCGGTGCCGAAGTGTTTGCGTTTTTTGCCTGTTTCGTCTTTCCGAATTTCGCCGTATGGGGCGGTTACGGTGAGGGTTTGCAGGGGTGAGGAGAGGTTGTCGCTAAACGAAAAGGATGTAACTTTGCCCTCTTGTTCCCGCAGGGAGGCGAAGTCAATGAAGTTGGTTTTGAAAAATTCGTAGAAGTCGGCGGGTTCGGGTGGACATACCTCCCCAAGCCCCCCCGAAGGGGGGGATGTAGCTCCCCCATGCTTCCCCGAAAGGGGGGGTGTTGCATTTCCAAGTCTTTCCGAAGGATGCGGTAAATTTTTCGGTTTGGGTGTTTCCTTTTTTGATTTGGGGATGCTCGGTTTGTCTAATGAGAAATACGCTTCGTAGCAATTAATGATTTTGTCAACCATGCTCTCGTTTTGAGAATATGCGCCATAACATCCTGCGAGGAGGACGAAGAGTAAGAGAGCATGTTTTTTCATTATCGGATGGTTACTTGGAACGGCATGATGCCTGTGGATCTGAGCATGATTTTGGTTTGCAGGGTTTCTGCTAACGAGGTCGCCTTATCTGTATTTTTCAGGGGGCTGTCGCTGTTCAGGTTGATGGTGATGGTGATTTGGTCGTGTTGGCGTTCGATGGAGATGGTTTCGATGTCGTCGTTCAGTTTGCTGTTGTTGTCGTAGCAGAAAGTTCTGATGAACGTTCTTATATCTTCTTGTGTGATGAGTCTGTCTTTGGTTTGGAAGTAGTATTTGGCGATATTTTCTTTTTGTTTTTCATCTTTAACGCCGTTACGCCCACCTTTTGATTCGGTGATCAGGACAGTTTTATTTTTGTCTAAATAGTTTGGCGCTTTGACGGCTTTTTCCTCTTTTCGGATGCCGTTGGCGGCGGTTCCTGAGGTGATCAGATATTCTAAGTTCAGGTTTTTATTTTCGGTATCGTTTTTTTTCAGGACGGCGTAATAGTTATTTTTCATCCGGTTATTGTCAACTTTTGCCATGATGCCGGAGATGTCGTTTATGATTTCCTGCATTTGTTTCAGTTTGTCGCTGTTTTTCAGTTCGCTGATGGATTGGAAAGCGTAGTAGTCGGTGCAGTAGCGGTAGAGGATTTCCTGCATTTGTTCTAACAGTTGTTTGGGGTTATAGCGTTCGACGCCGTGCTGGCGGATGAAGAAGGAGTTGGTATATTCTTCGATATTTTCTTTATCGTAGAGCAGGTTCAGGAACTCTCCGCTGTCGGACGACAATTGCTGAACCGGATTTCTGTTGTTGAGGATGGTCTCTTTTTTCTCTACATTGACAATGGGTATGCAGTTGATTTTCAATTTATTGCCGATTTCGTCGTAGGAGTTCAGGATGAGTTCCAATTCGATGGTTGTTTGTCCGCTCAGGGGGATCTGTTTTGTATCGTATTGACCGATATAGAAGAGTTGGGCGGTATTGGTCAGAAATATTTCTTGCCAGTAGTCGTAGGTTCCGAAGAGGTGATAGTTTTGGTTGAGAAACAGGTGTGCGTTATTAAACCATTTTGCGAAAGGCAGTTCACTGTATTGTGAAGGTTTTATCAGTGGGAGGTTGTGCCCGTTCCATCGTATTGTTTCGATGTTGACGGTATCGGGCGTATCTATGTAGAACGAGAAGCCGGAGAGGTTTTCCGGCGGATTGGTGCATTGCAGCGTTAGCCAGATGGTGTTTCCCTCTTGGTTTACGTTTTCGAGTTCCGCATTGATGATTTTTGTCTTCAACAGCGGGACGAACTTCGATCTTTTAAATTCGAACAGGCACGTTTCGTCTATTATTTTTTCTGCTAATTCGCCGGCTGTTTTCGCCATTTTGGTCTCTACGATGGTGAAAGCGGGCGTGGGTTTGATGAGGTGGAACGGGACGATGCGTTCGCAGAAGTTGCGAATGGTGGTTTCTTCATATTGTTCTATGTTTTTCTGAATATGAAATGCCTGATACGACAGCGCCGACAGCAGCAGGTTGATGACGGGGTCGTTTTCCATGTTTTTGAATGTGGTATGACCCTCTTGTGCCCATTGGTCAATGGCGTTTTTCTTTACTTCTTTATAGTATTCTTCGAAAGTTTTCATGGTTACCAGATATGAAATTTAATCTCTTGTTTATACTCTTTTCTTGTCTCTGCCAACAATCCTGTGATGAAGATTGCCACTTCCGACTGTTTTTTGTTAAATTCTATTTTCACGCTTGGGTTTTGCAGGCGGGGTTCAAAGCGTTTGATGGCGTCTTTGAGGTCAATGGCGTAGTTATTGAGGTTATCGCTTTTGCCTTCGATTTTCCGGTGGTTGATTCTGTCTTCCGAGTCGGCGTTGGTGAAGCGGCAGTTTTTCATGTTAAATCCGAAGCGGACGTCGGGTTTGAAATCGCCGTTGGATGAGCCGACCAACAGGATGATGAAGTCGGCGATTGATTTCCCGATGCTTTTTTCGGGATTTTCGGCGTCCTCTATCCGGCGATTATTTTCATAAAAGCCTTTGTTGGCGCTTGCGCTCGAAAAGTCCAAAGGTAGTTTAAATCCGCTCATGATGTTTATATTTCGGCTAATACTTCTTCTATTTTGGGTTCTTCTTTCACGACGACGGGGATGGGTTTTGCGTCTAATTGTTGATTAATCTCTCTGAGGCAGTCTATTCCCATTTGCAGCAGTGGTTGTGCGTCTTTGTGGTTGTAGGGCATTTGGGTAAACTTTTCAATAGCAGCCACTAATGTTTCCTCCGCCTTGTTTACTTTTTCGAGGTGCATTTTAAAGACGACGACGATTTTTTTCAGCAACAGCGCCAGTTCGGCGGGATATTCCTGCAGGGAGTAGTTTTTCAACTCTATTTCCAACAGTTTTCCTTGAAAGCAAGCCGGTTCGTCGGTGGAGAGTTTGTCGAGGATGGCGGCGAGTTCTTCTTGGATGTCGCAGTAGTTTTGTCCGAAGATGTCGCTGGTGAAGAGGCAGACATGCGGCAGGACGTAGGTGCGTTCTATTTCCCAGCAACGGCTGTTTTTGTTATAGTAGATTTTCAGGATGGGGATGCCGTCTTCGATATTTTGCTGTGCGTTTTTGATTTCGACCTGATAGGTTGCCCGGGCGTATGGTCTCCCTTCTGCTGCGGATGCCGGACGGAAAGGGTTTACCTGCAACACGACGTAATGCGCTTCATTGGTGAGTTCGCGCAGGCTTAGTCGCTCGAAAGTAACATCGTTTTGAATGTCAATCACATGACCGGTTTGTGTAACGGCGGTGCAATAGAGTTCGTCAATAAAAATGTCATCATTGTTGATGCGGGCGGCAATGTTGCACACGCTGCCGGGCAAAACGCCATAGGAGCGAAATGCGTGTAACTGCGCAATGATGCTTTGTTGCGACAGGTGATAATTGTCCATCGCAATAAGGATGTCGGGCGTAATGTCTAACCCTTTTTCCCAATATATTCGTCTCTGTTTTTCCATATTATAAGCGGGTATTATAATCCAATATTAATGTACTGCCTAACGTAAACGGCTCTTTATAACTCTTTATTTTATATTCATATTCCATTTCGGCAGGGAGGAACCACCGGTAGAAAAATTCAAAAAACTCGGCGACGTCTCTGTCCATTTCCCAAAACTCTTCTTTGGATAAACCTGCTTTGTGCAGGATAATGTGCACATAGAGTGGTTTTATCTTGATGATTTCCACTTTTTCTACGGAGAGTGTCTCTTTCAGCAGGTTCGGCAGCAGGACGAGGTTGCCTCTCAACTCGCTGACAAACGGGAGTAGCGGTTTTAATTTTTCGAGGTATTCGTTGCGTGTATCCATCTCCGGTTTGTTCAGACATGGGTTGATAAGCACGGTGTTTCCGCGTTCGGTGATGGCGTTCAGTGTTTGTTCTAAGTCGAAACTTTGTTTGAAATACTCTGTGTCGAAGATTTGAAAAAACGATTTGACTTTCTCTGCCTCTTTTTTGAATTTATCGTATTTTCCCTCAAAATAATCGTTGCGCGTTGTTCTCAGGCGGTTTTCTTCAAAGAACAGTCCTTCGGGCAGAATGTGGAAAACGCCATTGCGCGAGAGGTAAAGGGTGGTTGTATCTCGGTCGTGGGAGATGCCGATAAGGTCTTCCCCATAGTTGCGCGAGAAGACGCCGCGCATCCGGACGTTCAAATTTTCTTTTACGTCCATTTGTGCCACCAGCGTTTCCGCTTTGATCTCCGGAGTTTCTATCTGTTCTATCAAATATTTCACGATGGGAAGAGGGTTTTATAGTGTTTTTTATCGGCTGACAGTTCTACGTAGGCGTATCCTTTTTCCGTGATTACCTGCAATACGTCGAGATAGGGGATGCCGATTTGTTTCAGCGTCAGGTCGGGATAGGGGAAGGTTTTGTCAATATCCTTATATTCGTTTTGGTAGAGTCCGCCTTCTAAGAATGAAATGTCTTTGAGTTCCATCGAGGCGTCAATGTATTGGTGGACCTTGGAGTCGGGGAGCATGGGGTAGAACTTTTTGTTGTCGGACTTGGTAACGATTTTGTCAATAAATTTATCGTTGCGCAGGGTTATCTCTATCTCTTTGACCTGCAATGCCTTTTTGATGATTCTCAGGGCTTGTGCAACGGTGTTATCGGCGCTCAGATTGGGTATTTCTATGATGTCGTTCCACTGTTCGTGCGAGAGGCAGTCGGTTTTATAGATGGCTGAGTCGTAGATTTCGACGGCGGGGTGCATTCCGTCGTAATGGAACATTTTGCCGATGAGCGAGGTGAACGTTCCGTTGTCGAGCGTCTGCTCGTGGATGATTTTCATCGCTTCCTGTACCTGTATGGCGGCAATCATGGAGGCGATGACCGGCGTGGTGGCAACGCGTCCGACGTTTTCGTTATCGCGGGTGATGCCGGCACACGACATTCGGACTTGCAGTTCGCTCTCCTCCTCTTTGGTGAGCGCACATTCGAAGCAGTTGACGTTGGTGCGATAGCCGTTCACCTCGCCTTCTAAGTCGCCGATGCCGCCGTCAATCCATGGTTTCCCTGCGCGGAAACAGAGGCGGTTGAGCAGCAGACGCGCTATCAAACTGTCCAAACAGCCTAAAACGACATCCATCCGGCGATACACTCCCAGCCCCACGTCGGTAGCCAGATTGCCGCAAATGGATTGTACGTTGATGGTCGGGTTGATCTCTTTGATCCGTTTGGCGGCGATGTCGGCTTTGTAAAATCCCTTGTCGGCGTCTTCCGGACGGAATAAGACGGAACGGGTGAGGTTGCTGTATTCGATTTTGTCGAAGTCTATCACCACGATGTTCCCAACGCCGAACAGCGCTAAGTTTTTCAAAGCCTCATTGCCCAGCGCACCGGCGCCGGCGACCATCACTTTGGCGTTTTTCACCTTGTCGGCTTTAAACCACGAAAGCAGGGGATAGACCTCTTCGCCCCATGTCTTTGTTGTTGCCATAATCTTATTTTTTTTGTGATACATTGAGTTTATCGAAATGCAAAGATAGTAAATTTATTTGATTACCGACAAACGCATACAATTTTGGCTTTTGCACACCGTAGTAACCAAAAAATATGTATTTTTGCACACCGTAGTAAACAAAAATAAAAACTATTAGGATTATGATAAAAACAGGCGATACCTATCAACACGAGTTGATGTTTAAACAATCTGACGTTGAAGCCTTTGCGAAGATAACGGGCGACAACAATCCCATCCACATAGACGCGGATTACGCCGCAAAGACGCCTTTCGGACGACCGATAGTACACGGATTTCTGTCGGGCGCGGTCTTCTCGAAAGTCTTCGGGACGCTTTTTCCGGGCGAAGGCACCATCTATCTCTATCAGGAGATGCGGTTTATGGCGCCGGTATTTGTGGAGCAACCCTATACGGCGAAGTTTGAAGTAACGGAGGTCAATACCGAAAAACACACGGCATTGATAAAATGCACCCTCGCAGACGCCGAAGGGAAAAGTTGCATTGACGGCGCGGCAAAATTAAAAAACAACACGCAATTCATTTAAAAACACATACTTATGAAGCGATTAGAGAATAAAATAGCCATCATCACCGGCGGAGCCGCCGGCATTGGCGCTGCCACAGCAGTTAAGTTTGCGCAGGAAGGCGCAACGGTGATTATTTGGGACTTGAACGACGTCAAAGGCACGGAACTGGCACAGCAGACCGGCGGCGTCTTCGCAAAGGTCAACACGGCAAACTATCAGGAAGTCGAAGTTGCCGCAAAAAACGTCTTCGACCAATTCGGACGCATTGACATCCTCATCAACAACGCCGGCATCACCCGCGACAGCACCCTCAAAAAGATGACCGTCGAGCAGTGGCAACAGGTCATTGACGTCAACCTCAGCGGCGTCTTCTACTGCGCCAAGATCATCTCCGAGTACATGCTGATGAACAACTACGGACGCATCGTCAACGCCTCGTCGGTGGTAGGGCTCTACGGCAACTTCGGACAAACCAACTACGTCGCCACTAAAGCCGGACTCATCGGAATGACCAAAACGATGGCACGCGAACTCGGACGCAAAGGCATCACCGTCAACGCTATAGCCCCCGGATTCATCGCCACCGAGATGGTCTCCGCCATGCCTGAAAACGTCATCGAGAGCATGAAAGCCAAAGTGCCGGTCGGACGACTCGGTAACCCCGACGAAATCGCCGCCGCATACGCCTTCTTAGCATCCGACGAAGCCGCCTATATCAACGGCGCAACGCTCAGCGTGGATGGCGGGATGACGGTATAGGAATTGAGGCAGCATTTCACGTTTTATATACGAAAAATGTGTAATTTTGCCGAAAATTTATAGATATGGAAATTAAACGGGATATATTGAACGATCTGAGCCGGTGGAAAGAAAGCCGTTATCGCAAGCCGCTCGTCTTGCAGGGAGCAAGGCAGGTAGGTAAGTCTTTCATTCTTAAACAGTTCGGGGAGCAATGTTTTGCAAATTGCTGTTATGTGAATTTCGACTTTGAGAAAGAACACAAAGCGGAATTTGCCCGCACCAAAGACCCTGCACGCATCGTTTCCTATCTGACAACAGTAAAAGGGATGGATATTAATCCCGAAAAAACGTTAATTATTTTCGATGAGATTCAGGAGTGCAACGATGCGTTGAACTGTTTGAAATATTTTCGCGAGTTGATGCCCGCGCAGGCGGTAGTGTGTGCAGGGTCGTTGCTGGGCGTGGCGTTGAAGCGAGAGGGAGCCTCGTTCCCGGTCGGAAATGTTGATTTTATGACGCTTTATCCGGTCTCTTTCAAAGAATTTCTGGCGCTCTACGACGAAAAGTTATCCCGATTTCTGGAAAATCATGTTTTGGCGCCAACATGGGAAAAGATACCGGAAATATTTTATTCCCAACTGATTGATGCCTACAAAACCTATCTCTGTTGCGGAGGCATGCCCGAAACGATTGTCCGTTATCTCGAAAACCGCAACTGGGACGAAGTGGATACGGTTAATAATCAAATCCTTACGGCATACACATTGGATTTTGCCAAACACGTGGACGGCAAAGACATTCCGCGCTTGCACCGCCTGTGGCAGAATATTCAGGACAATTTGGCAAAAGAAGACAGAAAGTTCAAATATGCGTTGATAGAGAAGAATGCGCGGGCGCGGGAGTATGAAAATGCGGTCGAGTGGTTGGTGTTGAGCGGATTGATTAACAGGGTCTTTGAAATAAACACGCTCCGCTTGCCGCTCTCTTCCTGCAAAAACAGCAACGCGTTCAAACTCTATCTCGTTGACGCGGGACTCTTACGGACAAAATTCCGGCTTGCGCCAACCACCATCTTGCAGGGCGACAGGCTGTTTACCGAATTTAAAGGCGTCGTAACGGAAAATTACGTTTTGCAATCACTTGTACGCCAGTTCGGTAACGACATCTTCTACTGGACTTCCGGCAATCAGGCAGAAATAGAATTTATGTTACAACGCGGAGAGAGAATAATCCCCGTTGAGGCAAAATCGGCATTAAGCACAAAAGCAAAAAGCCTGTCCGAATACCGGAAAAAACACTCGCCCGAATTATCAATCAGATTTTCACTGAAAAACGTCGAAAAAAACAACGACCTGCTCAATTTACCCCTTTTTCTCGCTGATTACACAGAAAAAATGATTTGAAATTAATTTTTTTTATTTCAATCAAAAAAATTCATATCTTTGCACCTGTCAAAAATAACAGTTGATTTTTAAAAAAATGATAATACGATTTAAAAAAATATAGTAAAAATTAAATTCTAAAAGTTATGAAGAAGATTTACACATTTGTAGGAGTTCTTTTTGCTATCTGCCTGATAATGAGGCAGGATAGCGTATTTGCACAAGAGTATGGTTCGTTGTCGATCCCGCAACAGCAGACGGAGAAGACGACAATATATCCGGAAAGAGAGTCGTCCCCTTCCACCCGCGATGCGAAAGATCCGGTGAAAGCGGGAAGCATCAGAGTGAATCGGGAAGACTATGTCAATGGCAAACTTGTAACCACCCTCTCCCCCGAAGATCTGGTAAAAGATGTATTACTCGGGCAAGGAGCCAGCAATTGCGCTGTGAGCGGACAGATTAGTAATGTTACCTTTGCCGGATCGGGATGGGATGGTTCGAAATGGGATTCGGGTTCGGATGCAGGACGAGGATTGTCCTATTTCTGCGGCGGCACTGAAAATGAGACGGAAGTAGTAAATGGCTATACCCTGGTACGAAGTTTGGACATGGAAAGCGGCTTATTGCTCACAACGGGTTTAGGTAGAGATGCGGAAGGTCCAAATGATAATCCCGGTGGTTGTGGGAGCGGTGGGGTTACGTTAACCAACGACCCGCATTTGAGTACGTTAGTGCCTGGTATTGGTCCTAATATTAGAACCGGCGCCAAGTTAGAGTTTGATTTTGTTCCGATGCAAAACGAGATAAGTTTTGATTTTATCTTTGCCTCAGAAGAATACACTACCTACGTAAACTCTGACTTTAACGACATTTTTGGTTTTTTTATTTGGCCGGTGAGTAACCCTGCCTCTTTTCAGAATATTGCCTTGTTGCCTAATAGCGCAGGTGTAGTGTCTATAAACAATGTGCATTGGGGACAAAAAGATAGTGGTAGTGGACCTGAGGCTTTTGTGGGTTGTCCCAGCGGCTGTCCTCTGGGCAGTGATGACAATCCTGCAAAAAACCCTGAGTATTATGTGCCAAATTACTATAACGCCACTTATAGAGGGCAATATATGCAATATAACGCACGTACGGTTATGCTTACGGCAAAAGCCATTGTAACTCCCGGAACAGCCTATCATTTGAAATTAATAATATCTAATGTTTATGATAGCGGTTTGGGTTCCGGCGTGTTTTTGCGTGCGGGGAGTTTGGATTTGGGTTCGGGTATCATCAACCTTGGCGAAGGCGGTGTGGAGATGGGCAATATTTTTGAAGGTTGCGAAACGAATGAGTTGGAGATAAACTTTCCGCCCAGCGATACGGAAACAACATACGTGGAGTTGGAATATGAATATAACAATGGCGCTACCATAGGCGACATCGTTCAATTTCCCAGCGGTAATCCGATGCCTACATCGTTCGTTATACCGCCGCTGGGTACGACAATAACGATTCCTTACAAAGTTATAAGTCCGATTGTAAACGGAAGCGAAATAGTGATCATCGCCACCTCCGAAAGAGGCAACTGCGAACAGGTAGATACCCTTATTTTAACGCTATATAAAGCGCTCGATCCGGAAATAACCACCACCTTATCCTGCAAGGGCAATGACGGCTCCATCACGGTTACCGTAACCACCGGCTCGCCCGATGCACGGATGACATTGGATGATTGGGACCACGAACAACTTATCAATGTGCCTTTTACCGGCTTAGCGCCGGGCAATTATTTGCTGGAAATCTCCGATTATATCAGTTGCGACACCTTACGATATGAGGTAACTATTCTCGGAAAACCGGTTCTCAGCAGCGATCTCACCATTCTCGATATTTGTACCGGCGGAACGGTGGACTACACGGCGACGTGCGACATATCCGATGTAACCTTTAGTTGGGAACGCATACCCGACCCGAATATTTCCCCGACAAACGGCAGCGGCACCGGTCCCGACATCAACGAAACCCTGACCAACACAAGCAACGCCCCGATTACCGTCACATACGTTATTACGCTCAACCTTGATGACTGCGACAACACCCAAGAGGTAACGGTAGTCGTCCATCCCGACATCACACAGCCCGACCCAACCGGCGCAACCATCCCATACAACACCACACACACATTCACTTTGGGCGCAGCCTCCGGCGGCTATGGCGCTATCTCCTACCTGTGGGAAGAGAGCGCTGACGGCATCATTTGGACGGCGGCAGCAGGAACCAATAATGCCCAAAACTATACCACGCCCGCGTTGGTCGTCTGCGAGATGTATTACCGCCGAAAAGCAAAATCGGCAAACTGCGACGACGAAATCACCTCCGATGCAGCATTAATCACGCTCTCCTGCGTGGTAACGGTAACTCCGGATACCGGCGGTAGTGCCGTCATCACACTACCCGACAACAGCGGCACCTACGACTGCGGCACGGAAGTTACCGTAGAAGCAGAAGCCGACGAATGTTACACTTTCGCCGGATGGTCGGAAAAAGGCAATCCTACCATTATCTCCACCGACAACCCCTATACTTTTATCGTGGACAAAGACTATGAATTGATCGCCAACTTCGAGTTCGGCTACGAAGACGTCATTGTAACGATATTTCCACCGAACACCGGCTCCGTTACCGGCGCCGGAACCAACCTCCCCTGCGGAGAGACCATAACCTTAACCGCAGAAGCCGAAGACTGCTACGCCTTCTCCCACTGGGAAGAAGACGGCAAGCCGGATGTTACGGACAATCCCTACATCTTTACCTTGCTCGAATCCCATACTTTGGTCGCCGTCTTTGAATTGGGCTACGGCGACATCACCGTTGCGCCCGACCCACCGATTGGCGGAACAACCACCATCACCTCACACCTCAGCGGTATTGACATCCCCTGCGGTGAAGAAGTTACCGTATTGGCAGAAGAAAACGAATGTTACACCTTCCTCTACTGGACGGAAGACGACATCCCCGTCTCTTACACCCTTGAATATACATTTACAATGGAGGTCTCCCGCGATTTGGTCGCCGTCTTTGAACTGAACATTTACATCGTTACAGAAACAGCAGACCCACCGGAAGGCGGCATGATTATGTTCGATCCTCCCGGCGGTAACTACGACTGCGGCACGGACGTTACCGTAGATATATTCCCCAACGAATGTTACACCTACCTCTACTTGGAAGATAACGGCGTCAATGTCGGCACTCCACTCTCCTATACAATAAATGACCTGGACGAAGACCACGACTTAATCGCCTACTTCGAGTTAAACCTCTTCGACGTCATCCTTTCCGCCAATCCGCCGGAACCTATCGGCGGCACCGTCTCCGGCGGCGGTCTCGACATCGAATGCGACACGGAAATCACCATCGTCGCAACACCCGACGACTGCTACACTTTCGTCAACTGGACGGAAGGCAGCACTGTGATCTCTACCGATGATTTTTATACGTTTGAAGTGAAAAAATCGTGGAATTTGGTGGCGAACTTCCAGATTAAAAAGTTCAACGTTACCGTATCGGCTGATCCGGAGGAGGGCGGCGATGTTTTCGGCGGCGTAACAAATATTGATTGCAACACGGAAATAACGGTATGGGCTGAGGAAGATTATTGCTACACCTTCATCAACTGGACGGAGGATGGCGACGAGGTCTCCGACCAACTTTCTTATACCTTTGACCTCACCGCAGACCGCGATTTAGTCGCCAACTTCGAACTTAAGTACTTCACCATCAGCGTCATCATAGACCCGCCGGGCAGCGGAACCGTTACCGGCGACGGCGTCTATCCCTGCTACGACTACGTCGAACTAGTCGCCACTCCCGACTCATGCCACTACTTCGTCAGTTGGACGGATGAAAACAACATCGTGGTTCATCCCGACTCCGCTTATGCTTTCATCGCCACCGGCGACCGCACGCTGACCGCTAACTTTGAACGCAAAACGATTACCATCGTTACCATACCCGATCCGGCGCCGGGCGGCATGACCAACGGCAACTTTATTGTCCCCTGCGGAACGCTTGTTACCTTGGAAGCCTATCCCAACCCCGAGTACGACTTCGTCGACTGGACGTATGAAGACGGCACTATCGCCTCGACGAACAATCCTTACATATTCACCGCCACCGAAGACCTTGTTTTGACTGCCAACTTCGTGTTGAAAGCCTACCAAATTCTTGTCTATGCCAACCCGAACATCGGCGGCAACAGTGTGGGCGGCGGCGGCATCTATTCGCACTATGACGTGATAACCGTCCACGCCTACGCCGGTGATTGTTACGACTTTATACAGTGGACGGACGAGTTTGGCGTCTGGGTATCCGACGACCCCGACTACACTTTCACCGTAACCGGACCGCGCATCTTGGTAGCCGACTTCTACCTCAAAAACTACGTCATCATCACTGTGTCGGATCCGCCGACAGGTGGCGTTACTTATGGCGACGGTAGTTATGACTGCCACGAGTTAGTAACGGTGATAGCCGAACCCATTGATTGTTACGAC
>Ga0099364_10000304_pt1 | contig 82504 bp, 71 predicted proteins | sample TergutTh196P3_FD_73070 | JGI IMG/M metagenome (GOLD analysis project Ga0099364, IMG submission 73070) | Microcerotermes parvus P3 segment gut microbial communities from Pointe-Noire, Republic of the Congo - Th196 P3 | ecosystem: Host-associated > Arthropoda: Insects > Digestive system > Gut ...
AGGCGCAATTAGCGGCGGCTAAGTCGGCGGCAATCGCGCAGGTTCAAGCGCACGCGATATATACTTTATACGGCGGTTCGTTAAGCGAATTTTCGGATAGCATTATGTCCGCTGTAAATATGTTAGAGGTCGCGGCAGAATTAAACGGGGCAATCAATCAAATTAACGCCGCCATAGACCCCAACTTCGACACCACTGCGGCGGCGCAATTATTCGCGGCAAAATCCGCCGCCATTTCACAGGTGCAATTCTACGCCAACACCGTAGGCTTTAAGGGCAGTATCCAACTGCACATAGACGCCATTAACAGCGCGGTATCATTAAGCGAGGTTGCCGCGCGCCAAACCACCGCCATAGACGCAATATCCGCAGCAAACGGCAGCAACGGCGGAGGCGGCGGCAGAACAGCCCATTACGCGCCGTACATTGTAGTAATCGTATTTTTAGCCGCCGGCTTATTAGCAGGCATAGTGTTTTCGATAATTAAAGCAGGTAACGATAAAATAAGAAAAAGAAATGCAAGTATAGAGTAGGGGAATTTTCTAACGGCTAAAATTTTATTAAAACATAAAGTAATTTGTTATAAAAATCAACCGTTAAAAAATTCCCCTCTTGAGGGGTGGACGCGTCAGCGGACGGGGTGGAAAGAAAAGTATAGGCCCCAAAGCAGTTAGGACCAAAAAAGAAAAACATAGTTCCCAAAGCAGTTATGGCTAAAAAAGAAAACGTACTAAAAACAAAACAAACCCAACAGGGATAAAATAACCCAAAATGGGCGAACCTACTTAAATACTAACAGTAGGTTCGCTTTTATGTTATTAGTAGGGTTGCTTTTATTGGCTGTTTTGGCTGTACTCACGTTTTTTGGGTTTTCCGAACGTTTTTTCCGCAAAATCGGCATTCCCGATTGGCTGGCATTTTTATTGATTTTGGCTTTTGTTATCGGGGCGGTAGTTCCTGTAATTCCTATCGGTACGCGCGTTACGCTGCACGTAGGCGGATTTTTAGTGCCTGCGTCGCTTTTTGTGATTTTGCTAATCGTTTCGCCCGTAAAAAAAGAAAAACTGCGCACCCTGTTAGCCGTTTTTGCCGTTGCGGGGATTTCAGTGGCGGCGCGTATGCTGCTGCGTCCGAATTCGGAGGGGCTTTACTTTGTTTTAAGCGTGGTTACGGGCCTTGCGTGCGGAATTGCCGCGTATTTGGCAGGCAGAACCCGCGCGGCAACCTTAGCGGGCGCTTTGGGCGGCGTGGTGCTAGGCGATATAATCAATAATATCATTTTACGTTTTGTGTACGGCGCGCCGATTGCGTTTGGTTCGTTTGGCGTGTTTGATTCGGTTGTGCTGGCGGCGGTGGTAGGAATTGTATTGTTAGAAGCGGTGCAAGCGATTAAGCGCACCATGCACCAAAAACGCGTTTCTAAGCGCGTATTACAAGCCGAGTTTGCCGAAGATACGCTGCTTAAAGACGCAAGCGTAGAAAAAGAAAACGAAAAAATAGACAAAGAGTTAAATAATTTTTTTAACGAAGAGTAAGGGAAACTTTTTAAAAACAAACCGCAGAAAAATTCCCCTCTTGAAAAAAATAATAAATACATTAGACAAACATTTCTGCGTATGATATACTAAGCGTGTGGTAATCAGCGGCGTAAAAAAGAAATCGATTGCAGAACAAATGGGCATTAAGGCAGGCGACAGCCTTATAAGTTTAGGCGGCTTTCCTGTAACGGATATTTTAGATTATCAATTTTACGATGCCGCAAACTGCGTTGAAATGCAAATCCGCACAAAAAGCGGACAATTAAAAAGCTTTAAACCAAATAAAGCGGAAGGCGAATCGTTAGGGCTTAGCTTTAAGGACGACTATATAACCTTAAAAAATTGCTGCAATAACTGCATATTTTGTTTTGTTTCGCAAATGCCTCCCGATACAGCCTTGCGCCCTTCTTTGCGCGTCAAAGACGACGATTACCGTTTTAGTTTTTTAAACGGCACCTATATAACGGGCACTAATCTTACCGATTTTTGTATCGCGCGGATTAAGCGGCTGCGGCTTTCTCCGTTATACCTCAGCGTACATACCGTATGCGACGGTTTGCGCCGAAAAATGCTGCGCAATCCCGAAGCCCCTAGCATTCTGCCGCTGATTAAGCAGCTTTTTGATGCGGGCATACAGCTGCACACGCAAATTGTATATTGCCCCGATTATAACGAGGATATCGAAGTTTCCGCGCGCGCGCTTGCCCCGTACTGCCAAAGCTTAGCGGTTGTTCCCGTAGGGCTTACAAGGTATTGTAATCCCGAAGTGCGCGCCGTTACTAAGGCGGACGCCGAAAGAATTTTAAGCCTTACCGAGCGGCTGCAAAACGACTTTTTAGCCGAAAAGGGCACACGGTTTGTGTGGGTAGCGGACGAATTTTATTTGCTTGCCGAAAAAGAACCCGTTTTAACGGAGGAGTTTTACGAGGGCTATCCGCAAATCGAAAACGGCGTAGGTCTTACGGCGCGGTTTGAGGCGGATTTATCTTACGCATTAAGCAGTATTAAGCGCAAAAAAAACGCGCCGCAAAAATCCGTGTCGGTTGCTACGGGCGTTGCCGCGTATCCGTTTATTCAAAAGGCTGCCGAAAGGGTAGCACAAAAATTCGGTTCGGAGGTGCTGGTGCATAGGGTAGAAAACCGCTTTTTCGGCAGTTCCGTTACGGTTGCGGGCTTATTGACGGGCAGCGATTTAGCTTATGCGTTAAAGGAAAAGCCGCTGCAAGATAAGCTTTTATTGCCGTCGGTTATGTTCCGCGAGGGCGGCGAAGAATTTTTAGACAATATGACCCGCGCCGAATTAAGCCGTATATTAGGCGTTAGTATTCACATCATTCCGTCGGACGGAGAATCTTTTGTAAGAGGAATCGTGCATGGTTAAACCCGTTGTTGCCGTAGTGGGCAGACCCAACGTGGGCAAATCAACTTTTTTTAATAAGCTTTGCGGCAAGCGTATTTCGATTGTAAAGGATACGCCGGGCGTAACGCGCGACCGCATTTACGCAGATGCGGAGTGGTGCGGCTATCATTTTACGCTGATTGATACGGGCGGTATTTTAACTAAATCGGACGATGTTTTTGCTAACCAAATCCGTTTGCAGGCCGAGCTTGCCGCCGATACTGCCGATGTAATCGTATTTTTAGTTGACGGAAAAGACGGTTTGCTGCCGACCGATTACGATATTGCCGAATTTTTGCGCGGCACTAAAAAGCCCGTTGTGTTGGCAGTAAATAAGCTAGACAACTACGAGGTAGAAAAAACGTATGATTTTTACAGCTTAGGCTTAGGCGAGCCTTTGGCAATATCGTGCGAACAAGGCAAGGGCTTAGGAGATTTACTGGACGAGGTGGTTAAGCATTTTAAGCACAAAGCCGAATCTTTGCCGACAGCTGCTTTAAAAATCGCGGTTGCGGGCAAGCCGAATGTAGGAAAATCTTCCTTAGTGAACCGCATTTTAGGGTTTGAACGCGTAATTGTCAGTCAAACGGCGGGCACAACGCGCGATGCAATCGATACGCCCTTTACACGCGGTGAAAAAGAATATATACTGATAGACACTGCGGGCATGCGCCGCAAGCGCGGAATCGAAAGCGAATCGGTAGAAAGCTATTCGGTGCTGCGCGCGCTAACCGCTATTAAGCGCGCGGATGTTGTGCTAACGGTGTTTGATGCGTCCGAAGAAATTTCCGAACAGGATATCCGCATTGCAGGTATCGCGCACGAGGAGGGCAAGCCCGGCGTTATCGTGCTGAATAAATGGGATGCGGTGCAAAAGGATACTTTCTCCTCCAACAAATTCGAAAAGGTTTTGCAAGCCGATTTAGCGTTTATGGATTATTATAAATCTATCTATGTTTCCGCTTTATCGGGTCAGCGTGTAGAAAAAATACTGGCGGTGGTTGAGGACGCGTATGCAAACGCCTGCCGCCGCATTACAACGGGCACGTTAAACGAAATACTCATGGATGCCGTAGCTATGAATCAGCCGCCCTCCGCGCAAGGCAGGCGGTTAAAAATTTATTACGCAACGCAGGCTTCGGTTTGTCCGCCTACGTTTGTATTGTTTGTAAACGATGAAAGCCTGGTGCATTTTTCGTATAAAAGGTATTTAGAAAACTGTTTGCGCCGCGCGGCGGATTTTACGGGTACACCGATTCGGTTGGTTTTTAAAAACAGAAAAGCCGATAACGAGGGCTTTGACGCCTAAAAGGAGTTTTATTTATGCGGGCATTAATCATTGTATTAGTAGCGGTAGGCGCGTATTTATTCGGCAACATCAATTGGGCGCTGCTGATTACTAAGTTTCAGAAAAAAAGCATACGCGAGGTAGGCAGCGGAAATCCCGGCACTATGAATATGCTGCGCAGCTTTGGCAGAGGCTTAGGCATTTTAACGCTGATTTTAGATATTTTAAAGGGCGCGATTCCGTGTATTTTGGGTTGGTTTTTAATAGACGGATTAAGCTTTGCTTCGTCCGACCCCGTAACGCTTACGGGAATTGTTATGCAAGGCGGCGACAGGTTGGGGCTGTATGTAGGCGGTTTCGGCGTAATACTGGGGCATGTCTTTCCTGTATTTTTAAAGTTTAAGGGCGGAAAGGGTGTAGCGTGCGCCATAGGTGTTTGTTTGGTAGCACAGCCGATAGTTGCCCTTATTACGTTAACGATAGGCATAGTCTTTTTAATTTTCTTTAAATTGGGTTCGATTGCGTCGTTTATTATTATAGGGTTTCCGCTAGGCTTTGAGGCGTTTAGAATATCCGCTGCCGCGTTAGAATTCGGTTTAGACGCCGACCGAATAGCAAGCATGGTAATCGTGTTTGCAACCATACTATTTATCGTGTTTACGCACCGCAAAAACGTATACAAGCTGTTTTACGGAACAGAAAGCAGAACGGTGTTATTCGGCAAAAACCGTTCCGCTAAAAAAAGCTTAGAGGAAATGAATAAAGAAGCCGAACAAGGAGAAACGGTATCATGAACGATAAAAAGAAACTGCTTTTATTTATCAGCGCGGTTATGGCAATTTTGTTTGGAGGTCTGCTTTTTTTAAACGCGATTTTCGGCTTTACGCAAATAGCCGAATATGTAAAAGACGGGCGGGCAGGCACGGCTGAATTCGGCGCAGTAATACTGGGCACGGTATTTATTGTGTTGTTTACGGCGGCGTTTATCTTTTTTGGCATTATGCTTCACCGCAACCGCACACACACCAAATTTATTATTACGCTGATTGCTTTGTTCGGCGTTATGACGCTGATTTTTATTATCGGCTTTACTAGTGCGCTTGCGGTAGGCGACCCGATAGTAGGCATATTAGGCATAATCTATTGCGGTGCGGGGTTAGGAATAACCATTGCGGGATTGGTGTTAAAACCGTCTCCTGAAAAAAAGGACGAGCCTTCCGAAGACGAATCTGATTTTTTATCGTAATTTAATTCATATTTTGCTATCCTTGAGGCATATATTCTAATAATCTGTTTCAAAAAGGAGTCAACGAGGAAAGCAGTATGGAAGTATTCGATATTTACAAGGACATTTCAGAACGCACGGGAGGCGATATCTATGTAGGTGTTGTCGGGCCTGTACGTTCGGGCAAATCCACATTCATTACGAGCTTTATGAATAGGCTTATCATGCCCAAAATCAAGGGTAAGCACGCAAAAGAGCGTATGGAAGACGAGCTGCCGCAAAGCGCGAACGGTAAAACCATTATGACTACGCAGCCGAAATTTGTACCCAACGAGGCGATTAGCTTAACGGTGTCTGAAAATATCGACGTTAAGGTGCGGCTTGTGGATTGCGTAGGCTATTTAATTGAGGGCGCGACAGGCCACATGGACGGCGATAAGCCCCGCATGGTAAAAACCCCGTGGAGCGAGCAGGAAATGCCGTTTAACGACGCGGCGGATTACGGAACGCGTAAAGTGATTACCGACCACGCTACCATCGGCATTGTTATGACTACCGACGGCAGTATCACCACCGATATTCCGCGTTCGTCCTATGTCGCTGCTGAGGAGCGCGTAATATCCGAGCTTAAAGCGTTAGGCAAGCCGTTTGTGATTGTGCTAAACACTACTTCGGTAAAAAGCGCGGAAACTAAAAAGCTTGCTGCGGCGTTAGAAGAAAAATACTGTACGCCCGTATTGCCGTTGGATGCGTCTGCATTAAGCGAGGCAGACATCAACGGAATTTTCGAGCGGCTTTTATACGAGTTTCCGTTGCGCGGCGTAGATGTAAAAATCGACCGCTGGTTGCAAGCCTTGCCGTTAGAAAACGAGGTAATCGCAAACATCTCCGAAAAGCTTGCGTCGCTTACTACGGGCATGGCTAAAATGTCCGATTACAAAATCCTAAGCGATGCGTTTATCGAAAACGACGATTTTGATGCAATTACCATCGAGTCGGTAGAGCTGGGTACGGGGCGCGTACTGTATAATCTAGCGGCAAAGCCGTCACTGTTTTATAAGGCGTTAAGCGCGGAGTGCGGCATACAAATCGACGACGATTTTACGCTGATGTCGCATGTTAAAGAGCTTGCCGAAGCCAAAAAAGCCTACGATAAAATACGGCGCGCGCTAGACGAGGTACGCACGCGCGGCTACGGAATTGTAACGCCTACAATGGACGAAATGACGTTAGAAGAGCCGCAAATTGTCCGTCAGGGCGCACGCTACGGCGTAAGGCTTAAAGCAAGCGCGCCTAGCTTACACATTATGCAAGTAGATATCAACACCGAAGTAAGCCCCGTATTGGGCACCGAACAGCAAAGCGAGGAAATGTTAGGCTTTCTACTAAAAGAATTCGAGCATAATCCGCGCAGCATTTGGGAAACTAATATGTTTGGAAAATCGTTGCACCTATTAGTCAACGAAAATCTGCAAAACAAAATTTCTTCTATGCCCGAAGACGCGCAGAAAAAAATGCGCCGCACGCTTTCCAGAATTGTCAACGAGGGCAAGGGCGGAGTAATCTGCATCCTATTGTAGGATTTGCAAATTTGGCTTGAAAAGCACTACGCTTTGCAAATCCTCATGCAAGTAAAGGGACTGTCTTAAAAAATATAGGCAGCCCTTTTTTTATTGTACTAAAAAAAAGAATCCGTTAAAAAATTCCCCTCTTTGTAGGGTGCAAAATAGGTTGACAAGCGCACGTGCGTTGCGCTATACTTAGCGTATGCGTTTTAGCGAAATCGTTGCGGCAACCTCTAATGTAGGCAAGCTGAAAGAATTTCAAGCGATACTGGGCGGCGGCGTTACGCTTATTCCGCTTAGCCAAAGCGGCTTTTGCGCCGAAATAGAGGAAACGGGCAAAACCTTTTTAGAAAACGCACTGATTAAAGCAAAGGCGGTGTACGAGTTTACTAAAAAGCCTGCATTAGCCGATGATTCGGGGCTTTGCGTAGAGGCGTTAGACGGTGCGCCGGGCGTGTATTCGGCACGGTACGCTAGGGATGACGCAACCGACTTTCAAAACATCGACCTGCTTTTAAAAAACCTAACCGCCGTACAAAACCGCCGCGCAAAATTCGCCGCCTGCGTGGTGTTGTACTACACAGCGGGGCAGTATCTTACGGGCTTTGGTGAAACACACGGCGAAATTCTCTTAGAGCCGCAAGGCACGCAAGGCTTCGGCTACGACCCTGTGTTTTACTCTTATCAGCTTAATAAATCGTTTGGTTTGGCAAGCGCGGAAGAAAAAAACAAGGTAAGCCACCGTGCTGCCGCGCTGACGGATTTACTAAAACAATGCTAAATATTTTGCGGATGTGGCGGAACTGGCAGACGCGCCGGACTTAGAATCCGGTGTCCACGACGTGAAGGTTCAAATCCTTTCATCCGCACCATGAATAACCCCGTAAAAATAAAAATTTTTGCGGGGTTATTCAACTAAATTTTTCCCTGTTTGGGAAAAGTGAAATCGCGGATTTTGCTAAAACATAGGAAAACGGCTTGTGTTTTTAATTTTTTCGTGTTATACTTTATCATATCTTGATTAAGCGAAAAATGAGGTTAAAATGAAATTCAGCGACATGGTCAAAGAAGTGCGAGGGCGATTGCAACTTACACAAAAACAGCTTGCCGATAAGTGTGGTGTCAAATATTACACGGTCAATCGATGGGAACAAGAGCGTCACAAGCCGAGTTTTTTGGTACGCCGTAAATTTGATGATTTTTGCAAAGAGCAGGGCATCAGCTTTGAAAAATAACCGAAAGGTAAGGAGTTAGAATGAGTACATTAAAAGATATAGAACCATTTATCGGCAAGAAAGATTTGTCGAAAACAGCGAAAGAAAACATTGTGCAGATTTTCTGCCAATTAGAAAGCGACACCCCGATTGAAACAATCGTTGCGAAATTATTGGCATTCCCCCAAGATGTGTTGGGCGGCTATTTTTCGCAAGCCTTAGAGGGAAAGACGGCGAAAGAGAAAGACGAGTTTGTAACACGGCTCATTGAGAAAATAGAGCCGATAAAATTTGGTCATCTTTTTAGAGCCTATCACTCGTTTATTCGCATAGACGACCGTAAACGAGCCTTTGACCTTTTATTTTCAAAAATGGAAACCGATCTAATCAAAAAACCCATCAACAAGCAGATTTTTCAGGGCTTAGACAAAATGATTAAAGAATGCAGTTTTGCGGCATTCCTTGTAACATTCGACGAGGAGCAAAAACGCAACCTTAATATTTTTGCGACGTTCTTGCTAAGATACCTCGATTACAACAAGAGTAGCGAATTACTCTCGAACATCACCAAGTTTTATGATTTAAACCGTTTGGGATTGCCAAAGGAAATGCCCGTAACAATCGATGCGGCATCCGAAAAGGTTGAAAAAAAAGCCGCACCTAAAAAGCCGCCTACATTCGAGGAAATCCTTGCAATGGCGGTAGACAAGCACAAAGAGGTTGCATCGGCAAGAGATGCCCAAGTCGAACTACTAAAAACCGCCGAGGCAGAGGTCAAAAGATTGACAGCGGAATTGCAAGAAAAAAACGCTGAAATTGCAAGACTAAGAAACACCGTCGCCTCGCTCGAATCGCAGGGCGGCATCCTAAAAGATAAACTTTATAAAGCCGAATCCGATATCGAAAAGTTGCAAAAAGAAAAAGCCGCACTCGAAAGGGCAAATGCTGACTTGCAGGCACGGCTCGAAAACATTGCCTCAGGCTACGGGGCGGCAGGACAACAAGAGATGGACAGCCTAAAAGGAAAGCTATCGACGAGGCTGAAAGGCGAGTTTGAAAAGTTTGCCGAGATAAAAAGTAAACATCCAGACATGGACTACTACGAGATTTTGATTTTGATACTTGATGAAGTCCAAAAGACGCTAAAAAAGAACGGAATAGAAATCTAAACCGAAAGAGGGGACAATGGAAAAAAGCGGCAGTCAAAAATTGCATATCGGCATTGACTTCGGAACGACAAACATTTCGATTACAGGCTTAATCATAGACGAGGTCTTGAAAAAAAGATTCCCCGTGCGTTACGGCGAGGAGGGTGTTCCGTTCCCCTCGATTTTGTCGATAGGCAGAGATGATAGCGGCGCATTAAAGGTCAAGTTTGGTAGAAAGGTCAAGTCGCACATTGCCGAATTTGAGGAAAAAGGCGAAGTCATAATAAAATCATTAAAAACATCAACAGCCGATGAGGAACGAGAGTTCCAGATTTTTGGCAAAGCTTTCAAGCCCGATGCAATAATCGGCGGCTTAATGAAAGCAATCAAAAAGTTTATAAAAGAATATCGAGAACACCCGGTCGAAATCACGGAAGCGACAATAGCCGTCCCCGTCGATTTTTCATTATACCAGCGAAAAATGCTGATAGGGGCATTTCGCAAAACGGGCATTAAAGTAAACAAAATCATAAGCGAGTCAACAGCGGCTTACATAAGCAACCGCAAGAAAGTCGAGAGCCTATCAAATGTCATGGTGTTCGATTGGGGCGGCGGTACATTAGACATAAGCCTCCTAAACATCGACAAATCACTCGGTCGAATAAACGAACTCGCAACCGCAGGTTGGGCTGTGGCGGGCGATAGAATAGACGAACTCATTGCCGAGTATTTGCATCAAAAGATGGTCACAAGCGGCGAGTACAGCGAAATACAAGTAAGCTACAAAGAACTAAGCCCCAAGGATAGAATTAAAATCCTTACCGAAGCAGAAAAGGTAAAAATCAATTTTAGCGAGGAGGACAATATCGATGAGTCGCAAAAAGTGTTCATGCTTGACTACTGTGGCGAAAAGAGAGTCCGTTGCGATATCGATTACGAAACCTTTTGCGAACTGATAAAAGCAGTTGTTGGCGATGCAACGGGGCTAATCAAGACGGTATTGGACAAAGCCGAGATGAGCATTAAGATGCTCGGTGCAATCATCATGGTCGGCGGCAGTACAAACCTTTTGCCGCTTAGAGAATACTTGGAAGAGGAATTGGCATTCCGTCATCAAATCAAAATCGTTTACCCCGAAAAGGTGCAATGGTCGGTATCCGAGGGGGCGGCAATAATCGACACTTTGGATTGCGGCTACACCTTAAACCAAGACATCAGCCTTGTGATGAGTGACGGTACGCCGTATCCGATTTTGAAAAAAGGGATGCAGATACCGATTGAACCGCACACCGTGTCGTTTGGAACCATAGACGATGCAGAGAGCGCAAGCTTCATTTTTTGCGATGACAAGAACAACCTGTTGCTTAGAAGCTCAATGAATTCAAAAGGGTACGACGGCGAAAGCTACTATGTTACCGCAAGAGTCGACAATGATTTGGTCGCCCAGATTACGCTTGACAGCAGATACCGAATGGCGATGACGGAGCCGAAAAACTTGGAAATCCGAGGGCTTAACTTTTACTACGATATTTCTCAAATCGACAAATGCGATTACACAGAGGAACTCGACTAATGAAAGCAAGCAACCTGCAATTCAAAAGCAATTTGTATGTGCTGAATGCTGATGGCAAGAGTTCAAAGGAATTCATGAAGCAGGTTTCGGACGCCAAAACGCTACTGCATATCCACAGACGCAGTAGCGGCATTTTGCTTGATTGGCAAAGAAAATTTGCCGATCAGGGAATGAGTTGTGCTTTAGCAAAAAGGGTAAGGGATGACACCGTTGAAATAATAGACCGTCATACACATGGCATCGTAACCGAGAACGGAAAGAAAATTTGTGTTTGCAAGTGCCAACATAAAGAATGCTCAAGATATTCGATATGCAGTAGCCACCCATATTTTAGAGAAGTAACCTTGGAGTACGAGCCAGACGCGCCCCCGCCGCGCACGGTTGTAGACACGGGCAGAATTGATTTTGGATACTTCGGCGATTCGCCCGTCAAGCCGCCGGAGGTTGTAAAGATTACGCCGTTTATTCCGACCGCTCCACAGCATGAGGACAACTCATGGCACAGCTACAAGGGATGGAAAGAGGAACACAGTGTTCGGGGGCATGAGCGTAGGTTGCCAGACGGCACTACAACTTGGGTAAGAGGGCACACAAGAGGCGGCGGTTTTAGCGGCGGTTGGGAACATCCTGACAACATAATTGGCGGCACAGTAAAGCCGCAACCAAACGTAGAACCCGTGGTTGAGCCAGAGTACGATGACACAATCGAATTTGAGGATGGCGAGGTTACACCAGACTACACCCTTAAAAATCTTGTGAAGATAGACAGCGCCGACGGGATAATCACGGCGGCAATTGAGGAACGTATCCTTGTAAATGGCGGGGCAGGCACGGGCAAGACACACACCGTCATAGAGCGGCTAAAATACATTTTGAAACATGCCCTGACAAAGCCAGACGAAATATTGGTTTTATGTTTTTCAAGGGCGGCGGTCAAAGTAATCCGCAAAAGGTTGAAAGACGAAATCCTTGCGGGCGGCTTAGATTACGATGCCGAGCAAATCGACATTAGAACCTTCGACTCGTTTGCGACCTACTACCTAAAGGAAGCCGACCAAAACATCAACCTGCAATACGCAGACTACGATGAAAGAATTCGGCGGTTTATTCGTAGGTTTACACAGCACCCTGAGGAAATAGACGACAACCTAAGCTACCTCGTTGTCGACGAGATACAAGACCTCGTAGGCGACAGAGCCGAAATGGTAAAGTGCTTGCTCGACAAGATAAGCTGCGGCTTTTTGTTGCTCGGCGACCAATGCCAAGCAATATACGATTATCAAGTAGACGATGACCAACTGAATGCGGCAAAGTTTTTTGCATGGCTTGACGATAGATTTGGCAAGGAATTGAAGCAGTACGAACTGACAAAGAACTACCGACAAAAAACTGCAATTCAAACCGAAATCGTGCCGCTAAGGCAAGCAATGCTATCTGACGGCATCAAAGGGCAAAAGCGAGAATTACAACGCATAATAAAAAAGTTTAGCGTAGGCAACATGACCATCGATGAAATGATAGAGTGTTGCTCTGGCGAGCGGGCAATTCTTTCGTGGTCAAACGGCGACGCTTACAGCATAAGTCAAGACTTGTATACGGCGAAAAACGCAGTCGAACACCTTTTGCTTGGCAACAGCAGAAAGACGGCCTACACAAAAGAGTTGGCATACATTCTTTCGACTTACCCTGAAAAGGATATATCGCAAAGGACATTTTTGCAGTTAGCGCAAGAGAACGGTGTTGAGGACAAGGAAGCTAGAAGGCTTTGGAACGCATTGCATAAATTAGACCCGCGCAAGCAAGGTTTTGTCGAGTTGGCAGAAGTTCGCAAGCAAATGCTTTGGGAGGGCGGTGCAGCCGAGGAATTGATAAATACAAACGATTCGACCGTAACAATATCAACGATACACAAAGCCAAGGGCAAAGAATACGATGAGGTTTTAATCAAGCTGTCAAAAATCAAACCGAAGGCGGGAAAGAACGATACCGCCGAAATCAAAGTATATTATGTTGCCCTTACAAGAGCCAAGAGCGGAATCGTGGTAAAAATTGAATCGTCGACCTACGATGAAAAAACAAAAACAGGGCGTTTCCTAAGGTGCAAAAACCGAGTAACCAAGTACGAACTCGGCTTGGACGGCGACATAGATATGCTGAGTTTTGTTGACAAAAGACTTTTTGGAAGCGATGCCGCAGTACGAGCGAACCAAGATTATATTCGCTACAAGGTAAAGCGAGGCGACAGCCTAACGGTTTGGTTAGAGGATGGCATTTATAAGATTTTTCATCACGACCGAGTTATCGGCAGCATGAATCATGCGGCATTTGAAACACATTGGAGTTATGTGTCATGGTTCAAAAAAAGCATTCCGCACTACCTAACCGATTACAATCGGTTCGTGGACATTTATGTCAGCGATGTAATAACCGTCGTAAACAGGGGTGTCCACGCAAGCACAGCAGAGCCGTACTCGAAATCAGGATTTTGGCTAGGCGTAGATTTTTGCGGTTACTCACGGCCGATGGAGGAATAAGCGATGGGTAGATTTGACAAATACTACGAGGCACAAGAATTCATCTTGGACATCGTGCGAAAAGAATTAGTCGGACCCGTTGACGAAAACGAGGTAATCGAGGTGTACCCGATACACACTTATGTGACGGGTATTTTGTGGCCGAAAAGAAATAAAAGCGGCGAGGACGCATCTGAGCCAAGAAACATAGGCTTGTTGGACTTGCCTTCGACTGAGGACGAGAGCGAGGACGATGCGGCAGTCGACAACCTAATGGACATCGATGATGAGATTAGCACAGGCGCAGTTAACACCGCCGCTGTACGAAAGCCTTCAACGATGGGCATCAGTTGTATTTTGGCAGATGACGAAAAGTCGGTTAAGGTCATTTTTAAATACGCAAAGTACATTCATTCCGAGGAGGAAGTCAGGTACGGCGAGAATAACGAAAAAAAGAAAGTCATTCATAAATTTGAGAGAAAGCCCGAAATCGTAGAACTCGAATTTGATTTTTCAAGAGAGCGGCTACAATACAAGCCGATAGATAGTACGAGCCTTGACGGCAAGGGGATTGAGATAATTGCCACGAGCCGCAGACGAAATAAGAGCGGCAAGCGACTTATCACATTCACCGTTACAAATTTAGTGATAGCGGCACAAAAGGAAATCCCCGAAAGCGAAAGCACCTTGTTCCAATGCGAACTAAGGCTAATTGCAAGCAAGCCGTTTTTGGCGATAGAGCAAGAGTTTTCAGGCGAGGACATCGAGGGTCAAATTTTAAGGATGCAGTACCGCACAGTTAAGAACTTCGCCCAAGGACACGGCTGTGCGGCAAGAGCGACAAACCACGACAACCCAAGGGAAATTATCTCGTGCTTTGTGCCAACGGTGGAAGTTAATCAAATGAAGTCGCTCGAATCGGCAGACGAGAAGCTGTTCAGCTTGCAGTATCTATACACCGCAAGTAAAAGCGAAATCATAGAAAAGCTGAAAGCATTCCTCGGTAGCTACCGAGATTTTAGGGCAAGCGAGAACACCGTATCCGCAAGGTTTACCACATTCAAAGCTGCCGCCAAAAAGTCGATAGAAAATATTGATACCTGCATAGCACGAATCGAAAAGGGAATCGAGGTGCTTGCAACGAACTCAAACGCTTGGCGAGCCTTTACGCTTTGTAACAAGTCGATGCGAGAACAAAGAATCAGCATGGACTTAAAAAAAGGAAAGATAGCTACACGAGCGGAATTCAGCGGCGACCCCAAGTGGTATCCGTTTCAGCTTTTCTACCTCATCATGATAATTCCCGACATCGCAGGCGGCAACGGCAATTTCAACGATGCGGTGGACTTGTTATACTTCCCGACAGGCGGCGGCAAGACCGAGGCGTACCTTGCCGTGTCGGCATTCATAATTTTTTATGAGAGAATAACCAAACCGCAGATGAATCACGGCGTAACGGTTTTGATGCGGTACACTTTAAGGCTTTTGACCATTCAGCAGTTTGAAAGAGCCGCAGCCTTGATTTGTGCTTGCGAGGACATCCGTAAGGCAGAGAGAATGGGCGATAGCGAAATATCCATAGGGCTTTGGATTGGGGGCGAAAGTTCGCCAAACCGAATCAAAAGCACACAGACATCAAAAGGTGCCGCCGAAATTTTAGAGATGATAAAAGCGGAGGAATATGTCGCAAGCACAAGCAACCCGATACAAATCACCGCTTGTCCGCATTGCGGCAAGTCGTTAGACGCTACAAATTACTTCACGCCTGACCAAGCCGAAATGATTATCAAATGCCCCAACGGGTGTTTCGGAAACAATCTTCCCATTTATATTGTGGATGACGACATCTACAATAAGCGACCAACCCTCGTAATAAGCACGGTTGACAAGTTTGCGAGAATCGTGTGGGAGGAAAGAACGTCCGCACTTTTTGGCGGCACAAACAGCAACCCACCGAGGCTAATCATACAAGACGAGTTACACCTCATATCGGGACCCTTAGGAACACTAACGGGGATTTACGAATCAGCCGTAGACAAGCTGTGTTGTAGCGGTACGCACAAGCCAAAAGTTATTGCCTCAACGGCAACGGTCAAGCGGTCAAAGTATCAGATAAAGAACCTCTACAATAGAGATATTTTTCAATTCCCGCCCAACGGCATAGATTCGACATCATCGTTTTTTGCAGAGAGGGCGACAAGAGATGAAAGACCCGTAAGAACCTACATCGGCATAACCGAGCAAGGCGGCAGTATGCTAGACTTGTTCCTAAGAACTTTCTCGGCTGTGAGTCTTGCAAACTACCTCCTGTATTTTAAGAAAACAGACCTTAGCATCATAGACCATTACTACACGATGGTCGGCTACTTTAATGCTCTCCGAGATTTGGGGACATCGTCAACCGCCCTTCGAGAAAGAATGGAAGCTCACATCGACTCGCTGCTTAACACGAAATTCAAGCGTTATGCCGATGTGTTAGGCTTGCCAAAATACAAGTACACGAAAAAAATTAAGGTGTCGGAGGAAGGCGAGAAGGACAGGTTCGAGGAAAAGGAAATCGTAAGAGGGTATCAATTTAATTTATTCCCGCCGCATAAAGAACCAAGGCAGACTCGCACCGCCGAACTTACAAGCCGCCGTAGCGCCTTTGAAATAAAGAAAATTCTCGACCATTTAAACATCGCCCTAACGGACACAGGGGTCGGCAGAGAGGATTTGGTATACAACTACGTGCTTGCCTCGAATATGTTCTCGGTCGGCGTAGACATCGACCGCTTAGGCACGATGCTCGTTTACGGACAGCCAAAGAGCAATTCCGAGTACATCCAATCAACGAGCCGCGTCGGCCGCTCAAACCCCGGCATTGTGTTTGCAGGCTTAAACTCGTTTAGGTCACGAGATAGGTCGTTTTACGAAAACTTCTACGACTACCACAACAACTTTTATAAGTATGTCGAAGCGACAAGCGTCACGCCGTTTTCGATAAGAAGCATAGAGAAGGCTTTGCATTCGGTTTTTGTCGCCTTAGTTCGCCACACGGTGCCGGGACTTAACACGAACCGAGGGGCAAGCAACTTCCGAAAGACCAACCCCACAGTCATCGCATTGAGGGCTTACCTTTTAGAAAGGATAAATCAGGTTCAGCCAGCCGCTGTAAAATTCGCTACGGAATACCTTGACAACTTTATAAAGAGTTGGGATGAATACGAGGGCGGTAAATTGGTCTATGATATCAAGAAAGAGGGTCGAGGTCAAGGCAATTATATTGCACTTTTGACAGCTGCAGAGGAAGAGGATGACACCGCTTACAAAACGCTAAATTCAGTAAGGAATGTCGACAGCAGCTCGAACATTTTCGTGAGGAGGTAGGGGATGAAAATAGGAAAAAAGTCAAACGGTGCAAGCCCTGCCGCAGCAAGAATAGAAGTCGTTGGTAGCGTCAGACAAAGCCAACTCATGTTCGCATTTGGCATCGGCTCGATGATTGATTTTGTCGATACCACAGCGATGATTTTGGGAACAGATACTTGGACATGGGCGAACGGGGACTTTGACAATCCCTACCGCCTAAACAACAAGAACCTCGAAAACCTACTTAATGTCAAATATTTCATCAAGCCGAAGCCGGAGGAAAAGAAATCCTTTGGACCTACGAATGCCGACATTGAAGCAACCTTGTTTCCAAAAACACTTTACTGCCTACATTGCCGTAGGCTGATAAGTGAAGAGGGACGGTTTTTCAAAAAGGGGAAACTGAATTGTGTGTGCGGCAAAGACCTCGTGCCGTCCCGTTTTGTTGCCGTATGCCCCAAAGGACACATCGAGGACTTCCCGTTTTCGTGGTGGGTTCACGGCCAAGAGAACGAGGAATATAGAGGCAAAGGGGCGGATTGTTGCGCCCCCAACAAACTCAAAATGTATTTTACAAACAACCGAACCGACATGGCAAACCTTTGGATTGAGTGCATGGCTGAGGGATGCGGCGCAAAGCGAAGCATGAGAACAGCCTCGGCTTTCCATGCATTGGCGAATTATAGATGTAGCGGCAATCGACCGTGGCTTGGTGATAAAGAGGACGACTGCGCCGAAACGCTCAAGCTGTGTATGAGAACCGAGAGCAACGTCTACTTCCCGATAACGCAAAGCGCATTAACCGTGCCGCCGTTTAGCAGCGACCTCGCAATTGAGATACAAAAATACTTGGGGCTTTTGAGTGGTGGCTTCACCGATAGTTCTCGCAAGGACATTGTGCGCCGAATCATCGGCAAGCACGAATTTAGAAACTGCCCGCCAAAGTTTGTTGAGGAATTATTTATTAAGTTAGAAAAAAAAGCCGAGCAACCAACCTCCGTGCAGTCGATAATGGAAGAGGAATATATTGCCCTCATGGGCGGCTTGACAGCGGAGAGTAGCGACAACTTCATTACTAAGGCAGAGGAAATCCCACCGAAATATTCAAAGCTAATAAGCCGAGTGGTGGCGGTAGAGCGGCTAACCGTTGTAACGGCGCTAACAGGCTTCACAAGACTGAACGCAGACGACTCGGCGGTAGCGCCGCTGTCGAAAGAGAAAAAGGAGTGGCTACCCGCAATCGAACAAAAGGGCGAGGGCGTATTTATCGAGTTCGACGCCGCATTGTTAAAGCGATGGGCAGACTACACAAAAGCAAGATACGACAAGATGGGCAAGAGTCTTGGTACGGCTTTTTACGACAAAGAGAATTTTTCGCCACAGTATGTGTTCCTCCATACCTTTGCCCATCTTTTTATAAGAGAGCTATCAAACATTTGCGGATACTCAGCCGCCTCGATGAAAGAAAAGATTTATTCCACTTACGAGGGCGGCTCCGAGATGAACGGTATCCTTATTTACACATCGTCAGCCGATGCCGAGGGCAGCCTTGGCGGCTTAATTGAACAAGCCAAAAAGGAAAACATGGAACTGCTGATTGACACCCTCATAGAAAGAGCGAGTTGGTGTAGCATGGACCCTCTTTGCATATCAAGCGAGGAACAAGGCGTGAACGATTTGAACTTTGCGGCTTGCTACGCTTGCACCTTAATTCCCGAAACGAGCTGCGAGTTTAGAAATCTACTGCTTGACAGGGCGGCAGTCGTAGGTACAACGGACAACGAGAAAAACGGCGTGTTGGGGTGGCTCAAATGATAAAGATGATACCGCCGTATTTAGATAGCACGGTTAAGAGCAACGCCGAACGAAAGGTGTTCGACCTCATAAAAAAGTCGGGACTAAGCGGCTACTGTTTTCACTCGGTCGGACTTGCTAACCACGACTATAAATCATACGCTGAGGCAGACTTCATCGTAGTGACCGAGTACGGCGTTTTGTGCCTCGAAATAAAGGGTGGGCAAGTATCATGCCAAAACGGCGTGTGGACATTTACAAACCGATTTGGAAAGGCGAACACGCGGAATCAAGGACCCTTTGAGCAAGCGGTCGGAGCGATGCACTCAATCAAGGATTCACTCGCCACATTCGGCAAAATCAGTTTTGCTTGTGGCGTAATATTCCCCGACATCGAATTTAGGTCGAGCAATGTGTCGGTCATACCCGAAGTGCAGATGGACATAACAAACGGCGGCGACTTTGCCGCTTATCTAAAAGCCTGCCACACTTATTGGGACAGCAAATTCAGGTATCAGCCAAGACTCCTAAAGTCAACCGAGATAGAGGCGATACGAGAACAAATCCGAGAGGACTTGAACTTCGTTCCGCTACTCAGTTTATACTCGCAACAAGCCGAGAGGGAATTGGTGCGGCTTACCGCAGAGCAAGCCGATGTTTTGGAAGGATTAAAAAACAACCCCAAGCTACTCGTTAGCGGGCCCGCCGGGAGCGGCAAAACGCTCCTTGCGATGGAATACGCAAAGCTGAAAGCCAAAGAGGGCAACCGCATTTTATTCCTTACCTACAACAAGTTTTTGGCAACCTACCTAAAAGCCAACAACACCGACGAAAATATAAGAATTAGTAGTTTTCACGGACTGATTTCGGATTACATCACGATAGATCCAAACAACACCGCACAGCACTACTACGACAAATTGCTTCCGAGTCAATTCGTAAAATACATGGCGAGCCGAAAAATGGTCGGCTACGACATTCTCATTTCAGACGAGGGACAAGACCTGCTCAAAGAGGACTTCATCGCTTGTTTCGATAAGCTACTAAAAGGCACGATGTCCTATGGCAAGTGGGCGATTTTTTACGATTCCAATCAAAACATTTTCAACAAAAATTTCGACAACAACTTGGCAAGGATAAGAAAGCACAGTCCCGCAGAATTACAGCTAACAAAGAACTGCCGTAATGTAAAGCCGATAGCCAACTTTAACAACTACCTAACCAACATCAACACGGGCAAAGCAGTCGTAGACGGCGAGGAAATCCGCTTGATAAGCTACGACAGCGAGGCAGACGCAATCGAGAGGATAAACACTACGGTACAGTTTTTATTAACCCAAGGCTTTAGCGAGAGCGACATCGTGTTTATATCGCCCGTGAATTTCGACAGGTCAATCATGAATAACGCCGCAGTCGGCTTCAAACTGACACCGCTTGCCGTAGAAGGCAAGGGCATCCGTTACTTTACCATACAGTCATTCAAAGGGCTTGAATCAAAGATTGTGTTTTTTGTTGACTACAAGGACATCATCGATAGCGGCAACTCGCAGCTTATATATACTTCGTTGTCAAGAGCCAAAACCTTGCTTTACTTTTTCGCCGATAAGGCGACAAGCCAAAAGGTGCAGATGAAAGTCATCGAGCAAATCGCAAGCAGAGGGTAGCACAATGAGCAAGAAAAGAAAGATGTGTGACCGCTTAAAAACACTTGATATTAAAAGGATTTTTTGATACTATATTTTTATGTGTATACATTGTAAGCCGATAAAAAAGCATTTTAAGCTTTCGGGTAAAAGCACCCGCGAAAACTATGAATCCGCATTTCAAGCATTGCGGGAATTAGCGGATATGGGAAAAATGGAATTTATTGCGGGCAATTGTGCTTTAATAGATATAGAAAAAGAAGCGGGCGGGTTAAAGTCTTATATCAGGTTTAGTAGTTTGGGTTATATCAGTGATGAGATAAAAGCATATTGTTTAGCTTCTTGCCACTATTTTAGATGTCCGCAATGCGGAAAGATTTTTAGCGTCGGATTAACCGAAACGAATAATCCGCTTTGCCGTGTTGTTAGAAGAGTACCCGTATTAGATGATTACGCGCTTGATTTTCAAGGCCCTAGCCGTACAAAAGATTACGGTTGCTGGGGAGAGGAATTGTACGGAAAGTTCGGGACATGGCAGAGAAAAGCCGAATGGAAAGAAGAGCGTAAGCTAAAACGAAAGGGCAGTGAAGAGTTGGAATCGGCAAAATGGTATAATTCCAAAGAGCAGATTATTAGAAAACGTGATTTTGAAGCGTTATTTCAGTTGACAGATAACGCAGATTTTGAGATTGTGTTGCGCGGGATACTGGATGACTATTGCGATTTAGAGTTAGAGCCTGAAAAAGTTAATTTTAATCATGCGCAAAGAGTATTATATCTTTGCATGTGGATAGTAATTTACGGGGAAAAAGATATTGCCGCGTTTTTTGGCTACAATCCGTCTTGCGCGGACGAGGTAGTTGCCGCATTGCATGAAATCGGCGCGGAAAAGTCTGCGAAAATCATCAAAAAAATAGTTGCGCTTTTGCCAAAGTCAGACGGAAAAATATCTGTTGACGAATTCGGAACAATCAAATTTACACAAGCAGACGAAGAAAATTATAACACTCTTGTGGGCGACCTTACGGGCGACTTTTTAGACGAACCTGACGGAAATATGCACGACTTATTCCGTGCTTACGCAGAAAAGCATAAAGCGGATATAATAAATTTACAAGCACGCTTTTAAAATTCCGCATATAAATAATTTTTATAATATAGCAATGGCTTGACTATGGTATACGTTTTTGTTACAATCAATGTATGGATATTGTACAGTTTCAAGCAAAAGTGTTAGAAATTCAAAAGCAGATGCAAGAGGCGTCTGCTAAGGGTGATTTTGCCGTCGTTATCAGGCTTTCGCAAGAGCTTGCCCTATTACAGCGAACCATGCAGCAGCAGGCTATGCAACAAGCGTTAGCAGGTGTTAAGCCTGCCGCCGCCGCGCCGCCTGCAAACAGCGTCCCGCCCAAAGCAGGCCTAGCAAAGGACGACCCCGTATGGCCGATTGCAGGCAACACGGGTCTGCGCGTAACCGAGCCGATTGTGCAAGACAGCGGCGAGCAGCTTACATCGGGCTTTAAGCGCGTAAGCGATACGCATGTAGAATTTGGCAGCTATCCGCAAAAAGCGGACGGCGGCGTTACAAAGATTGTATGGCGTATTTTAGAAGAAAAAGACGGCACGTTGCTATTGTTAAGCGAACAATTGCTAGATTACAGAGGGTGGCATTATATTAAGCCCGAAGACAGGTTACCCGCACCGCCTAGTCAAAAAGACTTTAAACAAGCGGATATAGATGCGTCCGTTACCGCATGGGAACACAGCCAAATAAGAAAGTGGTTAAACGAAAGCTTTTATAACCGCGCCTTTAACAGCGCGGAAAAAAACCGCATAATCGAGCGGTTAAATACAGGCAACGGCGCGTACTTACACCGCGATTATAAAGCCGTAAAAGGAAAGAATGTAAATATAAATATACTAACCGACGATACCTATATAGCATACGAGCAAAGAAATTGTGCCGATACAAAAGACAAGGTTTTTTTGCTTAACGCCGCAGAGGCCGTTACGTATTTTGATAAATCGTTTGTGTACCCGAAAACGGTTTGGACTATGAATCCCACGCGCGTTGCAAAGCCCACCGAATTTATTTTAAAGCGCGGCTATATCGCGACAAACCGAATGTGGTACTCTACAAGACTAAGCACCTATAACGCCAAAGGCTATATAGGCAAAGAACAGGTTTTTTTGGGCGAGGCGTATGAGGGTTCGATGATGTATTGGCTGCGCAATCTTGGCGCAAACGACATGGCGTTAAACAACGCCACACTGCACGGAAGTCAGCCGTCCACTATAACAAGGTTAGGCGGCATTGACGCGGGCGGCAACAGTTCTAGCGAGGGCGGTATAAGACCTGCCGTTTTAATTTCACTGTGAATGGCATGCAGGTTTAGATATTCTAGTAAGAGGGCAATATGAAAAAGCGCGCAATTTTCATCTTAATAGCAACTGTTTTTTTACTTATAGCTTTTGCGGGTTGCAGCATTGAGGGCAATAATGTTTTTGAAAAATACCGTCCAGAGGTTTCGGTGCGGTTTGTTGGCGACTATTCATCTTCGGACGGAAAGTCGACTAAGGAATATATTGCCCCGCTTAATAAGGGTTACGAAAGACGAATCAATCAAAATGCAATTAACACAGCCGCACACGGTGCAAGCTATTCAAACGACGGCAGAGTGTATTTTGGCGCGCATATACATGAGCATACTTGGTTTAGCAATATTGACGGGCGGATTGATACAGCTTTTTGCAGTGTAAATGCAAACGGCAGAGATTTTAAACAGCATTTCACAGCCGAATTAGGGCAAGATGTGCGCGAACGCGATAGCGGCGGTTTATTAGGGGCTTTGGGCAATAATATAGTTTTTATTAAAACTGAACTTGTCGGTACGGATAGAAATAACCCCGAACATAACGAAACAACGGTTTCAATTAAAAATGCAAAAAGCGGAAGTGTTAGGTATACACAATCTTTTTCGGGGCGTTTTGGCAGAAGTGCTATGGTGCGTGATAATACAGTAGCTTTTATGATAAGCGAGAAAGGAAATTTTTTGCATATGCTACGTTTATCGGCGGACGGAAATTTTACGCATCAATCAACGCCCGCTTACGAATTTTGGTCTTCGGATTTTGTAGATATCTTTGACGGAAATATTATTTTTGCTAATCGAAATGGTATTTTTTGGACGGAGTGGCAGGTTAAGCGCACCTACGGCGGCTATAACATGGATACAGGTACCTTGTTGAATGACGAACAGGCAAGGCTTGCGTTGGCAGAACGTGATAAAAATAAAAAATATATTATAGAATATATTCCTGATGTAACAGAGAGCGGCTTACTTGCGGGTCATCCCGATTACGGAAGAAACAATATATTAAGCATTACTAAAAAGAATGACGGAACTGTTCGTTCCATTACGATTAACAGCTTAATGGAGCAAAGTAAGTTTGTAAGGGTTTTAAATGATACGGTTTTAACCCCATTTCAAGATTATGGAGCAGGCATGGTATCGGCTGTTGAGTCAGACAAGTATTTATACATCATTTTACAGCGTTCGTCCGGAAAAGACTACTATTACGCAATGCGCTATGAGTTTGACAGCAATCGTGTAAGGTATGCGGGAAAATTTATAAAAAGTGCTAGGTTTGCGATTATAGAAAATAACGCGTTTTTTACGAATGCCGGTTCGGTGATACGTTTTTGATATTAAGTCGACAATCAGACAAAAGGAGAGCCGATGGATAATCTATTTGCAAATTTACACAATAATTTAAAGCCCTTAGCCGATAAAATGCGTCCTAAAATTTTAAATGACTTTGTGGGGCAGCAGCATATTTTAGGCGAGGGGAAACTTCTTCGTCGTCTTATTCAATCCCAAAAAGTGCCGAGCGTTATTTTTTGGGGACCGCCGGGAACAGGAAAAACCACGCTTGCCCAAATGATAGCCGACAGCAGCAATTCTAACTTTGTTAAGCTAAACGCAATTTCAAGCGGGGTAGCCGACGCCAAAGAAGTAATCGAAAAAGCCAAAAAAGACTTTGAGATGTACGGCAAGCGGACCTACTTGTTATTAGACGAATGCCATAGGTGGAGTAAGGCGCAATCAGACAGCTTACTTGCGGGATTAGAATCAGGGCATATTTGTTTAATCGGGTCTACTACGGAGTCGCCGTATTATGCTATGACCAGGCAAATTGTTTCGCGTTGTTCGGTGTTTGAGTTTAAGAGAGTTGAGGTTGCCGATATTAAAAAAGCCTTACTCCGTGCAATTTCGGCAGAGGAAGGCTTAAAACATTACAATATAAAAATAGACGAGGACGCGCTTGCTTATTTTGCCACTGCTTGCGGGGGCGATGTCCGCAGCGCATTAAACGGTTTAGAAATCGGGGCAATTACCACGCATAAGAACGCAAGCGGAGAAACGGTAATCACTAAGGACATCGCCGTAGAATGTTTGCAAAAAAAGGCTTTAAGCTTAAATGAAGATGTGTTTTATCACATCACAAGCGCATTTTGTAAATCACTGCGCGGAAGCGACGCAACGGCAGCTTTATATTATGCTTTCCGTCTTATCGAAGCGGGTTGCGAGGCGCAGTATTTGGCAAGGCGGTGCATTGCCCACGCGTCCGAAGATGTAGGCATGGCAGACAGCCACGCGCTTACTATCGCTTGTAACGCGCTGTACGCGCTTGATAATCTAGGCGTAGCGGAGGGAACGCTAGCATTATCCCACGCAATTATCTACATTTGTAACGCCAAAAAAGATAACAGCGTGGTTGTAGCAAGGGGCATGGCAATGGATGATGCGCAAAATCACCCCGACGACAACATTCCCGACTATTTAAAAAATCATACCGAAGCAAGTAAAAATTATAAATACCCGCACGATTATGAGGGCGGAGTGGTAGAACAGCAGTATCTGCCGAATTCATTAAAAAATAGAAATTACCTTAAAAAGAAAGACTAATTTTACATGACAAAAAAGTTTATTTGTGTTAAACTGCTGATATGATTAAATTTACCAACGTATCCAAAACCTATGCAAAGGCGGGTGTAAAGGCACTTGACGATGTGTCCTTTGAGGCGGTAGGCGGCGAAATTTTTGGCTTTTTAGGGCCGAACGGCGCGGGCAAAACTACGGCGATTAAAGCACTGACAGGGATTTTGATGTTTGAATCAGGCACTATAACCGTCTGCGGTATAGACATTAAAAAAGAACCGATTGCCGCTAAAAAGCTGATAGGCTACGTACCGGACGACCATATTGTGTACGATAAGCTTAAAGGGCGCGAATACGTAGATTTTATGGCGGATATTTACGGGGTAAGCCTTAGCGACCGAAAAACCCGCGCCGATAACATGCTAGAAATTTTTGCATTAAAGGATGCGTTTGACGCGCCGATTAAGACGTATTCGCACGGTATGAAGCAAAAAATTTGTATCATCGGCGCGTTAATCCATAATCCTAAGATTTGGGTTTTAGACGAACCCATGACGGGCTTAGACCCGCAATCCGTTTTTCAATTAAAAGAAATGATGAAACGCCACTGCGAGGCGGGCAATTCGGTATTTTTCTCTACGCATATATTAGACGTGGCCGAAAAAATTTGCGACCGCGTAGGCATAATTTCAAAAGGAAAAATAGTTGTTTCGGGCAGTGTTGCCGAGATTAAGCAAGCATCGCAGGATGTTTCGTTAGAGGAAATCTTTTTATCGGTTACCGCTGACAAATTTCTTTAAGTTAAAGCCGCTTGTCTTACTCTGTTTGTATTACGCATCTAAGTGCCTGGTTATAATCTCCAAAGCCCTTGCCGAACAGCATAAAGCCCGTTTCGGTTTCTATACCGAAACGCTTAGATTTAATGATTTCTTTCGGGGTGAGGGAGGAGATTTTTTCTCCGTCCATAAACGTGCCTTTTTCGGTAATCCGCAAAAGTTTTAGCGTGCCGTATTGAGGCAGGTTAACGTCGAACCAAGCGGGCGTAGTAAAGCCGCGCCGCAATTCGCCGGGCGGATAAAGCTTAACCTTGCCGAAAGGTTCATTTTCGTCAAACCTAAACGAAACAAAACCCGCTTTGCCGCCCGTGCCGTGTATGTCGGGAGAAATTTCAAACGAAATGCGGATTTCGCGGATTTTTAAGCCCGCATTATGTTCATCTCCCGTAACCTCACGTCCAAACGGTAGCAGATACCGTACATAGCCTTTTTGCAGCCACAATGCGGCGGCTTTATGCCGCTGCGGAGAAAGAAACGATGCGGCCTCGTCGCGCACACCGATAAAGCCTTCCTCCGATACGATTCCGCAGCGTCCCGAAACCGAATAATCCGTGTACTGTCCCAACGGAATATCTTCTACGGCGGCGGACTCAATCTCAAAATCGGGCGAAACATCTATTAAAATTTTATCTACACGCAATGCGCAAAGTTTTTGATTGCCGCGCTTACCAGGCAGCAGCCTTACGCGGATAAGCCCTGCAGATTCAAGCTTTTTAATGTGCTTAGTTAATGCGCCGTTAGTAAGGTGCAGATTTTTTGCAATAGCGTCTAAATTTATTGTTTTGTGTTCTAAAATTTGTTCTAAAATTTCTAGCCTTACAGGGCTTCCAACCGCCTCGCAAACCGCAAACGCCTCGCGCAGATTTTTAAAATGTTTCATACTGTTTTACCTTTTTGTAAAGTATTTACAGTATAGCACAGTATGCAAGTCTTAGCAACTAAATTAAATAGATAAATGCTGATTCATTACCCAGTCCGCAATGATGCGCTTTAATTGTCTTTCGTATGCTTGACGCAAGAGGTGATATTCTTCCCATTTTGCGGTTTGCGCCGATTGCATGGCGTCTAATTCTGCTTTTAACTCAAACATATGCGCATACGCTTCGTTCAGTCGCGCCTTTAATTGATGGTAGCGCGTATCAGCCGAATTAGTTTGGCTGTCACGGCGCGGAGTGTCTATGTTATTATCCTCATCGCCGAGCCCCTCAATAGGTGCGGCGGCGGGCAGAATTCTACGTTTTTCGGCAGGTGCTATTCTGCGGCTGCCGTTAGGCGATTGATACAGTTCGTCCATGCGTTCGATTTGCGCAGCCGTAATATCGTTAAACGGGCCGGTTGAGGGAATATTTGCGGGTAAAAAAAGCATGATTTAAACTCCTAGTTTCCTTTTTTTGGTAGTTTGTGAAAATAATGCCGAAATATTCATTTAAAATTAAAATTCTTTTTTTGGTTCGTTGACAAAACCGCACCGTATACGCTATAATAGCGTTATGGAAAACAAAAGCATATGTATAATCAATTGTAACGCCACTTTAGCTTACGGCATAGCGCGCAAGCTGACCACGCAAAAGATTCATTGTGAGATTTTTTCCGAATCGGAAAAAGAAAAGATTAAGCGGTTTAATCCTGCGGGAATAATCGTGGCGGGAGAGGGGAATTTCACTGCCCAAAATATTCCCGTTTTAAAGGTGTTAGACGAAAACGCCGTTTTGGACGATTTTTTATATAAGGTTTGCCGCTTAAAAGCGGGCGCATTGTTTGCCGATTTAATCGCGGCGGGTTTGCATGCGCTAAAAACCTGCATAGGTGATAAAAAGGTTTTGTGCGCGCTTTCGGGCGGCGTTGACAGCGCGGTAGTTGCTGCCATGATACACAAGGTAAACCCTTCGGGCTTGACGTGTGTATTTGTAGACCACGGATTAATGCGTAAAGGCGAAGCCGAAGAGGTGATGCGCATATTTAGCACTGAGCGCGGCATGCGGGTGATAAAGGCGGACGCGGGCGCAAGGTTTTTAGCAAAGCTTTCCGCAGTAGCCGAGCCCGAAAAAAAGCGCAAAATTATCGGGGAAGAATTTATCCGCGTGTTCGAGGAAGAGGCGGCAAAAATCGGCAAGGTTGATTTTTTGGCGCAAGGTACAATATATCCCGATATTTTAGAAAGCATGCACGGCGTAAAAACACACCATAATATCGCGCTGCCCGATGTGGTTAAGTTTGAGCAGCTTATCGAACCGCTTAGATTTTTATTTAAAGACGAGGTGCGTGCGCTGGGCCTTGCGCTGGGGTTACCCGAAAGTATGATTATGCGGCAACCGTTTCCCGGCCCTGGCTTGGGCGTGCGGGTTTTGGGCGAAATTACGCAAGAAAAGCTTTCTGCTTTGCGCGAGGCGGATTTTATTTTACGGCAAGAAATCAGCGCGGCGGGCTTAGATAAAAAAATTTGGCAATACTTTGCCGTACTAACCGATATGCGCAGCGTAGGCGTTACAGACGGGAAGCGTACCTACGGAAACACCGTAGCCCTGCGTGCGGTGCATTCCTCCGATGCCATGAGCGCGTCTATTGCGCACATACCCTATGAAGTGTTAGAAAAAATTAGCATGCGTATCACTCGCGAGGTAGCGGGCGTAAACCGTGTAGTGTATGATGTTACGGATAAGCCTCCCGCAACCATCGAATGGGAATAGCTGTTCCACAATTGGGGCGATTTGCACTACGCTTTATTTTTTTCCGCGCTTGCGTACCGAGTGGTACGCGGCACGCGCAAAAAAATAAACTGTTGTGCAACTTACCCTCAATTGTGGAACAGCTATACTGACATAGATGTAAAAGGAATTAATTGATGCGGCAGTATTTCACGATTGTAAAATTATTATTTAAAAATTCGTTTAAGCTTGATAAAACGCGGTCATCCGCTTTAAATATCGGGCTGCTTGCCGCGTTGGGTGTGGTTTATGTATTGATAGAAGGGCTTTTAATTACGGGAATTGTCTATTTTGGCGGCTTTTTTGTTTTGTTGGGCGTGCTTAACGAATTGATTGCCGCGTTGTTTTTGTTTGCGGCGGTAATTGTGCTGATTTACGGCATTGTATCTATGTTGAGTTTATTATATTTTTCGCGCGATACCGAGTTTTTTCTTTCGCTGCCTGTAAAGCCTGGTACGGTTTTTGCCGCAAAATTTACGGTGGTGTATTTACGCGAACTAATCATTTGTGCGTTGATTTTACTGCCTGCGCTAATCGCACTGGGCATAGTCGCCTCTGTGCCGATTGCGTTTTATCCGCTTATGCTGTTGGGCGTGTTATTTGCGCCGTCCGTTCCGCTGATTTTAGCGTCTATTATTGCTGTTCCGATGATGTATCTAGTAAGCTTTTTTAAAAACAAGGGCGCGCTTACGTCTATAATGGTGCTGTTGTTGTTCGGCGGCTTTTTTGTACTGTATATGTATTTTATGTATAAAAGTCAGTCTTTCGGAACGGAAGAATTTGACCCTTTGGCTATAATCGAGGGCTTTCAAAACACCTTGATTTTTATGGCAAGCGCGGTATATCCGTTTTACGCGCTTGCCCGTTTAGCTACCTTAACGCCTGCTTTTGGATTGTCGGCTGTGCCGTCTGCTTTTGCGGATTTTGGTTTATCTTTCGGCGTTATTGCCGTTTTATTATTGCTATCAGTGCTTATCAGCGGCGCGGTTTATACACGCGGCGCGGCGGCACAATTAGAAGGCTTAAAGAAAAGCAGCACAGGTAAAGAAAAGCATACGCAAAGCGGCGCGTTTTGGGCGTTAGTTAAAAAAGAGTGGCGCATGCTTATCCGTACGCCCGCGTTTGCATTTCAATCGCTTACTATGCTGATTGCTACACCCGTAATGCTGGTATTAACCACCTACGCGACGGGTGCAAATACTTCGCTTCCCGACAATCTTTCATGGTTTGTTTTTACGGTGATTATGTTTTTAAATGTCGGTTTAAACGTTGCGGCGGCAACCGCCTTTACGCGGGAGGGCAAAAGCTACACCATTTCTAAAACACTGCCCGTATCGGTAAAAACACAAATCCGCGCAAAAAAGTTAATCTATATGCTAATATCCGGCACGACTATACTAGTCGGTTCGTTTATTGTTTTGGGAAATGCCCCCAACGTATTGCTTTGGTTTATTGCGTCCGCAGTTTCATTTGTGTACGCCTACGGATTTATTTGCTTTGCGATGCTGTTTGACTTGCGCCGTCCCAAATTAGACTGGACAACGCCCAACGAGGCGGTTAAGATGAACCTAAACGTAACGCTGCCCGTATTTATAAATTTAGCTATTGTAATAGGCTTAGGTGCTTTGGTATTTTATCTGGTGGGCGTAATTTCGCCGTTTAATATAACCGCCGTGATGTTTTCGGTTTTCGCGGCGGCTGCTGCGGCGGTAACGCTGGTGTTTCATTTTTTATTGAACGCAAAGGCAGCAAAATTGTTTGAAAGAATGGGCTAATACTCTTTGGTTATCATAGGAATAAACTTTTCAAAAATAATGTTGTCGCAGTGGGGAAGCACGGTTTCGGTTTCGGAATGGCTGCATACCGTCCATGCCAATACGGGCAGACCGGTGCGGGCAACGTATTTGTTAGGCAAATCGACCGCGCGGTACGAAATAAAATCGGGCTTAGAAAATTTGTTAAGCTTAAGCCGCGAAAGAAAATAACGGCGTTTCCAAGAAGCTTGTTCTTCTTTGGTGAACATGCACGCAAGCTGTCCGCGTAAAACACCGGGCGACTTCTTTTTAAAATATTCTAAGCTGTACGGATTAAAAGACTGCACGGCAAAATCGCCTTTATACGCTGTAAGCATTTCGCAAAGCTTGCTTTCTAAAAGTCCGACCTTTCCCGTGTTTTTAATTTCAATCAGCAGCGGTGTGCGTCCGTTTACCGTTTCTAGCGTTTGGGCAAACGTCGGTATAGTTTGACTGCTGCCCGCCAAAAGATAATTTTTTAAATCCGCAGATTTCACATTGCAAATATAGCCGTCCGAATGAGTCATGCGCTTTAATGTATCGTCATGGAAAACCGCAATTTCGTTATCGTCGGTAAGCCGAACATCCAATTCAATCGGATAATCGTGCAGTACCGCATTCTCAAATGCCGCTAATGAGTTTTCCGGAATATCGGCGTTATGCAGCCCTCTATGTGCGATGGGCGAGGCCATCAACCAAGAATTCTTTATTCCCATACCTATAGTATAGCAATATTTTAGCACTTTGGCAAACACTTTTACTTGTTTTTGCAAAATGTAGCTGCTTTTCTTTAAAATTCGGGCTGCTTACGCAGATAATTTAGTAAAAAAACCTTTGCATATTCTTTAAAATTTTGTTACAATACGCGTATGGAACGTCAAAAGAACATTCGGAATTTCTGCATTATCGCGCATATAGACCATGGAAAATCTACGCTTGCGGATAGATTAATTCAAGAAACGGGTACGGTTACCGCAAGGGATTTATCCGAGCAAATGCTAGACAGCATGGATTTAGAAAAAGAGCGCGGCATAACTATTAAGCTTACGCCTGTAAGGATGTTTTATAATAAAGACGGCACCGAGTATACCTACAACCTTATCGACACGCCGGGGCATGTAGATTTTACCTACGAGGTTTCGCGTTCGTTGGCCGCGTGCGAGGGCGCGATTTTGGTGGTAGACGCAACACAAGGAGTAGAGGCGCAGACGCTTGCAAACGTATATTTAGCGTTAGATAACAATTTAGAAATTTTTCCCGTAATAAATAAGGTAGACCTACCCAGTGCGCGGCCTGACGAAATTAAACAAGAAATAGAGGATATTATCGGTTTAGACGCCTCCGACGCGCCGCTTGTAAGTGCGAAAGAAGGATTAAACATCGGCGCGGTTTTAGATAAAATTGCCGATGCTTTGCCGTCGCCGAAGGGTAACCCGTCCGCGCCGTTAAAGGCGTTGATATTTGATTCGTATTACGATAACTATCGCGGTGCGGTTTGTTTGATACGGGTAGTGGACGGTTTTGTAAAAGCGGGCATGAAAATTAAAATGATGTCTACGGGCAAAACATTCGAGGTTTTTGACGTAGGGATTTTTAATCCTAAGCCTGTTAGTATAGAAAGGTTAGAGGCGGGCGATGTCGGATTTTTATCCGCAAGCATAAAAAACGTTGCCGATACCGCGCCGGGCGACACGATTACCAATGCGGCTAATCCGTGTGCCGAGCCTTGCCCCGGCTATAAAAAGGTTTTGCCTGTGGTGTATTCGGGAATTTTTCCTACCGACGGGTCGCGTTATAACGATTTAAAAGACGCGTTGGAAAAATTAAAACTAAACGATGCGGCAATGTTTTTTGAGCCGGAGGTTTCGGGCGCGTTGGGCTTTGGCTTTCGATGCGGCTTTTTAGGGCTTTTGCATATGGAGATTATCCAAGAGCGCATAGAGCGCGAGTTTAATTTAGATTTAATAACCACTGCACCCAGTGTTACCTATCATGTATACAAAACGGACGGCGAAATGCTTACGGTAACCAATCCGTCCAATTTACCTGCGCCGCAGGTAATCGCGCGTATCGAAGAGCCTATGGTTAAGGCGTCGCTTTTTACGCCTCCCGAATATATCGGCGCGATTATGGAGTTGTGCCAAGAAAAGCGCGGCGTGTATCAAAACATGATTTACTTAGACAAAACACGCACGCAAATCATCTACGAAATTCCGCTTAATGAAATAGTATACGATTTTTTTGACCAATTAAAATCGCGTACACGCGGTTATGCAAGCTTAGATTACGAGATTTTAGGATATCGTGCATCCGATTTAGTAAAGTTGGATATTTTGTTAAACGGCGATATTTGCGATGCGCTTAGCATAATCGTTCACCGCGACAAGGCATATGCGCGCGGCCGTTCGGTAGCGGAGCGGCTAAAAGAGGTTATTCCGCGCCAAATGTTTGAAATTCCTATACAGGCGTCTATCGGACATAAGGTTATCGTGCGTGAAACCGTAAAGGCGTTGCGAAAGGACGTGTTGGCAAAATGCTACGGCGGCGATATTTCGCGCAAAAAAAAGCTGCTAGAAAAACAAAAAGAGGGCAAAAAGCGTATGCGGCAGGTTGGGTCTGTTGAAGTGCCCAGCGAGGCGTTTATGTCTATATTAAAATTAGACAGCGATAAAAAGTAAGTTAAACTATGACAGGAATATATATTCACATTCCGTTTTGCGCGTCTAAGTGCGGATATTGCGCGTTTTATTCGGTTACGGATACATCCGATATTCCGCAGTATCTAGACGCGCTTGAAACTGAAATCCAAAAACGGACAAATTCTGTAAAAGAAAAAGCCGATACTGTTTATATAGGCGGGGGAACGCCGTCCGTTTTGCCGCGCGGCAGCATAGCGCGTGTGATTAAAAAACTGCGCGAATGTTTTTTGATTGTTCAGTCTGCTAGCGTTACGGTTGAGGCAAACCCCGATAGCTGCTGCGGTGCTTTTGCGCGTGAGTGTGCCGACAGCGGAGTAAACCGTATTAGCTTAGGGCTGCAATCGCACAGCCCGTCAATTTTAAAAGCGGCGGGGCGGCGGCATAGTGCGGACGATTTTTTGCGCGCGGTTCAGCATATCAAAGAGGCGGGTATTCAAGATGTCGCGGCGGATTTAATAACGGGCTTTGCAAACCAAACGGTGCAGTCGGTATGTCAGTCCATTAACTTTCTTGCTGAGCTTGACGCTATAAAGCATATTTCGCTGTACGCGCTTACAGCGGAGGAAGGTACGCCGCTATATAAGACGGGCTTTGTTCCAAATGCGGATTTACAAGCCGATATGTACGCGGCGGGCGTTAAATTATTAGAGCGGCTAGGGTATATGCGTTACGAGGTGAGTAATTTTGCAAAACGCGGATTTGAAAGCAAGCACAATAAAAAATATTGGAGCGGAGAGCCATATTACGGTTTCGGTGCGGGCGCGCACAGCTTTATCCGCACGCCGCAAAATAATCCGTATGTAGCCGAACGCATAGAAAATCATTCCGATCTATCCGTATATAATTCGGGCAAGTTTATAAAATCGCGCTATCCGCTTACACGCGACGACCGCACTAAGGAAATCATTATGTTAAGCTTGCGTACACGCGAGGGCTTAAATTTTGCGCAGCTTACGGCAGAAACGGGCTACGACTTACTGCACGATAAATTCGGCGAAATTAGCAAATTGCAAGATGTAGGCGCGGTTACCGTACAGGACGGCTGTTTGCGCGTTGCAAACGACTACTATTATATATTAGATACAATCCTGGTTAAACTGCTTTTTTGAATGAACGTTTTGTAAAGAAAGCAAATGTTTGCAGGCTTGTATGAAAAACCTGTGAAAATATTATTAAAAAAAATTTAAAAAAATATAAAAAATGTTGAATAAAACCTTTGACAAGCGTAAATGAATATGGTATATTATAGTTAGCAATCTAATGTGGCGACTGCTAGCACTCTAAGAAAGTAACGCTTACGCAGGTGGGTTAAATGGGTATATCATCCAGAAAAGAAAAAATAATAGAAGCCGTAGTAGATAGCTATATTAACCGTTGCGAACCGGTTTCCAGTGCGGATATTCAAAAAACCTATCTGCCCGCAGTAAGTTCTGCCACCATACGCAACGAGCTTGCTACCTTAGAGGACATGGGCTATTTAGCACAGCCGCACACGTCTAGCGGGCGCGTTCCTACGGCGGAAGCATATAGGCTGTATGTAGAAAAGCTTATGCCGCGCCGAAAGCTTTCTAGAAGCGAGTTAAAAATTATCAAAAGATACTTTAACCGCAAAATCACAGAATTAGACGACATCTTAAAAAGCACCGCAAAGGTGATATCCGAAATTACAAACCTAACGTCCGTCGCGTACGTTCAAAATGTAGAAAAAGCGCGCATAGAAAATATTAAAATCGTCAAAATTACCGACTCTACCGCGCTAATCATCATTGTTACCGACCACGGGGTAATCAAAGATGCGGCGGCAAACATCGCGCAAAACATCTCTGAGGAATATTTTACGCGGGCGGGCGAGTTTGTTACGGAAGTATTTAAAGGCTGTTCTATCGCGCAGGCGGTTCACTCAAAAAAGATTATCCGCGACACGCGAAAAGAGTACGAGCAAATTTTTAAAACCGTGCTTAAAATACTAAAAAATCATTCGCACGAAGAAATGGTATCGGACATTGTTTTAGAAGGAAGCGCAAAGATTTTAGAACAGCCCGAATACGCCAACTTACAAAAGGCAAAAGCGATGTTAGAGCTGCTAGATGCAAAAGAAGATTTAATTCCCGTATTGCAAAACAGCGACGACATGAGCCTGAATATCTTAATCAGCAAGGATAACGAGATTAAAGAAGGTATGCCCGAATGCGCGATTGTTACGGCAAACTACGCCGTAAACGGAATTAACATAGGAAAGGCAGGCGTAATCGGGCCGATTCGCATGGATTATCCAAAAGTAGTTTCGGTACTGGATTATATAGGTAAAACCATCAACCTCTTACCGGAGCCCGACAGAAATGCCAAAATGTATAACGCAGAGTCGCAATCAGTAGAGGAGAATGCGGGCGAGGGCGAAATACACGCAGACGAAACAGAAAACGAAACGCAATAGGCGTGTCAAGCACCGCATTTAAATAATTTCATTAACCAAAAAAAACGTACAGGAGAGATTAGAAAAGTGGCGCAGAATATCGGTTCAAAGGAAAAGCAGCTAAAAGAGCAACCGTCGATTGAATTAGACCAAGAAGAATTTAAGGTTATTCAAACGCAGATTGCAAACCTAAACCAGCAATTAAGCGTAGCCCAAGCGGTGGCAAGCAAAGAAAAAAACCGCTCGGAGGAATTGAATGTGCTTAGCGACCGTTTGCAGGCGGATTTTGACAACTACCGCAAACGAACCGCCGAAAACAATCAAAAGCTTAAAGAAGACGGCATTGTTGATACGGTTAAAAAGATACTGCCGTTGATGGATACCATGCGTCATGCAGTTACTATGGTAACCGACGAAAAAACCGCAGAAGGTCTTAAAATGGTTTTAAAGCAGTTTAACGACGGTTTAGGTTCGTTAGGCGTTGCTGAAATCCCCGCGCTAGGTGAGCAGTTTGACCCTCACCTGCACGACGCGGTTGCACAAGTTAAGGTGCGGGACGCATCCAGTGCAAACATCATCGTAGAGGTGCTTCAAAAAGGGTATCGGCTAGGCGAGCGTATTATCAGACACAGTGTAGTAAAAGTAGGCAAATAAATTAAAACTAATATAATTAAAAAAAACAAAACAAAGCAAAGCTTTTGGAGGAAAGCAAAATGGGTAAGATTATTGGCATCGACTTAGGAACGACAAACTCGTGCGTATCGGTTTTAGAAGGCGGAGAGCCTATCGTAATTCCGAATGCAGAAGGCTCACGCACAACACCTTCGGTAATCGGGTTTGCAAAAGACGGAGAGCGGCTTGTAGGGCAAGTTGCAAAGCGTCAGGCTGTCGCGAATCCCGACCGCACGATTATTTCAATCAAGCGCGACATGGGTACCGACCGTAAAGTCAAGATTGACAAAAAGGATTATTCGCCGCAAGAGCTTTCAGCGATGATTCTTACAAAACTCAAACAAGACGCCGAAGCGTACTTGGGCGAAAAAGTAACGCAAGCCGTTGTTACGGTACCCGCGTACTTTACCGACTCTCAGCGTCAAGCAACTAAGGACGCGGGGCGTATCGCGGGCTTAGACGTGCTTCGTATTATTAACGAACCGACGGCCGCTGCGCTGGCGTATGGCTTAGACAAGGGTAAAGAGGGCAACCATAAAATCTTTATCTACGACTTGGGCGGCGGTACGTTTGATATTTCTATTTTAGATATCGGCGACGGCGTTTTTGAAGTTGTAGCTACTGCGGGCGATAACCGTTTGGGCGGTGACGACTTTGACCAAAAGGTTATAGACCATTTGGTAGAGTTATTCAAAAACGATAACGCTATTGATTTAAGCAAAGACCGCATGGCGATGCAGCGTCTTAAAGAGGCGGCGGAAAAAGCCAAAATAGAGCTTTCGCAGCTGCAAAAAACCTCTATTTCGTTGCCGTTTATAACCTCTGGCGCGGCAGGTCCGTTGCATATGGATTATGAGCTTACCAAAGCAAAATTCGATGCGCTTACGGCATCGCTGGTTGAAAAAACCGTTAAATTGACGCAACAAGCCATGAAAGACGCGAATTTCTCTAACAAAGATATCGACAAGGTTATTTTGGTAGGCGGTTCTACGCGTATTCCTGCGGTTGTGGACGCGATTAAAACCCTTACGGGTAAAGACCCCTTTAAGGGCATCAATCCCGACGAATGCGTTGCGCTGGGTGCGGCGGTTCAAGGCGGGGTATTAGCAGGCGAGGTTAAAGACGTTTTATTGTTAGATGTTACGCCCCTTAGCTTAGGTATCGAAACAGTGGGCGGAATTTTCACCAAGCTGATTATGCGCAACACTACCATACCTACTAAAAAAAGCCAAGTATTTTCTACCGCCGCAGACGGTCAGCCTTCGGTTGATATCCACGTTCTGCAAGGTGAGCGCGAAATTGCGGCGCATAATAAAACATTAGCGCGCTTTGAGTTGGGCGGTATTGCGCCCGCGCCGCGCGGCGTTCCTCAAATAGAGGTTATCTTCGATATCGACGCAAACGGCATTGTACACGTTTCGGCAAAGGATAAAGGCACGGGCAAAGAGCAAAAGGTTACGATTACTGCCTCTACCAACCTTTCGGAAGCGCAAATTCAAAAAGCTATTAAAGACGCGGAGGATTTCTCCGAAGAGGACGGCAAGCGCAAATCCTTAGTAGAAACCAAAAACCAAGCGGATATGCTGATTTTCTCGATAGAAAAATTCCTTTCCGAAAACGGCGATACGTTGGCGGCGTCTGATAAAGACGAGTTAGAAAAAGAAATGAGAAACGTAAAAGCCGTTCTTTCTACCGATGACCTAGAAACCATCCGCGATGCTATGGACGAGCTGCAAAAGCTTTCTAACAGCATATTTACCAAACTTTACGAAAACGCGGCGACAGATTCGCAAGAAACGATTGTTGAAGACGCAGAAGTTGTAGAATAAGACCGCCATTTTTTAGGCAGACGGAATAATAGAGAATGTCAAAATCGTATTATGAGGTTCTCGGCGTTTCTAAAACTGCATCCGACGAGGAGATTAAGGCCGCTTTCCGCGGCTTGGCTAAGAAATTTCACCCGGACGTAAATCCGGGGGATGAAAAGGCCGCTAAATCCTTTAAGGAAGCAAACGAAGCGTACGAGGTATTAAGCGACCCGGCCAAAAAAGCCGCTTACGACCGTTCGCAGTCGGGCGGCGGCGCGGGTTCTAGTGCGGGCGGGTCCGGCGGTGCTGGCGGCGCAGGCTCATTTTTTGACGATTTTGTCAATATGTTTAATTCCGAACAACGCGAACCTACGTCAAGCGGCGGCGGCGATATTTCGCTTAATGTTACGCTTACGTTCGAGGAGGCCGCTTACGGTGTTCAAAAGGAAATCGCGGTAACGCGTAACGAAGTTTGTTCGGCGTGTCATGGGACGGGCGCAAAATCGGGTACTCAATATGCTAAATGTAACGCTTGCGGCGGTTCGGGCAAGGTAAGATTTGCGCAGGAAACGCCGTTCGGGCGCGTAGTAAGTATGCGCACTTGTTCTGCATGTAACGGAAGCGGCAAAATAATCAAAGAACCGTGTACTGCGTGTCAGGGGCGCAGTGTAGTGCGCAAAACCATGAATCTGCGTATATCCTTTCCCTCAGCTATTGAGCACGGCCAAATCATGACGATACCCGGAGAGGGAGAGCGCAGTAAATCCGGTGCAAAAGCCGGCAATTTGATTTTAATAGTCAATGTTATGCCGCATAGGCAGTTTAAACGCAAGGGCTTAGATTTAACCGTGGATGTTCCTATTACGTTTACACAAGCGTTGTTAGGCGATAAAATTATGGTGCCGATGCTGCGGGGCGCAAAAATAGCTTTTCCGCTGCCCGAAAATACACAAAGCGGAACAATTTTTAAGCTGAAAGGGCAAGGTATCGAAAATCCTAAAAAAGGAATTGCCGGCGATTTATTAGTAACGGTAGAAGTAGAGATGCCCAAAAACCTTACCAAAGAGCAAAAAAACAAGGTAAAAGAATTGCAAATGCTAATTAAGCCTGAACAGTATGATAAAGCGGGCGACCACACTGTAAAAAAATAAAAACCATTTAAAAGCATACAAGCGTGTTTAATGAAATACTTAAAAATTTCTGTGCATACTACTACCGAGTTTTCGGATATCGTTGCATCTGTGTTAATGGAACACGGGTCAGACGGCGTATCCATAAAAGACCACTCTGACGTATTACAGCTTTTAAAATCACCCCTTAACTGGGATTATGCAGACGAATCCATTTTAAAAACCGAATTTCACGGCGCGTTGGTTTTCGGATATTTTAATGAAACCGCTAACGCGAATAAAATTCGGGAGGCGGTTTCTGCATTGAAAAATGACCCCTATTTTGATACGGGCAGCTTAGAGGTTTTAAGTTCTTACGAAGACTCTGCCGATTGGGAAAACGTTTGGAAACAATTTTTTAAACCTATTACCGTTAAAAAAATTACCATCGTGCCTGCATGGTTAAAGCATAAACAAAAAAATACGGTGCCTGTGTATATAGACCCCGGTTTGGCGTTTGGCACGGGCAGCCACGAAACCACCGCGCTGTGTATCGAACTCATGCAGCAAATACAGCTTGCGGGTAAACACGTTGCCGACATCGGCTGCGGCAGCGGAATTTTAGGAATTTCCGCCTTAAAGCTTGGCGCAAGCCGTTGTACCATGCTGGATATAGACCCTTGTGCGGTTCGGGCATCGCAAGAAAACGCCGAGTTTAACGGAGTGTTTAATTTATGTACTTTTATCGAAGGCGGTTTTTCAAAAACAGAAAATTTGCAGCTGGATGTTATAGTAGCAAATTTAACGGCGGATTTGCTGGTTGAATTTTGTTCGTATGCCGAAAAAATGCTGCATAGCGGCGGTGTTTTGATTGTAAGCGGAATTTTAGACGGATACCTGCCGCAGGTACAAAAAGCGTTTTGTGCAAATTTTACTACGCTTAAAACGCAGCAGCGCGGCGATTGGCACGGACTTTTACTTATAAAAAACGGATAGGGATATGCGAAAAATTTTTGTAGACAAAGCAGAAAAAACACTGGTACTTAGTCAAGAAGAGCATAAGCATCTTTCGGTAGTTTTGCGTGCTAAAATCGGAGATGAGCTGATTGTTTCGGCGGGCGACGGGTTCGACTACCGCTATGAAATTCAGCAGATTACCAAAAATCAAACTACGCTTAATCAAATCGGCAAAAGTCTTAACAAATCTGAGCCGAACATTTGTATTACCCTCTATACGGCTATTTTAAAGGGCGATAAAAATGAAACCGTTACACGCACTTGCACCGAACTGGGAGTAGTGCATATTATCCCGTTTGTTTCGCAATTTTGTGCGGCTTCTGCGTCAAGCTATAAATTAGAGCGCAATCAAAAAATAGCGGTCGAGGCGGCAAAGCAGAGCGGGCGCGGACGCGTTCCCCGAATTGACACGCCCGTACCGTTTAGCGAAGTTGTATCAAATTTGAGCGGCTTTGACGTAGTGGTTTTTGCCTATGAGCGCGCCGAAAGCGCATGTATTAAAAGCTTTCTGCGCGAACAATTTACATCGAAATGCCCTATAAAAACCGTTGCCGTTATAGTAGGCAGTGAGGGCGGATTTTCAGAAAAAGAGGCAGAACTTCTTTATACAGCGGGTGTTGAGCCGCTTACTTTGGGCAAAAGAATTTTACGCGCCGATACGGCTTGCGCGGCGGTTTGCGCGGCGGTGCTGTACGAGGCGGGAGAAATGGCATGAAAGATTTTGTTATATTTTCGCTAGGGTGCAAAACAAATCAGGCAGAAGGGCAGTCGCTTGCGGAAGCGGTGAATAAAATAGGGTATAGCGTTACAATTGATTTAGTGCCCGCGCGGTATTACGTACTGAATACGTGTTCGGTAACAGCGGAGGCCGACAAAAAATCCCGTCAAGCGGTTGCAAGAATTTTAAAGCTAAACAATAACGCCGAAATATTTGTTATCGGTTGTGCAAGTCAGTATAATGCACAAGCCTTTATCAATAAGCCTAATGTTCGTTTTGTGGGCGGCACGGCGCAAAAGGCGCAGGCGTTTGAACAAATTTTGCAGATTATTCAGCTGAAAAACAACGGCTATGCAACACCGTCAAGCATGGTTATTGCACCGTTTTCGGATACCTTTGAGTGCTTAGATAAGCCCTATAAAAGCCGTATGCGCGCATACATAAAGGTGCAGGACGGTTGCAATAGATATTGTTCTTACTGTATTGTGCCGTATTTGCGCGGAAAAAGCCGTTCGCGCGAATTATCAGACATTATGCTTCAAGCAAGGCTTTTGGCGGCAGAATCAAAAGAACTGATTATAACGGGAATAAATTTGTCAGACTACCGTATAGGCGGCGTACCAGCGCTTGCCGAATTAGTGCGCAGCTTTGCGTCTATCGATGCGGCACGTAAACGGCTTGGTTCGCTGAGTGTGGATGCGGTAACGCGTGATTTGTTAGAGGCGGTACGTGAAGCAGGATTTTGCCAACACTTTCACCTATCTGTTCAAAGCGGCAGCGACACGGTTTTACAGCGCATGAACCGCCGATACACAACGGCAGATGTTTTAGAAAAAGTGCGGTTGATACGCGAATATTACCCGAATTGCGGTATTACGTCAGACATAATCACAGGATTTCCGCAAGAAACCGAACAAGAATTTAACGAAACTGTGCAAACCGTAAAACAAGCAGCTTTTTCGGATGTGCATATTTTTCCGTATTCAGAGCGCGGCGGTACAAAAGCTGCGGGCATGCCGCAGGTTGATATATCCATACGCAAACAGCGCGCCGCAGTACTGGACGGGGTATGCGCCGCGCTTAAAAAAGACTTTTTGCAAGCGCAAATCGGAAAAGAAGCTTCTGTTTACATCGAGGACGCAGCGGGCGGCTATACCGAAAACTATTGCAAGCTTTACGTTAATGCGCCCATAGGCGAAATAGTTTGTATAAAGCCGTTAAAACTGTATAAGGACGGCTTAATGTAAAAGTGCATATACAACGCATAAATAGGTAAACCTATGCTTATGAACGCCGTTATTTTAGCGGGAGATACGGGACATGACTTGCGTCCGCTTACTCTCTCAACGCCAACTCCTATGCTTACGGTTGCTAATGTACCTGTAATAGATTATGCCGTTGCACATTTGCGTGCTTTTGGGATTCGTGAATTTGTTTATATGGTAGGGCATAAGCACGAAAATATTGTTTCATACGCCGCACACTATAAAGGCGTTACAAGCAGATTTTTGATTGAATCCGAGCCGCTAGGAAGTTTGGGCGGAATTAAAGGGGCAGAGCAAATTTTAAGCGATGTTTTTTTAGTAATATCGGGCAATGTAATCGAAAATATAGATTTAAGCGCAATGTTTAATAAGCATTTTAACTCTGGCGCACTGATAACAATGGCCGTTACGCCGTCCGAAGATATCTCTGCACAGCTTGTAGAGTCGGACGCATGGGGTACGGTGATAGGTATAAATGAAAAAGAGGGGAAAGCTGCAAAAGCAGGTTTTGCGGATTGCGGAATATACATTGTAGATAAGCAGGCGTTAGCTTGGGTGCCGAAAAATACTTTTTACAATTTTTTAGATTTGTTTGTAACGCTAATTCCTAAAAGAAAGCTTTCAACCTTTATTCACGAGGGATATTTTAGCGCGGTTAATACGCAAAATAAGTACTTTACCGCAAATTTTGATTTGTTGCGCGGCGGTTTCTTTGACCCCGCTCCGCATTGCGGCCGCGAGCGGCGATATTCACAAACAGACGGGCAGAATAACCTGATTGCGGTAGGTGCGCAAGTATTTGGAAATATAAAAAATTCTATTATCGGGTTTGATGCGATAATTGAAAAAAATGCGGAACTAGATACTTGCATTGTGCTTGAAGGCGCGCGTGTTGCTAAAAGCCATCGCAACTGCATCTTAGGACAAAATTTTATTTTACAAAACCTAACTTTTTTTTCGCAAAATGCAGAAAAATCAGTTGTTTTTTTGCAAAATTAATGATATAATATAAAACAAGTTCGGTCATTTTAATTTTAAGTAGCATTTATTTAGTATACTTAACGCGCTTTAAGATTTTTTAACGCGTAACAAAGCTAACAAAAATATAGTTTTGTGTTATTTTGGTGCGAATATTCTTTTAAATAAAATTTATCATACATATATAATTTTTAGGAGGCCTCCTTTGCAAAGAAAAATGAATCAAGAAGAACCTGCCCTTAAAGTAATATTTTTGGGCGGCGTGGGTGAAATCGGAAAAAATATGACGGCGTTAGAATACGGCGACGACATAATAATTATCGATTGCGGCGTAACATTTCCGGGCAGCGAAATGCCGGGCGTGGATTTAGTTATACCGGATGTAACGTATCTTGCGGCGAACCGCGAACGCGTTAAAGGAATCGTATTAACGCACGGACACGAAGACCACATAGGCGCGCTGCCGTATATTTTAAAAGAACTTAACGTGCCCGTATACGGAACGCGCATTACGCTTGCACTGCTAGAACCGAAATTGCGTGAGCATAAAATGTTTGATAATGTGCGGCTTAATTCGGTTCGTCCGCAAAGCGTTGTGTCGTTAGGGGCATATTTTAAGGTAGAGTTTGTAAACGTAAGCCATTCGGTAGCGGGCAGCTGTGCGCTTTCTATAACTACTCCTGTGGGCGTGGTGTTTCATTCGGGCGACTTTAAGGTAGATTTTACGCCGATAGCGGGCAATGTTATGGACTTACAGCGCATTGCGGAAATCGGTCAAAACGGCGTATTGCTTTTTATGTGTGAGTCCACAAACGCGGAGCGTCCCGGTTCGTCTATGAGCGAGTCCACCGTAGGCAGTTCGCTGAATAACATTTTTGCTGAAAATGCGGACAGGCGTATTTTTGTGGCGACGTTTGCCTCTAACATTCACCGATTGCAACAAATTATCGACCTTGCTGTTAAGTATAAGCGCAAGGTTGCTTTTTCGGGGCGCAGTATGTTAAACGTAGCCGAAGTAGCTACTAAAATAGGCGAACTCAAATACGAGGCGGGCGTAGTTGTCGATTTAGAACAAACTAAGGATATAGAGGATAAAAATTTAGTTATTATAACTACCGGCAGTCAAGGCGAGCCGATGAGCGCGCTAACCCGCATGGCTAATAACGAATTTAATCAAATTAAGCTAGATTACAACGATACGGTAATTATATCCGCCTCACCGATACCAGGCAACGAGCGCATGGTGTATAATGTAATAAACAATTTATACCGTTTAGGCGTGCGCGTTATATACGAGCGGCTTGCAGAGGTGCACGTTTCGGGGCATGCCTGCCAGGACGAATTGCAACTCATGCACACCTTATTAAAGCCTAAATTTTTTATTCCCGTACACGGCGAATTCCGTCATTTAAAAAAGCACGCCGAGCTTGCTATGAAAATGGGTACGCCGTCTTCTAACATTATTATTTGCGATATCGGCAACTGTGTTATGGTAACTAAAAAATCTATGCGCCTTTGCGATAATGTTACGGCGGGATATTTGTTGGTAGACGGCTTAGGCGTAGGCGATGTAGGCAGTTCGGTACTGCGCGACCGAAAACATCTTTCTGAAGACGGATTGCTTTTGGTAGTAGTAGGAATAAACACCGCAAGCGGCGAGGTTACCGCGCTGGAAATTGTTTCGCGCGGCTTTATGTATACTAAGGACGGCGACGATACGGTGGAGGCGGCAGAAAGCGAGGTATACAAAATTCTGTCTAACTACGACCTTAAAGGCGATATAGGCGATTGGAATCCGCTTAAAAACACCGTGCGTAAAGAGCTTAAAAACTTTTTATACAAAAAAACGCGCCGCAACCCGATGATTTTAACGGTGGTTGTAGAAAATTAAATGAGTCAGTATTAAAATATCTGTGATTTTTACGTAAATAAAATTTTAATTTAGTCAAAATTCGACATCTTCCGTCATATAATGTACCGCATACCTAAAAAAGGCGGTACATTTTTTTATGATTTTTGAAAGCTTTGTTTCCTTTTTAAAAAAGGTTTTTTTCTTTACCGCTTATGTTAATTCAAAGGGTTCATTCCCCGAACCTCTTAACGCCGCAGACGAAAAAAAGTATTTGCTTGCGGCAAAGGCAGGCGACAAATCCGCGCGCGAAATGTTGATTCGCCATAACCTCCGTTTAGTCGCGCACATTGTTAAAAAATATTCTAACGCAGGCGAGGCGGATGATTTGATTTCGGTGGGCAGTATAGGGCTTATTAAGGGTATTGAAACGTTTGAGTTGGGCAAGGGTTCACAGTTAGCTACCTATGCGGCTAAGTGCATCGACAACGAAATTCTTATGTACATACGTTCTAACAAAAAGCACCGTCAAAGCATTAGTTTGTCGGAATCTGTGGGTGTAGATAAAGACGGCAATGAAATTACGCTTATGGATATTATTCCGTTAAAAGAAGAAAGTATTTTTAAGCAAGTAGAAACGGGAATTGTGTGGGAGAAGGTTTTGGTAGTAATCGACACCGCACTAACTAAGCGCGAAAAGGAAATCATTAAAAAGCGATACGGAATCGGGGGGATTAAGCCGCAAACACAGCTAGAAGTAGCAAACGAAATGGATATATCCCGCAGCTACGTTTCGCGCATAGAAAAAAAAGCAATTTTAAAAATATCAAAGGCTGTTACACAGCCTAAGAAATAATGGTATTTACTGTAAACTTAAATTAAACAAATTATTAAAAATTAAATAAAGGGGTGTTAATCGGCTAAGTTTTTATTATAAATACTTGATTTTTTAGTATAGGTATAGTAGAATTAGAAATATGGGTTGAGGGCAACCACCTTTGCTACTAAGACTACCTTTGTATTTTGGAATATAAATAATTCAAGAAGGTGAAAATGATAAAGTTTAGAAATTCGAAACATTACGCAGCCGTTGCGATGCTTTTCATAAGTGGATTAGTAGTTTTTATGGTGCTTTTTGGGATAGTGGGTACGGCCATAACAGAAGATGAACCAAATTTAATCTTACCTTTAATCATTGGAGGCTTAGTGTTGATTGGAATATGGTTGCTTTATCTTTTTTTTATATTCGTTATAGGTAAAACAATAACGGTTGATGAAAATGAAATAACAATTAAAAGATTTGGAAAAACACGAAGAGTGATTAGAAAAGAAAACATTTGCGGCATTACATATCACAAGCTTTATGCAGCAAATTTTATTTCCCCGCATCCAAACACGTGTGCACTGATAATTACGGTCAGAAATGAAAAAAGGCAAGATTTATCAACATCATTAAAAGTGGTCAATGCAATGATTGCTCTTGACTATTTAATTGAAATTCTGTAACAGTTTATTCAAATTTAGCAGTAGGATTTCTTGGGACCGATGCTAAATGCAAGGAGAAAAAATTGAATGACACGAAAAAAAACAGCAAAGTCATTGCATCGCCCTTTTTAGCTTTTGGATATGTTTTTTATCTAGTGATAGCGTTTGGAGTTTGGAGCTTTGTACTTACTGAATATTTAAGGCTTGGGGATAGCATCCAGATGAGGATTGTTTTAATTAGTTTTTCTAGTGTTGCGGCACTTGCTTTATTAACAGTAATTCTTCTTACCCCCCGTGCATTTGCTATAATTGAAATATCCGAAAAAGGTATCAAGCGTTCATTATTTGCAGTATTTAAAAAACGCGAGTTGCTATGGGAAGAAATAGTAGAGATACGGGCTTTTTGGCAGGTTGGAGTTTGGTTGTTTGCAAGTAAATCGTGCTTAGAAAACATTAATTACAACAAATTAATAAAGCATAAAGATGCCATTCAAATAACATTTTCAGCAAAAGCGTTAAAAGCTATCCGAAAATACTATACGACACCAATTATTAATTTAAGCGAAGAAGATGAAATAAAGATATTAGATATTAAGAAACCGAACGAAGCGGAGAAGTCTAACGAAGCACCTGTTCAAAAACCTTTAAGAGAACAGCTTGAAGAAATGCGTCGAAATAAGATGGAAGAGCAATAAGAGAAAAAGGAATAAGATAATTTATGAAAAAGAAAAAGAAACCAGTGAAATTTAAGTTTAAAAAATGGGAAACTAGCTCAAAGCCTAGCTTTTGGCAGCAAAATCACCAACTGCGTATTTTCTTTTTATTTGGGATAGTGTTTTGCTTTGCAGTAACCCTTAGTATGTGGGTAATGGCTGCTTTAGGTTTAACGGTAGCGAAAGGAACATATTCATTAGCGGTAGCCCTTTCTTTAGTAAGCCTAACTCTCCTTTTTGGTTGTTTGCGGTTTTTTTTCTTGCGGGTAATAGTCGATTTGCAAGCGCAAACCATAACCGTCAGAGGGTTTTTTGGAGTAGTAACTCAATGTAAAATATCCGAAATAGAAAAAATTTATGTGCAAGGAATGAATATGCTTGAAGCCAGAGCTCAATTAGCTATTGGAGGGTGGATAATAATCGAGGACACCGCCCGAACGATAAAAGACCCCAAAAACTTTTATAAGAAGGGTTGTTACGTTAAATTTATTTATACCGATAAGACGGAAAAGATAGTAAAGAAATTTTGGAAACATCCAATAAAGACAGACGGAGAAATTTTTTAGGGCAATAAAGAAAGTTTATGAATTTACTGCTATCGCTTGCGGTTTTTTTTAAGGCGTGGTATAATGATTGTGAGATGGACAGACGGTTGCGATAGATTATCGAGGAAAGTCCGAACACCGTAGGACAAGAACGCCGGTTAACTGCCGGTAGAGGCGACTCTAAGGAAAGTGCAACAGAAATAAACCGCCGAAGGGAAACTTTCGGTAAGGATGGAAAGGTGGGGTAAGAGCCCACCGCAACAGTGGCGACATTGTTGGCTCTGTAAACCCCGTTCGGTGCAAGGTTGGATTTAGCTTTAAAGGCAAGGGCTGTCCGCCCAAATCCTACGCCGCTTGACTTTGTTGGCAACAACTTAGCTAGACAGATAACCGTTTAATACAAAATTCGGCTTACAGTCCATACTCACCAAAAACAGCACGGAAGTTAATTTCGTGCTTTTTGGTGTTCTTAGAAAAATTTTTTTACTTTGGTCAAAAATATATGCTGTAAAACGGTTGACAAACGTGCGGATTAAGCATATAATTACTTTATCACACTATTATGGTAAAGTGCTATTATGAAAAAATTTAGACTGCCTTACGGCGTACAAGATTATCTGCCGGAAGAATGCTATCAAAAAGAGCAATTAGAAAAAACGCTTGCGGGCGTATTTTACCGTGCGGGTTTTGAACGGGTAGAGACGCCTGCGTTAGAGTATTACGATTTATACGACGGCGTGTTGGACGGCGGCAATTTTAATAAAATGTTTAAGATAACCGACAGTGACGGGAGCTTATTGGTTTTGCGTCCCGACATTACGCTGCAAATCAGCCGTATGGCGGCTACTAAATTATCTGCGGGCTTAAATAAACTTTACTATATAGAAAACAGCTACGAATTTTTGCCCGATTCGCAAGGGTCTAGTGCGCGTTCGCGCGAGTTTGCGCAAGTAGGGATAGAAATTGTGGGTAAGTCTGGTGCAGCAGGTGATACGGAAGCGGTTATCCTAGCCGTAGAGGCTTTACTTGCATGCGGATTAACGGATTTTTTAATTGATATCGGCCATGCGGATTATTTTAACGGCGTTGCGGCACAATTTGCGGTTTCACCTGCGGCAGCGGCGGAATTAAAGCGCATTATCAACAATAAAGACGCGGCAGGCTTTGATGCGCTGTTTACTCAATATAAAATTGCGCAAAATGCGCGTGTGGTTTTTGAAAAAATGAGCACTCTGTACGGCGGCGCAGAGGTTTTGGACGTGGCGGCAAAATTAACCGATAACCCCGTTTCTTGCGCAGCCATAGACGGTATGCGCGCTATACTAAATGCGGTAAAACTTTGCGGATACGAAAAATATGTTTCAGTGGATTTGGGGCTTTTAAAAAGCGGCTACTATACGGGGCTTGTTATGCGCGGTATTGCTAAGGATTTCGGCGCGTCTATATTAGACGGCGGCAGATACGATAATTTAGGCGGCGCGTTCGGCAAAAAATCAGAGGCGGTTGGTTTTGCGATAGGCACAAAACGACTGCTTAGCGCACTTGAAAGGCAAGTCAAGCCTGCCGCCTTGCCGCCGTGCGACGTTGCGTACATTCATGCGGGGGGATGTGTTTCTGCCGAGTTTGCATTTGTTAGTGCGCTTCGCAAAAAGGGTAAGCGCGTCATAAAACTGTTCTGCATGGATAAGGCAGAGTTAAAAGCGTATTGCAAACGTTTAAATATAAGCCGCGCCGTTATGTTTACGGAATCGGGCATAGAGGAGGTTTTATGATTACGATTGCGCTGGCAAAGGGGCGTCTTGCCGAACAAACTATCGAAATTCTAGAAAAAAGCGGCGTGGATTGTTCGCCGTTAAAAACGCAGACGCGCAAGCTGATTTTATCGGGAGTCAACAAGGATTTTCGTTTTATTATGGTAAAGCCCTCAGACGTTCCTACTTATGTAGAGCATGGTGCGGCAGATATCGGCGTGGCGGGTAAGGATACGCTGATGGAAGAAAATAAAGATGTGTACGAGCTTGCCGACATTAAATCAGGTGCGTGCAGAATGTGCGTAGCAGGTTTTAAAGATAGCGGCGCGGGCTTTAACGGCAATTTACGTGTGGCTACTAAATATCCTAATATCGCAAAAGACTACTTTCATAAAAAAGGAATAGACGTTAATATTATTAAGCTGAATGGGTCGGTAGAGTTAGGGCCGATTATCGGGCTTGCGGACGTGATTGTGGATTTAGTGGAAAGCGGCAAAACCTTAGAGGCAAACGGACTAGTCGTTATAGACGAAATATGTTCTGTATCCGCCCGTCTTATTGTAAACAAGGTCAGCTTAAAAACTAAACGAAAACAAATAGAACCGCTGATAGAAAGTATTAAAAAAGTTGTACAATTATAAGGATATTATTATGCTACCGATAAAAAATTATATAGACGCTAAAAAGTGGCTTAAAGAACAAGGCTTAAAGCAGTTCAACTCCGACACCGTTACGCAAACCGTAAAGGAAATTATTTTTAATGTGCGTCAAAACAAAGATGCCGCACTTTTTGCCTATACTAAGCAATTCGACGGCTGCGATATTAACGCGCAAAATATCCGCCTTACGCAAGAAGAAATCATAAATGCGGTTAAGCAAGTGCCTAGCAATATTCTTGCGGCAATGCGCAGGGCAAAAGACAACATCATAACCTATCATAAACGCCAACTCCCTAAAAATGATTTTACCGCCGATATGCAAACGGGCTTTATATACCGCCCCGTAACGCGCGCGGGAATTTATGTTCCTGGCGGCAAGGCGGCTTATCCCAGTTCGGTTTTAATGTGCGCGCTTCCCGCAGTAGTAGCGGGCGTACAAGAAATTGTTATGGTTACGCCTCCTGGTAAATACTTAAATCCGCTGACTATTGCGGCGGCTTACGAATGCGGCGTGCACGAGATTTACCGCGTGGGCGGCGCACAGGCAATAGCTGCGCTTGCATACGGCACCGAGTCTATTAAAAGGGTAGACGTTATAACAGGGCCGGGAAACATCTATGTAACAACGGCTAAAAAAGAGGTTTACGGCAGCGTCGGCATAGATATGCTGGCAGGGCCTAGCGAGATTTTAATTGTAGCGGACAATTCTGCAAATCCGGAATATGTTGCGGCGGACTTGTTAGGGCAAGCCGAGCATGACGAGCTGGCGCAAAGTATTTTACTAACCACCGATAAACAATTAGCTTTAAAAGTGAATGACGAACTTATCAAGTGTTTAGAAAAATCGCCGCGCAAAGAGATTGCCCGCGTGTCGCTAAAAAACAACGGCGCAATAGTATTGTGTGAAAATTTAGAACAAACGGCAGAGCTTTGCAACCTCATAGCCCCCGAACACCTCGAAATATGTGTGACAGAGTATGAAAAATTGCTTAAAAAGGTTGTAAATGCGGGTGCAGTGTTTTTGGGCAACTATTCGCCCGAATCACTGGGCGACTATTATGCGGGTACGAACCACGTGCTGCCTACGGGCGGAACGGCGCGGTTTTCGTCGGGTTTGGGCGTTGACACCTATGTAAAGCGGATAGGTATTGTCAACTATTCAAGCAGAGAGTTAAAGGCGGCGGCAAACGATATTATATTGCTAGCCGAAACCGAAGAGCTTTTCGCGCACGCAGAAAGTATAAAAGTAAGAATCAAAAAATAACCGTAAGGAGAAAAATATTTTATGAGAATCGGAAAGGAAGAACGTAAAACGAAAGAAACCGATATATCGGTTGAGTGGTGCTTAGACGGCGGCGGTAAATGCGATATTAAAACGGGCCTAGGTTTTTTTGACCACATGCTAGAATTGTTTGCGGTGCATGGCCGCTTTGATTTAACCGTTAAATGCAAGGGCGACTTAAAGGTAGACGGTCATCACTCCGTAGAGGACGTAGGTATAGTTTTGGGCAAGCTGTTGTACAAATTGCTGGGCGATAAAAAGGGTATCACGCGGTATGCCGCCGCGTGTATTCCGATGGACGAAAGCCTTGCACGCAGTGTAATAGACATAAGCGGCAGACCGTTTTTAGTGTTTAAGGGCGACTTTAAAGGCAAAATAGGCGATTTCGACGCCCAGCTGATTGAGGAGTTTTTCCGTGCGTTTGCCACATACGGCATGATTACCGCGCACATCGAAATACTGTACGGCCTTAACGCACACCACATGGCGGAGGCAGCGTTTAAATCGTTTGCACGCGCGCTTAAAGACGCCGTAGCGGTTACGGGAAGCGGCAGTGTGCTGAGTTCTAAGGGTGTACTGGAATGATTTTATTTCCTGCTATTGATATTTTAAAAGGGCGCAGCGTGCGGCTTTTGCACGGCGCGTACAACCGTGTTACCGATTACGGCGAGCCTGTGGAAATGGCTAAAAAATGGGAAGCGCAAGGCGCGGAGTTTTTGCATATTGTCGATTTAGACGGGGCAAAAGCGGGTATGGGCGTTAATTCGGCCGTAGTTAAGCAAATTGTGCAAGCCGTTAAAATCCCCGTGCAATTAGGCGGCGGGATAAGAACCCTTTCTGATATTGCCGCGCGGCTTAACGATACAGGCGCGGCGCGGGTAATTTTGGGCACGGCATGCTGTGAAAATCCACAGCTGATTGCACAAGCGGTAAGCAGGTTCGGCGCGGAAAAAATCGTTGCGGGAATCGATGCAAAAGACGGCTTTGTTGCAGTAAAAGGCTGGCTGGAATGTTTGCCGCTTTCGCCGTTTGAATTAGGAAAAAAAATGTACGCGGCGGGCTTGCGTTATACCGTATTTACCGATATCGGGCGCGACGGCGCATTAAGCGGTGTAAACGTTTCTGCGTGCGCGGAGATGACAAAGCAAACCAAATTGCAGTGCATTGCAAGCGGCGGAGTATCCGCGCTGAGCGATTTACACGCGCTAAAAAAAGAGGGGCTGTACGGTGCGATTTTAGGCAGGGCAATTTACGAAAAAAAGTTTAGCGTAGACGATGCGCTTAAAGCAATTAGCAGTAAGGAGTAGTGGTTATGTCTGACAAAGTATTAAAATTTGACATAAATTCAGTAAAATTCGACGAAAAAGGATTAATTCCCGCCATTGTGTGCGACGCGCTTTCTAACCGCGTGCTGATGCAAGCGTATATGGATAAGCAAGCCTTACAGCTTACGCTTAACACAAAACAGGCGCATTATTACAGCCGCAGCCGCGCAAAGCTTTGGAAAAAAGGCGAGACTAGCGGCAACACACAAGAGGTTATTTCGGTAGTGCTAGACTGCGATTTAGATTGCGTTTTACTGCGTGTTAAGCAAAAAGGCGCGGCGTGTCATACGGGCGAGCCGTCTTGCTTTTTTAATGCGCGCTTAGATTTTTTAGATATTCCCGATATCGGCATTTTGCGCGATACCGAGCAAGCTATCCGCGAACGCAGGCAAAATCCGCAAAAGGGTTCGTATACCAATTACTTGTTTGATAAAGGTTTAGAAAAGGTTTGCAAAAAAATAGCCGAAGAAAGCGGCGAAACCGTAATTGCCGCAATGAAAGGCGACAATGCCGAATTGTGCGCCGAATCTGCGGATTTACTGTACCACCTGCTTGTACTGCTTGCCATGCGCGGAGAAAGCTTAGACGGCGTATTGTCGGTACTGCGTAAACGCCGCGAACAAGAAAGAGAAAGAAATTATTAAATTATCGGTCAAGTTTTAGCGGTGTAAATCGTTTTATTATTAAGGGAAGCTTAACTTAGATAAAAAACTTATTTACGGAGGTAAAAATTTATGCGGAAAATAATGTGTGTAGGGCTTATGCTAATCGTAGTATGCGGTTCGTTTTTGGGCTGTACAAAATACGAGCCGTACAAAATACAAGCTACCGATTTAATGAAACATATTCAAGCCGCGCCCGTAACAGGTGCGGAGGCGGATAACACGTTTATTTCTGCCGTTGCAGATTTTTCGTTTGATTTATTTAAGGAGGCTTTGGATACGGAGGATAGCACCTTAGTATCGCCCTTATCTGTTCTGCTTGCGCTTGCTATGACGGCAAACGGCGCGGAAGGTCAAACACGGCAGCAATTTGAGGCCGTTTTAGGCGGCGGCATGGCCATGCAGGAATTAAACGAATACTTGTATTCGTTTGTAAAAAGCCTTACAAGTCAAAACAAGTCGGTTTTAGAAATTGCTAATTCGATTTGGTTTAAAGAGGGCGAAATAAACGTATTAGAGGAATTTTTGCAGACAAATGCCGATTATTACGGCGCGGCAGCCTACGGGGGCGCGTTTGACGAAAGTACAGTAGACGACATTAACGCGTGGGTAAAGGCACAAACAAAGGGCTTAATCGATAAAATTTTAGAACAAATTCCTGCGGATGCCGTAATGTATTTAATTAACACGGTATATTTTGATGCGGAATGGCTGCGTCCGTACACGGATTCGCACCCCCGAGTTTTTACTGCAAACAGCGGTGCAAAGCAAACCGCGCCGTTTATGAGTTCGGACGAAACGTTGTATCTTACAGACGCCCATGCGCGCGGCTTTATCAAACCGTATGTCAACAATCATTACAGCTTTGCCGCACTGCTGCCTAATGAGGGGATATCCGTACACGATTATATAAACTCACTTTCGGGCGGCAAATTTGTTACTATTTTAAACAACGCGCAAAACGCTTTGGTTGCAACATCGATGCCAAAATTTGAATATGAATTCGAGCTTTCGTTAGTGGATGCGTTGCAAGCTTTGGGCATTACAGAGGCGTTTAATCCCTTCAATGCGGATTTTTCACGGATAGGCACGACAGACTACTACGAAAATTTGTTTATATCGGACGTTTTGCATAAAACCTTTATCACGGTTGACTTAAAAGGCACAAAAGCGGCGGCCGTTACCAGCGTTGCGGTAAATGGAGCCGAGAGTGCCCCTGAATATATCGACTATATAGTATTAGAACGTCCGTTTATCTACGCGATTGTGGATAACGCTACTAATTTACCGCTGTTTATCGGCGCGGTGTTAAACGTGTAAAAAATACAAATTTAATAATTCGACAGAAAAATTTAAAATTCGCGGTGATTTTGCTTGCAGTTTTTTGTTATTTCGTTTATACTTAAAACGATTTTACAAAATAAGCACTTTTGCTTTGTTTTGTATCGGGAATTAGAAGTATAAGGAGGTACAAAAATCATGGCGGTACCTAAAAAGAAAACCTCAAAACAGCGCACCAACACGCGCTTTGCCAACTGGAAGGTAAAAAATCCGCAGGTAGGCGAGTGTCCGCAGTGCCACGAGCCTAAACGCAGTCATCGCATATGTTCGCATTGCGGCTATTATGACGGCGTTCAAAAGCTGGATACAGAAAAGAAAAAAGATAAGTCGTAAATTTATCTGTAATAGCCTTACTGCGGTAGGGCTATTTTAAAGTGTTAGGGATATAGCGGTATTAAGGTATGAAAATTGTTTTAGACGTTTTCGGGGCGGATAATTCGCCGCATGAAATTGTTAAGGGCGCGGTATTAGCATTAGAAGCTAAGCCAAATTTTAGCTTGATTTTAACAGGAGATGAAGCGGCAATCCGCGCCGAGCTTGCCAAATACAAATTTGATGCCGCCCGCATAGAAATTGTTCATGCGCCCGATGTGATTACCAACAACGATATTCCTACCGAAGCTATACAAGCAAAAAAAGAATCCTCTATGGTTAAGGCGTTTAGTATCGCCAAAGAACGCGCCGATGTAGTAGGCACCGTTACGGCGGGCAGTACGGGCGCGGCGTTGGCGGGCGCGATTATGAAACTGGGGCGTATTACGGGCGTGCGCCGTCCTGCGCTTGCGCCGCTATTGCCTACCGAACAAGGCGGCAACGTGTGCTTGATAGATTGCGGCGCAAACGTAGATTGTCAGCCCGAATTTCTCACGCAGTTTGCTTTAATGGGTACGGCGTACATGCGCACGTTGGGCATTGAAAATCCGCGTGTTGCCCTAGTGTCTAACGGCGTAGAGGACAAAAAGGGTAACGAGTTGGTACAAAAAACGTTTCCGCTTTTAAAGGAACTGCCGATTAACTTTGTAGGCAACATGGAGGCACGCGAGGCTTTAAGCGGCAAGTATGATGTTTTGGTGTGCGACGGCTTTGTAGGCAACGTGTTATTAAAAACCAGCGAGGGTACGGCAAATAGCCTTATGCGCATTATGAAGCGCACGCTTACCTCTACCTTGCGCGGAAAAATCGGCGGCGCGTTGGTGCGCAAGCCGCTTAAAAAAATGATGCGCAGCTTAGGCGACGAGGAGCGCGGCGGTTCGGCGTTTTTGGGCTGTTCTAAGCTGGTTGTTAAGGCGCACGGCGGTTCGGAGGCTTTAACCATTCGTGCCGCATTATTGCAAGTCGTCAAAATGGCGGCAGTAGATTTAACGGGTCAAATTAATCAACAAATGGCGAGATTACGGAATGAAGTTTAAGCGCATAGAGGTGTCCGGCTTTAAATCGTTTGCGGACAAGCTTACAATTAAATTCGGTTCCGGAATTACAGGAATCGTAGGACCGAACGGCTGCGGCAAATCTAACGTAGCCGATGCGGTACGTTGGGTATTAGGCGAGCAATCCGCTAAGCTTTTGCGCGGGTCATCTATGCAGGACGTTATTTTTAACGGAACCGAGCAGCGCAAGTCGCTGTCGTTTTGCGAGGTTGCGCTGTATTTTAACAACATAGAGGACGAAAACGGTATACGGTTGTTTCCGTCTTTAGATTTTAACGAGGTAGTTATATCGCGCAAGCTGTACCGTTCGGGAGAATCAGAATATCTTTTAAATAAGCAGGTATGCCGTTTAAAGGATATTACGGGGTTATTGCACGACGGCAACATGGGCAGAGAAGGATATTCGATTATCGGGCAGGGTCGCATTGACGAGCTGCTTTCGGCAAAGCCTGAGGACCGCCGCGCAATTTTTGAGGAAGCTGCGGGCATTGCTAAATTTAAGGTTAAAAAAGTAGAATCCGAGCGTAAGCTGGGGCGAACCTCTGAAAATCTGGTTCGCATTACCGATATATTAGACGAAAAGGCTAAGCAGCTAGACCCGCTTACGCGCCAAAGCGAGGCGGCGCGTAAATGGCTTTCTTACCGCGACCGCTTAAAGCACCACGAAATTAACCTATACATTCATCAATACGATACCGCAAACGAGGCAAAGGCGTTTATCAGCCAGCGGCTTAGCGGCGTAATAGAAGAGTTAGAGCTTAAAAACCGCGAAAGTGAAAAGACTGCCGCCGAATATAACGAGGCAATGTCGGGCTTACATAACGCCGATCGTTCGATTGAGGTGCTGCGCGAGGAATTATTAGAGCTTACGGTAGGTATCGAAAAGCAAGCGGGCGAGGTTAAGCTGTTAAACGAGCGGCTGGGTTATTTAAACGCGCAAAGCGAAAGGCTGTCGGACGAAAATAAAAAGGCGCAAAGCGAGCACGCCGCGCTGTTATCCTTTATAGAGGAAGGGAAAGCGGCAGCAGAAGCGCGTTTAGAAGAATTAACGCAAAAGCGTACAGAGGCCGAACAGCTAAGCGCGCAATATATCGCGGTAGTGGAAGAGTTGGTGCGCGGCGAGGGAGAATCGGATAAGCGGCACAGAGAAATTTTCGAGGCGATGGATAAGCTGGCGGAAATTAAATCTAATACAGGCAGACTTTTGGCTGAAAAAGAGGGCTTAATTTCTTCGATTGACGATTTAAAAAAGCGTATAGAGTTTTATAACGCTAAGCTTGATACCGATAATGCAGAAGCTGCACGTTTAAAATCGGATATCGATGCGCGCGATGCGCAAAAAAAAGAATTATCTTTACAGCGCGAGGCTTTGCGTACAGAGCAGACCGAAGCCGCAGACGCGGTGCATGAATGCGCAAAAAAATTAGATAAGCTTGCCGCCGAATTCCACACGCATAAAACGCGCCGTAAAATGTTTGCCGAAATGCAAGAGGCAAACGAAAGCTTTGCTTTTTCTGTAAAAAAACTGCTTTCGGACGCAAAAGAAAATAAAACGTTAGCGGCAAAGTTCGAGGGCGTTGTAGCCGCGTTGATTAAGGTGCAAACAGGCTACGAAACCGCCGTAGAAACCGCGTTGGGAAATGCGGTTCAACACATGATTACTAAAAACGAAGAGGACGCGAAATTTTTAATTTCGTATCTAAAAGACAAGCGTTACGGGCGTGTTACTTTTTTGCCGATAACCTCTGTAAAGCCTAGACATATCGATGCACAGTATGCGCCTCTATTAAAAGAGGACGGTTGCTTAGGCCCTGCGCTAGATTTTATTTCGTTTGATGCGCGTTATGCGTCCGTCATGCGCGGGCTTTTAGGCGGTACGGTTTTTACCCGCGATATGGATGCAGCCGTTAAAATAGCAAAAAAATCGGGCTACGGCTTTAAAATTGTAACGCTGGACGGCGACGTAATTCAGTCGTCGGGTTCTATCACGGGCGGCAGTAAAAAATCAGAGCTTACCAACGTTTTTGGCTACGAGCGCGAAATTGAAGCACTGGACAAGCATATTGCACTGCTTGAAAATCAAACAGCCGCCGCTACCTCTTTGCGTGAGGAAAAAGCTGCAATAGGCGCACAGCATACCAAAAAGCTTGCCGATTTAAGCGAACTAATCCACGCGATTGATATCGACACGGCGGCTAAGCGCACGGCGTTTGACGCGCTGGATAATGCAGTTTGCGCGGCTAAGGATTCGGCGGCTAGTCTTGAATTAGAGCTTGCAAACGCCCAAAAGCGTATTGAAATAATTGATAAAGATTTAAATTCGGTTACCGAGCTTGAAAATATCGTATCCTCCGAGCGGTTAGAGGCTAGCGAAACCAACATCGAATTAAAGCAAAAGTTTGAAGCACTGCGCAGTGAGCGCGACGGCTTGCACGAGCGTATGCTAAACGCTAAAATGACGGTTTCTACCTTAGAAAACGATGTTAAAAATTATGAGGCGGATACGCGCCGTTTACAGGATAACGCGCTTACGTTAGCGGAGCGCATCGAATACAATCATAGTCAGCTAATTGAAAATAAGGATATTATTCAGCGTATCGAGCGCGAATTAAACGTGTTTTCTACCGATGCTAAGGAAAGCGATTCTGACCGCGTAAAAGAAATTCGGCACACGCTTGCGGATTTAGACGCGTTTAAGCAAAAAATTCAAGCCAAGCTTAGCGAAATGGAAGAACGCCGCGGCGCGGTTTTAGAAGAAATTCAAAAAATACATGAGCGTAAAACCAAAGAAGAAATGCTATTGTTAAAGGTGGATTCGGATATCGAATATATGCAGAATCGTGTCGCCGAAGAATACGAGCTTTCATACGAGGCGTGTTTAAAGTTTAAAGAGGACGGCTACGACACCAACGAGGGCAGCCGCGAGGCGGGCGTTTTAAAGCGGCAGATGCAAGCCTTAGGCCATGTTAATTTAGAGGCAATCGAGCAGTGTAAGCAGGTGTATGAAAGCTACCACGAGCTAGACGTGCAAAAGCAAGACCTGCTAAATGCAAAAGCCGACCTAGAAAAAATTATTGCGGACTTATCAAAGGAAATGCTGTCGCGCTTTACGCAGCATTTTGAAACCATTCGCAAAAACTTTATTAAAACTTTCCGTGAATTATTTGACGGCGGCACAGCGGATTTATTATTGCTAGAAAACGAAAATCCGCTTGAAGCAGGCATTGAAATTGTTGCCCAACCGCCCGAAAAAAAGCTGCAAACCATATCATTGCTAAGCGGCGGAGAGCGCGCGCTGACGGCAATCGCCATTTTATTTTCTATTTTAAAATTGCGCCCTATGCCGTTTTGTGTGTTAGACGAGATAGAGGCCGCCTTAGACGATGCCAACGCAACCAGATTTGCTAAGTATTTGCGGCGCTTTGCCGTAGGCACGCAGTTTATTGTAATAACGCACCGCAAGCCTACTATGGAGCTTGCCGATTCGTTGTACGGCGTAACAATGGAAGAAAAGGGCGTAAGTAAAATTGTTTCGGTTAAGCTGAGTGAGGCGGTTGCCGCCGCCGAAACAGCCTAGCTGTCTAAAAAAGACGCAACAGCCGCACTACGCTTAGTCCGTTAGGCAACACGGCGTAATTTTATTTCAATAACGCAAAAGGAGAAAAATTTATGGGATTATGGGCAAAAATTAAGGCGGCTTTAAAAAAGACGAAAGACGCTATTGCATATAAGTTAAATAAGCTGTTTACGGGCGGCGTATTAAACGATGATTTTTATGACGAGTTAGAAATGATTTTGCTTTCCGCCGACATCGGCGCGGAAACTACCGAGCGGTTGTTAAAGGATTTAAAAAAAGCGGTAGACAAAAAATATATCCGCAAAACCGAGCCTGTAAAAGACGAATTAAAGCTGCTGATGCAGCAAATACTAGACGAAAACGAAATCCCGCAATATTCTTACCCCATGATCATATTATTAGCGGGTGTAAACGGTGTAGGTAAAACTACGGCGATAGGCAAGCTTGCGCACAAATTCCGCAAGCAAAAAAAGTCTGTAACCATTGCCGCCGCCGATACGTTCCGCGCCGCCGCCGCCGACCAGCTTACGGTTTGGGCCGACAGGGCGGGCGTGCGGATTGTTAAACACGCCGAAGGCGCAGACCCTGGCGCCGTTGTATACGACGCGGTGCAAAGTTTTAAAAGCAAGTCCACCGACATATTGCTGATTGATACGGCGGGCAGATTGCACAATAAAAAGAATTTAATGGAAGAGCTTAAAAAAATTACGCGCATTATAGAGCGCGAGGCGGTAGGAATTCCGCTTTTCAATTTTATTGTGCTAGATGCCACTACGGGACAAAACGCCATTCCGCAGGTTGAGGTGTTTAACGAGGCTGTCGAAATAGACGGCATTATTCTTACTAAGCTAGACGGTACCGCAAAGGGCGGCGTAGTTTTAGGAATCGCCAACGAATTGCAAGTTCCCGTTGTGTATGTAGGCGTAGGCGAGGGAATAGAAGATTTAGAAGAATTCGATTCCGATGCGTTTGTAGAAGGAATTATGGAATAACTTAAAAAAACGCTTGACAAAGCTTTGCGGTTTCGTTTATAATAGCCGTGTAAAGTAGTAATGCTTTACATAGACGGGGCATTATATGAAAGATTTAAAGTTTTCCGCGCTGCTAGATTTGTACGGAAAAATGCTTACGGATAAGCAGCAAGCCATGATGCGGCAATACTATCATTTAGATTGTTCGTTAGGCGAGGTTGCCGAAAGCGAGGGCATATCGCGTCAAGCGGTTCACGCATCGCTGCGCGGCGCACAAAACACCTTACTGCAAGCAGAGCAGCAGCTAGGATTTTACGAAAAGGTGCAAAACGCCGAAAAAGAGTTAGGAGTTGACCTATGGGATTATTTAGTTCGTTAGGCGAAAAGCTAAAACATATTTTCAGCAAAATGGGCAATCGCGGCAAGCTTACCGAGCTTGAAATAAAAAACGCGATGCGCGAAATCCGCGTTGCGCTGTTAGAGGCGGACGTTAATTTTACGGTTGTAAAGGATTTTATTGCAAAGGTAAGCGAAAAGGCGGTAGGGCAAGAAATTTTGCAAAGCCTTACACCCAGTCAACAGGTAATCAAAATTGTTAATGATGAGCTTACCGCATTAATGGGCGGCGCGGCGGCTAAGTTAGAGGTTTCTTCAAAGCCGCCTACGGTAATTATGATGTGCGGGCTGCAAGGCGCAGGTAAAACTACCATGTGCGGAAAGCTGTCGCGCTATCTGATTAAGCAAGGCAAAAAGCCTATGATGGCAGCTTGCGATATTTACCGTCCCGCTGCTATAAATCAGTTAAAGGTTGTAGGGCGTGCCGTTAACACGGAGGTTTTTGAAAAAGGTACGCAAAATCCTGTGAAAACGGCAAAAGAGGCAATCGAATACGCCAAAAGCCGCAATTACGATACCGTTATCATAGACACCGCAGGCAGACTGCACATCAACGATGAGTTGATGAAAGAGCTTGAAAACATTAAAAAAGAGGTTCAGCCCACCGAAATTTTATTAACGGTAGACGCTATGACGGGGCAAGACGCGGTTGCGGTTGCCACCGAATTTGATAAAAGGCTAAATGTTACGGGCGTTGTATTAACTAAGCTAGACGGCGATACACGCGGCGGCGCGGCGTTATCCATTCGTGCCGTTACGGGAAAGCCTATAAAATTTTGCGGAATAGGCGAAAAACCCGACGAGTTTGAACAATTCCACCCCGACCGAATGGCGTCGCGGATTTTAGGAATGGGCGATGTTTTAACGCTGATTGAGCGTGCGCAGTCGGCTGTTTCCGAAGAAGAAATGGAAAAAATGGAAAAGCGTCTTAGAGAGGCAAAATTCACCTTAGACGACTTTTTAGTGCAGTTTGAAAGCTTAGGCAAAATGGGCGATTTAACCGAATTGATGGGCATGATACCCGGTATGCAGGGCAACAAAAACATGAAAAATGTAGAGGTGGACGAGGCGCGCATAGCACGGTTTAAGGCAATTATTAAATCCATGACGGCAAAAGAGCGCGAACACCCAGACATTATAAAAGCTTCGCGCCGCAAGCGTATCGCGGCGGGCAGCGGCACGACCATTCAAGAGGTTAATCAGCTGTTAAAGCAATACGAGCAAACCAAAGGCATGGTAAAATCTATGAAAGGCGGCAAGGGCGGCATGAAAATGCCTGTTATGAACACTAAACAAAAAACCAAATACCGTTACCGTTAATTATCTAAAATAAATTTTTCACAAGGAGAAAAAGAAAAAAATTATGGTCAAAATCAGATTAACCCGACTCGGAGACAAGAAATCGCCGTTTTATCGCGTAGTAGTATCGGATTCCCGCACCGCGCGCGACGGCAAAGCAATCGACTTTTTAGGTACGTATGACCCGCTTAAAGACCCCGCAGAAATCAAAATAGACGCGGAAAAAGCAAATAAGTGGCTGTCAACAGGCGCACAACCTACCGATACCGCCAAAGCGATTTTAATTAAGGCAGGCGTTTTACCGGAGGGTAAGCGCGCCCCCGCAAAAACCAAAGCCGTTAAAAAATCTAAGTCCGAATAACTTTCGGGCAACTGTTGCAGTCGTGTAAAATAAAACATAAAAGGAAGAATTACTTATATGGTAGAACTGGTTAAATTTATCGTTACCGAGTTGGTAGAGGATAAAAATTCGGTAGTTATTACAGAGGCCGAAAATAACACAATCAAAATTTCGGTAGCGCAAACGGATATGGGCAAAATTATCGGCAAGCAAGGCCGCGTGGCAAAAGCTATCCGCACGGTGGTAAAAGCGGCGGGTCAAAAAAGCGGCGTGCGGTGGTTTGTAGATATTTTAGAAGCAGATGCGCCTGCTGTTGATGCGGCTGCTGACGCATAAGGCTTATGGAATACATTGCCGTAGGCGAGGTTTTAAAACCGCAAGGAATTAAAGGGGCGGTTAAGGTGCGTCCTTTAACCGATAACCCGCAACAATTACAGGATATTGCCGTTGTGTATATAGATAATGTTCTGCACGCTATGCGCGAGGTTTCGTGTGCAGGAGGCTTTGCGTTTGTGCATTTTGAGGGAGTTTCTAACCGAGACCAAGCGGAGGCCTTTCGCGGCAAACTGCTGCTGGTTGAGCGCGGCAGTATCGCACCGCCTGAGGAGGGCGCGTATTTGATTGCCGATTTAATCGGTTGTCGATTAACGGACGAAAAAGGCAAAACGCTAGGCAAAATTACGCAAATTGACGCATTCGGCGCGGCAGACGTTATAACCTGTACCGCGCCTAACGGCAAAGAATTCCGCTTTCCGTTTTTACTTCAAATTGTAGATAAAATCGATGTTGCGCAAAAGCGGTTTTCGGTAATTAGAAAGCTGTGGCAGGAGGTATCGGTTTTTGACGATTAAAATATTAACGCTGTTTCCGCAGATGTTTGCGCCGTTGTTTGAAAGCATTACGGGGCGGGCAATTGATTCGGGCGCGCTGAATATCGAAATTACGGATATCCGAAAATATTCCGCCGATACAAAACACTTTAAATGCGACGACGCGCCCTTCGGCGGCGGGGCGGGCATGATACTTTCGCCGCAGCCGTTGTACGATGCAATTAACGCCGCCGACCCAAACCATGCGTGTCATAGGGTGTATCTTTCACCGCACGGACGCATTTTTAATGCGGGCATCGCGCGGGAATTTGCCGCCTTATCTAAGCCGCTGCTGTTGCTTTGCGGGCGCTACGAGGGCATAGACCGCCGCATTATTGATTTATGTATAGACGAAGAACTATCCATAGGTGATTACATTTTAACGGGCGGAGAGCTTGCGGCTATGGCGGTTGCGGATGCGGTTTCGCGCTTTGTTCCGGGCGTTTTAGGTAATGCGCAATCGGCGGCGGACGAAAGCTTTTCTAACGGGCTGTTAGAATATCCGCAATATACGCGCCCCGCCGAATTTATGGGGCTTTCAGTACCGCAAGTTTTACTTTCGGGGCATCACGGCAACGTAGAAAAATGGCGCAAAGAGCAAGCCGAAAAAATCACGCGCCAAAAAAGACCTGATTTATTAAAGTAATTTTTCAAAGAGAATATCTATAAAATGACACAATGAAAACTAACAAAAATAATAAATAAGTCCATTAAAGAAACTTTAAGACATTTTGCAAAAAGAGTCCCGAAAATTGTGTACAATACTTTTTATGGGGCATACGGTATTGAAGTGAGGTAAATAAATGCTAACAAATAAATTTGAAAAGTATCTAATCAAGCGAATGAAACAAAAAGCCGCTGATGATTATATATCGCGCATAAAGACATTAGAAATGCACTATGGCGACATTGATGATTATTATGACAAAGACCGCTGTCAATCTCTTTTGCTTGAATTTGAATACACCGCAGATGATGAAAGACTAAAAAGAAAACCTTTGCATAAAATTCCTATTAGAGTGGGGTCGAATATTCGCAAGGCAACAAGCAATTATCGCTCGTATATTAGAAAATATGTGAAATTTAGAAACGAAACTGCAACGCAAACAAGTCAAACAAACAACATAAAAAATGATGTCAACAAAAATTTAACAACTGAAAAATTAAGATATTGGTTTGTCCCCTGTGATGAATGGTTTGATATAGAAGCCGCTTTTAGAGATTTTTCTAAATTGGAATGGTGGCAAACACAATTTCTTATGGGAATGAAAAATGGCGATATAGTTTATATTTATAAAACTCTACCCATTGGCGAGATTAAGTATAAAGGCAGAATAACCGAAACAAGAATACCATACAGCAAATTAAAAATAGATGATAGAGAATATGGAAAAAAAGTAAGCGGTAGAGAGTACAACGACAAAGATTTATTCTTTGAGTTTGAATTTGACAAAGCCTTGCCTAAAAGTCAAATTACAATGGAAATGCTAAAAAGTTGGGGCTTGCCTTATTTTCAATCAAGAGAATTGCCCGAAGAAATTGCACAAAGAATAGCGGAAGCTTATTTGCTTGATAATGACAACAATGATTTAATTAGCAGAATAACCAAACCGTCAGCACCCGAAGGCAAGAAAAAAGAATACTACACAACGACCTATGAAAGAAACCCAAAAAATAGACAAGATTGTATTAGGCTACAAGGCACAATATGCAAGGTTTGCGGCTTTAATTTTTATCAGACCTATGGCGAATTAGGAAAAGACTTTATTGAAGTACACCATAAAAAACCGTTGTATAGTTTAGACGAAGAAATTGTCATAAACCCTGCCGAAGATTTAGTAGCTGTTTGTTCAAACTGCCACCATATGCTACATAGAAACAAAGACGAAATTTTGACCATTGAAGATTTGATAAAGTTAATAAGCAAGTAAATTATTGCATAAAGTTGCAATGAAACACACGCACGATTTTTTTGCGGATATACCGCCACGAAAGCCGTGCCGCAAAAGCAATATGTGTGAATTTATGAGTGAAATGAGTGTGAAACCCACCAAACACCACAAAAAACACACTATTTCAACCCTTTTACGCAGTTGTCAAATATTGAATTTCAAAAAGTTGTTACAGAACATATAGAAATGGAAACACACCGTAAAGCAAGCATTTGCTTTGCCTCACAAGAAGAAATAATTTCCGTCAGCCTTATTTTAATTTCAAATAATGCAATCGCCGTCTATTTTTATATCGTCAATGCAACCAATTATGCCACACTCGGAACAACGAAAGCCAATGTACAGCCATTTTTTTGAATTGTCCTCACGTAATGCATAGCCCAAAGTTATGTATAGTGCACTATGACCTTTTTTATCGGGGCAAAAGTATTGCAAGTTCTCATCGTCGCTATCGTCCCAAAAATCCGCACTATCCTCAATATATTCCATTTCACCGCAGTTTTTGCAAACAATCCTGTATAATTGTTGTTCGCTGTTCCCCTCAACGGCAAATATCGCCTCGCCACATTTCGCACATTTTTTATCCTCAAAAACTTCCGCTTGATAACCTGTTTTTTCAGTTTGGCTGTTAATGCAGTTTTGCAAGATGTCATAAACTTCTTGTGGTTTAGGTATAGAATAGAGGTGATTTCGCATCGGGGCAATTCGTCTGTTTTTAACTTTAACCTTTATTGTGCCGAATTGTTTGTTGCGTTCATATAGTGCATACTTGATTTTTATGCTGATAATATCCTTTATGTCATAAACTTTTGGTATGTTGTTATAGTAAAGGTAAACCTTTTCATTTGTAATTTGATAGCTAAAATCCGCTGACATAAAACACATAATCAGAAAAATAACCGCAAGCATAATCAAACCGAGTTGAAGAACAAAAAAAGTTTTTAATTTGTTGGAAAGTCCAATGTCAAAGAAAACCGCAATAATAACAAAAATGATTTCTAATAGCAAAAAAAGAAATAAACATATCTTAGCAGAGTACATTATACCGCCAATTCTGCTTGTACCGCCTTCCCACAAAACTTCCTCATTTTTAGAATGAATTTTTAAAAACTCTTTAACATCGTCAGCGGATTGACCTTTCCAATGCTTTCCGTCGAAAGTCATTGTTTCAGATGAAATGATGTTGGTATCTTTTGTTTTAATTTTTTTCGGCACTATAAAATAAACTGCTAAGATAAGACTTGCAATGCCGATAACTACACACATAATTACTACGGGTATTAATTCCGCAATTGTTTTGTCCGCAGGATTAGCAACAGGAATATAAATTGCAAAAACAACCATTGCGATTGTAATGGCAATTAATATCAAAATTATTGACCACGGTTTATACGTGCTTTTCATAGGTATATTATATCAGTTTTATGCGGTAACGTCAATAGTATAGGGATTGCAAAAATAGCAGAAGTGTAGAATTGTTGTTGACAAATAGTCGTGCGTAAATTATACTAACGAACATGAAGTTCTTTGATTTTCATACGCATGTATTTCCCGATGAATTAGCCGAGCGCGCGCTTGCAAAGCTTGCTTGCGGCGCGCACATACAGCCGTTTACAGACGGAACGCTTTCGGGCACGGCAAAATATTTGTCTAGTGAGGGCGTTGACAATTTTTTAACGCTGCATATTGCTACTAACCCCCGTCAGCAAACTAATGTCAATAACTTTGCAATATCGGTGCAAAATAGCGGTGTGTGCGGGGCTTTCGGTTCGGTTCATCCGCAAGCACCCGACGCGCTTGACGAAATTCAGCGCATACATGCGGCAGGGTTAAAGGGGATTAAACTGCACCCCGAATACCAAGAATTTAATTTAGACGATAAAGCCGTGTATCCGATTTACGAGCTGTGCAGAGATTTAAATTTGATTGTTTTGTTTCATGCGGGGGTTGATATTGCGTTTATGAATTCGCTGCGCGCCCCGATTGCCGCCATCAAAAATATAGCGTCCGATATTAAAGGCTTAACCTTTATCGCCGCGCATTTAGGCGGATTTATGCTAGCGGACGAGGTAGAAAACGCTTTGGCGGGAAAAGCAGACATTTATTTAGATACGAGTTATTCAGCAGGGTTCGTTGCGCCGCACACAGCCGAAAAAATTATTCAAAAGCACGGCGCGGCCAATATACTGTTCGGCAGTGATTGTCCGTGGGGAAGTCCCGCCGCACATATCCGCTTTATCGACAGCCTAAAAATTTCCGCCCGCGAAAAAGAACAAATCTTTTATAAAAATGCCGAAAGGCTGCTGCAAAATTGATTGTTATTTTTTGCGATTTATTGTATACTGCAATTAGCAATTTAAAAAAATTGCGTACAAGAGGTGAGTTATGTTAGACATAAACCGAATTTTCACAGAGAAAACCGCGCTTGCAAACGGTTTAGCAAAAAAAGGCTACGATGTTTCTAGGCTAGACCATTTAGAAACGCTTGTAGTTAAAAGCCGTAATTTAAACAAGCAAATCGAAGAGCTGCGCGCACACCGCAATAAAATTCAAAGCGATAAAAATATCAGCGTTGACGAAAAGCGCGCTGTTCGCGACCAAATCGCAGGCTTAGATACAGCCCTTTTGCCGCTGCAATCCGAAATTGACGCACTGCTGTATGATATTCCGAATACACCCGATGAGGACGCGCCCGTAGGAAATTCGGAGGCCGATAACAAGGTAATTTTCGAAACAACCGATTTTTATGTATGCAAGACGGACAAGCCTAAGCCGCATTGGGAAGTAGCTAAAAGCCTAGATATTTTAGATACCGAATTAGCCTCTAAGGTTTCGGGTTCGATGTTTGCGTTTTATCGCGGCAAAGGTGCGCAGCTGCTGCGCGCGCTTATATCATACGCATTAAAAATCAACGGTAAAAAATATACCGAAGTTATTCCGCCGCATATGGTTTCTTCGCAAACCTTAACGTATACGGGGCATTTGCCTAAATTTGCCGCCGAGCAATATAAAGCGCAATTAGACGATTTATGGTTAATACCCACCGCCGAAGTTCCGCTTACGGCTGGGTTTGCGCAAACCGTCTACGACCTTAAAGAACTGCCCAAACGCGTAATGGGCTATTCGGTTTGTTTTAGGCGCGAGGCGGGCAGTGCGGGCAAGGATACGCGCGGCTTACAGCGTTTGCATGAGTTTCATAAGGTTGAATTAGTTAAAATTGTAGAGCCTTCCGCTTGTAAAGCAGAGCTTGCGGATTTGTTAGAGGATTGCTTAAAGCCGATTAAGGATTTAAAGCTTAGGTATCGTATTGTTGACCTTTGCACGGGCGATATGGGCGACAAGTACGGACGCTGTTACGATATAGAGGTATATAGCCCCGGCGTTCAAAAATGGTTAGAGGTTTCCTCTGTCGGACATTTTTCGGATTATCAAGCACGGCGGGCGGGAATTCGTTATAAAAATGCAGACGGTAAAAAAGGTGTAGCCTTTACACTAAACGGTTCTGGGCTTGCAACACCCAGAGTATGGACGGCTATTATAGAAACTTATCAACAGCCCGACGGTTCGGTAATAGTGCCAGACGTTTTAAAACCTTACATGGATTGCGATAAAATTGATTAAGTTATATACATTTCAATATTTAAAAACTCAATTCTAGGGCGGAGTAGGTAGTAGATGTAAATATCCGCTAATAATTTTGCTTTTTCAACATTACATCTGTTGGACAAAGACCCTAACTTATATATTTGTTGGACTTTTGACCTACAATGTATATATGAACATCGGAGAAACAATTAAAGATTTGCGAGAAGAAAAAGATATTTCCATGCGTCAGCTTGCAAAAAATTTGGAAGTTGATATCAAAACTGTTTGGACATGGGAGAACGGAGTAAAAGACCCTAGTGCAATAAACATTGTTAAGCTTGCGGATTATTTCGGCGTTACTACCGATTATATCTTCGGAAGAGAAAAATGAAAAAGAAAATACTATATAACAGCATTTATATCTTTGTTGTATTCGTTGCGTTGGGCCTGCTTTTTTGGTACGGTTCTGTCAGTAACGGCACATTTGACGTAAATTTGGGTGGAGGAACACCGCTTATCGATGTATTCGGAGAACCTCAAACACAACTGCCCGATATTATTACTCCCGAAATACCTGATACTAATCCGCCGAATAATCAAGAACCCAAAGATGATAGCCCTGATTTGCCCAAAATACCCGAACCAAGCATTCCCGAATTTTTGTTACATAACACGGTTTACGCAAATAATACCTCAGTCGGTCTTATCTTTGATGTGCCCCAAAAAACTGCGCGGTTTTTTTGTGTAGAAACGCAAACCGATTTATTTAACTTTACCTTTACTGTTCAACCTCAAAACAAGTTATTGTGTGAAATCGTGTACGAAGGCGAAACTATTCAATTTACATTTACGGTTGAAGAAGAAAGAATTTCAACCGTTTCCACTCGGCTTACGGAAATTCTAGATGTACAAAATCCGCTGTTTCCGGGAATATTAGACTTCTTTACTTGACAAAAATAAAATTCTCCTCTACAATAGAACTTACTATCTTGTTCCCGTAGTTGAACGGATACAACGATGCCCTCCGGAGGCATTGGTACAGGTTCGATTCCTGTCGGGAACGCCAAATTTTGAATATTTTTAATTAAATATTATTAACAAATGTATTCGTTATGCAGACAGGTCGTAGACAGTGGTTCAAGTTTGAGCAATCAAGAGAACGCGCAAGGAAATTTATTGTAATATGCCCGATGTTTTTAATGAATCATACAAAGTTATAGGCAAAAGAAAGTCAAGCAAACCTACTTTAATTTTAGGTTTTATCTTTTTGGCAATCACCATTGTATTTGTTACAATGACAATCATTCATAGAAATGATAGCGAAGCATTAGCCCCTGGGATTCTTTTATGCTGTTTATTTTTTATAATTACGCTAAGTTACTTTGTATCCTTATTAGATGTTCGCAAGATACCCAAAGACTTGATAGGGGTAAATGAAGACAGTATATTTTTACTTGCACAAAACAAACAAATAAAAATTGCTGATATTGCATGGCTGCGTTGCGCTAATGAAAGACCAAGGCTTTTTGCAGCTACTAGCCGAGCTGTTTTTCTTTGGGGATATGTGCAAATAGAAACGAATGACGGCGAAAAATACTTTCAAAACCATATAGGTAAAATTAAAGAGGTTGAGCAAGAATTGTGCTCGCTTGCAATACGCAACGGCAATTATAACTATGACGTTAGGACTAAAAAATGAAAAGCATAGGCAGTAGAATTAAAGAAGATTTTTTTATTTGCGATAGCGAAATACTTGCCGAAAAACTAATCGGGAAGTATTTATGCGTTCATATAAACGGAAAAACCTCTAAGTTTATGATTAGCGAAACGGAGGCATACGGCATCAACGACAGCGCGTGTCATTGCTATAAAGGCCGCACAAAACGCAACGCCCCTATGTTTTGCAAGGGCGGTACCGTGTATATATATTTATGCTACGGCTTGCACGAGATAGCAAACATCGCTGCGGGAAAAGAAAACGAAGGTCAGGGGGTTATGATTCGCGGGCTTGATAATACTTTTGGGCCCGGAAAAATAACAAAGCTAGCAGGCATTGACAGAAGCTTTAATTATGAATATCTGCCAACATCCTTAACCATTTGGCTGGAAGAAAATTTAACAAAAAGTACATGTAAAATAGAAAAGTTTAAACGTATCGGTATAGGATACGCCGTACAGCAAGACCAGGATAAGCTTTGGCGGTTTAGAATTAAAAATTAACATTTCTTTTTAGTTTGATTAAAAAAAGTATTTTATTTAGTTTGCAAATCTTGTCAAAATATGTTATAATGTTAGACGAAATGTAGGTTTTGTTTAGGTATTATAAATAAAAAAATCGCACCCGTCGGTACGATTTTTTTTGAGGAACATTACCTCTCGGAGTTGGAACAAGTTATGTTATTTGAACTCGTGTGTAATTCCTACATTCATACTAACACAATTTTAAGGAGAACGCAAGCAAAATGAACACAGAAAATGAAAAAAAGTTTTACATCGGGTTGGATATCGGTACAGAATCCGTAGGCTTTGCCGCAACGGACGAAAATTATCGGGTATTGCAAAAGCGCGGAAAGCCGTTGATGGGCGTCAGATTATTTGAAGAGGCTAATACCGCAGACGAGCGGCGCGGAAAACGTGCAAATAAAGTAAGAATGAAACGCAGAGCATTCCGCATAGAATTACTGCAAGAATTATTAGCAGAAGAAGTTAATAAGGTAGACCCGTTATTTTTTATTCGTTTAGGGGCAAGTAGTCTTTGGAAGGATGATAAATTGCATAAAAATGCAGGATTAACCAGTGCCGATTCGTTATTTGCCGACAGCGATTTTTCGGATAAGGACTTTTTTAAAGGCTTTATAGATAATTCCGAGTGGAGCAGTAAACCGAAAACTGCAAGAAACAAACTATTTCCGTCCGCTTATCATTTGCGCAACGCTTTAATGAATCCAAAAGAAAAGCCCGATATCCGTTTTGTATATTTGGCATGCCACCATATTTTAAAGGCGCGCGGACATTTTTTATACGATGATGAAAGCATGGGCGGTGGCAATACGTCAAGCGTATTAGATATGTCGGCGGTAGGCAAGGATTGCTTTGTAAGGCTTAATAAAGTACTTAAAGATATTGCAGAAGCAGAGGAACTGCCGTATAAAGTATCGTTCTGCACAGAAAATTTTTCTGCAATCGAAGAAATTGCTAAAAACGATACACTGTACCTAAAAGACCGCAAAAGCAAACTTTTAGAAACGTTGTTTCCTAACCCTATACATAATAAAGACGCAAAAAAGCAAGTAGATGCTATGCTGAGCGCGCTGTTAGGAAAAAAAGCAAAGCTTGCAGAATTATTTCCGTACATAGAATGGGACGAAGAGAGTAAAGATTTTTCTTTTGGCGGCAAGTGGGAGGATGAAACTAAGCCTAAGCTTGCGGGCGTTTTGGCGGACGACAACCAAATGCTGCTTATAGATATTCTTAAAGAGGTTTACGATTGGTATATACTTATGCAGCTGTTAAAGGGCAAGTCTTCCGTTTCGGCGGCGATGGTAGAGCGCTATCAAAAGCACCACGAGCAATTAGCGGCATTAAAAAAGTTTGTTAAAGAATTCGCAAAAGACAAGTATTTTAGCATTTTCCGTTCAGTAAAAGAAAAAAACAATTATCCCGCCTATATAGGTTCTAATTTATCAAACGGAAAAACGATAATCAAAAAGTGCAGCACAGAGGATTTTTACGCATTTTTAAGAAAGGAGCTTGGCGATGTTTTGCCCAAAGAAATATTAGACGATATTACTGCGGGCACATTTTTACAAAAGCTTCGCAGTAAGGATAACGCGACGATTCCGCATCAGCTGCATAAAGCGGAACTTAGTGTAATTTTAAACAACGCACAGGCACACGGCTTACTTTCTGCCGATACCGCCAAAAAAATTCTAGATATTATTTCGTTCCGTGTGCCGTACTACGTTGGGCGGCTAAACCCGCATTATAAAAATACAAAGGGGCGTCATGTTTGGATAGAAAAACTAGTTGAGGGCAGAACCCGTATCACGCCGTGGAATTTTAATGAAATTGTAGACAAAAAGAATAGTAACAAAGCTTTTATAGGGCGGATGCTTTCTAAATGTACCTATTTGCGGGATGAAACCGTGTTCGTGTTGCCTAAAAATTCGCTTTTGTACGCACGCTTTTCGGTTCTTAACGAGCTTAACAACCTAAAATATAAGGATGTACCTATTTCGGTTGAGTTAAAACAAAAAATCTTTAACGATTTGTTTAAGACCAAAGCCAAAGTATCCTTTTCGGCTTTGCTTACCTTACTAAAACATCATTTGGGCAGTGATGTAGAAAAATCGGATATTACGGGCGTTGATATGCAAAAAAACGGCTTTAACAGTTCGTACAGCGCGTATGTTCAAGCGGAAAAAATCTTTAAGGAAGAGATGGATAACCATAAAACGCTTGAAATTGTGGAAGATGTACTGTTGTGGCACGCGTTGCATACAGATAAAAAATTAGTTGTCGAAAGCATACGGCAAAAATATCCGCACCTTTCTGAATCGGTTGTTAAAGAGTTAAAAGGATTAAATTTTTCAGGCTTTGGCAGGCTTAGTAAAAAGTTTTTAACAACGGAACGTGTAATCGATAAATCTACGGGGCAATGCAAATCGGTTATAGATATTCTTTGGGAAACGAACTATAACCTAATGGAGCTACGTAAAGAGGACGGCGTATATAACATTACCGATTGGCTGAACGAAGAAAATTCGGTTAAGGAAGGAAATGTTGATTACGATTTGGTTGCCGAAAGCTACGCATCACCTTCTGTTAAACGTTCGGTTTGGCAAGCCATGAAAATTGTGGACGAGCTGATTGAATTAAACGCCGGTAAAAAACCCGACCGTATTTTTATAGAAGTAACCCGCACAAACAGAGAGGATAAAAAAGCAACAAAAACCCGTAAGGATAAATTGTCTGAGTTGTACAGTGAGGCAAAAAAACTAGATAAGCAAATTTTTGCAGAACTTGAAAAAGACGGTATAAAAAATCAGTTAGAGGACATTCAAGATAACAATGCCTTACGCGGAGAAAAGCTATTTTTATACTTTTTACAATGCGGAAAGTGCGCGTACAGCGGAGAGACAATCAAAATAGCCGACCTTGATAAGCTTTACGATGTTGACCATATTATTCCGCAAGCACTAAAAAAGGATGACGGCATTTCTAATAAGGTTTTATCTAAGCGCAATTTAAACGGAAAGAAAGGCATGCACTATCCGTTCCGTCATATTTTGGGCATAACCGATACGGTTGTCCGCATGTGGGAGGGCTGGCACAGATGCAATTTAATTTCTGACGAAAAATTAGCAAGGCTTAAACGCACCACGCCTTTAAAAGATAAAGAATTAGAAGGCTTTATCGCCCGTCAGCTTGTATTTACGGGGCAATCAACCACCGCAGTTGCGGAATTATTAAAGCTAAGGTATCCTAACGCCCAACTAATTTATTCCAAAGCGGAAAATGTTTCGGATTTCCGTCAAAAGTTTAATATGCTTAAATGTCGAGAGGCAAACGACTTACACCACGCGCACGATGCGTATTTGAACATTGTGGTGGGTAATTGCTTTTATCAGCGTTTTAATAAAGCCTATATAACAGGTTACGAAAAAGACAATGAAGCATGGACTAAGTACACGCAAAATCATTTGTTTGAAAAAGATATTAAAGGCGCTTGGAAGGCAGGCGAGTGGGAGAGAGGAGAGCAAAAAACGATTGGTGAAACCGAGAAAACCGTCGCTAAAGCCTTATCACTAAAATATTTGCCGATTAGTAAATTAACAACCGAATATAAAGGGAGTCTATTTAAGTTGACGGTTCTCTCGGCGGAATCACATCAAAAATCAAAGTTTACTAAAAGCAAAACTACCGCCACCATTCCGCTAAAAGGTAATAGTAATAATCCCTTATCAAAACTAGAAAGATACGGCGGATTTGCAGGAATCGTGGCCGCCTATTGTATGATTATCGAGTACACTGATAAAAAAGGTAAAATTCAGCGTGAATTTGATTTTGTTAGTATATTAAACAAAAAGCAATGGGAAAAATTAACACATACAGAAAAAGAGGACAAGCTTTCGCAGGAGCGCGGATTTCCCGTAAAAATTGTGCTACCCAAAATCTATTTTTACACATTGTTTAAAATAGAAAATATGGAATTTCGTTTATCAGGGTGTAGTAAGTTTGGTATTAAATTACAAAATGCAAAGCAACCGTATTATGGTACGCCGATAGATGATGATGAACTGGGCATAAAAAATATGTGCATTATTAATTACATGCGTATTCTTGCAAAATATAATGATATAAAGAATAAACTCAAAACCGAAGATTATGAGCAAGCTAATGAAATAGTGCTTTCAGGAAAGCCAAATGGAAAGCAAACAGAATATAAAATAACTAAATGTGAAAATCAAGCGCTTTGGAATGCGTTGCTGAAAAAAATCTGTAAACTATACGGCAATATGCACAGCGGATTAAAAGGATGTAATTTAGGCTTGCCCGATATCTACGAAAAAATTGCAATTCACGATTCTGCATTTAGTAATTTGCCGATTACACGGCAAGTAAATGTACTGTCCGCAATAATTTCGGGCTTAGGTTGTAACGCACATGCTTTTAATTTAAGCGGATTTTATGAAAAAAACAAAAATGACAAGCCCCTAAACACTGGTTTAGGTCAACCTCAACCGAGTTTAAAAATCAAATACCCTCTAACGCTAATTCATCAATCCGTAACGGGCATTAAAGAACACTCTATCGTTATCAGTGAGTTTGATAAGGATGGAAACCTTGTTTTTCCCGACATCAATACAGGAGTTAAACATTGAGTTTTAGAACAGTGGTAGTAAAAAACCGCGCTAAAATAGAAACGCGGCTTAATTATTTGTTAATACGCGGCGAGGAAGAAAAGTGGGTGCATCTAAGTGAAATAGGAACCTTAGTTGTTGAGTCTACCGCATGCGCTATTACTACGCAAGCCTTATGCGAGCTTGCAAAAAATAATACCAGCGTAATTTTCTGCGACGAAAAACATTTGCCGTACGGACAACTTTCATATTTGTACGGCAATCATCTAGCAAGCGGTCAGGTTAAAAGGCAATCTCAGTGGACGGAGGATTTAAAGGCAAAAGCGTGGAAAGAAATTGTTAAGCAAAAAATAGAATGGCAACGCACGGTGCTTATTAAATATCAAAAATACGAAACCGCGCAAATGCTTTCGGATTACATACTGCAAGTCGAACACGGCGATACAACAAACCGAGAAGGGCACGCTGCCAAGGTTTATTTTAATGCGTTGTTCGGTCAAGATTTTTGCAGACGTACCCCAAATGAAAATAATCCGGCATTAAATTACGGCTATGCGATTTTGCTTTCAAGCACGGCAAGAGAAATTATTGCAGCGGGATACATTACGCAAATCGGCATCCACCATATTAACGAGTATAACCAATATAATTTGGCGTGCGACATCATGGAGGTATTTAGGCCCTTAGTAGATGCTTATGTATTAGAAATTTCTAATCTTATTCATTTTAAAAGCAAGGTTAGCACAATTTTATCTTCTAAAACTAAAATCGGCGGTAAAGTACATTTTTTAGATTCCGCTATACGGATTTATGTACGAAACGTATTAAAGTTTATGGAAGGAAAGGGCGCAATTGAAAAAATAGAAAAATTTATTTTGGAAGAGGGAAATGAGTTATAGATATATGAGATTAATGGTGTTTTTTGATTTACCGACGCTTACGGTAAAGGACGGACAAGAGTATAGGCGGTTTCAAAAATTTTTAGTTAAAAACGGCTTTATTATGACGCAATACTCGGTGTATTCAAAGCTTGTTTTAAATGCTTCGCAAGCGGAATCCATAAAAAATCTTTTAAAAAAAAATGTTCCGCAGAAAGGGCTTATTCAGTGCTTGCAAATTACCGAACAGCAATTTGCCTCGATAGAATATTTGGCAGGTAAAGGACAAACAAAAATTATAGACAGCGATTCGCGCCATGTGGAGATAGAATAATGTTACTTTTTAAGCACGCATCATGGGAAAAGCATTTTCAATTAGACGGGCAAAAAATCTCCGTTTTGGCGGTTGAAAATCCCTCTACACTTTGGAAATACTGTACAGAACTAATAGGACAGTCTAACGGCGAAGCAGGGGATTTTAGTATCTTAAAAAACTATTCAGAGCAAGTATTTGATAAGCTTTGCAGCGTAGAAACTAATATACCGGGGCTTACGTTAAACTCTAAAAAACTGCAAACGGCGTTAATTAAAAAGTGTTCCGAGCTTTCCGTAACGCCTGAGTTTGAGGAGCAATTAAGAAAGGTTTCTCTTTCACTTTACGAGTTTTGCAAAACCGTTTGTCAGGATGTAGGATATTCAATCGAATTGCACGAAAGCATAGACACAGCGGGATTATTTAAATTGTTTTCGTTGTCGTTAAAAGAAACCTTTGGTTCGCTTCTAGAAAAGCTGATAGAATATGTACAGGTTAATGCGGAATTTTTAAAAACTAAAATTTTCATTTTTTTATTTTTAAGTAAGTTTTTATCTAGAGAAGAAATAAAAAAGTTTTTCGAGCATTGCAGATTTCAAGGCATTTCATTAATTCTAATCGAAGAATCGTTTCCGCAACTTTTTAACACACAAGAAATTCCTAATCAAGGCTTAATTATAGATTATGACGGCTTTGAAATTACAAAAAATCTTAAAGATACGGAATAGTTTTTTTGCTAGATGTTTGACATCAAGCATCTAGTATGTTATATTAAATTTACCGTTCGCCTGTAATCAGGAAGTCGCGAAGCATGCGCGAACAGGAAAGACCGCTAAGGTTGAAAACTGACTCTTAGAAGTCGGGGCGTAGACTTTCCGCTAGCCCGCTATTAAAAAGTAGCGGGCTTTCTATTTATTATCTAAGCAAATGAACACCACTGATAAATAAAAAAAATGAAAGATATTTGCAAAGAGTTTTAAAAACGATTGACAATTTTAGTTAAATTTGTTATAATTAAATCATAGGAATTACCTAATGGTAAATTAGTATATTTTCAAAATTTGAGGTTTGAGAGTAGTGTAATTCCCAAGACCTCCAAAACGATAACTTCTGTTTTACAGTCCGCACATATGTTTGAGAGTAGTGTAATTCCCAAGACCTCCAAAACATGCTAGTGGCAATAATCCACGTCATGTATGTTTGAGAGTAGTGTAATTCCCAAGACCTCCAAAACTTTACTTATACTTTCAACTTCGATTTTACTGTTTGAGAGTAGTGTAATTCCCAAGACCTCCAAAACTAAATATTCCTATGTCAAGCATAATTTCAAGTTTGAGAGTAGTGTAATTCCCAAGACCTCCAAAACCAGATTATCAATATTATACATATCTGTTATGTTTGAGAGTAGTGTAATTCCCAAGACCTCCAAAACTCGATGTAACGGTTGCACATAAGCCCTTCGGTTTGAGAGTAGTGTAATTCCCAAGACCTCCAAAACCCTCGCTTCAATTCTTACCAACGCCAGATGGTTTGAGAGTAGTGTAATTCCCAAGACCTCCAAAACCTATAAAAAACTACTTCAAAACGCGCCTCTGTTTGAGAGTAGTGTAATTCCCAAGACCTCCAAAACCACTTCTTTAATAGTCATTATCCTTTACCTGTTTGAGAGTAGTGTAATTCCCAAGACCTCCAAAACCAGTATATCATACTAACGTTACTATGTCAAGTTTGAGAGTAGTGTAATTCCCAAGACCTCCAAAACATAAACGTACCGCTAGCAACAGGTTTTTTCGTTTGAGAGTAGTGTAATTCCCAAGACCTCCAAAACTTTTTCTTGCCGTCTTTTCCCTCCCATGTGGTTTGAGAGTAGTGTAATTCCCAAGACCTCCAAAACAACGGCAATCGGCGGAATTACAGCAGCTATGTTTGAGAGTAGTGTAATTCCCAAGACCTCCAAAACAACTATTGTTGGCAGCATGGTATCGGTCATGTTTGAGAGTAGTGTAATTCCCAAGACCTCCAAAACTATGGGTTCAACTTTAAATACAACATCTTTGTTTGAGAGTAGTGTAATTCCCAAGACCTCCAAAACGAACCAACATTGTCATTTGATTTCACGCCCGTTTGAGAGTAGTGTAATTCCCAAGACCTCCAAAACCTAATCCTGGCATTCCTTACGGCCGTCCTAGTTTGAGAGTAGTGTAATTCCCAAGACCTCCAAAACGCATTTAAAAAAAGATTATCCGTTAATAGTGTTTGAGAGTAGTGTAATTCCCAAGACCTCCAAAACGAGGTGGAAGTAATCATGAAATGGTATAACGTTTGAGAGTAGTGTAATTCCCAAGACCTCCAAAACCTTTAAAAAATCTGCGGGGCTCATCGCTTCGTTTGAGAGTAGTGTAATTCCCAAGACCTCCAAAACTCGTTTGTGCGCTTTAATTCTTCTATTGCTGTTTGAGAGTAGTGTAATTCCCAAGACCTCCAAAACGTTTGTGTAAGTACGATTTACAGCGATGTTGTTTGAGAGTAGTGTAATTCCCAAGACCTCCAAAACTAAACGCCCCGCATGGCAGTGGCGCGATTGGTTTGAGAGTAGTGTAATTCCCAAGACCTCCAAAACCCGCTTTTGAGAGTGCGACAAGTTCTCCGTGTTTGAGAGTAGTGTAATTCCCAAGACCTCCAAAACTCAATGCAATTAACGTAGAAACGCATCCGTGTTTGAGAGTAGTGTAATTCCCAAGACCTCCAAAACTGACCAAGAAGCCGAATATCAAGGAACTATGTTTGAGAGTAGTGTAATTCCCAAGACCTCCAAAACAAAAGCGCACCTATTGTTTTTGGGTCAATCGTTTGAGAGTAGTGTAATTCCCAAGACCTCCAAAACATAATGAGCCGAAATATCAGCGGCAAGATTGTTTGAGAGTAGTGTAATTCCCAAGACCTCCAAAACAATCGGGTTTTGCAAATAGGTACTTCACAAGTTTGAGAGTAGTGTAATTCCCAAGACCTCCAAAACATCTACTGCAAGCGGGAATGTTTTAATCCCGTTTGAGAGTAGTGTAATTCCCAAGACCTCCAAAACTTTAGACAACGAAGCACCAAAAGGCGCGATGTTTGAGAGTAGTGTAATTCCCAAGACCTCCAAAACAGAAGCAGTGGCTACCTTGTCCTGTATCAAGTTTGAGAGTAGTGTAATTCCCAAGACCTCCAAAACAGCACATTTTTACAATGCCGTCAAAATCGCGTTTGAGAGTAGTGTAATTCCCAAGACCTCCAAAACCTCCTTTTTTTTGTTCTAACCACGCAACCAGTTTGAGAGTAGTGTAATTCCCAAGACCTCCAAAACAAGAGGTTATATTTTAATGGCGAATGAATTGTTTGAGAGTAGTGTAATTCCCAAGACCTCCAAAACAAACGCTTTACTTTTTAATGACTATGCTATGTTTGAGAGTAGTGTAATTCCCAAGACCTCCAAAACCGCTAACACTTTCTAATAAGTGGGTAGCAAGTTTGAGAGTAGTGTAATTCCCAAGACCTCCAAAACATTCAATTCCATTTTCATAATCTACAACTTGTTTGAGAGTAGTGTAATTCCCAAGACCTCCAAAACATAGAAGTAGCCACCGCCGCCCTACCGCCCGTTTGAGAGTAGTGTAATTCCCAAGACCTCCAAAACATCATTTGCCAAACCGAAACGGTTACAAGTGTTTGAGAGTAGTGTAATTCCCAAGACCTCCAAAACAACAAGAGTTTGAGAAAGAAGTATTGCCCTGTTTGAGAGTAGTGTAATTCCCAAGACCTCCAAAACAACTTTGTTGTTGTTGACGATAGCCCGACAGTTTGAGAGTAGTGTAATTCCCAAGACCTCCAAAACTTTGTTTTTAGGCTCTAACTCATACGCTTTGTTTGAGAGTAGTGTAATTCCCAAGACCTCCAAAACTTTGGACGATTTTATAAGCCTCGATAATGTGTTTGAGAGTAGTGTAATTCCCAAGACCTCCAAAACCACCCACAATTCCCTGTCTTATGCAAACAGGTTTGAGAGTAGTGTAATTCCCAAGACCTCCAAAACACGTTAAAAATTTAGGAGTTGATTTGCTGAGTTTGAGAGTAGTGTAATTCCCAAGACCTCCAAAACAAGCATGAATATTGCCGTGATAAACATACTGTTTGAGAGTAGTGTAATTCCCAAGACCTCCAAAACAATGCGATTAGCGCGGAAGTTCTTGCGGCAGTTTGAGAGTAGTGTAATTCCCAAGACCTCCAAAACATTCGGGCAAGACTTATACCTCTTCTTCTTGTTTGAGAGTAGTGTAATTCCCAAGACCTCCAAAACATTAAGCACACGAATAAATACGAGTATGGCGTTTGAGAGTAGTGTAATTCCCAAGACCTCCAAAACTACCCTAAATCAAAAGCCTTACGCAAACTGGTTTGAGAGTAGTGTAATTCCCAAGACCTCCAAAACTTTTCGTTGGTTTTACGCCTTGCGGCGTTGGTTTGAGAGTAGTGTAATTCCCAAGACCTCCAAAACTTGTTAAAATACGGCCATCGCAAAGTGTGTGTTTGAGAGTAGTGTAATTCCCAAGACCTCCAAAACAACCACATAGGGCTTTCGCTTAAAAAACATGTTTGAGAGTAGTGTAATTCCCAAGACCTCCAAAACCGCAAGCTATGGTACGCGGAGTATGACCGGTTTGAGAGTAGTGTAATTCCCAAGACCTCCAAAACCCGCTACCTCCGCAGCCCTCGCATAAGTGCGTTTGAGAGTAGTGTAATTCCCAAGACCTCCAAAACCCCGTCAATTTCGTGTTCAAAAACGTACCCGTTTGAGAGTAGTGTAATTCCCAAGACCTCCAAAACGACGGTCTACCAAAAATCGGCAGATTATTCGTTTGAGAGTAGTGTAATTCCCAAGACCTCCAAAACCTACACGATTCTTTCGATGCGGCTGCGTATGTTTGAGAGTAGTGTAATTCCCAAGACCTCCAAAACGGGGCAAGACGCGCTATGCGTAATGCTATGGTTTGAGAGTAGTGTAATTCCCAAGACCTCCAAAACTCGCGGACGCGTTGAGTAACGCAGCACAGAGTTTGAGAGTAGTGTAATTCCCAAGACCTCCAAAACTTGTTAAAATACGGCCATCGCAAAGTGTGTGTTTGAGAGTAGTGTAATTCCCAAGACCTCAAAAACTAAACCAAATTCGTTGCAATGT
>Ga0099364_10000305_pt1 | contig 82303 bp, 74 predicted proteins | sample TergutTh196P3_FD_73070 | JGI IMG/M metagenome (GOLD analysis project Ga0099364, IMG submission 73070) | Microcerotermes parvus P3 segment gut microbial communities from Pointe-Noire, Republic of the Congo - Th196 P3 | ecosystem: Host-associated > Arthropoda: Insects > Digestive system > Gut ...
ATTAGTATCGAAAGCCCTTTGCGGAACGTCAAAACGCAAATAGGCGCGAGCCAGATATGAACAGTTATTTATTATAAACAGAGAATCTGCGGGAAAGACTGCGGAGTTAATTTCCTGTATGCATGAGGGTTTGTTCATATTTGTATTTTAACATATTTCTAGATATTGTGTCAATTTTTTTTTGACTATTACAAAACACCCGTAGACCCAAAACCGCCGCTTTCTCTTTCTGTGGGTGAAAGCGCGCCAGCTTCTGTAAACACAGCACAGCAGACAGGGGCAATTACAAGCTGTGCAATACGCTCCCCGTCTTTTACAACAACATCTTCTGCGCCAAGGTTAACTAAAATTATTTCAACATCGCCGTGGTAGTCGCTGTCGATTGTTCTGGGTGTGTTAAGGACTGTAAGCCCTTTGTTTACCGCTAGACCTGAGCGCGGCCTTACCTGCCCTTCATAGCCTTCGGGGATTTCCATCTTAAGGCCGGTGGGTACTCTCACCCTGCCAAGGGGTGGGATTGTTATTTCAGTTTCAAGAAACGCCCGAAGATCAAGACCCGCCGCTCCTTCGCTTTGGTATTGCCGATTCAACAGCCGGCACATTAGATGTGTCGATATATCGTATAACAATGCCGTTTTTCTTTGAGATTTCGTTAAAGAACCGGATTAAACCGCCATAAAGCTCATCGGTGGCGACAATCTCATCACCCGGTACGAACAATTCCATAAGCGCAGCTATTGCCGCAATCCCGCTTGAGAACGCGGAAGCTCCTGCCCCACCTTCTAAGGCAGCGACTACTTTTTCGGCGTGTTCACGGGTGGGGTTTTGAGTTCTGGAATAATCATAACCCGTACTCTGCCCAACACAAGGATGGGCAAAAGTAGCGGATTGATATATGGGAACCGCAACTGCGCCGGTTGAATGAGATTTGTCTCTTGCGGCGTGGACACAGGCTGTTTCGAGTTTCATTTTATCTCTTTGCATATTATACAGATATGATAAATGTATTATAAGATTTGGGCGATTATCAAGAAAATAATGAAAAAAAATTAATTACTACTTGACACAAATAAGGAAAATATATTATAACCTAGTAAACACATGGGATTTATGTGTATTATAGACATAAGGAGGATATTACTATGTCAAAAGAAACAAAGCAAAGGAAGATTATCTTAACAAAAGCCTTCACCGCTCTTGCCCTTGTATTTCTGCTGGTTGTTACTACTCTAATGACCGCAGGGTGCAGACCAAGACGAACAGCGGGGATTGAAGGGCAAAGGACGCGTATTGTCGTGGCGGATGCTAGAACCACCCACCACTTGAACTTGTACGTCGCTAAAGAATTGGGGTTGTTCGACAAATACAACCTTGATGTGGAAATTGTCTTTGTAGACGACAATGCTGCGGCGCGCGATATGGCGGTTTCAGGCGGTGCGGATGTTTTTTGGAGCTGCCCCACTGTCGCCATTGCCGCTATTGCCAATGGTGCGCCGATAAAAACAATCGCGCAGGTTAAAAAGCCTTGCACCAGCGTATTGTTGGTTCCGCCGGATTCGCCTATAACAAGTTTGTCGGATTTACAGGGAAAGGAAATTGCTGGAATTTCACCGACTTGTGAAGCGGTTATTTCATTGACTGTGGCTGCTATTGCGGCAGGCGGCGAGTTTAATCTTCAGCGTTTAGCAGGCGGTCCTGCTATTACCGCTCTGGAAGCAGGAAGGGTTGACGGCGCTATATTGGAAGAGCCTCATGCCAGTATCGCAGAACTTGCAGGCTACAAAGTTCTGTTCCGCGAGGTATCGGAAAATATCCCCTGCCGTACAATCAATGCAAGCAGCAGATTTCTTTCGAGTAATGCAGAACAGCTTAAAGATTTTATAAGGGCGATTGATGAAGCAAATGCGATTATTCTTTCCAATCCAATTGCGGATAACATCGTAAGAATTGCCGCTGATTACACAGGCGCTCCGGCCGATGCAATCATCTACGGCAATCACCGCCTGCTCTTTGGAATTAATCTTGAAGTTGACGGTTTAATAGCGTTAGGTAACGAGCTTCTCGCGCTTGATAACATCAGAGAAAATCCCGGCAATAGAATGTTTGCCGAGGAATTTAGAGGATTTACATGGTGAGGAAAACTATTTTCCCAAAATTCTCACACAAAGGCACAGAGGCGCAAAGGAAAGATAAAGAAAAAATATGGAATTTTGATAAAAACCATGCTTTTTGTAAATCTCAAAATCCTTTTAAATCATATTTTAAACCTTTGTGCCTTCGTGCCTTTGTGTGCGTCCTTTTCTTAAAAACTCCGAAGGCGCAAAAGATTGTTTTTTTTGCAGCTATGCTTATTATCGTCTTAACTGCCTGTGGAAAAAATAATGCGCAGATAAAAATTGGGCATAGCGGCGGCTATCTTTCCGCCGCTTTGTATGCAGCTGGTTTTAATGCAGACATTCAACAATTCCGATCAAATGCGGATATTGGTTATGCTCTGTTGCTTGGAACGTTAGATGCAGGATTTTTGGATATTGACAGGCTTGCCGCTTTTTCAGAGCTTGACGGTTTTGAACGGCTGACTGTCGCAGGAAAAATAACCTACCCCTACGGGGCAACTCTTGTTTTGCGCAAAGGTTTGAATAACCGTATAAATGAACTTGGCGGACTTACAATTGCCGCTTCTGCACCAAACTGTAAACTTCTTGAAGAATTTACCATCGATGCGCAGAGGTTTGGCGCGGATATTTCCAATGTCAGATATGTTTATATGGCGTTTGACGCAATGATCCCCGCGCTGGAATCAGGGGTTGTAGATGCCGCTATACTTAGAGGGTCGTCTTCCATTGTTGCCTTACACGAGGGACATTCAATTCTGTATCAAAATTGGGATGTAGAGCCGGGGGATGAATGTTGTCCTGCGATTATCGATCAGGCAATACTTGTACTGCTTGCGCAGCGTACCAAGTTGGAAGAACTTCAGCCGTTTCTTAATGCGCTTGTGGAAGCTCAAAAACTTTCTCCCGACGAACTTCGCCGCGCTGTTGCAGATAATACAGTAATCCCTTACGATATTTTGCTTGGGCAGCCCGTACCAGAATTTTCTCTTGATGACGATGAACTTGTAGAAATTTTTCTAGAAGCTTCAGAAGAACATCATGGAGACGATCATGATTAAATACAAAACAGGCGGAACACGAAGCGCTTTTATTATTGTGTTACGTGAAATTGGTCTTTTTTTTAAGGGTGCGGCTTTGAATATTTTTTCGCCGGAATTCTTAACAGTATTTATTCCGCTGCTTGCGTTATGGGAACTGCTTCCGCGTCTTGGCGTAGTGCCGCGCACACTGGTACCGCCGATCAGCGATGTTGCGGTAATGTTTTGGGATATGTTTACCCGGCTTAATTTCCTAAAAGATATTGGAAACAGCATGGTTAAATTTTTTCTTGGACTTGGAATTGCAATTGTTACAGCAGTTCCTATCGGGACATTTATGGGCTGGAATATCGCTGTTAGAAAACGCACTTTGCCTCTTTTCCAGCTTTTGTCTCCGATACCGCCTCCTGCATGGGTTCCCATTACAATTATTCTTTTTGGCATTGGGCTTCCAATGCAGACTTTTTTGATCTTTTTGGGAGCTTTCTACCCGATTTTGTTTAACACATATCAGGCAGTTAAAGATACAGAACCGCGGTATCTTGCAAGTGCACGGGTATTCGGAGCAAGCGAGCTTACATTAATCTTGCGCGTTTACTTTTGGCATGCGCTTGGGGCAATCATCATGAGCATTAAAACCGGCGTAGCTATGGGGCTTGTAATGCTTGTCATTGCCGAAATGTACGGCGGACGGACGGGAATCGGTTATGTATTAAATGAAGCAAAAGATTATTTTCAAATTTCCAAAATGGTCGTGTGTATGGTCACACTGGGAATCATCGGCTGGTTTTTAATTGAAGTGCTTAAATTTATCGAGATAAAACTGGCAGTATGGAAGGCTGGGAGATAAAAAAAATGAAAAGAAAAGATAAAAAAGAGTCTCACACGAAGGCACGAAGACACAAAGATAGAGACGAATTTTGTAATTTCCGCATCTTACTTTGTGCCTTTGTGCCTTTGTGTGAGGATTTTCCAGTGAACTATAGGCAAAAAGGAATGAGGAATTTGATATGATAGAAGCACGTAATATTACAAAATTTTTTTCAATCATCAATGAAGATCGGACAGCGGATGGGCTTACTGCGGTGCTTTCGGTTTCGTTGACTATTGAGGATGGAAAAATTGTAAGCTTGCTTGGACCTTCGGGGTGCGGGAAGTCTACGTTTTTGGAAATTCTTGGGGGGTTGCAGGCTCCCACCGAGGGAAGCGTATTCATTGACGGCGTTCAGGTACTGGAGCCGCTGCCTTCTACGCGAAAAGAGATGGAAGCATACCGGCGAAAATACAAGTTTTTGTCTCCTCTTGCAAACGGAATGTTCAAAAACCGCCCAAAGCACGATATTGCCATGATTTTTCAAGATTATGCGGTGTTTCCATGGATGACTGTTTTGCAAAATGTAACATTTACCCTCAAGCTGCGCGGAATTGCGCGTAACGAACGTGTAGCTGCGGCAATGGTTTACTTAAAAAAAACAGGTCTTGCCGATTCCCTGCGTAAATATCCATCGCAGCTTTCCGGCGGGATGCGCCAAAGGCTTGCACTTGCGCGCGCTCTTGCAGTACAGCCGCGGATAATTTTGATGGATGAACCTTTCGCGGCGGTGGATGCGCTGACCCGCGAACGATTACAGGAAGACCTATTGCGACTTTGGAGAGAAAGCGGCATTACCATTGTGCTGGTAACCCACGACACCGATGAGGCTTTGTATCTCTCTGATGAAGTGGTTGTCTTTTCACCTAATCCGGGAACTATCCGCAACCGGTTTAACATTGATATAGCCCGCCCGCGCCGCCGTAGCGACCCGGAACTTCTGGAACTTAAAAATCGAATAACATCGTTATTCAAATACGATATTAACAATGAAAGTGAGTATTCAATATGATCAATAATTTAATCGAAAAAAATTCTTTTAGAACAATGACTTACGGTAACATTACCGAAGCAATCGGGGCAACTCCGCTGGTACATCTGCCAAGGATCAGCGCAGGACTGCCGGGAATTCTGCTTGGCAAACTGGAAGCCTTTAATCCGGCTGGAAGCGTCAAGTGCCGTATAGGGGCTGCAATGCTGGAAGCGGCGCGGCGCGAAGGCAAGCTCAAAGAAGGCGGCGTAGTAATCGAACCCACTAGCGGAAATACCGGTATAGGGCTTGCCTTTGCCTGTGCCGCTCAAGGTTACAAACTGATCCTTGTAATGCCGGAAACTATGTCCATTGAACGGCGCAAACTGGTAAAGATGCTTGGCGCAGACCTTGTACTTACACCCGGTAGCGAAGGTATGACAGGCGCAGTAAAAAAAGCAAAAGAACTAACTGCGCAGATCGCAGGAAGTTATATGCCAATGCAATTTGAAAACCCGGCAAATCCGCAGATTCACCGAATAACCACAGCGGAAGAAATTTGGCAGGACACAAAGGGCGAGGTTGACATCTTTGTAGCCGGAGTCGGCACCGGGGGAACAATCACTGGAGTTGGCGAGGTACTAAAACAGCGTAAACCTGCTGTAAAAATAATCGCCGTCGAGCCTGATGCTTCTCCTGTATTAAGCGGCGGCAGACCGGGTCCTCACCGAATACAGGGAATCGGAGCGGGTTTTGTGCCCAAGATACTTAACCGTTCGATTATAGACGGTATAATTCGCGTAACAAACGAAGACGCTTTTGCCACTGCGAAAAAGCTGTGTCGTGAAGATGGGGTGCTTGCGGGTATATCTTCCGGCGCGGCGGTGTGGGCGGCTTTACAGCTTGCAGCAAAGGCAGAAAACAAAGGCAAAACAATTGTTACAATGCTGCCCGATTCCGGCGAACGGTATCTTTCAACACAATTGTCTGAAACCGACGGGCGCGATTAGCATATCCACTGCGACGTGGTGAGCCGCCTATCGGCAGCAATTGTAAAAGCATTGTATAGCGTAACATTACAAAACACCCGTAGACCCAAAACCGCCGCTTTCTCTTTCTGTGGGTGAAAGCGCGGCGGTTTCTGCAACCACGGCGCGGCAGACAGGGGCAATTACAAGCTGGGCAATGCGCTCCCCGTCTTTTACAACAACATCTTCCGCGCCAAGATTAACTAAAATTATTTCAACATCGCCGCGGTAGTCGCTGTCGATTGTTCCGGGTGTGTTAAGGACTGTAAGCCCTTTGTTTACCGCAAGACCCGAACGCGGCCTTACCTGCCCTTCATAGCCTTCGGGGATTTCCATCTTAAGGCCGGTGGGCACTCTCACTCTGCCGAGGGGAGGGATTGTTATTTCAGTTTCAAGAAACGCCCTAAGATCAAGACCCGCCGCTCCTTCGCTTTGGTACTGCGGAAGAGCGGCGCGAGGGTGCAGCCTAACCATTTTTACAACCGGTCTTTCGGGCATTGCACTCCCCTACTTTCGAAAACCAGTCCTCTGCTGCGGTCTTGGTTTTTCGTCAGAAGCTCCGTCTGGATCGACAGCGTCTATGTAAGACAGATTAAGGCGCCCCTGTTTGTCGATTTCCAGAAGTTTTACAGGAATCTGCTGGCCTTCTTTTAACACGTCTGTAACCTGCGCGATCCTCTGCCTTGACAATTTACTTATGTGTACAAGCCCTTCCTTTCCCGGAAGTATTTCTACGAATGCACCAAAGTCCATTATGCGCTTTACAACGCCGTTATAGATTTTATCAATTTCTGGATCGCAGGCGATACCAATTACAGCCGCCTTTGCATCTTCTGCGTCTTTTGTATTTTTGCCGAAGATTGTTACAGTGCCGTCATCTTCTGTATTTATTTTGACAGAGTACTGTTCGCATAACGCCTTAATGTTCTTTCCACCGGGCCCTATAAGAGCGCCGATTTTGTCGATGTCGATTCTGAGGGTAACAATTTTAGGCGCATATTCGCTGATCTCGTCAACAGGTTTTGAAATACACTGGTTCATGATTGAGAGTATGTGGAGCCGCCCCTTTTTTGCCTGTTCAAGAGCTTTGCGCATAATTTCAGGGCTTACCCCCGCGATTTTTATGTCCATCTGAAAACCGGTGATTCCGTCCATTGTTCCTGCAACTTTAAAGTCCATGTCGCCAAGGTGGTCTTCTTCGCCGAGGATGTCAGATAACACGGCGAATCTGTCGCCGGGACCTGCGCTTCCTTCCGTGATAAGCCCCATCGCAATTCCTGCTACTGGTTTTTTAACAGGTACACCGGCATGAAGCATGGAAAGCGATCCTCCGCAGACCGAAGCCATCGAAGAAGATCCGTTAGATTCCATGATTTCCGAAACAACCCTGACGGTGTAGGGGAAAACATCTTTTGGCGGAACCATCGCTTTTAATGAACGCTGCGCAAGATTCCCGTGTCCGATTTCGCGGCGGCCTGTTCCCGTTCTTCCAACTTCGCCTACAGAGTACGGCGGGAAATTATAGTGGAGCATGAAGTTTTCACGCTTGTCGCCGTCAATGTCGTCAAAAACCTGTTCGTCAAAAACAGTGCCGAGCGTTGTAACGCAAAGCGCCTGTGTTTCGCCGCGTGTAAAAAGAGCCGAGCCGTGGGTTCGCTGTAATATACCGATTTCGCAGAAGATATCGCGGATGTCTTCAAGCCCGCGTCCGTCAACGCGCTTTCCGTTATTCAAAATGGAAGAACGCAGGATTTCGTACTGCATATCTTCGAATAACGCGCGGTAGAGTTTTTTTTGTTTTTCATCTTCAAGCTGCTGTGCGTATTGTTCTTCAAATTCTTTGTAAACAGCCTTGATGCCGTCGTGGCGCTCTCCTTTTGTCGGGAGGAAACACGCTGTTTGAAGTTTTGGGTATGCGGCAGAGCGTATGGTTTCGGCATTTTCCAGCGTATAAGAGAGTTCTGTAAGCGGGAGTTTGGGTACTCCTGCAAGCTCTCGCAGTTTTTCCTGAAGTGCGCAGAATTCTTTTATCATGACGTGGGCTTTATCAAGGGCTTCGAGCATTACCTCTTCGCTTACTTCTTTTGCGCTTCCTTCCACCATTGTGATGCCGTCTTTTGTTCCTGCAACCACAATTTCCATTGTTGCTTTTTCGATCTGTTCATACGTTGGATTTACTATCAGCTCGCCTTCCACCTGACAGACGCGCACGCCTGCAACAGGTCCGTTAAAAGGAATGTCCGAAAGATGAACCGCCGCAGAAGATGCGATGATTGCAAGAATGTCGGGGGGGTTTACCTGATCTGTTGAAAGTGTCGTCGGAATAAGCTGAATCTCGCGCCCGAAGCTTTTTTCAAAAAGGGGGCGCATTGGGCGGTCGATAAGGCGGGAGACGAGAATCTCCTTGTCCTTCGGGCGGCTTTCCCTTTTAATAAAACCGCCGGGGATTTTCCCTGCGGCATAGTATTTTTCGTTGTATTCAACGGTAAGGGGAACATAATCGTAGCCCTCTACCGATTCCGATGAACAGCAGACGGTGGCTATTACAGCCGACCCTGCGTATTGTGCAAAAACAGCGCCGTTCGCCTGTCTCGCAATCCTGCCGGTTTCTAAAGTTAATTCTTTACCGGCGACAAGAAGTGTTACTTTTTGCTTCATTATTTGCGTAATCCCAGCTCCTTAATGAGCTTGCGGTAACCTTCTAAGTTAGTCCTTTGAATGTATTTTAACATTCTTCGGCGTTTTCCGACCAAAATCAAAAGACCTCTCTGACCGGATTTATCCTTTTTGAATTGCTTGCAGTGTTCTGTAAGCTGGTTGATTCGTTCAGTAAGCAATGCAATCTGAACTTCCGTAGCGCCTGTATCCTTTTCGTTTTTGCCAAATTTGGTTACGATTTTTGCCGCGCTTTCCTTAGTTAAAGCCATATATTTTTCTCCTAATTAGGTACTTTTTTACAGGGACATCCCCTTTGGATCTATATTGGCATAAATTGCAGATAGTGTCAATTACCGCTTTTTGTACACGGAAATCAGTTTTTAAAAGTATATATGAAATTTCACACGGATTGCGTACCTTCGGTACGGCACAGATTTTACGGATTTTCACTAATAATTCATTAAATTTTAATTCTAAAAATCCGTGTAAATCAGTTTAATCCGTGTAAATCCGTGTGAAATTTAGAAATTTATTTCCGTGCTTTTTATAAAACAAATTTCTCTAATTATATGCCCGCGGACTACCCCTTTTTGTTCGAATTTTGTTACAGGCCGCCATTCCTGCGGCGGGGCAAAGTTATCGTAGGCATTGCGAAGGAGAGGCGTTGCGACAAGTTCTTCAAGCGCGGACTTGGCGTAGTCCTCCCAGTCGGTGGTCATGTAGAAGCAGCCCTGCGGCTTAAGGCAAGCTGCAAGTGATTGTGTAAAGGGGCGCTTTATCAGGCGGCGTTTGTGATGCCGCTTTTTCGGCCAGGGATCGGGAAAAAAAACGTGGATTGCATCAAAGGAATTTTCCGGGAGCATTTTTTCCACTACGGCTGCCGCATCGTATTCGATTATCCTGATGTTTGTTAGATTTCGTTTTTCAATTTCCCATAAAAGCCGCCCTACTCCGGGACGGTGGACTTCTATCCCAAGGTAATTTTTTTGCGGGTTTGCCTGCGCAATTTCGGCGGTGGCAATTCCCATTCCAAAGCCGATTTCCATTGTTACGCCATGCCGGTTTTCAAACACTTTTTGAAAATCCAGTTTTTCTTCATTAAAGGGAATTATGAATTTTGAAGATAATGATTCATAGGCTTTTTTCTGGGCTTCCGTGAAATGCCCTGCCCTTATCACATAACTTTTGTTCATTGACCGACAGCAACTACATTGGTAAACGCGCTGCAGAAATTATCTTCGTCTTCCGCCCATAGCGCGGCGGTTCTTACAGAAGCAGATAATCGAAGGTCTGAAACATCGCCGGAAAGGGAATCGAGTACAACTGTTGAAACATAAGCGCCGCCTTGATCATAACAGACCAAACGATTAACAGGCCAGCTTGAATTAATTGTATAAACGCCGGAAGAAACTTCAATTTCCGGAAATGGATAGCGGACAGAACCGTCAAAAGTAAAATTGCGTTCGCTGTATTCGCCGCTTTTGTTAATTAATACCGCCCGGAACACGCCGCCTGGCAGGCTGCCTTCGGTTACAGCTATGCTCCGCGTACCAATCCAATCCCTTCCTTCCTGCGTATATTTCACCCATTCGTCGCTTGAAATTTTCCAGCGAAGCTGCTCCCGGTCATGATAAAGATAAAGTTCATCCAGATTTTCAAACCCGTCCTCATCCTGCGGAATTATAAAAAACGAAAACCGTTCATGTACACTATCATCTTCCTGATATAAAACCAACTGAATAAAGCCATAAACAATTTCCGGCTTGGAATTTGAGCAGGAAATTTGCAATAAAAATACTGCAATCAATATCAGGTAAAAAAAGAAATTTTGTCCATAGGTTCTATTTAGTTTCATATTTTATGTTTTAATTGTAGTAAGAATATTGAAAATTGTCTACAATGCAGCATGAATATCTGGTTTGCTACAAATAATGCCCACAAAAAATCCGAGCTTGAAGCTATTCTTAAAACAAGTTTGAAGATTCCCTCTGAAGCGGGAATTGAATTCGATCCTGCTGAAACAGGCGTTACCTTTTGTGAGAATGCGCTGATAAAAGCGAGAGAACTAAAAAAACTGCTGGGTAACAGCGATCCTGTTATTGCCGATGATTCCGGGCTTTGCGTTGATGCGCTTGACGGAAGACCCGGCGTTCTTTCTGCCCGTTTCGGTTTTTCTGACGGAAAGAAGCTGACAAGCGAAGGGCAGAATTTGCTCCTGCTTGACGAACTTGGGGAAAATCCAAACAGGAGCGCGCGTTTTGTCTGCGCCATGGTTCTTCTATTTGATAACGATCGTTTTTTTATTTCGCAGGAAACGCTTGAAGGGGAAATTGTTAACAAAGGCAGAATGAGGGGAGACGGCGGTTTTGGCTACGACCCGGTTTTTCTTTTAAGGCAATTCAACAAAACGCTTTCAGAAATTTCTGCGGATGAAAAAAACAGAATAAGCCACAGAGGAAAAGCAGCCGCACGCCTTGCACACTTCCTTGAAAATTTTTTAATATAAGGAAGAATTTACAAAACACGATTTGGGAGAAACATTGTCAAAACTCAAAATTGAAAGCCAATTAAATGAAACTCACTTAAATGATCCGCAGATGGAAGCAGTACGCGCCATTGAAGGACCTGTGTCGATTATAGCAGGCGCAGGTTCGGGAAAGACAAGGGTTATAACGTACAGAATCGCATACATGCTTGACAGGGGAATTCCTCAGTCATCTATTCTAGCTCTTACATTTACAAATAAAGCGGCGCGTGAAATGGAATCCAGGGTAAAAAGTATTACAAAGAAAAAACTGCAAAGCCTAAATGTAAGCACATTTCATGCATTCGGACTTAAAATCATCAGAGATGAATGTGAACTTCTTGGCTACAGAAAAAATTTTTCTATTTATGATGAAACTGACAAGATGTCCCTTATAAAAGAATCTTTAAGGGAATGTAAAATGTATTCGCCTAAGATCGATCTTTATTCCCTTAGCCAGTTTTTTTCAAAAATAAAAACAGGTCTTGCAAAATGGACAAACGATGTTACCATGGAACCTGTTTATGATGAATACCAGCAGGGGCTGAAAATTTACAACGCTGTGGATTTTGACGATCTATTAACAGTTCCACTTGAACTTTTTGAAAAACATCAAGCAACCCTTCAAAAGTACAGGCAAAAATACCGCTACATCATGGTGGATGAATTTCAGGACACAAGCCTGATTCAATACAAATTAATGAAATTATTGGCCGAAGGTGAAAATGCAAATGTCTGTGTTGTAGGAGATGATGATCAGTCAATTTATTCATGGAGGGGCGCAAATTTCGGAAATCTTTTAATGTTTGAAAAAGATTTTCCAAAGCGGAAAGAAATTAAGCTTGAACAAAACTACCGCTCAACCACTACAATATTAAATGCAGCTAACGGGGTAATTTCGCATAATACAGGAAGAAAGGAAAAAAACCTCTGGTCGCCTGTCGAGGGCGGAAAACAAATAGAATTATCATTCCCCGAAAACGAAACTGCCGAAGCTGATTTTATTGCATCTGAAATAAGGCATTTAAAAATAACAGAAAATTTTGCATACCACGATTACGGCGTGCTTACAAGGACAAATTCACTTGCACGTAACATCGAAGAAGCGTTTTTAGCGGAAAATATACCCTACCGTGTCTCCGGCGGTACAAGTTTTTTTCAACGCAAAGAAATTAAAGACATTATCTGCTACCTGCGCCTTATCGCAAATCCAAACGACGACATCAGCCTACTGCGTATAATTAATACGCCGCGAAGGGGAATTGGCAGAACAACAATTGCTACACTAAGTGATATTGCAAGAAAAAACCACATAAGCCTTTGGGATTCGCTTATTCGCCTCAATTATGCAAGGTCGCATGGGCAGGGGCTTTTTCAGGATAGTGTTACTGCTACAGAACTGGAAGAATTTGCCTTGATGATAGAAAATCTGCGTACTTTATTTTTAGAGCGGAAGGGAGAAAACAATAAACCATGGAAACTTTCAGGCTGCGTCCATACATTGGTTGATTCAATTGATTACTGGAGCTACCTTGTCCTTGAACACAGCAAAGATGAAAAAAAAGCCAAGTGGAAATACAGTAACATAGAATATTTTATCCGTATGATAGAAAACTGGGAGTCCAATCCCGATAACCTAGACGGCGGCCTTTATCCGTGGCTTAACAGAATCAGCCTTATAACAAGAGACGATGACGAGGATAATACCGGCAAAGTAAATTTGTCTACAATTCATGCGGCAAAAGGCCTTGAATTTCCTGTGGTATTCATTGCAGGAGCGGAAGAAGGAATAATCCCGCACGAAAAAAGCATTACAGAAGATGAAACCGAAGACGGAGGCAGCGTTGAAGAAGAGCGCAGGCTGTTTTATGTTGCAATTACAAGAGCCCGCGAAAAGTTGTACATAACAAGCTGTAAAAGCCGCCGGCATATGCAGAGTGTAACAGACTGCAGCCCTTCTCCATTCCTTGAAGAAATTCCCCCTGAGCTTATAAAAATACACGAGGCTGAAAAAGAAGATGTAGACGATGAAACCCGGGAGAAATTCATGTCAATGATGAAATCCATGTTGAGTTAGCTGTAATAATTTTAATTTAGCTTAAAAAGAAATTTCATTAAAAGGCGGGGCTTCTTCCAGCACTCTGGATATTATCCGGTGGTTTTCCAGAAGTAAATCCGGATCGTTTTCCAGAATATTAATTACATCTTTGCGCGCTTTTTCAAGAACTTTAATATCGCGGATTGGATCTGCAATCCCAAGAACAAGGTAGCCCGACTGTTCGGTTCCGGTTATTTGGCCGGGGCCGCGAATTTTTAGATCTTCCTCGGCAATAACAAAACCATCGCTGTTTTCAAGCATTACTTTTAACCGCGTTTTGCCTTCTTCCGTTAATTCATCGGAGTAAACAAGGAAACAATAAGATTGATCATTTCCGCGCCCTACCCTGCCTCGTAATTGATGCAGCGCGGAAAGCCCGAAACGTTCTGCATGTTCAACAATCATGCATGTTGCATTTGGCACATCTACTCCGACTTCCACCACGCTTGTAGCGGCTAGAATTTTTATTTCACCTTTGCGAAAATCATCCATTGTTTGTTTTTTTTCTTCTTCGGTCAATTTAGAATGAATCAGCGCTGTTTTGTACTTTGGAAACACTTCTTTTGCAAGCCTTTCCGCCATGGAAACAGCATCTTTTATTTCATCGTTAAACTCATGCCCTTCAATTAACGGATATACAAAATATGCCTGCCTGCCCTGCTCCAGTTCTTTATGAATAAAATCATAAACTTTTTTTTCATTCGATTCCTTTGCAAGATGGGTTTTTACAGGTTTTCTCCCCGGCGGCATATCTTTTATAACCGAGACATCCATATCGCCGAAAACTGTTAATGCAAGCGTTCTTGGTATTGGGGTTGCGCTCATCATAAGGAGGTTAGGCATTTCTCCTTTTGTCATGATAAGCGAACGCTGTGTTACGCCAAAACGGTGCTGTTCGTCTATAACAATTAGTTTTAAATTTTTATATTCAACATCTTTGGAAAAAAGCGCATGCGTTCCTACGACGATATCGATCGTTCCATCTGCAAGATTTCTTAAGAGTTCCCTGCGTCCTTTTGTTTTAGTATTTCCCGTAAGAAACGCAATGTGGAGTCCAAGCGGTTCCAGCATACGCGCAGCATTTTCTGCATGCTGCCGCGCAAGTAATTCTGTCGGAGCCATAATAGCCGCCTGAGCGCCCTGTTCAACTGCAAAAACCGCCGCCATAAAAGATACTAAAGTCTTCCCCGATCCTACATCGCCCTGTAAAAGCCGCGCCATAGGAATAGTAGAATACATATCCTGATTAATTTCTCTAATTGCATCTGTTTGACCGCTTGTAAGAGAAAACGGAAGTCTTTCCAGCAGCCTTTCTTGAATTTGCGATATTTCATTTTTTACATTATTTACACTTGTATTGCTGTTAATTCTTTTTTTTCTTTCTATAGCTCGTTTGCAAATCACTATTTCAAGATAAAATAATTCTTCATATATTAATGTTTCTTTTGCTTTTATAATAATTTCCATTGATGACGGGAAGTGTATTTCTTTAACTGCCTGTTTTTTTGAAAGTAAATTATATTTTTTTATAATTTCGTCAGGAAGTTCGCTCTCTATTTTTTCAGAATATTGACTTAAAACATAAGATATAAAACGGCGGAGTGTTGATTGATTAAGCCCAAGTGTAAGCGGATATACAGGCAGTATTTTTCCAAGATCGTTTTTTTTTTCAATCGGGCTGTATTCAAAATCACTGCACTGAAGTTCACCGTATTTTATTTTAAATTCACCTCTAATCATGTGTCTTGAGCCGGTATAAAGTTGTTTTTCCATCCACGGTCGTTTAATACAGTTAAAAATCAGGAGTACAGCCTGTGCGCTTTCATCTTCAATGTAAATCTTTAACGCTTTTGTTCTTCCAAATCCCAGATATTCATGCTTAAGAATAGTTACATCTGTATAAACTTTATTATTCTGGTAATTTTTTAACAGAACAATTTTTCTAAAATCTTCCCAATCGCGCGGAAAATGCTGTATAAGATCCGATGCAGTGTATATACCAAGACGGGCAAGCTTTGGTATTGAAGCTGCAGCATTTTTAAATATACTGTTAATTGGAACGGATAATGTACGTAAAAACATTATATTTTAAGCCTGTTATGAATAAATTGCATTAATTGCTCCATATTTCAGATACACACTTACAATTTTTTATGCCGAAAATCAACTCACCATTAGCTGCAATGTCAAGACCGGTACTAGTACGAATTGTTTTTTCACCTTCCGAAACAGGAATGTGAATAAAAGTAGTACAGGAGCCTGCATTTTCTGCAAGATAATCACGAAGTTCGTTCAGGTTTTCGTAATTATCAGCAGCGCCTTCTTTTAACCTAATGTGTACTTCAAGAGGTTTCTGCTCTGTGCTTTTGTTTAGTTCTTCAGGGTGCTCTTTAGCTTCTTCCTTTCTTACTGCGCTGCGGCTTAATTGCGCAAAATCTGCGATGCTTGTAACTTTTAAGCTGATTTTTTCGGGATTGCGTTCATTCTCAGGATCAATACTCCCCCTAAGGGCTATAATTTCATCAAGTTTTAAAAGATGTTTACACTCCGAGTATACCTTTGAAAAAAAGACAAGATCAATTTCTCCTTCAAAATCCTGCAATGTTCCAAATGCCATTATATTATTATTTCTGTCTGTAATCTCGCGAAAATCTTTTAAGAAACCAATTACTGTATAATTCCCTTTCTTTGCTTTGGAAATAAAAGAACTTTTTAAGTCCGCCATATATTTCCATGTATTTTTATGGATTTTGTTTTTTTCTTCCTGCTCTTTTACTTCCTTTATTACTCTATCTACATCATATCTGCTGACGACATCATCTACTATAAAGCTATATTTATCTTTATCTTTCTGATAATCAATTTTTCCTTTAAGAATAGAAACCTTATCATTTTCAATTCTGCCCATTACTCTTTCCCATACGCCGGAAAAGAAGGTTATTTCAATTTCACCGTTAAAGTCAGCAATCGAAGCAAATGCCATTCTGCCGCCCTTTGACGTATTTATAACTTTAATTTTTTTTATTATACCTACAAGAACACAGTTTCCTGTTCTTAAATTGTCAGTCCGGCTTAGATCGACCGTTACGGAGTTTTCCCAGATATCTTTATACTCGTCCATAGGATGACCTGAAAAATAAAATCCAATTAATTGTTTTTCCAGATTCAGCCTGTCTATCCTGCTCATCGGCGGAAATTCTTCAAATCTAAATTCAGATGTGTCTTCCACGCCTGCATCATCAAAAAGATTAGTCTGTCCAAATTCTTTGTCTTCTTTCTTTTTAAGAGCATATTCAAAAACTTTTTCAAGGTTTCCGGTTAATGTTTCACGCGTTATGCCAAATTTGTCAAATGCGCCTGTTTGAATAAGAAGCTCAATTACTTTTTTACCGGCAGCTTTTATATCAACTTTATCTAAAAAATCAAGGAAACTCTTATAACAGCCTGCACTCCTTCCCTTTACAATTTCTTCAGCAGGCACATCGCCTAAGCCTTTTATTCCAAGAAAGCCGTATATTATTCGTCCTTCCACAACAGAAAATATTTTATTTGAGTTGTTTATATCCGGAGGTTCAACTACAAGCCCCATCTTACGCGCTTCGTCTATACATTTTGAAAGCCTGTCTTTATCCTGGCTGTTTATTTCGTTTGTCAGAGCCGCCGCCATAAATTCTGCAGGAAAATTTGCTTTAAGGTATGCTGTATGATAAGCTACCATGGAGTATGCCGCTGCATGGCTTTTGTTAAAGCCATATCCGGCAAAGGGAATTAAAAGTTCAAATATTCCGTCTGCTTTTTGCTTGTTATATCCTCTTTCTACCGCTCCCTTAATAAATTTTTCTTTTTCTCTAACCATTTCCTCCATTTTTTTCTTTCCCATTGCCCTTCGCAAAATATCCGCCTGACCAAGGGAATAACCTGCAATAATTTGAGCAACCTGCATAACTTGTTCCTGATACACAATTACTCCGTAGGTTTCTTTTAATATTACTTCAAGGCTTGGATCAGGATATTCAATCTGAGATTTTCCGGTTTTTGAATCAACAAAACGATCTATATTCTGCATCGGACCAGGTCTATACATTGCATTTAACGCTGTTAGATCTTCTATCGAGCCCGGTTTTGATCTTCTTAAAATATCCTGCATCCCGTCTGATTCAAACTGGAATATCTCAAAACTGTTTCCTTCACCAAGCATCTTAAAAGTTTTTATGTCATCTTCAGGAACATTTTTTACACTAAAATTAGAGTACTTTGGATCGCTTTTTTGGATTAATTCTTCCGTATGTTTAATAACATCAAGGGTTTTTAATCCAAGAAAATCCATTTTTATTAGCCCGCATAACGGAAGATAATTCATGCTGTACTGCGTTACTATTGCGCCGGGCTTGCCTTTTTTTGAATTCTCAGGCACTTTGTAAAGCGGAAGCAGGTCAATCAACGGTGATTTTCCAATAACAATTCCTGCAGCATGAATTGACATATTACGGTTTAACCCTTCAAGTTTTCTTGCAAGGGAAAACATTTCTGTATACCTTGGATCCTGTTCAAGATCGCGAAGCCTCGGTTCTTCTGTAAAAGCTTTTTCCAGCGTAATATTGGGATCATTCGAAATAAGCTTTGTAACCATTTCCGCTTCGGGGATTGATAAACCAAGAGTTCTTGATACATCTTTAATTACCAATTTTGCTTTTAATGTTCCAAACGTGATTATCTGCCCTACTTTATCCTCACCGTATTTTTTAGTCACATAACTTATAACATCTTCACGTCCGTCATTTGCAAAGTCAATATCAAAATCAGGAAGGCTTTTTCGTTCAGGATTAAGAAAACGCTCAAAAAGAAGCTTATATTTCCTTGGTTCTATATCCGTAATTCTAAGCGCATAGGCGACAATGGAACCTGCCCCTGATCCCCTGCCGAGTCCGACAGGGATTCCCTTTTCATTTGCATATTTAATAAAATCTGAAACTATAAGAAAATACCCTGCAAAACCTTTACTTATAATTGTATCAAGTTCAAAATTAACGCGGTTTTTTATTTCTTCCCAATCGTTTCCATTTTCTTTAATTTCTTTGGGGTAGCGGAACTCCAACCCCTGTTCTGTAAGATGTCTAAGATAGGAGTCTGCGCTTTCAAAGCCTTCAGGTATCTTAAAATCCGGCATAAATTTTGGAAGCTCATCTTCATCTATAAGGGGAACATCGAACTTACAGCGTTTTGCAATTCGTACTGTATTTTCTATTGACTCAGGATAATCTTTGAAAAGAGCGTGCATTTCATCGCCGGATTTCAGATAAAATTGATCGCCGTAATACATTCTTTTTCTGTTTTCATCAGAGCGTGTCTGGGCGGTTCCAATACAGAGCATAATGTCATGCGCAATAAAATCTTCTTTTTCAAGATAATGAACGTCATTTGTTGCAACTAATGGAATATTAAGCTTGCGGGATATTTCCACTATACCGTTGTTAATATCCGCCTGCGACAAACTGCTGTCATAGAGTTCCCCTGATGGAATTCCGTGCTCCATAATTTCAAGATAAAAATTGGGCTGTCCATCTTCATCTTTTCCAAAAAGATCGCGGTAAAAAACGGCTTTTTTTTCTGCACTTGCAATATTCCCCGTTTGAATAAAACGGGGAATTTCACCGGAAGCGCAGGCGGACAGAGCTATAAGACCTTCTTTGTATTTTGCAAGAAGTTCATCATCTACCCGGGGTTTATGATAATAACCTTCAGTATATGAAAAAGAAGATAATTTAACCAAATTAAAATACCCTGTGCGATTTTTTGCAAGGAGTACCAGATGGTGATATTTGTTCTCATGTTCAGCGCCGCTTTTTTCAAATCGCGATACCGGAGCTACATAAATTTCACATCCAATTATCGGCGTTAATTTTCCTTCTGTTCTTTTACAGGCTTCAATGAATTCCATCACACCGAACATATTTCCATGATCTGTAAGGGCTATATGAGACATACCCATACTTACGGCTTTTTTTACCAGAGCTTTTGTAGAAACAGCTGCATCCAAAAGAGAATAATCGGAATGTACATGGAGATGGACAAATTCTGTCATATAAAGTGAATTTTACTCTGAAACTGGGTTTGGGACAAGTGCACTAAGGTGCAGATTCGCGTAAAATTCAATAATTTTGAAACGTTCTTGCGGATGTAATATCGTCAATTTCCGCCATCTGGTGGTTAAACATTTCCTTGCGGTGGGATTTTTGCTGTTTTTCTTTTAATTTTTCCATAGTTTTTAATTCCCTGGAAGCCTCAAGATACAGCGCGCGTTTTTCTTCCACAACAATTTCAGCCTGCGCCGCTTGTTCTGCAAGTTTTTGAGCCTGAAAATCAAGCCGTTTAATATACAGTTCCCATGTGGTAATTTCTGCAGGGTCTATGAACCTTTGCGATGCTGCCGCATGGCGCCTTACAGCTGTTTGTTTTATTTCGTTTTCTATTTTATTCAAAATACTTATAGCTTGTCCAAGGGCGATTTTACATTCTTCTTCCCTGAATTTTCTTAATTGAAGAATTTTTTCAAGATTAAACTTGAATTTTTTCATACGCTATTTAACCTACAACACTCATGCCCGGCAGAGTGGAAAACAATGACGCCACACTGTTAAGCGCTTTTGAATTATTGCTTACATTGGAAGCCGCCGTTTCAATTTTTTGCTGTTTCTGTCTTCGTGCAGATTTGCCCTGAACAGATGCAAGCTTTGCATTGTTATCTGTCATTTCTTCATTTGGAATATCAACGCCGGTAATTTCTGACATCCATGTAAGCGTATCTTCCAACGATGACGGGTCATCAACTTCCTGAATAAGAAATTCCTCTATTGGGCTATGCAGATAAATCGCTTCATCTACCTCCGGGTTTGAACCCTCTCGATACGCTCCAACATTGATTAAATCTTCAACTCTGGAGTAGGCGGCCATATTTCTTCGGATAAAACCTGCGGCTTTTTTGGATTCACCGCCCGACACATAAGGCGCAAGACGCGAAACGCTTGCAAGTACATCAATTGCAGGATAATGAAAGCCTTGCGCAAGGTCTCTTGAAAGAACGATGTGTCCGTCCAAAATGCCTCGAACAGTGTCTGCAACAGGTTCATCCATATCATCGCCGTCAACAAGAATTGAATAAAAACCGGTAATGCTGCCTTTGTCGGAAGTCCCGGACCTTTCAAGGAGCTTTGGCATAGAATCGAACATACTTGGCGGATAACCTCTTTGTGCAGGAGGTTCGCCTGAAGCAAGACCGATTTCCCTCATTGCACGGGCAAATCGCGTAACAGAATCAAACAAAAGCATTACATCTTTGCCCTGATCGCGGAAATATTCAGCTACGGCTGTCGCCACATACGCGCCGCGAAGACGCGCAAGCGGCGGTGAATTGGAAGGCGTTACAACCAATACACTTCGGGCAAGCCCTTCAGGGCCTAAATCGTTTGCAATAAAATCATTTACTTCACGTCCGCGTTCCCCTATTAACGCAATTACATTTACATCTGCAGTTGTATTACGTGCAATCATTCCAAGAAGGGTGGATTTACCAACCCCTGAACCGGAAAAAATACCAAGGCGCTGTCCCTTGCCAACTGCAAGAAGACCGTCAATTGCACGCACACCTGTTGTAATACGCTCTGTTACGCGCCGTCTTTTTAATGGATCAGGCGGGCTTGCAAGGGCTGGATACATACAGGTTGAAGCAATGTCGCCGAGGTCGTCAAGAGGGTTTCCTAGTGCATCAATTACACGGCCTAACAGTTTTTCTGATACCGGAACTTCAAGGCGCGAACCTAAAGCTATTACTTTATCGCCAATTTCAATTCCGTCTGTTTCCTCGTATGCCATAAGCTGGACAATTTCATCATGAAGGCCGACAACTTCCGCCATTATATGACCTTTTCCCTTCGGTACAACAATTCTGCAAATTTCTCCAATAATTGCCTGAGGTCCCCTGCTTTCAATTAATAAGCCCTGTACTTTTATAATTTTTCCAACGTATTTTATTGGATCAGTACACTCTGTGGAAATTAAATATTTTTCAAAAATTGCCGTTTCCATGAAGCCCCTCCTTCTTCATGTTTTCCGCGTGATTTATACCCGCGGATCATCTTTTCTTAATTCAGGATTTTCTATCTTCTGCAATACTTTTCTGTCTGAATCTCTTTTACCTTTTGTCGCCATTGCTGTGATTGCTGCAAGAGCCGCAGAAGCTGTAAGAGCCGCATTTGCGGCAGGCGGCAGATCATCAAAATCATCTTTTTCAGGCTCATTATTTACAGCATTTAAAAATGACGAGGATGCGGCCAAGTCGGCGTTTAAATTTGCTGTCCTCACTACCGGAACAGGTGTATTTGCTTTAACACTAGAACTTATTGGAGAAATATCCAGAATTTTACTTTCCAACTCGGCAAGCTGGCTGGAAATCCGTGCGTCAATTTCCCCAAAATCCGTTTCAATAATACAACCGCCCTGATCTACCGAACTATCCTCTATAATGCTGAGTAAATTATTTCCTTCCATAAGCTGTATAAATTCCTGCTTATGTTCTGTTGCAAGTTTTAAATCTGCAAGGTTTACTCTGATTATCACATCTCCTTTTGATTTTACCTTGCGCAGCGCCTGAATAGTATTTGTAACGATAATGTCTTTTTGGTTTTCAGATAAAACTTTTATAACTTTTCTGGTAATTAAAAGAACAAGATCAACAATTTCTTTTTCTGTTTCATATAAAATATCTTTTCTTTTATTCTGGGCGCGTTCCAGCATGGTCTGTGTTCTTTCTATAAGGCGGATAACTTCCGCTTTTCCTTCTGCATAACCTTCATCCCGCCCTTCCTGACGGCCGGTATCCCTTGCTTCCCTGCGTTCATTCTCAAGAGTCATTCTCACTTCATTTTCCAGCAAAGCCGCTCTTGACTGCGCTTCAGCGATGATCTTTTGCGCTTCATCCTCCGCCTGCCGTTTTATTGCATCAGCTTTTTCTACCTGGCGCATTTCATCATCTAAAGCTTCTTTTTGCGCCATCTGAACTATACTTTTCGCCTGATCTTTTGCTGATTTGATCATTTTTTCTTTTTCTTCTTCCCAATGCGTCCTGAACAATTCAGCTTCACGCCGAAGATCATCGGCTGTGGGGCCTAAGTATTCTTCAACATCACTCAGTTCATCTTCAATTTCTTCAACAGGCGCCAGGTGAGCCATTTCAGGATACGAAGAAGGAGATTCAATAACGACTTTGTCAGTCAGCGTAACCAATTCACTTGGTCTGAATACAGCCTTTAACATAAAAACCCCTAATACAAATGAAAAATTAAAAGAGAAAAAAGAAAGATAAGGAATTAGGAATAAAAATAACTTTCACTCTTCACTCCTCATCTTTCTTCATTATTCATTCTTCTCTTTTCCTTTACTTTAAACTACCAGTTCGTCTTCTCCTGCGCGTGCGACAACTATTTCGCCGGTGTCTTCAAGGTGCCGGATAATAGATACGATCTTCTGCTGGGATTCTTCTACGTCCTTTAGCCGCACAGGTCCCATATATTCCATATCTTCCCTCAGCATACTTGCCGCACGTTTGGACATGTTCTTGAATATCTTATCCTGAACTTCCGAGTCAACGGATTTAAGCGCTTTTGCAAGTTCCTGAGAGTCCACTTCGCGCATAACTTTCTGAATTGCACGGTCGTCGAGCATAACGATATCTTCGAATACGAACATTCTTTTCTTGATTTCTTCTGCAAGCTCGGGATCTTCATCTTCCAGAGCTTCGATAATTTGTTTTTCAGATGCACGGTCAACAAGGTTGAGAATTTCTACAATGCTTTCAACGCCGCCTGCTGCAGTGTAGTCTTCGCTTGAAAGCGAGGAGAGTTTCTTTTCAAGAACACGTTCAACTTCGCGTAACACTTCGGGTGAAGTTCTGTCCATTGTTGCAATACGGCGTGCAACATCGCTTTGTACTTCATGCGGCAGGTTTTGCAGAATAACCGAAGCTTTGTTTGGTTCAAGATATGCAAGTATAAGCGCAATCGTCTGCGGGTGTTCCTGCTGGATAAAGTTTAAAAGGTGCGCAGGATCTGTTCTTCGAATAAAATCGAAGGGGCGCACCTGAAGGCTTGAAGTTAATCTGTTAATTATGTCTATTGCCTTTTGACTTCCCAGGGATTTTTCCAGCAATTCTCTTGCATAATCAATACCGCCCATTGAGATAAACTGATTTGCAACCATCAACTCCTGAAATTCCTGCAGGATTGCATCCTTTTGTTCTGCGTCAATTGCCTCAAGACGGGCAATCTCAAATGTGAGTGTTTCAATTTCATCTTCACGCAGGAATTTAAAAATTTCTGCAGAAATTTCTGAACCTATTGTTACAAGGAATATCGCCGCTTTCTGGCGCCCTGAGTATTCTTTTGTTCCTTTCTTTTTTGTCCCGCCGGAAGCAGCTCCGGGCATATTTGCTCTGGACATACACTATTCCTCCATCAGCCAGGTTCTGATGAGCTGCGCGGCATCTTCTGAATGTTCTTTTGCCATGTTGATTGCATTTTCCATCAGCTCCATTCTGCTGCGTTCTTCGAAGGAAATGGACAATTCAGCTCCCTCGCTCTCCGCATCGGCCATAGCGCTTTCACGCAGCATCTGTTCTCTGCGCGCCCTTTCTTCTTCTGCAAATCTTTTGCGTCTTTCCATCTCGCGGGAGACAACCCTAAATAGCATAAACCCAAATAAAAGCAATGTCAAACCGGAAACAAATATTATTATAGTATTTTGGATTTGCTTTTGCCTGAAGTATGCAGCATCTTCCAGCCTGAATTCTTCGGTGCGATCAAAAGGAATATTTGTAACGCTGACAGAGTCGCCTCTTGCCGAGTTATATCCAATGGCATTGCGGATTAAAGTTTCTGTTCTGCGAAGATCCTCTTCAGGAATTGGAGTGTATTCCCGCTCTATAGAACCATCCGAAAGAACTACAGGGTTCCCTCTTGCATCGTAAACTTTTCTCCATACACCGTCAATATTAACAGCTACCGTTATGCGATCAATCTGAGGACTTTTTTCTTCCTGAATTTCCTGTTCGCTTAAGGCATAATTGGTTACTCTAGATGATTGATTCATTTCGCCGAAATAATTATCCATATCCCTGAAAGCGGGCATTACATTTCCTTCAATCCCTGGCGGACCTTCAGGATTAAACCCTTGTCCCCTGAAAACTGTATCAGAAACAGTTTCCCCGCGAATTACGGATTCAACTACAATGGAATCATCGTAAGGAAGCTCAGGTGTCCGCGGTCTTATTGTAGTCGGCAGAACCTGTGTTGTTGCAATGGATTTTTGAGACATATCCATATCGATTTTAATATTCAGATCCCTTACGCGGTTTTGTCCAAAAGTCTGCTGTAAAGCGCCAAGAACAAGCCCGCGGTACCTTGTCTCAAGATTTAAAACCATTTTGCTTTCACGTTCGATATTTGAAAGCCGGTCAAATGCCGCCATGCCTTCAAAATCGTTTAATAAATTTCCATAGTTATCTGTAATTGCGATATTTTCAAGCTGTATACCTTCAATTGCAAATTGAAGAAGTTTTTGAATTCCTTCAATTTTTTTGCGATTCTGGATAATGTCGCTTCCCGGTTTTGGAGTAATAATGACGCTTGCTGTTGTCGGTTTTTGATCGGCTGCAAAAAGCACTCTTTCCGGCCAGACAATTCTTAGATCAACATTGTCAACATCGTCAATTGCCCGGATATGTTCTGTGATCATTCTTTCCTGTGCACGCTGGAAATTGACATTACGCTCAAAGTCGGTAATTGTCCACCGTTCCCTGTCAAAGACCGCCCAGGGGTCAATCCCAGAGGGAATTAGATCTTCCCTTGTAAGAATTCCCCTTACACGACGTGCGGTAACATCGTCAGCAACCTGTACTATGCCGTTTGCGCTTATGTTGAAATTAACATTTTCCTGATCGAGCCTGAACGCAATTCTGTCAAGCGCATCCATATCCCTTATAGGAACGGTAAATACCGACACCATAACAGGCGTTGATGAAACCTGAAAGAGCGCAATAACCACAGCGATAACGACAATTCCAATCACGCCTACAATTACACGCTGCTGCATAGACCAGCCTGTCCAAAGAGTACTAATCCTTGTCATTAGTTTTTTGAAAAATTCATTCATGTTCCCCTCCCCAAAATCTATTATCTTGTATTAATTAAATCTCTCCAGCTTTGAACCAATCTGCTTAAAATATTACGCGTAATACCAAGCGCCATACTTGCTTCGGCCTGAGCGATTGTAATATCATGAATATCAACCGAATCCGGGTTGATAATCGCCTGTTTCTGAAGTTCGCTTGCATTCAATTGAGCGCCGGAAACTTTATCCAATGCCTGTAACATTGCATCTTCAAAAGTACCCATTCCTGTAACGCCGTTTGCATTAACTGCATCCCTAAGCGCAAGCATATTTTTCCCGCTTCCGAAATACGGGCTGTCAAACGACACCATATGATCAGGATGATTGCGATCCATCACAGTCATATAACTCTGCATCGCTGCATTGTTAACAAACGCGTTATTATTAAAAATTGTCATATTTCCCTCCCAAAGAAATTATTTTATTACCTTGCGCCAATGTCCAGAGCTCTCTGGAACATCGCCTTTGATCCTTCAATAAGCGCCGCATTTGCTTCATAAGAGCGTGATGCAGAAATCATGTCTACCATTTCCGTTACAACATCGACATTCGGCATTGCGACATAACCTTCACGCGGACCTGTAAGAATTGCATCAGGATGCGTCGGGTCGTAAACATAACGCGGCTCTGTATTATCTTTTTGAATTTCCAGAACACGCACTCCCCTGCCGATTCCATTATCCAATGAATCGGGAAGGAAGGGAGAACGCCAATAGGGGCTTTCCACCCTTGGAGCTACAATGACACGGCTGCGGCGGAAAGGACCGCCTTCTGTGGTGCGTGTTGTGTTCACATTCGCCATGTTATCTGCAATTACATCAAGCCTCATCCTGTTGGCTGTTAATCCCGTTGCCGCTGTATTAATTGAACCGAATATGCTCATTTTCTAACTCCTAATTCCTAATTTAAAACTATCCTCTTAACACCTGATTAACCTGGCTGAATTCAAACGCCGCCGCCTGCGCAAAGAGCGTATAACTCATCTGGTTTTGTATTTCAAGCATAACTTCCTGTTCAGGATCAACGTTATTACCATTGTTGTTATAAGTGCTTGTATAATCCAAAACACGGCGTATCTCCACATCGCGGTAATCCCTCTGCTTCCAATTTGGAAAATGATCAGGATGTGTTCTTTCCAATTCTATAGCCGGTCTTAATCGTTCCGATTCAAGCGCCCTTTTAAGTTCACTTTCAAAATTGACAATTGTACGTTTAAAATTCGGAGTATCTGCATTGGCTAAATTGTTTGCAATTACCTGCCTGCGGACAGTACTTACATCCATTGCCCTATGCAGTAAATCTATGGTTTTTGCAAATGTATTCATAAAAACACTCCTGTCCTTTTAGCATCGGCCATTTTTCGGCTCCTCTTTATAGAATATAACGGCCAAGGTCTTGATCTTTGACTATGTCGGACAGTTTTTCGTTTACATAATCTACGGTTATATCAATATTTGCCGGCGCTATATCGGAAGCTTCAAACGAAAGTTCTTCTAAAAGAGTTTCCATAATTGTATGAAGACGCCTTGCTCCTATATTTTCCAGCTTGGAATTAACTTCTGCTGCAAGGGCTGCAAGATTTTCGATTGCTTCGGGCGTAAAATTCAAGTTTACATCTTCCGTCCCAAGAAGCTCTGTGTATTGCTTTATAAGCGCATTTTTCGGTTCTGTAAGAATACGCAAAAAATCATCCTTACCAAGAGAATCAAGTTCAACCCTGAGCGGAAAGCGCCCCTGAAGCTCCGGGATAAGGTCAGAAGGTTTGCTGATATTGAAGGCGCCTGCTGCAATGAATAAAATATGATCTGTGTTAACCTGCCCCCATTTTGTGTTAACTGTCGCGCCTTCCACTATGGGGAGGATGTCGCGCTGTACGCCTTCGCGTGAAACATCGGGGCCTCCCCTCTCTCCTTTTACTGCAATTTTGTCAATTTCATCAAGGAAGATAATTCCTGTTTCTTCCACACGCTGGCGGGCTTCGTCGGTAACTTTATCGCGATCTATTAATTTTTCCGCTTCCTCAGCTATAAGGATTTCTCTTGCCCGTGTTACAGTAACAACTTTTTTCTTTTTTTGGCCGCCGAACATTCCGGCAAACTGTGAAATTGCAGCTTCCATATCTTCCATGCTTCCGCCCATCATTTCAATTGCAGGCATCTGCTGGTTTTGGCTTATCATCAATTCTACAGTTCTGTCATCAAGTTTGCCTTCACGCAGCATTACGCGCAATTTTTCTCTTGTTGTCTTGAATTTTTCATCTTCGCCGTTATTCGGCGCTGTTTCTTCCGCCGAAGATTCAACAGCCCCGGTTTTATCTTCTATTTGCTGTTTTCCATCTTCTTTTTTCTTTATTACAGGAAATCCGAATTGAAGCGTTGTACCGAAAATCTGGCTGTTGGAATTTTCAGGGTTAATTGAAAAAGCGCCCATCGGCCTTACAATCGGACCGTTCTTCTGGTTTTTTTCTTTTTGTTTTTTTTGATTTACAGGAAGCAGCAGATCCAACAGCGCTTCTTCTGCGCGTTTTTCAGCTTCCTGCGTAACGGATTCCTGCATCTCCTGTTTTACCATTTGAATTCCTGCCGCCATTAGATCGCGCACCATCGATTCAACGTCCCTTCCTACATAGCCGACTTCGGTATATTTTGTAGCTTCTACTTTTATAAAAGGAGACCCTGCAAGTTTTGCAAGACGGCGTGCGATTTCTGTTTTTCCAACCCCCGTAGGACCAATCATGAGAATATTTTTAGGGGCGATATCATCGCGCAATTCCGGTTCAAGTTTTAATCTCCTGAAGCGGTTGCGCAGCGCTACGGCAACTGCCCTTTTTGCTTTTTTTTGACCGACAATATACTTGTCAAGTTCACCGACAATCTCACGCGGAGTAAGTTCTTTGTTTTTTTCATTTACCTGTTTTTTGTTGTCCATAGTATTTTCCTTAACCCAATTCCTCTAATGTAATTTGCATATTTGTATAGATGCAGATGTTACCTGCAATTTTTAAACTTTTTTCTGCTATTTGCGCCGCAGTAAAATGACTTTCATCAAGGTATGCAAGTGCGGCTGCATATGCATAATTTCCTCCCGAGCCGATTGCAAGGGCGTTTTCGGCAGGCTCAATCACATCGCCGGTGCCGGAAATTAAAAGTGTCTTTGAAGCATCGGCTACAAGTAGAAGCGCTTCGAGCCGCCTTAGTGTACGATCCATGCGCCAATCCTTTGCAAGCTCTACCGCAGACCTTAATAAATCACCTGAATATTCTTTTAGTTTTCCTTCAAAGCGATCAAATAGAGTGAATGCGTCAGCCGTAGCTCCTGCAAAACCGCAGAGAACTTTTCCGTCGTTAAGGCGGCGTACTTTACGTGCGTTATTTTTCATAACAGTACTTCCCATTGTTACCTGGCCGTCTCCTGCCATTGCAACCTTACCGTCCTTCCTTACCGCAATAACGGTAGTGCTTTTAATTTTCTCTTCCATGTACAGACCTTCCTGCTTTTTTTACCGCTTCTCCGTGCGGATGGCTTGCGGCATAAACCTTCTTAAGGTTTTCCAAATTGATATGCGTGTAACGCTGTGTGGTAGAAAGGCTTGAATGTCCAAGCATCTCCTGAACCACGCGGACATCACAGCCCGAATTTACCAAATGTGTTGCAAAACTATGCCTAAGTGAATGTGGATGGATATTCTTTCCAAGTCCGGAACTTTGCGCATAACGGGAAATAATCCAGCGCACTCCGGGAATAGAAATTGAATTACCCTTCCTGCTTATGAACAATGTATATTTTGCAGGATCTATTCCGGACAATCTTAAACGTTCAGCTCGTCCGGGAAGATATTCGATGATTGCCTGCTTTGCTTCATCAGAAAAAAAGACAATTCGCTGCTTACCGCCCTTTCCTGTTATTTTTGCTTCTTGAAAAGAGCGGGAAATATCAGCCAATGCAAGAGATGCAACTTCTGAGATACGAAGACCTGCAGAGTACATCGCAAGTATTAAAGCCTTGTCTCTTTCCGGCCATAAAATGCCGGCTTTTTCAGGGAGATCTGCAAAATCAGCCATTTCATCTTCCCATAAAACAGAAGGAAGTTTTTTCGGCATTTTAACATTTTTGAGAGATGAACAGGGGTTGTCTTCTCTCTTATTAAAATGGTTCATCCATCTGTAAAATCCCCGAATTGTTGACAGATGACGATTCACACTTGCCGCCGCCATATTCTCAGCCGATAAATCTGCAATAAAGCTTTGCACTTCATACCGGGCGGCAGTCTCCGGTAAAAATCCATGATTTGTACAGTAATTTGAATAACGAAAAAGATCGTTTTTATAAGCTTCAACAGTCTTTGATGAGCAGCCTCTGACGGATTCCAGATAAGAGAGATATTCCTGAACTATTACATTGTCCCTGTCTTCCATCATTATTACTTTTGATCCTCCGTTAAATTGTTTACTCATTATCATTTACACTGCGCAAATAATCACAATCCGGATTTATGCAAAATTTGCGGGCTCCGTTTTTTTTGTCGAATTTTTCAACCAGAAAAAATCCGCACTTTGGACAATCCTGATTTACAGGTTTAAAATGGCTTATAAAATCACACTCAGGATAATTTGTACAACCATAGAATTCCTTGCCCCTCCCTTTTGTCTTGCGCGCAACTACATCGCCGCTGCACTTTGGACATTTTGCAAGCGGAATTGATTTTGTATTTCTACATTCAGGAAACCCTGAGCAGGCAATGAAAAACCCAAAACGGCCAAGCTTTTTCATTAACGGCTTGCCGCATTTTTCGCAAACATGCTCGGTAACTTCATCCAAAGTACCTTTAAAAGATTCTATATTACTTGCTACTTCATCCACTGTTGTTTTAAAAGGATCCCAGAATTCCCTTATCATGTCAGGCCAGTTAACTTTATTTTCTTCAACCTCATCCAGCTTTGTTTCCATTGAAGCGGTAAAATCAGAATCAACATAAAGGGAAAAATGTTCAACAAGTACATCGTTAATTAGTTTCCCAAGAACAGTGGGTACAAGCTGTTTATTTGATCGCGTAACATAATAACGGTCAAGCAAAACAGAAATTATTGAAGCGTATGTAGACGGGCGCCCAATGCCTTTTTCTTCCAGAATACGCACGATTGAAGCATCGGAATAACGCGCAGGGCCCTGTGTAAAGTGCTGTTCGCTTCTGAATTTATCGACTTTAACAATACCGCCTGTCTTCAGAGGCGGATAGGAACCGCCGCTTTCTTCCTTTGAAGAAAGTAGTTTTAAAACTTTATAAAAACCTTTTTCCAGAATTTTAGTGCCGCTTACACGGAATATAGCCTCGTCCTGTTCTGAAGTTATTTTAATATCCACACTTACAGTTCTGCTCTTTGCATTATTCATCTGGCTGGAAACAAAACGTTCCCAAATTATTGTATACAACCTTAGCTGATCTTTTGTAAGAAATTCTTTAACAGAATCAGGAATATATTCGGTGTATGTAGGTCTGATCGCTTCGTGAGCATCCTGTGCATTCTTGCCAACTGCATAAAGGGCTGGTTTTTCCGGCAGATCTTTTGGGTAATTTTTTTCAATCCAGCTGCGAACTTCTTCCATAGCTGTATTTGAAATACGAACGCTGTCTGTCCTCATATAAGTAATAAGACCAACCCTAGACTCGCCGATTGTAACGCCTTCATAAAGCTGCTGTGCTACCTGCATCGTCTTTCGTGATGTGAAACCAAGGCGGTTCGCCGCTGTTTGCTGCAATTGTGAAGTTGTAAAAGGAGCCTTTGGCCGGATAGTTCTGTCCGTTTCTTTTATGTCAGAAACTACACATTCTTTGTTTTGAATTTTATCAATGATTGTTTTTACATCTGCTTCACATTTTAATTCGGGTTTACTATTGTTCCAAAGTATAAGCTGCGCTGCGTAAATTGACTTACCCGCTTTAAAGTCAGCTTCCAGTGTCCAGTATTCATCTGGAATAAAGTTTTCTACCTCTTTTTCACGTTCGCATATAAGGCGCAGCGCAACAGATTGAACACGGCCTGCAGAAAGACCGTTTTTGACTTTTTTCCAAAGGAGCGGAGAAAGATTATAACCCACAAGCCTGTCAAGTACACGGCGGGCTTTTTGCGCTGCAACTTTTGCTTCGTCAATATTGCGTGGATTTAAAACAGCGTCATTAACAGCCTGCGGAGTTATTTCGTTAAAACTTATTCTTTCAATTGGGATCACCTCTGTCTTTGCGGTAATGGCTTTACGCAAATGCCATGAAATTGCTTCTCCTTCGCGGTCATTATCGCATGCAAGCAGAATCTTACTTGATTTTTTTGCATCTGACTGCAGTTCCTTTAATATTTTTGCACGGCCCCGCACCGTTATATATTCAGGCTCAAAGTTGTGATCAACGTCAATTGCTGTTCTGGATTTTGGAAGATCGATTAAATGCCCCATTGACGCCCTGACAACATACGAAGGACCAAGATATCTCTCTATCGTTTTCACTTTTCCGGGAGACTCCACGATTACAAGAATTTGTTTTTCTGTGTTTTTCTTTTTGCTCCGGCTCTTTTCTACCGTTTTTGCTGCTGCCATACCATATCCTTAAATTTCTATTTTAAGAAAATCTGCCATTGAGGTGACAAGATCCCTATTATTTATTTCCTGAACTGCATAAACATAATCTACACCTCTTAAATTCCATTTTTCAAGTACATCACAAGCCGAATTAATTATTTCCGCTCCATCATTCATAAGTTTAATTGTACCTTTTCTGTCAAAACTTCCCTCACGAACTCCGCTGGAAGCAACCCACACATCCTTTCCCTGTCCGAGCGCTAAATCCGCGGTAATAAGGGAGCCCGATTTCTCCGGCGCTTCTACAATCAATACGCTGCGCGACAGCGCAGCAATTATCCTGTTTCTCGCAGGAAAGTTCCATTTTGAAGGACGCGTGCCCGGAGGATATTCCGATATTAATGCGCCGCCCGAATCCAGAATCCGTTTTGCAAGCGGTCTGTTTGCCGAAGGGTAAACCTCGTCCACGCCTGATCCAAGCACTGCATAACCGGGACTTCCTGAAATTAAATTCCCGCGATGGGATATAGCATCAATTCCAAAAGCAAGGCCGGAAACTACAGACACTCCCGCTCTGCCTATATTACCTGCTATTTTATAGGCTTGTTCGGAGGCTTCCTGACTCGGCCTTCGGGTTCCGACCATGCCAAGCAGGGATTTTTCCGGATTTGGAAGACATCCTCTGTAATAAATTACACAAGGCGGATCGTACATTTCCCTTAACAAAGGCGGATAATCAGGATCTGTCAATGAAACCCATTTCATTGACCGCATACGGCAGGTTGTATCAATGCTTCCCGCTCTTTCCCTAATTTCACTTATATCCCAAAATTGTTTTAATTCGCGTCTTATAATTTTTTCTATATCATTTTTTGACTGAACATACAGATCTTCTTCACTGTCAAATGCATCAAGTAATAATATTTTTTCTTTTAACCTGATTCCCGGCAAAAGAGAGATAATTAAATCCAATGCTCTGCGTTCATTCATAAATTAACCTCATAATAAATTCTCTGTTTTCCAATGCTTCTTCTTTCATTTTTTGATCTCTTGTACGGGCTGCAATTCTGTCATAAAGTTCGACTGCTTCCCGTAAATTACCAAGCATAAAATTTGCACGCGCAAGAACTGCTATTGCATTATTATCTGACGGATTAATTTGCAGATAACGTTCAAGATAAATAATTGCATCCTGAATCCTGTCAAGTTCAAAAACATACAACACTGCAAGACCATACATTGCCCTTGCATAAGTTATATCCAGTTCAATGGCGCGAAGGTAGGAATTCTCTGATAAACTAAAAAAATGTTCTCTTTCCAATTCTGAATTAACTGAAAATCCTACAATTGATTTAGCAACTATTCCTGCAGAAACGCCCGTTAAATAAAATAAAACAGGGTCTTCTGAATTAAAATAAATTGCCCTTTCAAATGCATCCAATGCCTCATTATGCATACTCCTGTCGGCAAGACGGGTTCCAAGTATCTTCCAGTAGACTCCCGTCTGAACCCCTTCCCTTACATTACGTTCGATTTGATCTTCGTATAACGCAATTGCCTGCCTTAATCCGTCAATGGTTTCAGGCGCACCTCCTCTTGGACTTATTTCGTTAATCCGCCTTGCCAATTCTCTGCTGTACTTTGAGCTTTCATTGCGGTAAATAAATACAACAAGAGAAAAAACAGCCGCGATAATAACTAACCCTATAAAAATTTCTTTAAATCTTTTCATATCGTTCTCACTGCTCCGCCATTTTAAGCCGCGGTAAAAAACGGCGGTGGTTTTCTCTAAGTACAGCCGTATTCACATGAGTATAAATTTGTGTTGTAGAAAGGTCTGCATGCCCTAAAAGTTCCTGAACTGTTCTTAAATCGGCTCCGCCTTCCAGTAATCCTGTCGCAAAACTATGCCGTAAAGTGTGCAAATGAGACGAAGTGCCTGCAAGCGCAGTATATTTGGCATAATTTTTCCATATACCTTTTCTTGAAAGACGTTTCCCGCTTCCTGCAATAAAAACCGCATGACTTTTATTAGCCTTTCCCGCAAGCTTTGGACGTCCTTCATTTAAATATTTTTTTAATTGTGCAGATGCTTCAGCTCCAAAAAGTACAATGCGTTCTTTATCGCCTTTGCCTCTTACTTTTGCAATTCCTCCTTTAATATCAATGTCTTTCAAATTAAGACCAACTGCTTCAGAAACACGCAGCCCTGCAGAATAAATCAGTTCATAAAGACATTTATCACGGCAGCCGCGTGGATTTTTATCGTCTATCATGGAAAGAAGACTTTCAACTGTTTCTCTATCCATCACTTCAGGAAGGGTCCGCCTTCGCTTTGGAATTTCAAGTATTGCCGCCGGGTTCTCATTTACAAGCCCTTCATCCGTTAAAAACCGGAAGAAAGAACGAAGTGCAGAGATCGATTTTGCAATTGATCTTGAATCTATTTTTTCAACACTCCTGCGCATTGACAAATAAGAAGTAAGGGATGCAGCATCCGCATTATCAAAAGAGATTCCGTTTGTTTCAAGATAATCCAGAAAACGGCGGATCTCATAGAGATAACATTCCTTTGTCAATATTGCGCGCCTTTCAATTGCAATCAGCCGGGAACAATATCTTTTAAGAAGTTCGGACCTAGTCAAATTAATATTTCTCCGCTGCCCCGTTATTATTTTTTTCGTCTGACTGATAATTGTAATTTCTGATGACCGAAGGAACATCCAGATTGTCCTGATATTCTCCTCTCTGAGGAAGATATGCAAGATAATCCGGGGGTTTTGTCCGTACCACCATTTGTTCATATTCACCGTAATTAATAAAATCATGCTCCGCCGGTTTTTCGGCAGACGGCTGATTTACATCTGATCTTACAGGTTTAAAACCGGTTGCAATTACAGTAACCTGAATATTGCTTTCAATTTCCGGATCAATACGAAAACCGTAAATAAGGTTAACATCCGGATCGCATTTTTCTTTAATTGTCTTAATGATATTTTGAATTTCAATAAGTGTCATATCATCAGGGCCTGCAATATTTATCAACACGCCTGTGGCGCCGTCAATACTTGTATCCTCAAGAAGCGGATTATCAATCGCACTTGTTACAGCGTCTAAAGCGCGATTTTCACCCGTTCCAAAACCAATACCCATAATTGCATCGCCTTTGTTTTTCATGATCGATTCAACATCTGCAAAATCCGTATTTTGGAAACCTGTCTTGGTAATTAATTCAGAAATCCCCTGTACACCCTGACAAAGCACTTCATCAGCCATAAGGTATGCTTTGTTCCATGAAGTAGTGTGATCAATAATTTTAAATATATATTGATTTGGAATAATAATTAATGTATCAACTTCTTCACGCAGTTTTGCAATACCTTCTTCTGCAAGCTTCATTTTATAACGGCCTTCAAATTCAAACGGCGTTGTTACCACAGCCACAGTAAGAGCTCCTTGCTGCCTTGAGATTTTTGCAATAACAGGAGCCGACCCTGTTCCGGTTCCCCCGCCCATTCCTGCAGTAATAAAAACCATGTCGGCGCCTTTTAACGCCTCGGCAATTGCAGCATGGTCTTCGTGCGCCGCTTTTTCACCCTTTTCAGGTATTCCGCCTGCCCCGCGGCCTCCCGTAATTTCCACGCCAATCTGCACTTTAACATCCGCTTTGCTCTTATTCAAGAGATCCTGGACATCGGTATTTACTGCAATAAATTCAACACCTTTAATACTGGCTTCGATCATACGGTTTAATGCATTTGCCCCGCCGCCGCCTGCGGATATTACCTTTATAACAGCCGGGACATTTTCCTGCACATGCTTTACACTCCGGTTTTCAGTTTCCTTTACCGGAGATCCATCCTGTGGTTTAAATTGGTACACTTGCGCCTGCTGGCCTATTTGTTTTTCCAATACCGATAAAACGTTCATATTATCCCCCCTATAGTTGTCCGAAAGTTATGTTTCCGAACTAATCTAATATCTTTAATTGACATTAATTTGTCAAAAAAATTCTTCTCTAAGCCACGACGTTAATTTACCAAAAATAGCCGGACTTTTTTTATCTGACTGCCGCGAAGCAGCCCCCGCTTCCACTCCTAATCTGCGTTCTCCTTCGAGAACAAGCCCTATGGCGGTTGCAAATTCAGGATTACGATAATCTTCCACAAGCCCTGCCATATCCTGTGTTGGTATCGGGCTGCCCAACCTTGCAGGTAACTTAAGAATATGGTTCGCAAGTTCAACAACGCCGACAAGCTGCGCTCCGCCTCCGGTAAGCACAACCCCGCCTCCGAGCGGACGGGGAAGATGCAATGTTTCCAGATGCTGTTTAATAAGATTAAATATCTCCTCCATTCTGGGTTTGATGATTGTTAAAACCTGAAGGCGGGGTATAGACATTGGCGGTCTCCCTCCGACACCCGGTACAATAACAGCTTCATCTTCGTCTATCATTTTTTCCCAGCAGCAGCCTGCTTCAATTTTTACCTTCTCTGCGTTTTCCAAAGAAATATTTTTGATGATGGAAATATCACTTGTAACCTGAGTACCCCCGGCGGGAATTGCATATGTAGAATAAGGAGTCCCGTCCACATATACAAGAATATCCGTTGTTCCGCCTCCGAGATCCACCAACACAACGCCAAGTTCAATTTCTTCCTGCGTAAGAACAGAGCGCCCTGCCGCAAGAGTTTGTAAAATAATTTCATTTACTCTGTAACCGGCACGGTTTACACATTTTATAAGATTCTGCGCTCCTGTTATTGCGCATGTAATTATGTGCACATCTGATTCCAGGCGTACTCCGATCATATCAAGTGGATTTCTGATTCCTTTTTGATCGTCAACTTTAAAACTCTGAGGAATTACTTCGAGTATCTGCCTGTCTGTTGGGATTACTACAGCTTTTGCCGCTTCTATAACACGATCAATATCATCCTGGTTAATTTCTCTCTCTCTTATATCTTTGTTCTTTTTACCGGAAATACCTACGACACCGCGGGAATTAAGTCCATTTATATGGTTTCCTCCAATTCCTATCCAGCAATCAGTAACCTCAAGACCGCACATCATTTCTGCATCTTCGATTGCCTGAGCGGCAGCACGTAATGTAGCTTCTATATTTACTACTACGCCTTTTCTTAAACCCGTGGATGGACGCCTGCCCACTCCGATAATTTTCAGAACACCGTCTTCATCCTGTTCACAGATAATGGCGCGTATAAATGTCGAGCCGATATCCAATGCTGTTATTATTCCATTATTCATTAGAATCCATCCTTATAATCTATATGAACCCATGCCGGACCTGAAATCAATCTCATGCGGTTTTTGATTTTCAGATTCAAATACATTCAGTATAAGCAAAGTATACCGAAGAACCTCCTCAGTAAGATTATTTTCTATTCTTACTCTTATCGAACTATGAACGGGAAACAGTACAAGCTCATAACCTTCCCATGCTTTTCGTTCAATGCGTATCTCAGAAATTGCGGATAACAATTCCGGCGAGCTTACTGCCATTTCGGATAAATTTTCCATAAGCGGAACTAAAGCAGGAGGAAGCCGCATACCCAATTCAGGGCTGTCTATACCGGAAAGTATAGGCAGCTCAAGACTGCTTATAGAATCTCCTGCCTTAAAAAACACTCCCTGCTTGTCTATAAAAATAGGAACCTGTTTTGAATCAATTATAGCAAGCGTTACAGCAGCCGCCTCGCGCGGAGTAATAAAAATTGACAATTTATCGGGAAACCTTTTTGTTACAACCGCCGACTCAACAAGAACATTTGCAGAAAGCGTATTCTGTATTGTTTTAACATTTGTAGAGAAGAAAGATGAATTTTCATTGATGCCGGAAAGTAAAATAACATGGTTTCTTGAAAATTCATCAAGCCCCTGAACCACGATTGTTGTAAAAGGAAAAAACGGGCTTATGCCAAAAAGCCAGATAAATTGAGCTGCAAAAATAACTCCTGCAATAATCAGCAGCCTCTTTAATCCTTTTTCAAGTTTTCCTGAAGATTTTTTTTCTACGGTTATATCTTCACCGGCAGAATAATAGTATTCAGACATTTTCCCCTCCTGATTTTAATCCGCCCTTTCCTGCTACATTGATAACCAGCCCTGCGCAAATAAGTGTTGTCACAAGCGAAGACCCTCCCGCAGAAAAAAACGGAAGCGGAATTCCTGTTGCAGGTAACGCCCCGGAAACAACAGCTAAATTAACCAGAGTCTGAGAAACAATTATAGTTGTAAGCCCCGAAGCAAGAAGCCTTCCAAATAATGTTTCACTCTTCCACGCAGTCCTGTACCCAAGTAACGCAAAAGTTATAATAAGAACAAGAAATAATACTAACCCAATAAAACCCGTTTCTTCAACATAAGCGCTGAAAATAAAATCCGAATGGATTTCAGGAATACTGGCAATCTTGCGTGTCCCTTCTCCAAGTCCTTTACCAAAGAAACCGCTTGAGATAATCGCATCCCGGCTTGCATTTACCTGAAACCCGGCCCCCAGCGGATCCCACTGCGGCCTTAAAAAACTGACAAGACGCCTTACCCTGTGCTCCTTCGTAAACACCAAAAGAGCGGAAATTGGAGCAATCATTGCAATTGCCGCTAAAAAATAACGGTAATGCATTCCCGCAAGAAAAAAGATAACCATTGCATTAAAAATAATAAAGACAGCAGTGGAAAAATTATTTTGACGATAAATGATAAAAAAGAAAAAGCCCGTTACAATTACCGGAGGCAGAACCCCTGAATAAAAATTATCGCGGGTTTCTTCCTTTTTATCGAGAATATGGGCAAGGTACAATGGAAGCACAAATTTCACCATTTCTGACGGCTGGTATGACAGAGAACCAATTTCTATCCATCGGGACGCTCCATAACGTTCAACCCCAATGCCCGGAATAAATGTCATGACGCATAACACACCGGAGATAATAACAAGCGGCATAATAAATTTTCGTATAAATTCAAGTTTTATTTTTGAAAATACAAAAAACAGGATAACCCCTGCAGCGGCAAAAATCAACTGCCTTACGATAAAATAATTGCCGTCTCTGAAAAAACGGGCTGCAAAAGAATATGATGCCGAATAAAGCGTTACAAGACCTGTCCCAAGCAGTAATATTACGCAGAAATACATGAGATGGACAGATTTCCTGTTATGTGCTTTTTCAACATCAAACTGATACATAACGCTCCTACTGTATTTTTAAGGTTGAAAGGGCAATGATTGCAAAAAGCCCTCCTAGAATCCAAAACCGGATTACTGTCTTTGTCTCCGGCCAGCCCATAAGTTCATAATGATGGTGTAACGGAGCCATTTTGAAGACCCGCTTCTTCCGCAGTTTATAGGAAACAACCTGAATGATCACAGAAGCGATCTCCAATACAAACACGCCCCCAATAACAAGAATTAAAATTTCTTTCTTTGCAATCAGAGAAATTACGGCAATTACACCGCCCAAAGAAAGACTGCCGACATCGCCCATGAAGATCTGTGCGGGGAAAATATTAAACCAGAGGAAACCCACGCATGCTCCTGCCGCTGCAAGACAAAAAACTGTTAACTCACCGGCTCCCTGAATATATGGAATGCCAAGGTATTCCGAATAGTCTACACGGCCGGTAATGTATGTAACCACTGCAAGTGTAAGAAAAACTAAAATCAAAAGGCCTGCCAAAAGTCCGTCCAAGCCATCTGAAAAGTTGACAGCATTCGACTCTCCAACAATCAACAGTACGGCAAACGGTATCCATACCCAGCCCATGTCCACAACCGGGTTCTTAAAAAAAGGAATATAAAGTTCTGTTATAAATTCATCGCCTGAAAAATACAGAATCAACACAATTGCAACTGCTACAGAAAATTGTAATACAAGCTTTGCTAAAGCAGGAAGACCTTCAGAATTATGGCGTTTAACTTTAAGGAAGTCATCAATAAAGCCAATCGCGCCAAATGCCAAAAATGCACCCATTACTATCCAGACATTTTTGCTGTGAAGATCTCCCCAGAACAACATAGCAATTACAACCGAAAGTATAATGAATAATCCGCCCATTGTAGGGGTGCCGCTTTTCGCCAGATGAGTCTGAGGCCCGTCCTCACGGATGGATTGACCGACTTTTAATTTACTCAGGAATTCAATAAATTTGCCGCCAAAAAGAAAGAAAATTAAAAGCGTTGTAAGAGCTGCAAAAATGCTGCGCGTAGTAAGATAAGTAAATGCGTTAAGCGGCGTAAAATACCTTATCAACGGACGAATAATTTCAAGAAACATCAACACCTCCAATACTGTCGGTAAGCATATCTACCAGCCTTTCAAGAGCGCAGCCTCGGGAGCCCTTTAACAGTACAAGGTCTCCCGGCTGAACATAAAAATCAAGAGCAGTAGATAAAATATCTATATTATTTGTATAAAAATGCTGTTTGCCGTTTAGGGCTGAAACAGCAGTTTCCATCTCACTTCCAAACAAAAAAACTTTTTCTGCATTGGATAAAGCCAGAATGCCGCCAAGTTTTTTATGTTCTGCATTTGAACTATCGCCAAGCTCAAGCATATTTCCCGTAACATAAATTTTCCTGCCTTCCCATTCAATTGAATCGCAGAATTCAATGCTTTTTGCCATAGACTCAGGATTTGCATTATAACAATCAAAGATAACCGTAGTTCTTCCCTTTAAAATTTCAAGCCTTCCAAAGAGAGGCTTTACAGATTCCAAACCCTGTTTTATTGCCTTGTTACTTACAGGAATTTCTTTTGCAATCGCAATTGCGGCAAGAGCATCATCAAGACAGTGCTTTCCGGGAAGCGAAAAATGAATTTTTTCACCCGCCCATGTAATTTCCGTTCCATCAAGCCCAAGACTGCGTGTGCTTTCAAGTTCTTCAAAAGCCCCGTAAAATTTTACATTTCCAGAAACGCCTTCTGCAAGCGCTTGTGCATATTCGTCATTTGCAGGAATTAATGCTGTGTCGTTATTATCTAAAAATTGAAAAATACATTTTTTCTGCTTAACTATTTTTTCTTTACTGCCGAAATTTCCGATATGGGCAGAACCTATATTTGTAACAAGCGCGATGTTTGGTTTAAGAACATCAGCCGAACCTGAAATCTCTCCCGCTTTATTCATGCCCAGTTCAAAAATACACACTTCATGTTCCGCCCTGACTTCAAAAACAGAAAGCGGAAGACCTGTTTCGGAATTTAAATTCCCTTTACTCATTACGGTATTTTTTTCACAGGAAACAATCGCGGCTGTGATTTCTTTTGTCGTGGTTTTTCCTGAAGACCCTGTAATTCCAATTTTTTTTATTTGCGGGAATTTTTTTAGATAAATTTTTGCGGAATCCTGTAAGCTTTTCATTGTATTTTCTACAACTATCAGGTCTTTTCCTGTCTTTTTTGCATTACTTACAAGATCAAAACTTTCCAGTTTTGAAGATTCAACAACTGCACAAATTGCGCCGGCAAAAAAGGCTGCGCTTACAAAATTGTGGCCGTCGCTGACACTGCCGGAAAGTGCAAAAAACAGAGCGCCGTCTTTTACATTACGGGAATCAATTGCCACAGATGAAAAATTGACAAAATCACCATCAGGCAGGAAAGAGATACGGCGGGCTCCAAGTAAACTTGAGAGTTCGCCAATGCCCATCAAGTTAGTATTCATGCCCCTTCCCCCCCGCTATTCTTACCTGAAGAAAATACTCAGGCCGTATCTTTAATAAATCAAGTTGATTCAACGCAATATCTTCAATCCTTTCCGGAGATGAATATTCAGAAATTCCGGCTATGAGCCTTTTATTACTTTCCACCCACTCGGCCTGCGCTTGTTCCAGCCGCATCAATTCACTGGTTAAATTTTGATACCTGTTTGCCTGCCAGACCAAAAGCCCAAGAAAAAGAGGAATAGTTATACAGAAAAAATAGATAAGTAAATATTTTTTAACCATTTTCTTCCCCGTCCGGAACCTTTTCAACTACACGAAGCCTTGCGCTTCTGGACGGCGGATTCCGTACAATCTCGTCATCCGTCGGCGTAATTCCTTTTTTTGTCAGAATATTGACAGACCGGCGTTGAGTACATTTACATATCGGCGCTGAGGGCGGACATATACAGTTCTTATTCATTGTTCGGAAGAAATTTTTAACAATTCTGTCTTCCAGTGAATGAAAAGTAATAACCCCAATCCGTCCCCCCGGATTGAGTGCCCTAAGCGCTGCCTCAAGAAGTGCATGGAGTTTTACAAGTTCTCCATTTACCGCAATACGCAGAGCCTGAAAAGTCCTGGTTGCGGGATGTATTTGACCGTGCCTGTAATGAGTAGGCACTGCTCTGTAAACCAATTCAGCAAGAGCCGAAGTGGTTGTAATTGCCGATTTCTGCCTTTCATTTACGATTACCGAAGCAATCCTTCGTGAATATCGTTCCTCTGCATTGTTGTAAAGAAGATCGGCAAGTTCTTTTTCCGGCAGCCGCGCTAAAAAGTCGGCTGCGGTACTGCCTTCGTTTGAATTAATTCGCATATCAAGGAATTCATCTTTTTCAAAAGTAAAACCTTTTCCACTGACTTTATAATGGTAAAAACTAATTCCTAAATCAAAAAGAATCGAATCCGGTTTATTAAATTGGATAGGATAATTATTAAAGAAATCAAAGGACCAGCCGTTATAAAAATTTACGCGCCCTTCAAATTTTGCAAGACGTTTTTTGGCAATTTCCAGAATTTCGCTGTCAGCATCAATGCAGATCAAATTTGATTCGGTATATTCTGAAAGAAATGCATGACTGTGGCCGCCTTCACCTGTATTTGCGTCAATGACTGTCCCATTCTTGCTTTTTGGCCCGAGATATTCCATTACTTCTTCCACCATAACAGAGGTATGAACATATTCCATTATTCAATCCCCCTTTTGCGCTTAATCCTGCGGCTTATTTCTTCGGCGGCAGATTCAAATTTGTCCTTATTGTCTTTATTAAAATAATCGTTAAAACAGCCCATATCCCAAATTTCAATATAATCTATCTGGCCTAAAACCATGCAATCCTTTGAAAGGCTTGCAAATTCACGAAGACTTTGCGCTATTGGAATTCTTCCAGCATTATCAATTTCCACCTGCTGGGCTGAACCGATATGCTGCCTTAGAGCGCGGCGATCTGTTTTAGAAAAAGGATCGGTTACAGCATGAAGATTATCATTCACAAGTCTATCAAATTTTGCAGAAGGATAAAGCCATAAACAATCATCTTCGCCTTTGGTAAGGTAGAGATTTTCTTCGTTTAATTCCTTGCGTAAAGCGGCAGGCAAACAAATGCGCCCTTTACCATCAAGTGTTACTTTGAATTCACCAATTAGCATAACCTTTTTCTATCCCCACTCTCTACCACTTTCTACCACTTTATCCCATTTACATATTATTATCTCTTATTTTCTTAGTCAAGCATTAAAAAAAATATTTTTAAAAAAAATGAAAAAAAATGACAAAAAGCCTACACGTACATATAGTATTTCCATATAATTGCCCTTTTTCAGCCTATGATCTATCATTTGAGAATGTTTATAAGTGAATATTTTATAGTTTTCCCTGAAGGAGACGCACAGGAAATCCAGAAGCGTCTGCCTTTTAACGCTCTTGTTGACATAAACGGAAATGTACTAAATCCACCTTTGCCCACAAATAAAATGATTGCTTTTAAGGTCGCAGCCATAAAGACCGAAGAAAGAACAGGCGTGAGTGAAACATACCATTTTCTGGAATTACTCAGCGCAGGGGAATTACTTGAATATACATGAAGAAGGCTATGGGAGACAGTATTGAAAAAATCAATTGGAACAAAAAATGAAAGTAGTTTACATCGTTTTTTAAAGTTCCAATATACGGGGTCCGGCGGCAAAACAGAAGTGAAAGTTGGTGAATTTATCGCCGACGGAATAAACAAAAAAGGCGAGTATATTGAAGTTCAAACAGGAAGCTTCCGCCCTCTTGAAAAAAAAGTCAGAGAATTAAGTCCTCTCAATAAAGTAAAGATAATTCATCCCATTGCGGTAAAAAAAATAATCGAAGTTTACGATCCCAAAAAAAAACTTCTTTATAGACGAAGAAGCCCGGTAAAAGGTTCCCTTTGGGATATTTTTAATGTTCTGGTTTACGCTCCCGAATTACCTCTTATAAAAGGCGTAACAATTGAAGTTGTTTTAGCAGACATAACAGAAAAGCGCATAAAAGATGGTAAAGGCTCCTGGCGGCGTAAGGGAATAAGCATTCATGACAAAGAACTAGCCGCCTGGCATGAAAGCATCCTGTTCGGGAAGAAAGCCGATTTTCTGAGTTTTATCCCATTTAAAAAAAACGAAGAATTTACAGTTTCGACACTTGCAGAACAGGCGGGAATTAAAAAGCATACAGCCCAAAAAGCCCTGTATGTTCTGACTAAAATGAAGGTTGTAAAGAGAATTGGCAGAAAAAAGCGGGCATGGGTTTATGTCAGGGGATGAAGAACTGTTTAAAACAGCATGACAAGAGTTAAATCATGTTATATAGTGTAATTTTGCGGGATAATTAAGAGGAGATTGCCAAAATGAGCAGGAAACAAATAGCTTTACTTTTGACAATTACATTCGTTGCTGCAACCAGTGTTACAGGTTGTCTTACACAATCAGACTCCGCTTTTGATACAGCGTCAATTATTCTGATACAGCGGCAGGCTGTTTATATAAACATACTAATCTCCGCGCTTGCGCTTATTCTCGTATTCGTAACGATATTACTGGTAAATATCATCCGAAAAAGAAAGGTCATTGCGCAGCAGAGCCAGAACCTTCAGGAATCCTTACACGAATCAAACAGATCGCTTGATATTATGACAAGCATATTGAATAAGTCGGACGTGATGATTTATGTGACCGATATGGATACTTACGAAATACTATTTATAAACGATCTTATGAAGCGGCACTTTGATCTTGACGACAGTACAATCGGAAAGCCATGCTATAAAATTTTTCAGGAAGGTAAAACCGGAAGATGTGATTTCTGCCCCTGCCACCAGCTTGACAGAGAGCCGGACAAAGTAGTCGTTTGGGAAGATCGCAACAGCATTACAAATCGATATTACAGGAAAAGCGACAGGTACACCGATTGGCCCGGAGGCAAAAAAGTTCATATGCAGCATTGCGTCGATATAACAGATGTAAAAAAGGTGCAGGAAGAACTTGAAATTCAGAAGAATACTCTTCAAACCATGATTAACTCAATGCCTGACTTTGTGTTTGGTAAAAATTTGAATTTTGAGTATACGCTGCTTAATAATTCCGCCGCAAAGTATTTGAATGTCGATATGAACGATGTTATCGGAAAAAACGACATAGACGGACTAAAATTCCCTCCCGATGTAGCGGAAATAATGGTTTCTCAGGATAAAACAATTTTTAAAGGTGAAGAAAAGTTTATAGATGAACATTGGATTCCTGCTTATGACGGCTCGCTGCGGTATTTTGAAACAACCAAAGCTCCGGTTATACAAAACGGCGTTGTAATCGGACTTGTAGGCACCTCGCGCGATATAACCGAAAAAATGCAGATGGAAAAAGATCTGGAAGCGGCGCTTGAACAGGTGACAAAGACAAAGGATTCCCTTGAATACGAAATGATGAAATACGAGCTTGTAGGAAACGCATTGGATATTGGACGGTGGGATGTAGAACTTGCCAATGAGTTTATGGGCATGGATGAAAATAAAAAAAACAAATGGAGATGGTCGCAGGAATTTAGAAATTTACTGGGTTTTACCGACGAGACTGATTTCCCGGACACGCTGGAGGCTTTTGAATCCCGCGTCCATCCCGAAGATTTAGCTACGGCATTTGGAGCTTTCGCAGCGCATTGCAACGACCATACAGGGCGGACTCCCTATAATATTGAGTACCGGCTTCGGCACAAAAACGGCAAATACCGGTATTTTGACGGATTTGGGATGGCTCTTAGAAATAAAGATGGAGTTCCTTTAAGAGTGTCCGGTGCAATAAGAGACATAACCGAAAAGAAACAGATGGAAGCCGCGCTGCGGGAAGCAACCTTTAATGCAAGAAATGTGCGTACACATGAATTTATATCGAAGTTCTCCGTTCCGTTTACTCAGCCTTATGATTTTAATGAGCTTATTGACAACGCGCTTTTCGATTTGCGCGACTTTACCGGAACAGACAGGGCCATTATTATAGAGCTTCAACAGGACGGTTCTTTGCTCTGCACTCATGAAAACGTAATCAACGAAAAAACGCCAAGTGTTCTGGGAGATTTAATGCCGCATGAAGAGCGTGCGCCTGTCCTAAGAGAAGCGGATAAAACCGGATGCTTTTATCAAAAAGATGCGGAAACATATTTTGCCGGATATTCTGCAAGGAGTTTGGGTGAAAAAAGTTTTTGCTGTATTCCTATTACAATCGGCGGACACAAGGTCGGCTATCTTGTGTTCTTTACAATGTTTGAACAGGCTAATTGGGCGGAAGGCGAGTTCCGTTTAGCTATAATGGCAGGCTCAATAATCGCCGGAGCATACTCACGTAAAATGAGCGAGGATGCCATGTTCGCGGCGAAGGAAGCGGAACTGCGCACACAGGAGTTTATCTCGAAGTTTTCCGTTCCGTTTACACAACCGTATGATTTTGATGTGTTGATAAACAACGCGCTTTTCGAACTTCGCGACTTTACGGGAACGGACAGAGCGATCATTTTAGAGTTAACATCGGACGAGTTTATGTTCTGTACCTACGAAAATCTGATCAGCAAAGAAACGCCAAGTGTGTTTAGGACCACGATACCCTTGGAAAAACGGAGAATGATCCTTGAAGAAGCGGATAAGACAGGATGTTTTTATGAAAAAGATGCGCAGCGATATTGTTCTGAACATTCAATGAAGGGCCTTGGCGAAAAGAGTTTTTGCGTCATCCCGCTTATGGTTGAGGGGGAACGCACCGGCTATCTTGTTTTCTTCACAATGTTTGAACAAGCAAACTGGACGGAGGGGGAATTCCGCCTTGCTACAATGGCAGGCTCAATTATTGCAGGCGCGTTCTCTATCCGTAAAAATAATGCGCTGAAAGAAGAAATAATAAAAGTACAACAGGCAAATGAAGCAAAGAGCAATTTCCTTTCAGTTATGAGCCACGAAATGCGCACGCCGTTAAACGCAATTATCGGTATGACGGCAATCGGCAAAGACGCACAGGATGCAGTGCGCAAGGATTACGCTTTAAAGAAGATCGAAGACGCATCCGCAAGCCTTCTTGGCATCATCAACGATGTGCTTGACATGGCAAAAATTGAGGCTAACAAGCTGGAGCTTTCTCCAATTGAATATAACATTGAACGGATGCTGCGAAACGTGATCTCGGTTGTAAAGTTCCGCATGGTTGAAAAACAGCAGAAGTTTAATATACATTTTGATTTTAAAGTTCCGTACTTCATTGTAGGCGACGACCAGCGGCTTTCACAGATTTTAACCAACCTGCTTTCAAACGCAAGCAAATTCACGCCGGAAAACGGAAATATCCAGCTTAATATAACACTGGATAACAAAGAGGACGGGGGCTGCCAACTGCGGTTCGAAGTAATTGACGACGGAATCGGCATATCGCATAGTCAGCAGGAAAAGCTGTTTCAGGCATTTTCGCAGGCAGAAAACGGAACGAGCCGCACTTTCGGCGGAACCGGGCTTGGGCTTGCTTTGAGCAAACGCATTGTAGATTTAATGGACGGAAGTATTTGGGTCGAGTCGGAACTTGGCAAGGGCGCTAAATTCATATTCACGGTTAAGACTGCATGCGGAAAACAACATCTTTCGTCGCTTTTGAGTCCCGGCATCCAATATGAGAATATAAAAATTCTTGTTGTTGATGACGATACTTTCATGCTGGAATATTTTTCAACTATATTTAACCAAATCGGCATAAGATGCGACGTAGTTTCCGGCAGTTCTGAAGCGCTCCGCATGATCGACGAAAACGGCGATTACGATATTTACTTTATAGACTGGCTTATGATCGGCATGGAAGGCAGCGAACTGACAAAGCGCATTAAAGAGCGCAAGTTTGAAAATGAATCTGTTGTAACTATGCTCTCCGGTGATTTGACGTTGAGTAAAGGCGATGCATTCAAAGCAGGCGTGGATAAGTTTATAATGAAACCGTTATTTGCTTTGACAATCATCGAACGTATTAACGAATGTCTTGAAGTCAAAACCGCCCGGCAGGAAGAAACATTAACAAAAGTAACAAGCGGTCAGTTTTGCGGCAAAAAACTGCTGCTTGCCGAAGATATTGAGATTAATCGTGAAATCATCATATCGCTGCTGGACGAATTAGGTCTTATCATTGACGAAGCTGAAAACGGCCAGGAAGCGTTCGAAAAGGTCAAAGCCGATCCGGAAAGGTACGACCTTGTGTTTATGGATTTACAAATGCCGAAGATGGACGGTCTGGACGCGACAAGGCAAATCCGCAGCCTGCCTGATGAACACATAAAAACACTGCCAATCATAGCTCTTACTGCAAACGTGTTTAAAGAAGATGTTGAAAAATGCCTTAAAGCAGGCATGAACGGACACATCGGCAAACCGGTAAACATGGACGAAATACTGGAAATACTAAAGAAATATCTTATTGATTAAGGAAATTCATTTTTAAAAGTTTGTCTTTGCCTTAAACTCTAAAAAAACCCGGCTCTGTTGTGTTATAAAACTTTTGACAAAAGAGCCGGGCGCTCGGTGTTCGGGAAGCTGCTTTCCGCTTCCCGGGACGAATCCGGTTTAACGGTGAAATCCATCACCGGCAGGCAAGGGACGGACAAGACGGAAGCCGATGTAGTCGCCCCTGAAGTCCGGGTAGTAGCTGCTCCGGTTCGCGGAACGCAAAGGCCCGGCCGAATTGTACCAGCCCCCGCCGCGTATCACGCGGTAAGTCCCAGAGGACGCACCCGTGGGATCTGTCTGCGCACCGCTCGCATACGTCCCATACCAGTCAAAGCACCATTCCCAAACATTCCCGTGCATGTCGTATAATCCCCACGTATTTGCAGGCTTTTTTCCTACTTCATGCGTCATTGAATTACTATTGCTTGAATACCACCCTGTATTGTCGCTTATGCTTGCACCGGTATTATACGCTGTTGTTGTTCCGGCTCTACAGGCATACTCCCATTGTGCCTCGGTAGGTAATCGATAGCCGTTTGATCCGGATACTATCGTTACTGCATTCCATGTACTGTTACTGCTCGTTGGTACTGTACCCCAACTATCAGGATTTGTACTGCTGTTCATGTTATATGCAGGGCTTAATCCTTCCATAATGCTCAATCTGTTGCAGAATACTATCGCATCATACCAGCTTACTCTCTCAACAGGTCGTTTTCCCTGTACTTCTCCTGATGCGGGCTCCCTACCGCTTCCACCATGAAAATAACTAGGGTTAGTCCCCATCACTGTCTGGTACTGTTCCTGTGTTACCTGATACTTGCCCATGTAAAAACCATTGGTCAGCGTTACCTGGTGCTGAGTTTCTCTTTCACTATTACGACTCGGCTCACTTTCAAGGCTACCCATCGTAAATGTTCCGGCAGGGATCCATACCATCTCAATAATTGAGAGAGCGGGAGCGGCAGTCTGCGGGTCAATACAGGCGGAAAAGCACAGTGCAAAAGTAACACCTAATAGTAAACCTTGTTTTACTCTCATTACCCTTGTAATAAACTCCGTTTTTATCATAATTTACTCCTTAAAAATAATAGTCATACTATTAGTAAGCCAAGCAAAGCAACAATGTATTAATTTAGTCATCATAATAATAAATACTTACTATTGTCAAGTATATATAACTAATAATTAGTTTTAAAAAAATGTGGTTAAGCTGAATATGAACTATTAGGATGACAGATGACCGAAGATACCGATAGGCTGCGGAAGACATTATCAAGAAACATCAAAAAATTCCGTGCTGAAATGAAGTTTTCACAGGAAAAATTGGCTGAACTCACAGAAGTGTCGGCACAGACTATTAATGACATAGAAGGCTGCCGGACATGGGTAAGCGATAAAACTATCGTAAAAATAGCCCGCGCCCTTAAAGTTGAAGTTTATCAACTGGTTTACCCCTTAAACGAAGCCGAAAAGATATTTCCGGTTCAGTTTCCCGCTGATATTTTGCAGGAACTACAATCCAACATTGAAAAAGATATAGCCCTACGTTTTAATTCTGTACTAACAGACAAATTTTAATAGGGATTATAGAGAGTTTTCTAATCGGTGCTTTGCGCCTCCGTGTGAAGTATATTACAATTAATTTTTGAAAATTGATTTCCGTGATAAACCCCGAAAAAAACCTTGAAAAAATACTGAAACAGCGGTATCATTAATGCGGAGGTTATGGTTATGAACAAAGCAGTTTTTAATAATACCGTTCTTGCTTTGCTTAAAGCCGCACCGGGTTTGGGTAGTGTCCAAATAAACAAAGGGTTAATAATGGTTGACGCTTTCTATCATGCTTATTTTAAAAAAACCCTTACCGGCATAACTTATATCAAGCACTGGTTTGGCCCCGTGCCTGACTTTACTGCTCACGATGAACTTTATCGTATGGAGTTTGATAAAATCAAGGTTCGTAAAGAACGTACCGGAAATGTCACAAAAAAAGCCCACTATGCCATTCAAGACCCTGACTATTCTGTACTTCCGCCAAGAGCAATAGAAATAATTCGCGATGTCGCTTTGTATATTACAGGAGAGCGGGCAGGAAAATTATCTGATATTACCCATGATGCTGTATACGAAAATACCCCCATGGGAGGAGAGATTCCAATAGAGTCTGTTTATAGCCGGGAATCTGACACTCTACCCTGGGTACAAAATGAGAAAATTAATGCAAAAAAAATCCTGGAGGAGATTTCCGATAGTGAGCAATTTGATTTATCACCCTTCTATGCTCAAGGTTAAAGAGGATATACTTAAAGCCGCACCAGAAAAAGAGGAAGCATTTAACCATCTTGAAAAAATAATCAAATCTCAACCGGAAGCGGGAATACCGGATACTTGTTTATTAAAAAATGGGAAAACAATCCTATGTTACAAACAAACCACAAAAATATTTTTATTCTCCGGTCGTATCCGTTATGAGAGAAGCCAGCTTACTGCACAATACATATATAACGAAGAAACAATTTGTATTTTTAATTTATATTTTTCAATCTAGCGCTTCACTTATAAAATAACTGGACTAAACCTTAAAAACCGCTCCACCTCCGCCGCAGTGGAAAATTGAAGCGCCTTTTCGGCAATCTCCTGCGATTCGGCGACTGACACCGATGCGACAGCGCGTTTTACTCCGGCTACAGAGGCTGCGCCCATGCTTAACTTGCGAAGGCCAAGCCCGATAAGAAGCGGAGAAGCAAGCGGATCGCCGCCCAGTTCGCCGCAGATGGAAATGGGTTTTTCGGCATTGTTAAAAGGCTCGGCGATCTTCTTTATTATTCTTAACATCGCAGGATGATAACTTTGATAATATGATTCAACCGCGCTGTTGATACGGTCGGCGGCGCACATATATTGGCAAAGGTCGTTTGAACCGATACTTGCAAAATCCACCTCTTCTACAACTAAATCAGAAATCATGGCAATACTCGGGGTCTCTATCATAACGCCGGTTTTTATTTCGGCGAATTCTTTACCTTCGCTTTGCAGCTCATCTTTTGCCTGCGCTGCAAAGTCCTTTGCCGTGCGTATATCATCCAGAGAGCCGGCCATTGGGAACATTAACCAAAGATTTCCATAAATTGATGCGCGCAGGGCTGCTTTAATCTGAGTTATAAAAACATCCGGGTTGCTAAAACAGAACCGTAAAGCGCGGTTTCCAAGGAAGGGGTTTTCTTCGGGCTTATATTCAAGACCCGGAAGCTGCTTGTCTCCGCCAATATCCAGCGTGCGAAGGACTACACATTTTTTACCGAAAGTTTCCAGAACCTTGCGGTAAACGGCAAACTGTTCTTCTTCTGTCGGCAGGGTATTACGCCCAATGTAGAGAAATTCCGTTCTGAAAAGCCCTACGGAATCGGTATAACCTTCAGCATGAAGTTCGTCATTATTAGCGCCGGAAATATTTACGCCTATCTCGATTTTTTGCCCGCAGGATGTATACGCTTCGCCCTTGCGAAAAGCTTCTGTCTTTGTCTTATCTCGCTGATAGTCGCATGTTATCTTTCTGTATTCACCGGTTTGAGCCTCTTCTGGATCAAGAATCACCGTCCCTTCCGTTGCATTAACAGCGGCAAGCTGCCCCTGACTCACAAAGCCAAGAAGTCCCTCAATACCCAAAACTGCCGGAATTCCATAACTTTTTGCTATAATTGCAGTATGGGAAGTAATTCCTCCTTCTTCAGTGAGAATCGCCAGAACCTTATCTTTATTAAGACCCGCTGTGTCGGAAGGTTTAAGCTGCCGCGATGCAATTATTACAGGTTCCTTCAATGATGCAAGCGCCGATTCATTTTGCCCATACCAGAATTTTAAAAGAAGAGCGCGGACATCGTCAAAATCAACGGCGCGTTCACTGATAAGCGGATCAGATGTTTGCTTTAAAACAGCAAGAACAGTTTCATAAACCTGATAAATCGCCCAATCCCCCGCCCATCTGTCATTTAAAATTTTCGCAGGGATTTCTTCATTTATGATTATATCTTCTACGATTTCCTTGTGCGCTATAAATATATCTGCTTTTGAAGGATCAATCTTTTGCATGGAAAGCCTGATCTTTTCAAGCTCTTCAAGCGCAAGACTTTTTACGGAAAGGTATTTATCAAGATGAGACTGTTCCTGCCCTTCTTTTAAAAAAGCCTCTGCAGGAATATTATATTTTTCGTTGTAAATAAAAATACTGCCCACAGCCGCGCCGGGAGCAGCTCCCTTTCCTGATAAAACCATACAATAAAGGCTGCCGTTTGGGCAGCCCTTAATAATCTCTTACCAGCCGTCTATCATGTCGTCGGGATCACGGTGATATTCGGAGAATAAGTCTGTTTCCGCCCGCAGATCGTCAAGATAGATATAATAACTGCCTCTGGCTTCCAACGGGTCGCAGTCAATACGGAAGCCCATTATCTTGATGCCAAAGTGGTTTTGATAATGGTAACTGCGCTGCACTACCCCGCTTGTACCATCATCCGGAGCCGGAGGAATAACAGCCGTCAATTTCTGCCAGCCCGTAAAATTAAGAGTACCCATGTGGAATTCATAATTTCTGCCAAAATAATCCTGAATTAAAAGAACCAGGCTGTGGTTAAAATTACGGCCTGCAACCCACACAGAAACGGTTTTTACGATTCCTTCAACCGGAATAGGACGCACAGGATAAATCATAAAACTGCTATAACCTCTGCGCAGGAAATCCACCCTTGTACCCAGTACATAATCATCGGGAATATTGAGGCCTTCTTCTTCCGGAATTGGAACTTTTCCGGAAGGACCGCCGCGGAATAATCTGGATGTTGTATAACCTTCATCGCTGGACATGGACGATCCCCACGCTCCGTCATGTTCAAATTTATCGACGGATATCTCCCTGATCATCTGCTGAGCCGAATCTATCCCGAGCATTGATGCATCCGGCGCGCCAACGTCCTGTTGAGCAAAAACATATCCGCTTATACTCAGTATTAAAACAATAACTAAAAACTTTTTCATCTCCATGCTCCTTAATTGTTCCAGAGTCTATTTACATTATCGGGATCAGCCAGCTCATTTCCATCGAATAAATTTTCATACATATCGGTCAGTATTTTTAGCTGCTTAAAGTATACATAAAAATCATCCACCCTTTCTACAGGCTGCGTCCAAATTCTGAATTTGACAAATGTTAAACCGGCATATGAAGGAAGGGTACGTCTTGCCTGCGGAATACTTGTGGGTATACCTACCCGTAAATTCCTCCAGCCCTGATAAGAAATGTCGCCAAGTCTTAAAGTGTGGACAACTCCGCGGTAATCTCTTAGAAACACTTCGATATAATACCTTAAATTAGCGCCCCATACCCACATGTCCAAACTCTGAACTCTGCCGGGAATGGGTATTTCAACCGCTCCGCCGTCCGGGTCGCTTGCTGAAACAGGAAACACGTCGATCCAGTTATACCCCATACGATCAAACCTGCCGTTAATCCCAAAGCTTCTCAGAGGGTTGTTACTGTCCCTGGCATATCCAAATAAGGAAACCGGCCAGGCATCTATGTAGGAAACACGCGGAAATCCCTCGGTTATAAACCGGCTGGTATCGGTTCTCCAAACATATGAAGCATCATCATCTCCATTAAAAGATTCCAGAATTCTTGATTCTAAACTGATAAAAACATCATCACTATATCCTGAAAAAACAACTATACATGCCCAAACAATCAGGCAGAGAATTTTGAAACTTGTTTGTCTCATCTCTAACTCCTTTGATAGATCCTTGATTAATATTATATAAAAACGAACAGGCTTTGTCAAACATTTAGATTAAATTATTGCAATTTACCATGTATTTTTTATTTTTTGCAATGTGTCTTTATCAATTTTTTTCCGGTCTAAAACATGGAAATTTGACGGAATCAGGGCGTTCCTTACCCCGTCTCCTGCCAATCCGGCCGCCCGGAGCGCCTGAGCCAAAGGCGAATCATCGACAACGGCTACAATACCTTCAGGAACCATAGAAGGGGGCACCCATGTGAATAAAATAACCGGAATATTTGTGTTCTGCTCAAGGAATTCAATACCGGCGCCTGCCAAAACCACACAGGAAAAATCCAATAATTGAGGAATTTGAGAAAAAGATGTAAAAAACATGGTTTCATTTGATTTTCCCTGATCATTTAAAGCTCTTAAAAAAGCATCGCTTGCAGCAGATTGTATACCGGGTTCAGTGAAAACTGCAATTCTGTCATTTTGCCCCTCCGAAAGAGAAGCGGCAATAAGACCGGCTCTGTAGAAATCTGAATCTATGTCTGTTCTATAGGTAAGAAAATTCGGATTTTCAGTATAATTTTGCGAATATCTTCCTTCCAGTAAAACTATTGGAATATTGGGATTTTGTTCATGGTAAAGCGCGGCGGAATGTAAAAACCTGCGGGGAAAAAGCACACAGTAAGGGCGGGATGAAACTTCAGCAACGGCAAAGGGGACAATGTCATCACCTGCATCATTTGAAACAACGACAATTTTTACAAGACGAAATAACGCAACGGAAGTATATAACGATTCACTGCGAATTCTGCCCGCTCCATAAAGATCGGCAAACGCCTGTTCTGTAACAATCAACACAGGCGCACGCATGATGAAAACACAGAACAAGATAAGAACAACAACGAGGAAAGAAGCGGCGGAAACTATCAAAATTTTTAAGCTTTTCTTCATATTAAACAGAGCTACAGTATATCATGTTTATGAAAAAATTATATAGAGTAAGCTTGTTCCAAAAACTTAAGTTTTGGAACAGCTTAGTGTTTATCCATTGACCAACAGAGGTAAAAACCATACTATATATAAAAATATCCAAGGAGATTCAGATGACAAGTTATAAAGAATTGGGTCTTGTTAATTCAAAAGACCTGTTTAAAAAAGCAATTTCGGGCGGTTATGCAATTCCGGCTTACAACTTCAACAATATGGAACAGATGCAGGCAATTATCCAGGCCTGTGTCGAAACAAAATCGCCTGTAATTTTACAGGTTTCAGCCGGCGCCCGTAAATACGCAAACCAAAACATCCTGCGCAACATGGCAAGAGGAGCCGTGGAATATGCACAGGAACTTGGCTTTGCCATCCCCATCGTTTTACACCTCGACCACGGCGACACTTTTGAAATTTGCAAGGATTGTATCGAAACCGGATTTTCTTCCGTAATGATTGACGGTTCGCATCTTCCCTACGAAGAAAATGTCGCGCTTACCAAAAAGGTATGTGATTTTGCCCATGCGCAGAAGGACTATGTAACCGTAGAAGGCGAACTTGGTATATTAGCCGGCGTAGAAGACGATGTTTCGGCTGAACACAGCCACTATACAGAACCTTCGGAAGTTGTTGATTTTGTCAGCAAGACAAAGGTTGATTCTCTTGCAATCTCCATTGGCACAAGCCACGGCAGGGCGAAGTTTAAACCCGAACAATGCACGAAAGATGCAAACGGCATCCTTATCCCTCCTCCTCTGCGTTTTGATATACTGGAAGAAATAGAAAAACAGATACCCGGATTCCCAATTGTGCTTCACGGCTCATCTTCCGTTCCGATTGAATACGTACAGATGATCGAAAAATTCGGCGGCGAATTGTCAGACTCAGTCGGCATCCCCGAAGAGCAGCTTCGAAGAGCGACAAAAAGCGCTGTCTGCAAGATCAATATTGATTCGGACGGCCGCCTTGCGATGACGGCTTTAATCCGCAAAGTATTCACAGAAAAACCGGATGAATTTGATCCCCGCAAATACCTTGGACCTGCAAGAGACGAATTAAAAAAGCTCTATATGCACAAGAATCAGAATGTGTTAGGTTCGGCAGGACAGGCATAAGCATTGGTTGTAAAAACCGGGAGTAAGAGTGAAAAAAAATTGGTCTGTTATACCTATGCTGCTCAGGAAAAATCTAAGTCTTTCAAAAAAGGTTTCTTATGGTTTTTTAAAAATGGGCAGGGCTATAATTTTTCCAAAACGAAATTTCGGGTTTAACCATTTTAAAAATCTGTCTTTAGTTTATTTTAAACCTACTCCCGCCTGTAACCTGCGCTGTAAAATGTGCGGACAGTATGGCGACAAAGGCGTAATGCATGACACCATTGCGGAAGAAACAAAAAAGATTCTTCCGCTGGAAGCATGGAAAAAATTCGTTGACGAAATTGCGCCTCAAAAACCTGTTATCTATATCTGGGGCGGAGAGCCCTTCCTGTATAAGGATCTGCTTCCTTTATGTAAATATATAATAGATAAGGGGTTATTTGTTGCAGTTAACACAAACGGCACCTTCATTGAGCGGTATGCGGAACAAATTGTCAACGACGGATGGTCTACCATCCTTGTTTCACTTGACGCTTTCCGCGATGTCAATGACGAATTACGCGGGAAGGGTTCTTACGACAAAGTAATAGCAGGGTTTAAGGCAATCAACAGGGAAAAAGAAAAGCAAAATAAAAAACACCCTCTGCTGGGCGTTGTTACAGTCGTTACAAATAAAAATTATATGGATCTTGCGAACCTTGCAGAAGCGAGCAGAGAATATAATCTTGATATTCATGTTTATAACCTGGGAACCTATACAAATAACAACATCGTAGAAACCCAAAAAAAATTCATGAAAGAAAAGTTCGACACAGACATTGACTGCCTTGAAGCTTATAATACAGGCTACAATCTTGGGATCGACGGAAAAGAACTCCATAAAATTATACGGGATATACAGGATAAAAATTACGGCCGCCCGATAATTACGGTTCCTGCGTTAAATCCCGAAAAAACACATACATATTATGCAGAACTTGAAACGCCTGTACGCAATCACTGTATTGTCCCATGGTGCCAGGTAAATATAAATTATAACGGAGACGTGCATTTCTGCGCTGACTACCCTGATTACATTTTAGGAAACATTCTGGAACAGCCTATTAAAGATATATTTAACGGAGAAAGGGCGAATCACTTTAGAAAAACAATCAAGGAATGTAAAGGCGGCATGTTCCCCGGATGCCTGCGTTGTTATCAGAATATGCTTTTTGGAAAAAAAATAAAAGGGTTTTGATTTTTATTGTTAATATAAATATTTTTGCAACGGAGTTCGAAGAGCAGTATGGATCAGATTATTTGGGTCTGGAATTACATGAAAGGAAGAAGAACTGCCTTCCTTGGAGGCCTGGCGCTTACGCTTGTAATGTCAGGAATGCGTATCATAAACCCGATGCTTGGGCAAAGAATTATTGACGATGTAATAATTCCCCAAAATTCAGGGCCGCTTATCAGGCTTTTAATTGCCATGATGATTTTCCAAATTATCCGTCTAATAATAAATTATTGTCTGATAATATTAATGGAAATATCCAGTACAGATGTAATGACGCGGATCAGGCACGATATGTACAAAATCGTACAATGGCAGGATTTCCGGTTTTTAGGCCGCTTCCCTACTGGCAATCTTATGACCAGAATGACGCAGGATCTCGACAGGTTAAGGCATACCGTGGCGTGGGTTTCCTACCAGATTATTGGAGCTATTGCGCTTTTTATCTCGGTGTTTACATTTTATCTTTTTATAAACTGGCAGCTTGCCCTATGTCTTATTGTGATTACTCCCGGAATCCTTTTTTTCAGCAGGCGGTTTGTCAAAAAGATACGTCCGCGGTTTATGCTGTTAAGGCAAAAACTCACGGCTCTTGGAACTGCGGTAACGGAAAACATCGACGGCAACCGTGTTGTAAGAGCCTTTGCCCGGGAGGAACACGAAAAAGAAAAGTTTGAAAAACACAATGCAGACTTCCGCAACACAAGCTATGAAAATGCGCTGATTACTGCAAAATACCATCCGTTTCTTGAAACTGCAAGCCAATTGCTTATGGTAATAATGCTTGTCGCAGGCGGTTATTTTCTTATAAGGGAATGGATGACGCCGGGTGAATACATGGCATTTTCTTCCCTTACATGGGCGCTTTCCGCTCCAATGTGGATGCTCGGTCCGCTGCTTGCAGACCTTGAACGCTACAGATCCGCAGGAGAGATGATCCGCGAAGTTGTCGAAGCTCCAAAAGGCATAAGCGATGCAGAAGATGCGGCGGAGCTTACGGAAAGACCCCGCGGAGAAATTGAATTCAAAAATGTAAACCTTTCTATAAACGGCGCGCCTATTCTTGAGGACATCAACTTTAAGATGCAGGCGGGATCGACAGTCGGCATACTTGGAAGTACGGGAGCGGGCAAAACTTCGCTTGTAAATCTTTTAATGCGTTACTACGAACCGGACAGCGGCGAAACTCTGGTTGACGGACAGGATATAAGGAAATACACGATCTCCTCACTGCGTCGGCATATCGGTTATGCAATGCAGGATGTGTTTTTATTTTCCGATTCTGTTAAAGGTAATATATCCTACGGCAGGCCGGATATGGACGAGGAAAAAATAAAAAAACGCGCTGTTCAGGCGGACGCCGACAGCTTTATAAAGGAAATGACCGACGGCTACAACACTCTTGTCGGGGAACGCGGGGTTGGAATTTCCGGAGGGCAAAGGCAGAGGATCGCGCTTGCCCGTGCGCTTGCAATAGAACCTGCAATTCTGATCCTTGACGATACAACTTCTGCCGTTGACAGCGAGACAGAACAATACATACAGGAACAGCTAAAAAACCTTGATTTTACCTGCACAAAGATAATTATAGCTCAGAGGATTTCATCTTTTAGAAGCGCGGATTTAATTCTGGTAATGGATAAAGGGCGGATAATCGAACGAGGCACCCATGATGAACTGTTAAAAGCGCATGGGTTCTACCATAATATTTGGTCACTACAGTACAATGCCGGTCTTGAGGCAATAGCAAGTGAAACAGGAGATGCATAATGGCGCGGCGAAAAAAACATGAACAGGCAACGGCAAAAGAACGCAACCGCTACGATGTAGACGAATACCTTGACGAAAAAGTAAGTCTTTTTAACGTAAAGCGCGTTGTCGGATATATTCTAAAAGCGCGGGGGCCGTTAAGGCTTTCTTTGCTTTTTAGTATTCTGGCAAGTTTAGCTTCACTAACAGGGCCGCTTTTTGTACAAAGGGCGCTTGATGAAGCTGTTCCAAACAAGGATGTAAGACTTTTACTTTTAATGGGACTTTATCTTACGGCATCAATTGTTGTAAGCGTCTCGTTAAGCGCAATCCGCAATATTCTTGTGGCTAAAGCAGGCTCGGGGATGATACACGACATCCGCTACGATTTATTTTCCCACCTGCAGAAATTGGCTTTTAGCTTTTTTGACAGCCGACCCCACGGGAAAATCTTTGTGCGCGTTGTGCCATATGTGAACAGCGTGTCGGATGCGCTTTCCAACGGCATCATAAACTTTGTCATTGAAGTTTTAAACATTTTCTTTATTATCTTCTTTATGTACAGGGTGGATCCGCATCTTGCGTCAATAACAATTTTGGGGCTTCCCCTGCTTGCGATTTTTATCTGGACAATCAAGCCGGAACAGCGCCGTGCATGGCAGGCTGTTTCCAACAAGGGTTCAAATCTTAATGCCTATATTCAAGAATCTATTGACGGCGTTAAGGTAACGCAGGCTTTTGACAGGCAGAAAGTAAACCTTGGAATTATGGATGATCTGACAAAAGAGCGCAACCATGAATGGATGAGGGCGATATACATTTCCAACACTGTGTGGTTTTCGACAGAAACAATTTCCCAGCTTGTATTCTCTTTCGTATACATAATGGGCGTTTATTGGATGAATCCGATGGCAAGTTTCGGGATGCTGCTTGTTATGGGAAATTATGTATGGCGTTTCTGGCAGCCGATCATCAATCTTGCGAATATTTACAATACATTTATCACGGCAATGGCGTATCTTGACAGGATTTTTGATACAATCGCCGAGCCTGTAAAAATAAAAGATGTTGAAAATGCAGTATCATTTCCCTTTGTACGCGGCCACGTTGAATTTAAAAATGTAACTTTCAGCTACGACGGGGTGCGTAAAGTTCTTAACAATGTAAACTTTGACGGACACCCGGGGGAAAGCATAGCCATCGTAGGGCCGACAGGCGCGGGGAAGACCACCATCGTGAATCTGCTTTCAAGGTTTTACAACATCGAAGAAGGCCAGGTTTTAATCGACGGGCAGGATATAATGAAGGTAACTCTTAGTTCCCTTCGCAGCCAGATGGGGATAATGCTTCAGGATAACTTTTTATTCACAGGCACCATCGCCGAAAACATCCGTTACGGAAAACTTGACGCAACGGACGAAGAAATCCATGCGGCGGCAAAATTAATCGGCGCAAACTACTTTATAGAAAAACTGCCTCAGGGGTATGACACTCCAATCACAGAACGCGGCGGCGGCATTTCCTCGGGAGAACGCCAGCTTCTTGCATTTACACGTACATTAATTTCCAATCCGCGCATCCTCATATTGGACGAAGCTACAAGCAGCATTGACACGGGAACAGAACAGCTTGTACAGGAAGGCATTCAAACTTTAATGAAAGGGCGCACATCTTTCATTATCGCGCACAGACTTTCTACAATCCGCAACTGTACGCGTATTATGTTTATCGCAGACGGGGAGATATTGGAATGCGGTACGCACGAAGAACTCATGGCTTTGAAAGGGAGATATTACGAATCCTGCCTTGCGCAGTATGAGGCTTGAGGGGAAAACATACCTCTTTCAAAAAATGGTAAAATGCAATACACTGTTCTTTAGGAATGAAAATGACCGGGATTGAACGCGATCAAAACCTCATGCTGGTATATGCGGTTGAAGGATATTCGCAGCGGCATAACCTTTCTGAAAAATATGTTATGTCTCTTTTCCTGAAACATGGAATTAATTATTTAATCCGAAAAAACTATAACACTCTCCATACTCAGGATTTAGATGAGGCTATATCATTTGCCGAGGATGTTTTATCGTGGAAAGGAAAATAATTATTTACCATGGTTCAAACCATAGTTTTGATAAGGTGGATTTGACAAAGTCAAAAGATAAGCGCGATTTTGGCAGGGGATTTTATACCACAACTATAAGAGAACAAGCGGTAGATTGGGCGGAAGCGCTTTTTGACAGATATAATGGTGATGGAATATTCATTTATAAAATGGAACTTGAACTAACCAAAGACCTTTCAATTAAAAATTACGAAGGATTATCTGAAGAATGGCTCTTAATGGTTCAAAAGAACCGTACATTAGGCGGCATACAGCACGATTTTGATATTGTTCAGGGACCTGTTGCAAATGACAAAACAGCGCGGACAATTGCGTTATATATTGCCGAAATTATCAGTACTGATGAGGCAATAAACCGTCTCCAATATAACAGAATAAATAATCAAGTATCGCTTCATACTCCCGCAGCTTTATCTCACCTTAAACTAATAGGAAAGTATCAGCATGAAGGATAAATATATTTTTCAAAATCAGGATATAACTACAGATATACTTTTTAAGATAGAACAGATCGTATACATTTTGGCGCAAAAAAAACAAATCCCTTTCGATGATGCTTATGCGGAGTTTGTTTACTCTGATACATATAGTATTTTAAAACGGGTAGATAATCTCTATTGGGCTGAGAGCGCGGAATTTATTGCAGATGAATATTTCCGTGAAAAGTCTAATCTTGAAAATGCTGAAGTGTAAAACATTTTAATGTTAAAACCTGTCTGTAAATGCTTGATTTCTGTAATTGTTTAGATTAAGTTATCATCTTCTGCGCAGGATGTCAAAAACAAGGGAGAGAATCAGCGGGATGTTAGCTGCAACCAGCAGGGCGATACCCAGCGGGGTTTGCTGTGAAAAGAACACTGTGTAGACTGCTGCGGCTAATACCGGGAGGATCAGGATGCCGGTAATCGAGATTACCGCCGTATACCACCGGAAATTGTTTACCATCAGATTGATGAAAAACGGGATTCCCGCCGCTAAGGCTGTCCATAATAGGGGTGTGATTACAAGCAGAATTGGGTCGTTTGTCGCGCTCCAGCTTAATGTGCGGAAAGCGCCGATGGGGATTAGCCAGAGCATGGCAAAGTTTGCAAAACCCGCTTCGCCGGAGAAGCCCCGTAAAACTTGGGACAAAAGATAAATAACAAGCGGAATAAGAACAGGCACGCTTACGATATCGACAAAACCGAACAGCCAGCGTGAAAAACCAAATCCTCCCGGGCTGATAAAATTGCCCAGGAAGAATTGAAGTATTGCCGTGATGCTCCCGAATAGTACTGCCCAAATACCTGCGGAACCCCCTTCCCCTATAAAGGCGCGCCGAAGTAAATAAAATAATGGAACCCACAGCAGACAGAAATAATTCATATTGTTCTTTTACGCAAATTTAGCTATCGGCACGAAAGTATCGGTTTTAAGCGATGCGCCGCCGACTAAAGCGCCGTCGATGTTCTCCATTGCCATAAGCTGCGCGGCATTATCCGGTTTTACAGATCCGCCGTACTGGATGATCATTCTTGATGCAGCTTCCTGCCCGTAAAGGCGTTCAACCACCTTACGCACAAAGGCGTGAACTGCTTCGGCATCCTGCGGAGTCGCCGTCTTACCGGTTCCAATAGCCCAAACAGGTTCGTATGCGATTACTACATTGTTTAAGTCTCCAAGGCTTACACCTTCAAGACCTTTAACAACCTGAGTTTCGCAGACTTCTTCTACTTTACCTGCCTCGCGTTCTTCCAGCAATTCGCCGATGCAGAGGATCACTTCAAACCCGTGCTTTAGCGCGAGCTTGACTTTTTTGTTGATAAGCCCGTTGTCTTCCTTGTAGGTATGCCGCCTCTCGGAGTGCCCCAGAATGATTGTCTGCACGCCGATGTCTTTTAGCTGCAGTACAGAAACTTCTCCTGTATGCGCGCCCTGCTCTTCGCTTGCGCAGTTCTGCGCCCCAAGGCGGATGTTGGAATCCTCGATAATCGCGCCGACGGTTTCAAGGCTTGTAAAGGAAGGAGCGACAAGGTATTCATGTTTGCCGTTTTTTAACGCTGTAACAAGAGCCTGTGCAAGTTCTGCAGATTCGGATCTTGTTTTGTGCATTTTCCAGTTTCCGGCTATGTAATAAGGTCTACCCACGGCACACCTCGATTCCGGGCAATTTCTTACCTTCAAGCAGTTCAAGAGAAGCGCCGCCCCCTGTGGAGACATGGCTCATTTTTGATGCAAGACCGAACTTGTTAACAGCGGCAACCGAATCGCCGCCGCCTACTACCGTGATGCAGCCTTTGCCTGTAGCTTCGGCAACAAGTTTTGCAACTTCTTCCGTGCCTTTTGCAAATGCTTCAAATTCAAATACGCCGACAGGTCCGTTCCATACGATTGTTTTTGCATCTGCAAGAACTTCCTTGTATTTTGCAAGAGTCTTTTGCCCTACATCGAGCCCAAGAAGGTTGTCGGGAAGATCAAGCCCGTCAACTGGAACGGGAACAGATGAAGGGTCAAACGATGTCGCGCCTATGTGATCGACCGGAAGAATAATCTGTACTCCGGCTTTTTCTGCGGCAGCAAGGATTTTCTTCGCCGTATCAATTTGATCGTCTTCGACCAGAGATTTACCGATGCCGTAGCCTTGCGCTTTAAGGAAGGTGTACGCCATACCTCCGCCGATTACAAGAGCGCTGGAATTTTTAAGCAGGCTTTCAAGAACCGCGATTTTGGAAGAAACCTTCGCGCCGCCGATAATTGCAACTAACGGTTTTTGCGGATTTGTAACAATCGGTTCAAGATAATCAACTTCTTTTTCCATTAAAAAGCCTGCAACAGAAACAGGCACAAACTTGGCAATCGAAGCTGTAGAAGCATGATCGCGGTGAGCAGTGCCGAATGCGTCGTTTACAAACACTTCGCCGTAAGTTGCAAGTTCCTTTGCCAGCTTGTCGAGGGCTTCGGCTTCCTTTGCAGTTTCTTCTTTATGGAAGCGGGTGTTTTCCAGCATGACGACGCTGCCGTCCGCCTGCGCTTCGATAAACTCTTTCTTTCCATAACAGCCGTCTTCGCCTGCAAACACCACAGGCTTACCCAGCTTGGTTTGCAGATATGCGGCGACAGGAGCCATGCGGTGCTTGCCCTTGATGTATGCATCCTCGTCAAAGGTTTTGCCGTCTTTTTCGGCCTTCTCTTTTGCTTTCTTGGCATCCTTGGAAGGATCGCCAAGGTGCGACATGAGCGTAAGGGATTTTGCCCCCTGCTCCAGAATATATTGAATCGTAGGCATTGCTGCAACAATTCGCGTGTCATCCTGCACTACCCCGTCTTTCATGGGTACGTTAAAGTCAACACGCATTATCACACGCTTGCCCTTCAAATCAACAGTTTTAACTGTTTTAATCATAGAATCTCCCTAAAATTCTTGTCTAAAATTCATCACACAAAGGCACGGAGGCACAAAGGTAAAGAAGAAAAGATATCGAATCACAACTTTGCGCCTTAGTGCCTTTGTGTGAGACCTTTTCCCACAAACCCCTGCGCCTCTGTGTGAGATAAAAAACAAATTATTTCTTACCGTCAATGTACTTGATAAGGTCAAGAACTTTGCATGAATAGCCCCATTCGTTGTCGTACCAGGCTACCAGTTTTACAAAAGTGTCGGTAAGGGCAATACCTGCTTTGGAATCAAAGATCGATGTGCAAGGTTCGCCGATAAAGTCGGAAGAAACTACATCTTCATCGACATATTTCAGCACGCCTTTCATTTCGCCTTCCGCCGCCGCTTTAACCGCCGCGCAGATTTCTTCGTATTTGGCGGGGGTTTTCAGATTGACGGTCAGGTCGACAACAGAGACATTCAGGGTAGGAACGCGGAATGCCATACCGGTGAGTTTGCCGTTAAGCTCGGGGATTACTTTGCCTACGGCTTTTGCCGCGCCTGTCGATGAAGGGATGATGTTGCCGGAAGCGGCGCGGCCGCCTCTCCAGTCCTTGCGGGACGGAGCATCGACTACCATTTGTGTATTGGTCGCAGAATGGACGGTTGTCATAAGGCCGTCAACAATGCCGAATTTATCGTTTATAACTTTGGCTAAAGGAGCCAGACAGTTGGTTGTACAGGAAGCGTTGGACAAAAAGTTCATGTCGGGGGTGTATTTCTCTAAGTTAACGCCGCAGACAAACATCGGGGTGTCGTCTTTTGAAGGACCTGAATAGATAACTTTTTTTGCTCCGCCGTCAATGTGGCCCTGCGCTTTTGCTTTTTCATGGAAAATACCGGTCGCGTCTATAACATACTCGGCGCCGACTTTGCCCCACGGGATATTCGCGGGTTCTTTTTCGGCAAAAAAAGCGATTTTCTTGCCGTTTACAGTGATGGAACTGTCATCGTGCGTTACCGTTCCTTTGAACCTTCCGTGGACGGTGTCGTATTTAAGCATATACGCCACATAATCCGGCGTCATAAAGGGGTCGTTTATAGCGACAAATTCCATATCGCTCCTATCAAGACCTGCGCGGAACGATAAACGGCCGATACGGCCAAAACCATTAATACCAATTTTCATGGCAACCTCCATATTTTTAGTCAATTTCCTTTAGATTATAGTAGATGTCAGGAATAGTCAAGGATAACAAAAGAAAAATGAAAAGGGAAGAAAGAAAAAAGTTGGCAGAACAACCAGCAGACAGATGCTCGCAATTTTCTTCTCTTTTCATTTTTCTCTTTTCATTTGTTTTGGCTGGACAATTGTACAAAAGCATAATAAAATGAAAGAAAGCATTAATTTTCTATATAGGTATTTTAAGGAAGTATAAATGAGCGAAAACATCGGCGTTCGTAATTGGGGGATAAGTGCGTAAAATTGCCGTTACCGCCGTTATACTGATTTCCGCTGCATGCCTGTACGCACAGGAAAACCAGCGTGATATATCATACCACGATATGTCGCGCCCGTTCTTTTTTGCAGCCCCTTCTGTGGAAGCCGTGTGGTACGGCCGGACGCCGCCTTCGATAGGGTACGGCTTCGCTCTCGGTTCGGAAGGAAATGTATTTATAGGCACGGCATCTATAGGCTTAAAGGGGATATACGCAGTTCCTCTGGCGGAAGACGATTTAACAACTTTAGAAGTAACTATCTTTTTCCGCATATATATGCCATGGGCGGACACCGCCGACGGTTTTTTCGCGCAGCTTACTTACGGCTTTGCGTTATTCTCATGGGACGGCAGAATACAGCTTCTCGCGGAAAGCGGCATGATTTCACTTGGGGTTACCGCAGGCTGGAGGTTTCCGCTGGGCAGCCGCTTTTTTATAGAGCCGTACATAAGAGCGGGTTATCCGTATTACGGCGGCGCAGGGCTTTCGACAGGAATAAGGTTTTAATCAAATGAAAAGAGAAAAAAGAAGAAGGAAGAAAGAAATGAAAACATATATGAAAATAGCTGTGTTGTTAATTTTTTCTTTAATTCTCTTTTCATTTTTCTTTAGCTGCGAGAACCATTGGATAAGGGGAGCTACCGACTATATGTTTTGCGACGAATGCGGCAAGGCATATGCAAGGTGCATATGCGTTGACGATCCGCCGGACGATCCGCCGGCAGCTCTTACCCATATTACGGCAAACTACACAGGAACAAGAACAATTTATACATTCACGCTCCGCGACAGCTTGAAGGACGATTTAACCGTAAGGGCGTTTTTTGACGACGGCTCGGAAAGAAAGCTTGGTTCGTCAGAATACGTATTAACCGGGACTTTGGCCGTCGGGGCAAGAACAATAACCGTACATTATGGAGGAAAGACAACTACTTTCAATGTAACGGTTTCTACAGTAACCGTTACAGGCATTACGGCGGACTACAACCAAGGGAGTACAATCGTATATCCAAACACACCGTTGGATAATCTTAAAACCGGATTAACCGTAACGGCGGCTTACAGCAACGGCACAACAGCGACAGTGAGCGATTACATATTAACTGGAGATTTGACAGTTGGAACACGCACGATAACCGCAAACTACGGCGGACAGACAGCCGAATTCGTTGTGGAGGTTTCCCCAATGACGCTATACTCCGCGGCAGTCACCGTAACTTTTCCGGCAACGGGAGAAACTCCGGTTACAGCGGCTTCTTCGGAAGACGCCGGTTATACGACGAGCGCGGTAACATGGACGCGGGCGGACGGAGCGGCAATGGACGCAGTGTTCCAAGGGGGCACGCAATACAGGGCGGAAGTTACGCTCGCCGCAAACGCCGGTTATGTTTTCGCACCGGCACCGAGCTTTACAGCGGAAATAAACGGTTTAACAGCTTCGCCGTCTGACAATACCGGAAGTCAAGTTACGGCGTCGTACACATTCGACGCAACAAGCGCGGCGGCTGTAACCGGCATATCGGTTCAGACGCAGCCGAGGCTTTCCTACACGCACGGAGACGCGCTTGATCTTTCCACTATTGTTGTAAGGATTACCTACGGCGACGGCTCAACAAAAGACGCGCCGTTTGCTGCTTTTGCGGCAAACGGCATATCCGCATCTTTGACAAACGGTACAGCACTTTCACACTCAACGCATAACGGTCAAAGTATTACGATTGCACTCGGAGCAACTCATACGACGGCTACAAATAATCTGGCGGTTGCCCAGGCGGTTCCTTCCGCTCTTATTCAGCCGACAGCAGGCGGTATTACCTACGGCGCGGCATTGTCAGCATCAAGCCTGACGGGCGGTTCAACCGGCGGTAAATGGGCATGGCAGACTCCCTCAACGATACCCACTGTTACCAACAGCGGGTATCAGGTAACTTTTACGCCGGATGATACGGCGAATTATAACTGGACGAACGTAACGACAGTATTTACTATTCCCATTACGGTTGCCCAGGCGGTTCCTTCCGCTCTTATTCAGCCGACAGCAGACGGTATTACCTACGGCGCGGCATTGTCAGAATCAAGCCTAACGGGCGACTCAACCGGCGGTAAATGGGCATGGCAGACTCCTTCAACGATACCCACTGTTACCAACAGCGGGTATCAGGTAACTTTTACGCCGGATGATACGGCGAATTATAACTGGACGGGCGTAACTTTCGAATTTACTATTCCCATTACCGTAAGCCCCGCGCCAATTGCAAGCGCGGCAGTTAACATTACCGCTCCGGTAAAAGATACCGGCGCTACCAATGCATCTGTAACCGATACTAACATTACCGCTGTTACAGTCTGGAAAAATCCGGCCGGCGGCACACATACGGGAGCCTTTGCAGCCGATACTGTTTACACTGCCGAAGTTACACTCACGGCAAAAACGAACTACACTTTCCCATTAGACTTTAGTGTAACAAGTACGCCAACTCTGGAAATTACTAATCTGGAAATTACTAACTCTGCACCCGGCATTAATGCCAATTCTGTAGTGCTGGCATATACCTTCCCAAAAACAGGTCCGGTTACAGGGAACGCAGAGGGCTTTAAAATCACTTACGATATAATGACAGACGGCGCTCCTGACGACGACGACATTGAAACCGGTGTAATACTGTCCCGCTCGGCAAAGGGTTCCCAGGAATTTAGCGTATCTCAAGCTGAGTTCCCCAAGGTTATCTGGTATCTGGATGATGAAGAATATGAGAAACATTCAATAACAGTTACGCTGAATCCGGCTGATACTGACTATAACTTTAATTACGACAGACAGGGGAAGCACTTCCTGACTGTGTTCGCGCAGGATGCCGGCGGCACCTTGCATAGTAAAACTGTTTGGTTCGAGGTGGTAGACATGAGTACACTTACCGTTAACGACCAAACCGGATTTATTAAAGCAATAGAAGAAATCAAAGATGGCGGTAATGACATAGCTTATATCATCAATGTTACAGAAAACATCTCCATACCGGGTTTCGATGGCAGCAACACCTTTGGTAATTTAACCGGTATAGAAGTAACCATCACAGGCAGCGGAACACTGTCTGTTGACGCCGCTGACAATTCTGCCAGTGTACTTAGGATTGGCGCAAATCAAACCATCATCGTTGGCGAAATAGGCAGCCAGGAGGGTCCGACACTGCGAAGGAGTGTCGGCGCTTTCTCCCGTTCAGTAGTAAGGGTCGATAATGGTGGAATTTTTGAGCTGCGCAGCGGAACAATTACCGGAAACTATGCCTCTACAGCTTCCAGCGGCGGGGTGCATGTCACTGGCACTGGCAGTACTTTCATAATGAACGGCGGAGAAATCAGCGGCAATACAGCAGTTGTTGGCGGAGTACAAGTAGATGATGGCGGCATCTTCATTATGAATGCCGGCGTAATCAGCGGCAATACAGGCGAGAATGTCGGCGGGGTTCGGGTTAGAGAAACCGGCGTCTTCATTATGAACGGAGGCATAATCAGCGATAATACTAGCAGTTCTACTTCTACTGGCGCTACCCTTGCCGGCGGAGTGCTTGCTCTCAACGGCGGTACGTTTAGAATGTCAGGGGGCACGATATACGGCAGCGTGGCGGAAGGAGCGCCGTCAGAATATGCCAATATAGTCTCCGTCTCCGGCACAAACGCAAAAGCAGCGTTGAATATTGAAAACTCCACAGCCATCGAATATGGCAGGTTTATCGGTGATGGCAGGTTTATCGATGAGAATTGGAAGGGTGAGGGTGATCTTATACCCACAGACAGCACTATTACGGTGAATAATGGGATGTTGGAATAGCAATTAATAATGCAGAGATTTTGTTTCCTTTACAACTTTGCATACTGGCGTTATATTCATAACAAGGAATGGTAAAGCAGAATTATGTATGATGATGTTATCTTTAAAGGTCGTTTTATTTGGAACAAGCTCAAAGCAGAGAGCAACCAGAGGAAGCATGGGATATCATTTGAAAAAGCAACAGAGGTATTTGACGATCCCTTTTTTATAGAAGAATACGATGAAGACAATTCGGAAAAAGAAGACCGTTATAACATTGTAGGTTTTATGAAAGGTATTTATATGACAGTGTCTTTTACATTAAGGAATGATTTAATTAGAATATTTTCCGCCAGAAAAGCGGATAATGAAGAAGAGGAGGCTTATGATGAGAATATCAGAAGATACATTGGTGAAAGATGAAATTGTAACAGAATCTAACCGTGTTTTTCGCCCCGGAAATAAAGAATTGCTTGAAAATATTCCCGCCGACATTGTTAAAGAAATGGCAAAAAGAAAATGGGAAGAAATTAAAAGCCATAAAAGCAATTAACAAATAAGCAAGGAATACATGGAATAATGAATAGAGAGCAGATAGCAGATAACAGTTCGCAGAAAGGAAAAGATAAATCCCTAAAACGGCGTACTTGTTCCCTGCTATTTGCTATGTGCATCTGCTATTTATTAACCGCTTGCCCTAATTTCTTTGAACTGCCGCTTCCGGCAAACTCTGCGCCTCCGGGTATGGGGTATTTTTCGATGCAAGATGAAGTTACAGTCGCGCGGACTATTTTACCGCAGACTGTGCAGGAGGACTTCCTTGCATATACTCTTGTGTTTACTTACATTGATAATTCCAGCGAGCCTGTTGTTACGAGGGATCGTACCAACAGCAATCTTGGCGCTCTTGTCGAGCTTAGGGTAGGGAAATGGAAATTAGAAGTAACAGCCTTTATGGATGAGGACAAAAAACTGCCTGCTGCGGAGGGAAGCATCGAGATACTCATTGTAGAAAACGCAACCACTTACCCTGACGATCCTTTAAGACTGAATGCAATTGGAACCGGCGAAGGGACAGGCGCGTTTAACTGGAATATCAAACACCCTGACGACAATGTAACTGTTACCATAACAATTACTCCCATGCCGGGTACAACGGCAAGCCCTATAACCATAACCAATGCGGAAAAAACCGGTACGCGAAACAATATTCCCGTAGGGCAGTACAGTGTGGTGTTCAAGATTGAACAAGAAAATCATAAAACCGTGAACTATCCGGCAATAATGCGCGTGTATCAAAATATGACAAGCCGTTTTCCTGCATCGGGGGATTTTGATTTTACGGAGTACCTTCTGAATGATCTTTTTGAAATAACCTTTGAAAGCAATGGCGGCACCCCTTATGATGTTCCTTTGCCTGTCTTGTTTGGAAAAACTTTTGAAGAATCAGTATCTAATATTTATGATTATATCCCAACCAAAGAGGGCTATTTATTCGGCGGCTGGTATACGGAAGCGGCTTTGACAAATCAATTTGATTTAATACGCAGGCGGATTCCAGGCGACATTGCCCTGTATGCCCGGTGGGGGACTGTTTCGGTTCTGCGGGAACATTTAACGCCGCAGACTGAAGTTTACGACGATCTTGCCTCTGCGCTTGCTTCGATCACAACTGCAGGAAATTACACAGTAACGATAGCTTCGGATCAGGAGCTTGCACCTACACCCCTTAATACTAATGGCGCAAACATCACCCTTGCTGCCGCAGTTCCGACAGATCCGGTAACAGTACAGTTATCTTCCAATGGAAGCCTGCTCACTGTAGGAAACGGTGTTACATTAACTTTGGGGGATGGGGTTGTTTTATACGGACGAAACCAGACTGAACACGGCTCAGATAATAACCAATCTCTGGTAGTTGTAAGCAGCGGCGGTACTTTCATCATGGAAGGCGGAGCCATTAGGGGCAACGCCGCAAGCGGCAACGGCGGCGGGGTGAGTGTCAGCGGAACCTTTACCATGAACGGCGGCGAGATCAGCAATAATTCTGCCAATAACGGCGGCGGAGTGAGCGGCCGTTTTACCATGAACAGCGGTACGATCAAGAACAATACGGCGGATTCCCACGGCGGCGGGGTGTATTTGAACGCCGTGGGCAGCAGCATAACAATGAATAGCGGCGAAATTTCCGGGAACACCGCAAGAGACGGCGATGGCGGCGGAATATATCTTGGCTTTAATGCAATAACCTTTTATATGTTTGGCGGGACTATACATGACAATACAGCCTCCAGCGGCATTGGCGGCGGAGTGCGGGCAGTCTCGTCTGCGATGGATACTGCTCCCGTCTGGATGAGCGGTGATGCGCACATTGATGATTTGTATGCGCCTTTTGCCTCAGCAGTATTTATACAAGGCCCGTTGACAGGACCAATACCGGCGGCAAAGATAACGACTACCTATGCTCTTGGTACGCAAATTTTACATGTTTACAGCGTTGCCATGACGGAATCCGCTTTAAGATTCGCTGTCGCTCCGGATAATGGCGTTGAATATGTTATTAACAACCATGGGAGGCTTGCATTATCCGGCTCGGCGGATGAAGTAATTGCAATTTTTAATGAAGATGATCTTAAACAGGTTGGTACAGGCGTTAGCGGTTGGACGCTTTCCGCCTATTACCGGCTTATGGATGACATAATACTTACAAGCCCTGCCCCCGGTGAAAACAACTGGACGCCCATTGGCAGTAATGCCGACGGCGAACGGTTCAGCGGGACTTTTGACGGAAATAATAAAACCATAAGCGGTCTTACCATTGTGTCCTCAGCTAACGACGGCATTGGATTGTTCGCTGCGTTAGGTGCAAATAGCAGGGTGATAAACCTTGGGCTTGAGGATATTGACATCAATGTTACCGGCAGCGCGGTTGGCGGACTTGCCGGGTACAGCTACGGCTTTATATCAAATTGTTATGCGACAGGAACGGTACAAAGCGCCGGCGGCACTGTTGGCGGACTAGTGGGGCAAATCGAAACCGGTAATAATATCATGGTGGAAGACAGCTATTTTACAGGGACTGTCAGCGGCAGGGACAATACCGGCGGCCTTGTAGGGCGAAGCCTGAACCGGGTATCAAACAGCTATTTTACAGGAACTGTCAGCGGTAACGACAATACAGGCGGCCTGGTGGGATTAAACGAAGGACAAGGCCGAGTGTTAAACAGTTATGCCATAAGCGATGTCAGCGGCAATGACCAGATAGGCGGTCTTGTGGGATTTAATTCTACGATTGGCAGCATGGTGGAAAACAGCAATGCTGCAGGTACAGTCTCCGCGAACAACAATGTTGGAGGACTGGTAGGACAGAGCGATGGTATGGTGTGGTATAGCAGTTCCTCGGTCACTGTAACCGGTTCCGGAAACGGTATCGGCGGCTTGGTAGGATTACACTCTACATCTAACAGTCTTTTGCGGTTTAGTTATGCCACTGGTAATGTCAGCGGCAACGATAATGTCGGCGGCTTGGTGGGAGATAATAGAGAATGGGCGATTGTGACAAATTGCTATGCTACGGGAAATGTCAGCGGTAACGATAATGTCGGCGGCCTGGTGGGCATCAACAGAAACGGCAGGGTGGAAACCAGCTATGCCGCGGGTAATGTAAGCGGCAATGGCATAACCGGCGGTCTGGCGGGGTTCAACGAAAGAATTGATTCCGGCGGGTCTATCGAAAAATCTGTCGCGCTTAATCCAAACATCAGCGGACCTTCTTCGGGACGCATTGCAGGAAACAGCAGCGGCACGCTAACCGACAACTTCGGCCGCACAGATATGCTGCGCAACGATGCAGCCCACACATGGACGAACAACACAACAGACGGCTTTGACGGCGCGGACATCACTGAAGGGAACTACGCAGCTTTGTGGGAAGACCTCGGCTTTGACAACTCGTGGTGGACTGCCGTACCCGGCAGGCTGCCCCATTTGGCGGTTTATGTGTTTGAACAAAACGGTTCAGAGTCACACCCCTTCCTCATCACAAATGCCAATGCGTTACAAGTGTTACAGGACGACATTTTCAAAAACCTTGACGACCATTACCAGCTTGTGCAGGACATCGTTCTTCCGCCTGATTACATTTGGACTCCCATCGACAATCCCGATGCTTCGGGAGATACTTATTTTTCCGGCACTTTTGACGGCAACGGGTTTACCATTACTAACATGACAATCACCTCCTCCTCAACAAGAGGAACTGGAATGTTTGCCCGTGTCTCTCGCGGAGTTGTTAAAAACCTCGGACTTGTCGATGTCAACATAAGCTCCAGTGGTAATGTCGGCGGCATAGCGGGACTAATCACATTAAGCGGCGAAGTGCAAAACTGCTATGTTACGGGTACTATAAGCGGTGGTACTATCGGCGGCATAGTAGGGAATTTCAATGGCGGCACGATAAAAAACAGCTATTTCTCCGGCAGCGTTACCGGCGTGTCGACTGCTGGCGGTATAGCTGGAGTCAGCAATGCTACTATTGAAAATTGCTACACCGTAGGCTTTGTTACTGCAAATAACATGGCCGGCGGTATTGTTGGAAACCAAAATGCTGGTACAGTGAGAAACAGCGTTGCCTTGACCGCGTCAGTAACAAAAGGAAGCAGCAATACTTATACTGATTTCGGGCGTGTTACAGGGACTACCAACGGCGCAAGAATCAACAATTATGCCCTCGCGAATATGGTATTTGTAAGCGGCGGAAATCCGCAAGACAACTTCCCCACCGCTGACACAATTGCCGCGGGCAAAGACGGCGCGAATGTGTCGGCGGGTACAGCGGCGGCGCAGTTCAATAGCCAAAACTTCTGGACGGGTCTGACCTGGGGCTTCTCTTCCGACGGCGCTTGGGACTTGGGCTCTAACAACCTGCCCATACTGCGCGATGTCGGCGGGGCGCAGGATCACCGGGTAATATCGTACTTGGAGAACGCGATAAACAATGCCGAAGATGGGGCTGTCATCACCCTGCCGTCCGGGTATACTACAAACATAGAAGCAGTAAGCGTGGACAGGGAAATCACCATTACAGCCCCATCCGGCGGAGCAACCCTGCATAGACCTGACGGATATGCAACCCCCGGATTTGTCATAGGAGACGGCGGAAAACTCATCCTTGAAGGAGGAGACGGAACCCTGACTCTCACAACATACACCGGTAATGGCACTTCAAATCCTCTAATACGAGTGGATACAGGAGGAGAACTGCTGATTAAAGATGGTGCAGCGCTCGTTGGCTCGGGCTCTTCCGGTACTAATGCTATTCGTGTAGATGGCGGCACGCTTACTATGACGGGCGGCAGTATATCAAACTTTCGCCGTAACGGAGCGGTACGAATTGAAAACGACGGAATATTCGACATGAGCGGGGGGAGCATTAACGGAAATGGTTTTAACGGAGGCAGCGGCGCAGGCGGAGTAAATATTTATGGCGGGACTTTTAATATGAGCGGAACTGCCGAAATCAGCAATAACACTGCCAACACCCAAGGCGGCGGAGTGCGTGTCTACGGCGGCGGAACTTTCAATATGAGAGGCGGTACAATCAGCGGTAATAGCACCAATCAAGGCTCCTCTCAACACTATGGAGCCGGGGTATATGTTTATGCCAACGGCACCTTCAACATGGAAGACGGTATAATCAGCGGTAATTACACCCGTTACTCCGCTGAATACCCCGGTTGGGGTGCCGGTGTGTTTGTTGCAAACAACGGCAAATTAACCAAGACCGGCGGAACCATTTACGGCATGGATGCCGCCGAAACAGCAAGCAGGAACAGGGTTGGGCCAAACAGCGAAGGCCCCGTCGGTTCAGGCCATGCCGTGTATTGGGCGAGGACGGGCGATCCCCTGTTCCGCGACACCACTGCCGGCGATGATGACGATGATGATGATGGCAATATGTCTACTGAAGATGAGAGCGGTTGGGATAATAATTAGCAGGCAAAGAGCAAAGGGCAGGGAATGAGCAGATATGAAATTGTAATGACTGAAAAAGTAGTCAAAACATTGCAAAAAATTTCAAAAGCCCCGATATAGACAAATTCATGAAAAAGCTTAGTATAATTGCTAAAGACCCATATGCTTCTTTGCCTTTTGTTAAGCGTTTAAAAAACAGTCCAAATTTCAGATTTAGGTTTGGCAATTATCGTGGGGTGTATACAGTAATTGATAATATATTGACAATTACTGTAATTGACATTGGACACAGACGGGATATTTACAGGAGGTAAAGTATGGCAGATTTTCAGATTATTACAGAGAACAACAAACCACGTTTTGTTGTTCTGCCTTTTGGCGATGAAACTGCCGCACAGGATTATCTGGACGAGTTATGGGCCGAAAAAGCTGTTGTGAAATTTAACAAGGAAAAGCCTCAAAAATTATTCTCTATGAAAGAAGTTCAACAGATATTGGCGCAACAGTGACAGAGTTACCCGATTCTGCCCTATGGGATAATGTGTTGTAAGTAGAGCGAGAACGAAAGCGAGGCGTAATGCCGTCATGCAAAAATTGTTAACAGCTACTTTGCTCACGACCGAAGGTTCGTTGGTATTTGGTATTTGCTAATTGTTAGTTGCTATTTTGTATGAGGGCATTAATTTTTTCAATAGGCAGTTCTGTAATTTGGGCAACATCTTCTATGGGAGTACCTCTTGCAAGAAGGTTTATGGCTGTTTTCTCTTTTCCTTGTTCAATACCCCGTTCAATACCCCGTTCAATGCCTTGTGCTCTGCCCCGTTCTATCCACTGGGGAATAATGCCGGCTTTTGTAAAGACTTCTTCAAATCTTGCTGTAGTCATCTTTAATACCTCCATAAATACTTCCGGATTAGCGTGTATTAATACATTAAAATAAGCATCCAGAGATATAGTTTGTTCGTTTTGTTTGCTTCTTTCAAGTATATCATTCAAAGTTGGAATTTCCAAGTCGATTGTCAACGATTTTAACCATAGATTTTCTCTTTCAGACAGCTTTTTTGTCTCTATTATTTGAATCGGTATATAGTCCCCTGACACAAGGTAAATCCCCGGAAGGGTTTCCTCTACCTTGTAACCACGAATGCCGACAAGGTATTCAATAAGTTTTCTCGGATGCCTGTTTTCTATAAACGTGATGGTTATTTCAGAAAGATCGACATTAGGGGTAATTGCCGCGTATAGGTTTGCATAAGCATAGACTTTTAGGAAGTCTTTAACAGACAGGTTGTCTTTCGGGCTTTTGTACTCCAGTAAATTATCGGTTCTGAAAATACGGGCAATGTTTTTTTCAATGGCAAGGTCTTTTGGTTTTTTGATTATAAGTAAGTCTATACGAAGCGGTTCGGAAGTGAGTTGGTACTCATATTTATACTCCAGCGAGTCCCGGTAATCAAATAGCTCCTGTTTGATAGCCTGTAAAAAAGCGGGATGCCAGTGTATTTTTATCGGAGTTTGGCTGATATTATTCTTATTGTCCATAGAGAATACCTCCGGTTTATAATATATAGTGGTGTTTGTTATTCAAAATTCCTTCTACCCTGCTTCCCGCCCGATGGTTGTTTCTCCGCCGTGTCCCGGGTAAACGGCAATGTTCCCGTCCATTTCAAAAAGCCTGCGGAGGCTTGCAGGCATTTTTTCAGCGTCTCCGCCGGGAAGATCTGTGCGGCCGTAACCGTTTCTAAAAAGGGTATCTCCTGTAAAAATTACGCCGGCTTTTTTGTCCCAGAACGCGGAACTTCCGTGAGTGTGGCCCGGAACGTGCAGTACAGTTAAGGGACCGACGGCGACTCCTTCCTCAAAAAGCAAATCAGGTTCAGGCATATCCTGCCAGAATGAGTCGATAAACGACGGATCACCCGTTGCAGCTTTTATGCTTATACTGTGAACCTTGTATGCATCTGCGCCGAGGTATTCACTGTCAAGGCGGTGGATGGCGATTTGACACTCTTCATAGGCGGCTTTCAACTCCGGCAATGCACAGATATGGTCAAAATGACCATGTGTGAGTAGAATATATTTAGGTGTGAGAGAAAGTTTTTTTAGTGCGGATATGATTGTCTGCGCTTCATCACCCGGGTCAATTACCGCAGCTTCGTTTGCGCCAACCTGATAGATCCAGCAATTCGTTGAAACTGGTCCTACAACAATGCGGTTAATGTTCTTGTTTGTCATTTGAGGGATAGTAACATGAGAAGCGCATTTTTACTAGTCATAATTTTAACAGTGATTGTTTTTTACGGTCTTCTTCCCGTTGCAGGAGCTTTTTTTAACCGTTACAGGTGGAAGCAATTCAGAAATCGTTTTTGCGGATTAACTAACGCGCCGCTTTTGGATTATCGTCAATACCGGCAGCTTGAAAGCAAAGAACCGCCTGGCATTGCGCCGGGTGTCTTTTGTCTTACAGGCGAAATTGAATCAATAACCGATGACCAGACTTTATGGGTTAAAAGTAAAGACCTGACAATTCCTGTGTCGCTTGAAAAAACAAATTGTTTTTTGCTGCCTACATCTGAAAGTGAAGGCGTTGCAGGAAGCAAACCCGAAGCGCCGCAGAAAATAAGCTGGAACCGTTTATCTACAATAACGGAAGGTACAAAAGTATTTATCGGCGGACAGGTTGAATTAAAAGACAACAGGTTAAATTTTTGCCATTCAAAACAAGAACCTCTTACGGTGATTTTCTATAACTGCCCTGACCGCGAACTGAAAAGCGGTATAATCAAGTCGGCAAGAACAGGGAGCAGATATTGGAATAACTTTACCCCAATATCCCTTATAACCGGCGCGTTTATTTTAATTATAATTGCCGCTTCATTTTTAGGCCGTCCTGCATACCGGCTTACAGTAATTACTTCTTTAATCGCAATTTTTGTACCGGTCCTTCCTGTAATTCCGCCGGGATTTTTACTTACATTTCTGCACCGCAGACTTGCATGGGATGCAGGCAAATTAAGAATTGATTCAGAACTTGCGCACTTTGGAATAATGAAAGATACCGCAGTTTCTTCAGCCCGCCGTTATCTGATACATTCCTACATTCTGGAAATATCTGCATGGCTGATCATTGTACTTGCAGTTTGTATAAATGTAGTCTTTATCTATATTGTTTTATTCCAGCTTCAGATAATATCAGTTTAATTCACTTTCACTTTCGGCGCTTCGAGATTTTGCATAATTAACAGTCAAAGTCCTGTCGCGGAACCTCAAGCCCGTAAGCGTTTCGATAATCTCATCAGCCTTGGTATCTCTTACCTGCACAAACGAATAATTATCAAGTATTCGAATCATGCCGATATCTTCTCTTTGAGTGGAAGTCTTTGACATTATCAGTGAAATAACTTCTCTTGGAAACAGGCGGCGGTTTTTCCCTATGCTGATAAAAAGGCGTTTTGATTCTTCTTCAGGAATTGGAGGCACAGACGCATATTTTTCCGCACCGGTTTTATTTACGTCAACCGCCTGCTTTACATTGGTTTTAAAGCCGGCTTTTTTTTCGATATTTTTTAAACGGGGCGTTTCGATTTTGTCATAATACATAAACAGCCAGGCGGCAGCCAGTGAACGTTTAAAAAAGGAAACTTCTTTTTTAAACAGCTTGAAATATTCATGCAGCCCGGCAGTGTCGGTATTGCTGTGCATTTTGTCAAGGATATCTTTAAGATTTCCTTCCGCCTTTTCTTTGTTGAATTGTATTTTCATACCCTTTTCCATACTTCGGTAATTATAACATTTTATTTTTATTTGAGCTAGTTCTGTATTTTAAACAATTCCAGATTCTGAACTCAAGCTCTTCCGTCGATTGTTATAATTGAACCGTCGCTGTTGTACTTCAATTCTGCTACTTTCAGGCTGCGCAGCCATGTTTTACCCCCCGAAGGAACGCTGTCATGATGGAACAAATACCATTTTCCCTTGAATTCGACTATGGAATGGTGAGTCGTCCAGCCGACAACGGGGGTTAAAATCACCCCCTGATAGGTAAACGGGCCGTAGGGATTGTCCCCTGCGGCATAGCATAAAAAGTGGGTATCTCCCGTTGAATAGGAATAGTAATATTTGCCATTGTACTTGTGCATCCATGAGGCTTCGAAAAAACGGCGCTGGTTGTCGCCTTGAGTGAGCGGTTTTCCGTCTTTATCCAGAATAACCACCGGTCTTGGCTCTTCTGCAAATTGAAGCATATCTTCGCTTAACTTTGCAACACGTGGGGTTATTGCAGGTTCGCCGTCCGTCGGGAAGGCTGCGCTTTCTAGGGCTTTATTGTCGCGGTAACGCTGCAACTGGCCGCCCCAAATTCCGCCAAAGTACATAAAATGCCCGCCGTTTTCTTCGTATACACAAGGGTCTATGCTGTAGCTTCCGTACATCGGGTTTGCCTGCGGGATAAACGGCCCCTCGGGGCGTTCGGCAATAGCCACACCGATACGGAAGATGTCGTTTTTATCCTTGCATGGATAGTACATGTAGTATTTGCCGTTTTTGTGCGCGACGTCGTTATCCCAAAGCTGGCGGCCTGCCCAGGGGATATCTTTGACATCCAAAACCACTCCGTGATCGGTTACCTCGCCGTTTTCAACATCGTCAAGAGAAAAGACATGGTAGTCTTTCATATTGAAGTGATCGCCTGAGTCATTTTCCTTCACGCCGCTTTCCCAGTCGTGAGAAGGGTAAATGTACAATTTGCCGTTAAAGACATGGACAGAAGGGTCAGCCATGTAGTCGTTTGGAACTAAATATCTTGTCTGCATAAGAAGATGATAACACGCATGCTTGTAAATTGCAACCGTGAGACATCACGCGTACCACGCGTACGGTTGAACGGTATACGGTGATGATGGTGTTTTAGTTCTCTTCAAATTCACCCATTAATATATTTATCCAATCCATTCTGCTGTATAAAAACCTGTGTAAAATAACTGTATTAGTTTCTTCGACTATTACATAAAATATAACATAATTTTTAACTTTAATAGAACGATAGCCTCTCATGGCTAGGAATTTGTTCTGTACCAAAGGTCTTCGGTAGGGATTTTTTTCTATCTTCAAATATGTCTTTTCTATTTCTTTAGAATGGTTTTTGGCAGCCATCGGAGCTTCTAATACATTTTTTATGTAATCTATTGCGGAACAAACATCTCTCTTAAAATCATCAGAAAATGATAAGGTAAACATTATGAGTTTAACGCCATTTCCATGCTTTTTAATACTTCTTCTTTAGTAAAGACCCTGCCTTGAGCTACCGATTCTTCACTTTCTTGGAGCATACGGTATAACTGTTCAAGTGAATCCACGGGTTCGTAGCTTCCGCATATATCCGAGGAATTTTCATCATCAACAAATACATCGGCTCTTTCTTTCACAGCAAGCATATAACTCTCCTAACAATGGCGTTTTCTTAAGCTACAGGTAAATTATATACGATTATGGGCTTTTGAACAAGGGATTTTTCCCGCCTGCATACCTTGCAAAAACGGTTGACAGAAATTTCCAAAAACCCTAATTAAGCCGCCGCTGGCAGTAAGGAGTTGTGTTTCCGCGTTGCGGAGGCTTCCCCCCCAAAATCCCCAAAAAAAATTGACACAAACACTAAAAATATGTTAAAATACAAACATGAACAAGCACCCGGGCGCACATAAAACCAACTCCGCAGCCGCCCCCGCCAATTCTCCCCAAAACCCTATAAACTCTTTTACCTGTTCACTGTTAATTTTTCATTTTTCTCTTTTCACTTTTCTTTTTTTCATTCCCCCCCCCTCTGCACGCACATACAGTCAAGCAACAACACAACAAA